>Ga0208435_100014_pt1 | contig 128441 bp, 107 predicted proteins | sample 24_taG_FD_184097 | JGI IMG/M metagenome (GOLD analysis project Ga0208435, IMG submission 184097) | Marine viral communities from Cariaco Basin, Caribbean Sea - 24_WHOI_OMZ (SPAdes) (version 2) | ecosystem: Environmental > Aquatic > Marine > Oceanic | place: Caribbean Sea: Cariaco Basin...
CGGCGCTCGAGGCGGTCCAGGGCTTCCGGCTTGGAATCCATCTCCATGCGGATCTGACTGGCGGCTTCATCCACCAGGTCGATGGCCTTGTCCGGCAACTGGCGGTCGGTGATGTAGCGATGCGACAACTTGGCGGCAGCAATGATGGCGCCGTCAGTTACCTCAACCCCATGGTGCACTTCGTAGCGTTCTTTCAGGCCCCGCAGGATGGCAATGGTGTCTTCCTCGCTGGGCTCGGAGACCAGCACCTTCTGGAACCGGCGCTCAAGGGCGGCGTCTTTTTCGATGTTTTCCCGGTATTCATTCAGGGTAGTGGCACCCACGCAGTGCAGCTCACCCCGGGCCAGAGCCGGCTTGAGCATGTTGCCGGCGTCCATGGAGCCTTCCGCCTTACCGGCGCCCACCATGGTGTGAATCTCGTCGATGAACAGGATGATCTGCCCTTCCTGCTTCGACAGCTCGTTCAGCACCGCCTTCAGGCGCTCCTCGAACTCACCCCGAAACTTGGCGCCGGCAATCAGCGAACCCATATCCAGGGACAGCACCTTCTTGTCTTTCAGGCCATCGGGCACTTCGCCGTTCACAATGCGCTGGGCCAGGCCTTCCACAATGGCAGTCTTACCCACACCGGGCTCACCAATCAGCACCGGGTTGTTCTTGCGCCGGCGCTGCAGCACCTGGATGGTACGGCGGATTTCATCGTCCCGGCCGATCACCGGGTCCAGCTTGCCTTGTTCGGCTCGCTCGGTTAGATCAATAGTGTACTTGGACAACGCCTGACGATTTTCTTCTGCACCTGCATCATTCACGGTTTCACCACCACGCACCTGATCAATAGCTTTTTCCAGGGCGGCTTTGTCTACGCCCTGCTCCCGCAGAATGCGGCCCAGAGAACCCCGGTCTTCCAGCGCCGCCAGCAAGATCAACTCGCTGGAAACAAACTGGTCGCCCCGCTTCTGGGCCTGCTTGTCTGCCATATTCAGCAGCCGGCCCAGATCGTTGGATACCGAGACATCACCGGCGTTGCCCTGCACTTCCGGCAGATTTTCAATTTCCTGGGCGACGGCCTGGCGCACCCGGCCAGCCTCTGCACCCACTTGTTGCAGCAGCGGCTTTACCGATCCGCCCTGCTGATCGAGCAGTGCCTGCATAAGATGCACCGGCTCGATAAAATTATGGTCTTTGCCTACCGCGATCGACTGCGCATCCGCCAAAGCGGACTGCAGTTTGCTGGTCAGCTTGTCGATTCTCATGAGTTCAGTTCCCCGAATTTTTTGCGAATACGCACCACGGCCCGTTGCCTTCGGCGTATTCCGATTGCTTTGACATTTAATGTAGGGGCAGGTAGGGGGACTTCAAGCTGGGGGCTGACTATTTCGACGAAAACTTGACGGCCGTCAGCTGCGACCGGTCAGCCCAGCCAGATAATCGACGCCATACGGCCCGTCTGGCCATCGCGGCGGTAGGAGAAAAACCAGTCCTGGTCGCGCACAGTACACAGGCTACCGCCGGATACCGAGCTAACCCCGGCGTGCCGCAGGCGTTGGCGGGCAAGGTGGTAGATATCGGCCATGAAGTGGCCGGGGCGGGCACCGGCTGATTTGAAGGCACTAGCGGCTTCCGGGGACTGCTCGATAAAGGCTTCGCGCACTTCCGGGCCCACTTCGAACTGCTTCGGGCCTATGGCGGGGCCCATCCAGGCCACCAGCTCCGAAGGCTCCACCGCCATGGCGGCCACCAGGTTTTCCAGTACACCGCCACACAGGCTGCGCCAGCCGGCGTGGGCCGCACCCACCACCGTACCTTTGCGGTCCGCCAGCAGCACCGGCAGGCAATCCGCGGTCAGGATGGCACAGGCCATTCCGGGAATACGGGTAAAGCTGGCGTCTGCATCCGGGCGGGAACCCACGGTGGCAGGCGTTAATTCAACCACTTCGGTGCCATGCACCTGGTTCAGCCAACCAATGCGGTTGCTGTCCAGCCCGGCGAAGCGGGCCAGGGTTTGGCGGTTTTCCTGCACGTGGCCAGGATTATCACCCACGTGATCGCCCAGATTCAGGCTGTGCCAGGGCGGCCGGCTGACGCCACCCTTGCGGGTAGTGCACAAGGCCCGCACCCGGCGTGGCGCAGGCCAGTCCGGGCGCAGTACGTCGTGCTCAGTAATCATTCTCTTCCAGTTCCCGGGCATGCTTGCGCAGGGTTTCGATCAGGTGAACCATGTCTTCTGGCAGGGGCACTTCCCAGCTCAGAATCTCGCCGGTTTCCGGGTGTTCCAGGGTCAGCTGCCGGGCATGCAGGGCCTGGCGATGGAACGCCGCCAGCACATCCCGCAACTCTTCCGTTGTACCTTTGGGCAAACGCAAACGCCCGCCGTAAACCGGGTCACCCACCAACGGATGGCGCACGTGGGTCATGTGCACGCGGATCTGGTGGGTACGGCCGCTTTCCAGCTTGCAACGAACGTGGGTGTGGGCGGCAAAGCGCTCAATCAGCCGGTAATGAGTCACCGCCGGCTTGCCAGACGACACCACCGCCATGCGTTTACGATCCTGCGGGTGCCGGCCAATGGGAGCATCCACCGTAGCACCACCGGTGAGAGAACCCACTACCACGGCCTCGTATTCCCGGCCCATGGTACGTTCCTGCAGCTGGTTAACCAGCGAGGTGTGGGCAATCAGGCTGCGGGCCACCACCATAATGCCGGAGGTGTCTTTATCCAGCCGGTGCACAATGCCGGCCCGGGGCAGGTTTTCCACTTCCGGCGCATAGTTCAGCAGCGCATTCACCAGGGTGCCGTCGGCATGGCCCGCCGCCGGGTGCACCACCAGCCCGGCAGGCTTGTTGATCACCAGCAGGTGCTCGTCTTCGTACACGATATCCAGCGTGATCGGCTCGGCTTCCCAGGTAACCTGCACTTCCGGCTCGGCGTCCAGGTCCAGAACGTCGTCCATCATGACTTTGTCCCTGGGCTTACGGGCTTCGCCGTTCACCGTGAGCGCCCCGCTTTTGATCCAGGACTGCAGGCGCGAGCGGGAATGCTCGGGCATGAGTTCGGCCGCAGCCTGATCCAGCCGCCGGTCGCTCAGTTCCGGGGGGATGGTGTAATGTCCGGTAATACGGTTATCGGAAGACATTCGGCCTCTTTTTGCTACAATGCGGGGTTCATTCAAGTTGCGACCATTATACGGGATTCCGGCATGAGATCAGTTGTCCGATTACTGCTAATTTCCACTATCATTGCGCTGGCCAGCGGCTGCGCCTCTAATCGTGAAGTGGAAGTACTGCCGGAAGAGACTTACTACGACAACGCCCGCCAGGCCATGAACTCCGGCAACTTCAACGAAGCCGAAGAAAACCTGGACGCCCTGGAAACCTACTACCCGTTCGGCCGCTACGCCGAACAAGCCCAGCTGGACCTGATCTTCGCCCGCTACCAGAACCTGGACCTGGAAGGCTCCCGGGCGGCGGCTGACCGCTTTATGCGCCTGAACCCCCAGAGCGACCACCTGGACTACGCCATGTACATGCGCGGCCTGGCGTCTTACAACCTGGACATGGGCCTGGCTGCCCGCTACTTCCCGATTGATGTGGCCGCCCGCAGCCCCGGCGAACAGTTGCAGGCGTTCCGGGATTTCTCCCAGCTGCTGAACCGCTTCCCGGACAGCGAATACGCCCCGGATGCTCGCCAGCGCATGATCGCCATCCGCAACCGCATGGCCGAACTGGAACTGCACGCAGCCCGCTACTACATCAAGCGTGAGGCCTTTGTGGCGGCCAACAACCGGGCACGGTACGTGGTGGAGAACTTCCCGTCTTCCCCGGCCGTTGAAGAAGCCCTGATTCTGCTGGCCGACACTTTCCGCTTTATGGACCTGAAGAAAGGCGCCAGCGATGCCATCGCTACCCTGCGCCAGAACTTCCCCAACAGCGAAGCCTTTGATGAGAACGGTGAGTTCCAGTCTGACCGCCTGCGGCGCCAGAACCGGTCCCTCACCAACGTGGTCACCTTCGGCCTGATGGGCGACGAGTAAGGCCCGCAGCCTTACTTACCAATTTTCCAGCCGTTGGTAATCGGATACCGACGGTCCTTGCCAAACCCGCGCTCGGTAATGCGCACCCCGATGGGTGCCTGCCGGCGCTTGTATTCGTTGATATCCACCAGCCGTACCACCCGCTCTACATCCGCCCGCTCGAAGCCTTCCGCCACAATGGCCTCGGCACTGTAATCGCGCTCTACGTACAGGTTCAGGATCTGGTCCAGAATGTCGTATCCCGGCAGGCTGTCCTCGTCTTTCTGGTCCGGCGCCAGCTCCGCCGACGGCGGCCGGGTAATCACCCGCTCCGGAATGACCGGCGACAGGCTGTTGCGATACCAGGCCAGGCGGAACACCAGGGTTTTCGGCACATCTTTCAGCACATCAAAACCACCCGCCATATCGCCATACAGAGTGGAATACCCCACCGCCATCTCGCTCTTGTTGCCGGTAGTCAGCACCAGTGAGCCGAACTTGTTGGACAGTGACATCAGCAACACACCCCGCAGGCGGGCCTGCAGGTTTTCTTCCGTGGTATCCGGCTTCGTGCCTTCAAAGGGCTTGGCCAGGGTTTGCATGAACACGTCGTACATGGGCTCGATGGAGAACACATCGTACTGAACGCCCATGGCACTGGCCTGGGCCTCGGCATCCTCAAGGCTTGCGCTGGAGGTGTAGCGGAACGGCATCATCACCGCCCTCACCCGGTCCTTGCCCAGGGCATCGGCAGCCACCGCCAGGGTCACGGCAGAATCAATACCGCCGGATAAGCCCAGCACCACGGATTTAAAACCGTTCTTGTTCACGTAATCCCGAACACCGGTCACCAGCGCGTTGTACACATTGGCTTCCAGGGAAGGCTCCTCCGGCAGCGGTTGAGAGATCGGCTGGCAGTGGTGTTCACACAGGAATTCCACCGGAAACAGGCCATCGGCAAACTGGGGTGCCTCCACCGCCAGCGCACCGGCGTGGTCGACCACCATGGAGCCACCATCAAACACCAGTTCGTCCTGCCCGCCCACCAGGTTGGTGTACACAATGCTCACCCGGTTATCCGCCGCCTTGCGCTCCAGCAGCGCCTTGCGCCGGGCCTGTTTGTCGATGTCGTAGGGGGAAGCATTCAGGTTCAGAATCAGTTGCGCACCGGCGGCTGCGGCATCTTCCAGCGGGCCATCTTTCCAGATGTCTTCACACACGGTGATGCCAACCGGTACGCCTTTGAACTCCATCACCAGGGGATCGCGGCCTTCGGCGAAGTAGCGCTTTTCATCAAACACCTGGTAATTGGGCGGACAACGCTTGAAATACTGGCCGCGGATTTCGCCTTTCTCGACAACCACCGCGGCGTTATACAACAAGCCGCCGGAGCGCACCGGCGCGCCGATTACCATGGCCGGTTCCAGGTTGGCCTGCTGCAAACGCTCCAGGGCCTCGGTAATGCGCAGGTCCAGGCTCGGTCGCAGTAGCAGGTCTTCCGGTGGGTAGCCGGTCAGGCACAGCTCCGGGAACAGCACGATGTCGGCCTGGTGCTGCTCCTGGGCCTGCTGCGTGGCCTTCAATACCAGCTCGGTATTACCCGGAATGTCTCCAACCAGAAAGTCCAGCTGGGCCATAACCACCCGCAGCTTGCGGGGAGAGTCTGAATCGGCGGATGCGGTTCCGGGTGTGGCCATGCAAAGGCTCCTGTAACTTGTTGCCATGAAAAGGCTATTATAACCCCGCAAAGGCAAGGATTTCTTCCGGGCAGAGGCAATAACCCCTTCATGGCAACCGAGCTTACCAACACAACCCATGCCCGCTCCCCGTTCGGGCCACCGGCAAAATACCAGCAGGCGCGCCTGTTCCGGATCTACAACCACTACCGGGTAGTCATCAGCCTGCTGCTGGTTGCCCTGCTGTTTGTAGACCCGTTCACCGCAGACACCCGTTTCCGCTGGCTGGATTACTACCAGGCCGGGGTGGTTTCGTACCTGGCCCTGAATGGCTTTATCGCCCTGCTTCTGCTGGCCGGCTTCCAGCCCCGGCAGCGGCACATTACCCTGTCCATACTGGCAGACATCCTGGTGATGCACGGCTTGCTGCTGGCCAGTTCCGGCATTACCAACGGGCTGGCCAACCTGGTGATTGTCGCGGTTGCCGCCGGCAACATCCTGACCCCCACCCGCATGGGCACCTTCTACGCCGCACTGGCGGCCATCTGCTCGCTGGGCATCTCCGGCTGGGCGGTGATCACCATCAACGAAAGTGCCGACGACATTGTTCGGGCCGGTTCTTTGGGCATCCTGTATTTCGCCACGGCGGTGATTCTGCAGGGTATCTCCAGGCGAATGATCCGCAGCGAAGCACTGGCCAGCAGCCGGGCCAGGAGCATTGCCGAGCTGGAGCAGATCAACCAGCAAATTATCCAGCGCATGCGCACCGGCATTCTGGTACTGGACCGGCACGGTTACATTCGCCTGGCCAACGCGGCGGCTGAAGAACTGCTGTTCGGCGCCGCCAGCCACCAGGCGGGCGAATCCGGCAACCACCGGGAACTGCCCCCACCCCTGAAAAGGGGCCTGGAACTCTGGTTGAGAAACCCCGGCAGGCGCATCGAGCCCTTCCAGCCGTCAAACACCTCTCCGTTATTACAAGCCAGCCTGACCCAGCTGGACCAGGACCAAGGCGACCTGATACTGGTGTTCATCGAAGACATGAGTAAGGTTACCCAGCAGGCCCAGCAAATGAAGCTGGCCTCACTGGGCCGCCTGACCGCCGGCATCGCCCATGAAATCCGCAACCCGCTGGGCGCCATCAGCCACGCGGCCCAGCTGATGGAAGAATCACCCAACCTGGACAAGGGCGACCAGCAAATGCTGGATATCATTCGCCGCCATTCCCGGCGGGTGAACGGCATTATCGAAAACGTACTGGACTTGTCCCGCCGCCGGGCAGCAGATACCGAACTGGTGGATGTGGCCAGCTGGCTTGAAGAGTTCCGCCAGGACTTCCTTCAAACCCTGGACGACGACACCCCCGTACAGATTGAACTCTTCTGCGATGACGCCATACCCGCCGCCAGGTTCGATAAAAGCCAGGTTGAACAGGTGCTGGTAAACCTGTGTGACAACGGTTTGCGGTACAGCAAACAGCACAGCGGCCAAAACAGGATACAATTAGCCGCAGGCACCAGTACCGATGGCAAGCGGGCCTTTGTGGATGTTAAGGATTTCGGCCCCGGTATTGCCCCGGAGCACCGCAACTCCGTGTTCGAGCCGTTTTTCACTACCGACAAAAGCGGCACCGGCCTTGGCCTGTACCTAGCCCGGGAACTGTGTGAAGCCAACCAGGCGCACCTGTCGCTGGTGGAAGACGGCGAACCCGGCTGCCGCTTCCGGATCACCTTCGCCCATCCGGGCCGGATGATCTGACCGCCGGGCTGCCAACGCACTGCCATTCATCAAAGAACTGAACACAGATAATGACAAAACAGACCGCGCTGATCGTAGACGACGAACCGGATATCCGGGACCTGCTGGAAATCACCCTCACGCGCATGGGCATAGAGGCCTACACCGCGCCCGACCTGGCCAGCGCCCGGAGTTTACTGGCCCGGCACCAGCCCAACCTGTGCCTGACCGACATGAACCTGCCAGACGGCAACGGCATAGAACTGGTGCAGTGGATTCAGGAACACAGCCCCTGCACCCCGGTGGCCGTGATTACCGCCTACGGCAGCATGGACACCGCCATTGAATCGTTAAAAGCCGGCGCCTTTGATTTTGTCTCCAAACCGGTCGAACTGCCCCGGCTGCGGGAGCTGGTGAACAGCGCCCTGAAACTGTCCGAGCCCAAACTGCAACCGGCCGAAGAGAACGACGAACCCGGCCTGCTGCTGGGCGAGTCCCCGCAAATCCGCAAACTGCGCAACCAGACCCGCAAACTGGCCCGCAGCCAGGCACCGGTGTTTATCAGCGGCGAATCCGGCAGTGGTAAAGAACTGGTGGCACGGATGATCCACCTGCAGGGCCCGCGCGCCGACGGCCCGTTCATCGCCGTCAACTGCGGAGCCATACCGTCTGAACTGATGGAAAGCGAATTCTTCGGCCATAAGAAAGGCAGCTTCACCGGCGCCATCGACAACAAACCCGGCCTGTTCCGCAGCGCCGACGGCGGCACTTTGTTTCTGGACGAAGTGGCCGACCTGCCCCTGGCCATGCAGGTAAAACTGCTGCGCGCCATCCAGGAAAAAGCCGTGCGCCCGGTGGGCGACTCCCAGGAAATCGCCGTAGACATCCGCATCCTCAGCGCCACCCACAAAAACCTGCCGGAACTGGTGCAGGAAGGCAGCTTCCGCCAGGACTTGTTCTACCGCATCAACGTGATCGAACTGGCGGTACCGCCACTACGGGAACGCGGCGACGACATCCCCCTGTTGGCCAACCACATACTCCAGCGCATCGCCCGGGAATACGAATGCGACCCGGCCCGCCTGACCCCGGCTGCCACTGAACGCCTGAGAGGCTACGACTTCCCCGGCAACGTGCGGGAACTGGAGAACATATTGGAGCGGGCGTTTACCCTGTGCGATGACGACCTGATTGATGCCGATGATTTGCACCTGGGCGGGGGCGTGGTGCCCGGAGGTTCTTTCTCTGCCGAAGCTGGCAACTCAAACCCCGGAGCCGTGCCGGTGCCTGAGGGGGAGATTGACCTGGAAGGGTACCTGGAGAGCATTGAACGGCAGGCGATTGAGAAGGCGCTGGAGGCGACGCGGTGGAACAAGACGGCGGCGGCCAAGCGGTTGGGGATTAGTTTTCGGGCGTTGAGGTATCGGTTGAAGAAGCTGGGGATGGAGTAGATAATGGCCCCGGCCTGAAGGATTCGGGCCGAAAAATCACCATCACAAGGACGTTATTATGCAGAACCTGCCTGATCGGGGCTTCACCCTGATTGAACTCTTATTGGTTATTACCATTCTTTCGATCGCCCTGGGCATCGGAGCCCCGGCGATGGGCAAACTGATCGAGAACACCGAGCGCAAAGGTCTTGTTAATGACCTGCTCAGCGGCATTAACCATGCTCGAACCCATGCGATTTCCCGCGGCGTTAATGTCACTCTTTGCCCACTCGATGAAAATAACCGATGCATCCGCGACTGGAACCGCCCCATCACCATCTTCCGCGATCCGAAACGGACCAGAAAGCTCGAAGACCAGGCAGATATCCTGCAGGTCATTCCTGCACTGGATACCGGAAAACTCCACGGAAGAACAGGCATTCGCAAGCACTTCGCATTTCGGCCAACAGGCATGGCAAGGGACAGCATCGGGCACCTGTTATGGTGCCCCGAAGATGGAAAGCAGGAAAAAGCCTTTCAGATACGCATCAACATGGGCGGGCGGCCAATACTGGCCAGGGATTCCAATAACGACGGCATTGTGGAGGATGCCTACGGGCGGAACATCACCTGCCCGTAGGCCAAAAGAAATCAGTCATCCCACTCCACCCAGGTTGAACCATCCTTCTGCCAGAGGCGGGTGCCGTTAGACAACAACTGAAGGTTGCCGTCTCCCGCCTGGGCACCTTTCGGCGTGGCCTGAAGGGTGTAGCTGTTACGAGTTGCCGATGCGATCGTCAGGTCATAAAACTTGGTTGCTCCATCCAGGGGAGCTTCCGAAGGGAACAGAGTACTGGCCGGAGCCCCCGTATCTGCCCCACCATCAGCAGCCCCCAGATAGGTATTGCGGTTGTCTGTGTAATACCGCTCCATCGCCGTCGCAAACCCGGTCAAAGCCGCCTGGGCATCTGCCCGGCGGGTTTTAGTGACATAGTTCTGGTAAGACGGAAACGCAATGGCTGCCAGGATGCCGATGATCGCAACCACGATCATCAACTCGATCAGGGTAAAACCGCGAGCGCCGGAAGGCGCCCGCTTCATGTGTTGCAGCATAAGAGATCCTTAGAAATCCACCAGTTCAGTCCAGCCTATGCGGCCCGTTGCGTTGGTGCCGCCACCGAAGTTGGTGAGGTAGGCACTCTTTTTGGCGCCGGAATCTGAAGTCAGAGCCAAGTCATCAATCAGAGCAAAACTCGTGATAATGCCGTCTCCGTAGAACACTCCGGCCCAACCTTCATCCGTGCCATCCAGTTTGCCGTCATTATTAACGTCAATGATGGCTTTGTTCGGATCAGTTGAACCATCCAACTGCAATGCCGTCAGGAAGGAACTACCGCCACCGCCGCAAGGATCACCTCCGGTCGGAATTGTCGAGGCGAATACAATGAACTCCCCGCGAACCCTCGGCGGCTCTACAACCCGCTCGCCTCCACCGGGAAGGTCGACATACCAGCCGAATTTCGTTGACCAGTCTTCAAGTGCTTCGCCATCCGTTTTACGGACAGGCACAGATTCACCATCCACCGTTACCGAGCCGCCGGTAAACTCTCGCTTAACGAGATCACTGCGGCTCAGAGCAACGTTCGTCGCGTTCACATTGGTGCCGCGATCACTGATGCCGTAGAAGGTCTGAGGCTGCGCATCGCTGGCATCCTCTGCCTGCGGGATATCAGCCGCCTCAAGATATTTACCGGTACCAAAGAACACCAGCAAATTGGGATCGGCAAGCGTTGAGTCGAAATCGTTGCGAGCAATATCTGGCTGCGCAGTGATGGGCTGAGCATTTCCATCTGCATCTTTGGCGGCATACAGAACCTCAAAGCTAGCAGAAGCGGTCCAACTATCAGCACCATCCGTCAGGTCGAATGCCCAAAGATTACCATCCAGGTCTCCTGCATAGGCTCTGTCAGCAACACCGTCGCTGTTGGGATTGCCGTCGGAGTCCAGGTGGTCAACCAGGCGCACTGGCGAGAGCCCGTTACCGGAACCCAGATCTATAAACTTCCGATTTGCGGTGTCGGCGATATCCAGAATAAACAGCCCACTCTTACCACTTGGTGCATCATAGCCGTTGCTGAAGACAGCACTCCAGCGGTAGTCATTTTCTCCCCACTTCAACAGCGTAATCTGAGCCGCCTCTGTCATGTTACCGAGATTATTGTCGGTAAACTCCCACATGGTGATAGCGCTTGCGGAACCTGAAGCGAAGGAGGACGGATCAGTTACGTCCAGCGCGAACAGGCCTGGTTTGCCAGCTCGCGAGCCCCCAATAACGATGGAGCGCCATGCGCCATTCACATAAACGTCAGAGGTATTAAGCGGCAGGTCAACATAGCTTTGGTAATCCAGATCAGGAATCGTCAGAGCACTCAGCCCTTTCTCTACCTCGGTCGAATAGAGGAAGCCAGGTATGTAGGCAATAACCTCCTCGCCGCTTTGTGCATCAAACCCATGGAGCATGCCATCGTTGGCGCCCACATAGACCACTTCCGAGCGACTTTTCTTATCGGCTTTGTAGGCACTGTAGGCGGTGGCACCGAACTTTGAATCGTCTGGCCAAATCTTGTTCGGCTCCCCAACAAACACCGGGGACGAGTTAATAATGGCACCCAGCCTGCTGCCCCGATCCCGGAATGGAACCCCTTCGAGTCCAGTCACACTATTGCCACTCAGATAAGAAAGCCTTGCTTTGCCCAGCTCATCCGAACCACCGTCTTTAAGGTCTGCTTTTTGATTCAGGCTCAACTCACCCCAATCAAAGTCGACGCCGTCACCATTGAAGGTAATAATCCGACGAGGATTATCAGACAGATTCCGGTCATCCAGCAGTATTGCAGCATCCCATTTCCTGCTTGAAATGATCCCATCCTTGTCGATGGCTTCCGCACGCAGCGTTCCTGTCCATATTTTTGATGTGAACTGGGCACTATAGATGTAACCGCCACTTCGCAGCGATGTTGTATTAAAGCTGACGTTCGAACCACTACCGAGCTGAGCGCCGATATCGTCCATCGCATCTTCCAGCGCCTTAACAAGGGCAGTGGATGATTTTGCGTCGTAGTACTCGCCTTTTCCATTCACCGCTGAGTGGTACAGATCATCAATCTGGGCAGAATCCACGCCACCCCAACCAAACCCCATGTCAGAATCCCCCCAATCTGGCGGATTCATATGGGCATCAATAACTTTGTCGTAACCTTTACCAGCAATCTTCTGGCCTTCCATGCCCAGCGCAACGGCATAGGTATTCATATGGAACTCAGTATTACAGTCCATCCAAGGCTCCTGCAGCCCCGTACCGCACTCCTCAGGCAAACGCATGCGACCGCCGCTCACCTTACTGCCATTGTTCCTTAAAGCTTCCCTGTAGTAGTAGGCTATATCTCCCAAGGTTCCCGAATAGTCTTTGTTGGCAAATGGTGCACCAGCTTCGTTATCTGCACCCCCTGCATCGATCGTTATATCTGGATTGTTGGCATAGCCATCAGTAAACAAAAGAGTAAAGTTTTTACGACACTCTAAGGTACCTCGGACCGTCTGCTTGCCATACTCCCTGCCGGCATGCTGTAACGATTCACGGGTTGGGGTTCCACCACCTACCCAGCTGCCACTGCCAAACCGTGAGTAATGCTCACTCAGGAAGGTATCAATGTTTCCGTCGATTTCCGTGCTGTACAACTTGCCGGACATATCACGGCGGTTATGAAACCAGAAAATCCCCATGTTCAGATTCTCGAGGCCGAGAACTGACTGAGCGATAGCCGAACGGACAACCTGGTGACGACGGCGGTAGTATGAGAACCAGTTCGCGAAGTTTTGTTGCTGGGCAGCAAAGAAATCATCAACGGAATCTACACCATTCAGAACTTCATAGACCTCCTGCTTGTTATCACCCTCATCCTTGAACTCCAAACGCTGGAGACACTTTCCATCTGGAGCGAAACCCATTTGACCATCAGGAATAAGGTTCCCGGATGAGTCTTTGAAGATATAATCAGTAGTATATCTACGCCATGTTTCATAAAGGTTTTCGGCCGGAGCGCTACAGCTCATAACCTTCTCAGGCTCACTAGATAAAAACTCTCGAACATAATAATCATCCTCGTCAATTTTGTTGTTTTTACATTCACCATTTCCCTTAAAATCGGTACACCTAACACAAACGGGAATATTCCCTGGCACAAGTACGTATCCGCCAACGTAACCTGTACGACAAGCCTCGAGTTCCCCGCCCGTATTTCTCTTGAAAACCTCGGCGGTTTTATTTATGACAAAAAGCGTTGCTGGAATACCTTTCTCGTTATTACCATCCCAACTACTCTCCAAACCAAGCCCCCCCAACTCAGTCAAATTAACCGTCAGGGAATTGGACAGGCCGGGATCAAGCTTTGCAGAAGTAACAGACTGGTTTCCGAACTCTTTACTGTTATACCCCGGCCACGGTTTGTACGTCTCCGAAGGGTCATAATATTGATAGTTGTAATCACTGGAACGGAGATAAAAATTGGATCTACTAAAACTCTTAAAAGACTCCCCCGTATTCCCAAGCCTTAGTCCTCGTTTATAGGGCCGTTCAGTTGTATTGGAATAATAGGACGGATTGAACAACCAACCTCCATCCACCGCGCCATACCCCCCCACCGCAGGCGCCAAAATCTCAAAATCCATACTCCCGGAGTCGTCGACTGAAAATATCAGGTTGTGATCTACTACCGCATCCACAAACAACGGTCGATCCGAAACCGTCGCCGACCAGCCCGCCACCGGAAAGCCTAAAAACAGCGCAACCGACAGACTCTGTGTCACCTGCTTCAAGAATTGCTTCATCTTCTTCATTGTCTTATCTCCGGGCGATTATTTACGCCTGATCAATCGGCACGAACCACGTAGGCTTCGATGGCTCTTACGGCCTGTCCTGATGCACCACTGCTGAATGCGACTACTCGGTATACTGTTCCGCTAAGGCCGGATTGCTGGACGCTATCTCCGGCGCCACCAATGCCCAGGCCAAAGCCACTGCTACTGGCGGAGCCAACACCGGGAGTGGCTTTGATGAAGTAGCGGGGGGGGTCGGCCAGCAGGTCCATTTCCACCCCGTCGATTTCTTCACGGGGCATTGGCGCGGCCCTCGTATCGTTCCCGTGCCCACCGCCGGCAGGGGCCTGCCAGGAGGCAGGGTTCAGGATTCCCGAAAGGGTCTGGAGCGCGACCGGCAAGTCGTCATCTTCCTGATACAGGCCATTACTGTTGTCAAATGTAGGAAGGGTTGGCCCGGCCAGTTCCGCTTCGGCGGCTTGCAGGGCGAACTCGGCACCCTCGAGCGCAATCTGGGCATCCCGTTGGGATGACACCATTCGCTCCTGCAGAGTTGTGCCCTGCATGCTGGATAGCGCCAGCACAGTCAGTACCAGCAGAATCACCAGACTAACGAGCAGTGCTGCGCCCTGTTGTCTCAGGGGGGTAACGATATTCATAGACTTCATCGGCAACTTGTTCATCCTCAGGTTCCGGTATTCAGCAGCCGGTTGCGAATGCTGTAGGTTGACGTGTAAACCCGGTAGTAATGGCGATCGTTGGCATCGGCCGGCTCCCAGAGGTTGGCGTTGGAGCTGCAGTCGGTCCAGGCGGGGAAGCAGACTTGTTGACGCTGCCGGGCCACACGGTTTTCGGGGCTGCGCACGAGCAGGCTGATTCTTACGGCTTTTACGTAGCTGGAGTTGATGTTTGTGAGGTTGCCATTGGTCACGTCCAGCCAGCTGTTTATGACATTGTCACCGGCGTCACCAATACCGACCTGCATTTGCATGTCATGAACATCGGCAACAATTTCTTGCGCACTATTACTGCCTATGGATTCCATTTTAAGAGAGCGCCGACCGGTTGCTGCATCCTCTTCGAGGTAGTAGCTGAAAGAATAAGCTTTATAGATATCACCCGATTGAAATGCCTTGGGAAAGCAGTTTGCCGATCCTCCGGACGGGCAGTTCCACGATATTCCACTCTTTTTATTTCCGGGCGTGCCACTACTCGCGTCACCTTTACCGGTATTGTGTTGGATTTTTTTTCCAGCAGGCAGGCCCGTTGCCTGGAAAATAATCGCATCCGAGCAATCAGTAAGTAACAGTATTTCGTCTTCGCTAATACCCACAGTAGATGTGACGTCGAGAACCGCTGACGAGTTGTTCATCGCACCATCCAGACTGATGCCAACGGTGCTTACCCCTCTGAGGGTCAACGTATCACTGCCTGCTACAAAACTCCCTGAAGCCGGAGCCACGCCAAACTCGAGTGCCTGCGGACTGTCAAACGAATGCTTGTCCTCATCATAGTTGTCGTCTTCGTCATCAAGGGCACTGACCACCTCTGAACCACGCACACACCCCCAATAATCCGCATTTCGGATTGTCCTGCCCATAACATCCTGCGCCAAACGCCCGGATTCCTGCATACGACCAATCGACTCCGCCATCCGGAAAGAATCACTGCTACTTACAAACAGCTGAACCACGCCCAACAAAAGAATCAACCCGAGGGTGGACGCAATCAGAAGCTCGACCAGGGTCAGGCCAGACTGTTTTGCCATGGCTTTCATTGGGGGAACCTCGTTACCAGTGTGTAGCTGGAAGTACCTTCTCCAGCTTCATTATTGTCAGTGGCCTCCAGAAACATCATTCGCTCTGGCCAGGTGATGGTGGTGATAAAATCCCGGCTACCGCCATCCCACTCTGATGAGAAAGTGGCGCCCGGCAGGGTTTCACCCATGGCGTTACACCAGTTTTCAAACGTATCTGGCGTCATGCCCGCGCAATCGTCGGTACTGCCAGTGTTGGCGGCAAAGTCATTAGGGGAACCAGCGGTTCTTGCCAGTTCGCTGAGCTCCTGGGCGAAAAGGCTGGCCTGAGTACGCAACTCCGCATTGTTGATATTCTGAAGCGAGAGTAATTGCAGAGCCGCGGCCCCCAGAAGACCGATGCCAAGTATCAGAACGGCAACCAGCACTTCGATCAAGGAGAAGCCCCGTTGCGAGTGCCTGGCAGGATAAATACAGGATTTCATCAAACGATCCTTCAGGAACAGGTTACGTTGGTGTCGGTAGTCAGGCGAATCTGGCCGCCGGCGTTCACGGTGATATCTACTGCTTCAGTGCCTGTATCGCCGCAAATCCGGTACTCATAATTACTGCCGCCTGCAATCATGCCGCTACCACGGAAAACGAGGTCGGGGCTACCACTCGGGAGCCTGTGCGCGATATCGATACGCCCGGGCAATTTATTACTGGCCCGGAGCAATTGTTCGGCGTTAGCAGTACCGCCTTTACAAGCCGCCAGCGCGCTACCGATACATACAGCGTATCCGGCATTGCCATCACTTGTATCGATGGCGTAAACCACCACGCCGTTGCCCCGGCGAATGGCTTCCGAGCGGGCAAAGTGCAACAGGCCGGAAAAATCGTTTGCGGCGGCGGCATGCTGGTTGTTGTCGATCATGCGGCCAAAATTTGGCACAGCGATGGCTGCGGTAATGCCCAACAGCGCCACCACAATCATCAACTCAATCAACGTAAACCCGCTCTGGTGTGCGAGAGATCGCATGCAACTGCTCCCTGAAACTTTTGTCATGTTTATACAATATCCAGACACAAAAAAACCGCCACGGTTTTACGACAAGTGGCGGTTTGCAGAAGATAAGCGGAAGTGAGGCCGCAAAAGTGTGATTCAGATCAAACGTTCACCGCGTCGATCCGCAATTCCTTGGGCATAGAAAACACAATATTCTCCTCCCTGCCAGCCACTTCCTGCGGCTCTTCCCCACCCAATTCCTTCAGGCGGTTAATCACCTCGGCCACCAGCACTTCCGGGGCGGAGGCACCGGCGGTTACGCCTACAGCCTGCTTGCCTTCCAGCCACCTGGGGTCAATCTGGTCGGCTTCGTCGATCAGGTAGGCAGGCGTGCCCATGCGTTCCGCCAGTTCCCGCAGGCGATTGGAGTTGGAGCTGTTGGGGGAACCGACAACCAGCATCAGGTCGCAGTCGCCGGCCAACTGCTTGACGGCATCCTGGCGGTTCTGGGTGGCGTAGCAGATATCGTCTTTGCGGGGGCCTTCGATTTGCGGAAACTTGGCGCGCAGGGCGTCGATTACCCGGGCAGTGTCGTCCATGGAGAGCGTGGTCTGGGTAACGAAGGACAACCGGCTGGGGTCTTTTACGTCCAGCTTTTTTACGTCGGCTTCGTCTTCCACCAGGTAGATGTCGCCGCCGTTGCTGTGGTCGTACTGGCCCATGGTGCCTTCCACTTCCGGGTGGCCATGGTGGCCGATGAGGATGCACTCGCGGCCGTCGCGGCTGTAGCGCATCACTTCCATATGCACCTTGGTGACCAGCGGGCAGGTGGCGTCGAACACTTTCAGGCCGCGGCGGGCGGCTTCGTTCTGTACCGCCTGGGACACGCCATGGGCGCTGAAGATCACCAGTTTGTCGTCCGGCACTTCGTCCAACTCGTCAACAAAGATCGCGCCGCGCTCCCGCAGGTTGCTCACCACAAACTTGTTGTGGACCACTTCGTGGCGCACGTAAATGGGAGCACCGAACACGTCCAGCGCGCGGTTTACGATTTCTATGGCGCGGTCTACACCGGCACAGAAGCCACGGGGGTTAGCGAGTCGGATTTGCATAGTCAGTGTGTCGGCCCTGCTGGTTCAACGTCGATAATCTGCACTTCAAACTGCAGTGTATGCCCTGCCAGCGGGTGATTAAAGTCCACATCCACCTGGTCGCCTTCCACCCGTTTGACCACCCCGGGCAGTTCCTGCTGGCGGGCGTCGGCGAAGGAGACCACTACGCCGGGCTCCAGCACCATGTCGGCACTGAATTCGTGGCGCTTGAAGGTCTGGATATTGCTGGGGTTGTGCTGGCCGAAGGCTTTTTCCGGCGGTACTTCAAAGGTTTTGTGGTCGCCGGCTTTCAGGCCCATCAGGTAGGCTTCAAAGTTTTCCGGCAGGTTTTCGTCGCCGATTTCCAGGGTGGCCGGTTCTTTGTCGAAGGTGGTGTCCACGGTTTCGCCGTCTTCAAACTTGAGGGCGAAGTGCAGTTTTACGCGGGTTCCCTTGTCGATGGGCAGTTCTTTCATGGCAATCAGTTGCTCCTGTCGGCATCGCCGCTGTCGTCAGCGGGTTTGCGGAATGCGTCGATGATCATCATGGCAGCGCCGATGGTGATGGCGGTGTCGGCCAGGTTGAAGGCCGGGAAGTGCCAGTCCTGCCAGTAGAAATGCAGGAAGTCCACCACGTAGCCATGCACCACCCGGTCGTACACGTTGCCGATGGCGCCACCGAGGATCAATACGATGGCGATGGCGGTCCAGGTTTCATGGGCTTTGAGTTTTCTGAGCCAGCCTGTCAGCACCACGCTGACCACAACAGCCAGGGTGACGAAGAACCAGCGCTGCCAGCCGGCGGCGTCCGCCAGGAAGCTGAACGCGGCGCCGGTGTTGTGCAGCAGGGTCAGGTTGAAGCTGGGCACCACCGGTACCGGGTTACCGTAGGTGAGCATGGCGGTGGCCATGGCCTTGGTGCCCAGGTCGATGGCGACCACCAGTACTGCCAGCCACAACCACTTCAGTTTGCTGCCTGCCCTGCCCTCAGTCATTACCGCGTCCATCAGGCGTAGGCGCGGGTTTCGCCCGGGCCTTCCACGTTGGTGACGCAGCGGCCGCACAGGTCGCTGTGCTGCTCGCTCTGGCCCACGTCTTCACGGTGGTGCCAGCAGCGCTCGCACTTGGCGTGGGAAGCCGGGGTTACTTTCACCAGCAGGCCTTCCACGTTGGTTTGCTCCACGCCGGCCGCTTCGCTCACGGGCTTTACGGTGGCTTCGGAGGTGATCAGCACAAAGCGCAGCTCTTCACCCAGGTGGTTCAGGCGCTCGGCCAGGCTACCTTCGCAGTACAGGGTCACTTCCGCACTCAAAGAGCCTTTGATCTCGCCACGGGCACGGGCTTCTTCCAGGCACTTGTTGACGGCTTCTTTCACGGCGTAGATTTCACGCCAGTAGTCGCGGCCCAGCTCGAAGTCTTCCGGCAGGGCGGTCAGGCCTTCATACCAGGTTTCGTAGAACACAGTATCGCCACGCTTGCCCGGCAGGTGCTGCCAGATTTCATCGGCGGTGAAGCTCAGGATCGGTGCAATCCAGCGCACCAGGGCTTCGGCAACATGGTACAGGGCGGTCTGGCAGGAACGCCGCGCCAGGCTGTCGGCCTGGGTGGTGTACTGGCGGTCTTTGATGATATCCAGGTAGAAACCACCCAGAGTGGCTTCGCAGAAGTTGTACACCTTCTGGTAAATCCGCAGGAAGGCATAGTTGCCGTAGTCTTCGTGCAGCTCATTCTGCAGCTGCAGGGCACGGTCTACCATCCAGCGGTCCAGGGCGATCATGTCTTCCGGCGCCACCATGTGCTGTTCCGGATCAAACCCGGTCAGGTTGCTCAGCAGGAAGCGGGCGGTGTTACGGATGCGGCGGTAGCCGTCTGCAGTCTGGCGCAGGATGTCCTTTGATACGGTCATCTCGCCGCTGTAGTCCGTGGCGGATACCCACAAGCGCAGGATGTCGGCACCCAGTTCGTTCATCACTTCCTGGGGGGCGATCACGTTGCCCATGGATTTGGACATCTTGTGGCCCTTGCCGTCCACGGTGAAGCCGTGGGTCAGCACCTGCTTGTACGGGGCCACGCCGTTCATGGCGATGGAGGTTTTCAGGGACGACTGGAACCAGCCACGGTGCTGGTCCGAGCCTTCCAGGTACATATCGGCCGGGAACTGGCCCAGTTCCTCACGTACCCGCAGTACCGAATCGTGGGTGACGCCGGAATCGAACCATACGTCCAGGGTATCCAGCACTTTTTCGTACTGGTCGGCGTCTGCGCCCAGCAGTTCGTTCTGGTCGATGTCGTACCAGGCGTCGATGCCGCCGGTTTCCACCGCCTCGGCCACTTTCTCGATCAGCGCCTGAGTGTTCGGGTGCAGCTCCTGGGTTTCCTTGTGAATAAACAGGGTGATCGGCACACCCCAGGTGCGCTGGCGGGAGATACACCAGTCCGGGCTCTGCTCGAACATGGCTTCAATACGGTTCTGGCCCCAGCCCGGAACCCAGCGAATGCCCTTGATGGCTTCCAGGGCGTCAGCGCGCAGGTTGAGCTTGTCCATGCTGATGAACCACTGAGGAGTGGCCCGGTAGATCAGCGGGGTCTTGGTACGCCAGCAGTGCGGGTAGCTGTGGCGGAATTTCTCGGAGCGCACCAGTTTGCCTTCACGCTCCAGGGCGGCGCAAACCGGCTCGTCGGCCTTGTATACGTGTACACCGGCAAATTCGCCGGCCGCTTCGGTGTAGGTGCCGTCGGCTTTCACCAGGTTGATGGTGCCAATGCCGTAGGCCTTGCCTACTTCAAAGTCTTCCATACCATGGTCTGGCGCGGTGTGTACGGCACCAGTACCGGCGTCCAGGGAGACGTGGTCGCCCAGCAGCACCGGCACCTGCTTGTCGTACACCGGATGGTGCAGCAGCTGGTTTTCCAGGGCAGAACCGGCCACGTTGGCCAGCACTTTGTAGTCTTCCACACCCCAGCGGGCCATGATGCCCTGCACCATGTCGGTGGCCAGGATCATGCGCTCGGCGCCGTGGCCCACATCTACCTGTACCAGTGCGTATTCGATATCGGCACCGATGGAGACCGCCTGGTTGGCGGGGATGGTCCAGGGGGTGGTGGTCCAGATCACCAGGGAAACATCGCCCTCGCCTTCACTGGTTCCGAAGGTTTTCAGTACGGCGTCCTGGTCGACGGCGGTGAAGCGCACGTCGATCTGGGTAGAGGTCTTGTCCTGGTATTCAACTTCGGCTTCTGCCAGTGCGGACTGACCAACCACACTCCAGTAAACCGGTTTGAATCCACGCACCAGGTGGCCCTTGGCCACGATCTTGCCCAGCGCCCGCACGATGCCCGCTTCTACTTTCGGGTCCATGGTCAGGTAGGGCTTGTCCCACTCGCCCATCACGCCCAGGCGGATAAAGTCGGCTTTCTGGCCTTCGATCTGCTTGGTGGCGTAATCGCGACAGGCCTGGCGGAAGGTTTTGTAGTCCACCTTCACACCGGCTTTGCCGATTTCCTGCTCTACCTTGTGCTCGATCGGCAGGCCGTGGCAATCCCAGCCGGGCACGTAGGGTGCGTCAAAGCCCATAAAGCTGCGGGATTTCACGATCATGTCTTTCAGGATCTTGTTGACCGCATGCCCGATGTGAATGCTGCCGTTGGCGTAGGGAGGGCCATCGTGCAGGATGAACTTTTCCCGGCCTTCGCGCTGCTTGCGCAGGTTGCCGTATACGTTCAGATCCTGCCAGTGCTTGAGCATGTCCGGCTCGCGCTTGGCCAGGTTACCGCGCATGGGAAACGCGGTTTCCGGCAGATTCAGGGTATGCTTGTAGTCGCTCATGTCTTTGTGCGTACTCTTGGTTGGTCAGTTGAATCAGGTTTCCGGCGTGGCGGGGTTATCCGCCAGCCAGGCCCGGGCGTTGTCGAAATCCCGGGCGATCTGTTGGCGGAGTTCGTCAACAGAGTCGAATTTCACTTCGTCCCGCAGGCCATGGCGGAACACGACATCCAGGTGCTGGCCATAAAGTGTGCCAGCAAAGTCAAACAGGTGCACTTCCAGCGACGGCCGCTTGCCGTCGACCGTGGGGCGCAGGCCGATGTTGGCTACACCGTCGCACCATTCGCCGGTTTCCAGCCGGGCCCGCACCACGTAAACGCCCCGCAGTGCCGGCATCTGGTTCAGTAAAATATTGGCGGTGGGCGCGTTGAGTTGCCGGCCTAACTGGCGGCCATAAACAATGCGGCCATGGATACGGTAAGGATGCCCCAGCAGGCGCTCCGCCTCTTCCAGGCCATTCACATTCAGGGCATTGCGCACCCGGGTACTGCTGACACGTTCGCCATCAACAGTCACTGTACGGGTGTTCTCCACCGTAAAGCCCCGCTCCTGCCCCACGCTTTGCAGCAGATTGAAGTCGCCAGCCCGGTCGCAGCCGAAGCGGAAGTCGTCGCCTACCACCAGGTGGCGAACGCCCAGGCCACTGATCAGCACATCTTCAATAAAGCCCATGCCGGAATAGCTGCGGAAGGTTTCATCGAAGCGAATGCACAGCACCACATCCACGCCTTCGGCCAGAAGGGCCTCGAATTTCTGGCGAAACGGCATCAACCGGGGCGGCGCTTCCGCGCCTTCGAAGAATTCCCGGGGCTGCGGCTCGAAAATCATCACCACCGCAGGCACGCCCAGCTGCGAAGCTTTCTGTTTGACCTGATCAATAATGGTTTTATGGCCCAGATGCACGCCATCGAAGTTGCCGATGGTGGCCACGCAGCCGCCGGCCAGCGGGGAACCCGCTTGCCCGGACAGGCGCTTAAGATTGGTCAGGCCTCGAATCAGACGCATGTACTGCGAACCTTAACTTGCCAGCTGGCTTTTTGGCGCACCGGCCCGAGAGGCGATACGCTGGTGAGAAAACGCGCGATTATACCCCATGCAGGGGTATGGTAGAAATCTTGCGGCGGCTTACTTCTGGCGGAATTGGCGAACCCGCACGCCCGCCAGCGCCAGCGCCACGAAATAGGCCCCAACTCCGGCCACCACCAGAATACCCATATCGGTTGCCCGCTGCAGGCCGCTGGCCGCCAGCCAGTCGGCTACCGGCACATTCAGCCAGAGCACCACGGCAGCCAGGGCGGCATTGGCCACGGCCAGCTGCACCAGGAACCTGGGCCAGCCGGGCTGGCTTTTCCAGGCACCTTCCTTACGCAGCCCACGCCAGAGTAGATAGCCATTCAACCAGGCCGACATAGACGTGGCCAGCGCCAGCCCGGCATGGGCCAGGGGCACGATTAACGCCAGGTTGAACGCCATATTGGCCACCATGGCGATCACCCCGATCTTGACCGGGGTTTTGGTGTCTTCCCGGGAGAAAAAGCCCGGCGCCAGCACCTTGATCAGCATGAAGGCCAGCAAGCCGGCGGAATAAGCCCGCAAACTCTGGGCCGACATAGCCACATCCCGGTCGGTCACTTCGCCGTAATGGAACAGGGTGGCAATCAACGGCTCCGCCAGCAGGGCCAGTGCCACGGCCGCCGGAAGGCCGATCAACAGAACGGCCCGCACGGCCCAGTCCAGGGTTGCAGCAAACTGGTCTTCCGAAGCCGCCGCGTGCTTGCGGGACAAGCTGGGCAGAATGACCGTGGCGATGGCAATACCGAACACACCCAGCGGCAGCTCAGACAGCCGGTCCGAGTAATACAGCCAGGACACGCTGCCGGTTTGCAGGAACGACGCCAGCACCGTGTCCAGCAACAGGTTGATCTGGCTGACCGACACGCCGAACAGCGCCGGGGCCATCAACTTGAGAATCCGGCTGACACCCTCGTGCTTGTAGTCCACCCGGGGCCTTGGCAGCAGGCCCAGACGCATCAGGAACGGTAACTGGAAAAACAGCTGCAAGGCACCGGCGATGAAGACACCCCAGGCCAGCGCCATCACCGGCTCATCCATTACCGGAGTCAGGAAAATGGCGGCGGCGATCATGGCCAGGTTCAGCAAAACCGGGGTAAACGCCGGTACCGCGAACCGGTCGTAACTGTTCAGAATGCCGCCAGCAAAGGCAGTCAGGGAAATCAGCAACAGGTACGGAAAGGTGATGCGCAGCATGTCGCTGGTCAGGGCGAATTTGACGTCATCATCCAGGAACCCCGGGGCAAACACCGCCGTAAGCACCGGCGCACCCAGCATGGCCACCAGCGTAACCGCCAGCAACACCAGCCCGAGGGAGCCGGCCACTGCATCCACCAGGCGCTTAACTTCGGAAATATCCTGGTTTTCCCGGTAGGACGACAACACCGGCACAAAGGCCTGGGAGAACGCCCCTTCAGCGAACAAACGGCGCAGGAAGTTGGGAATCTTGAACGCCACGAAGAAGGCATCAGCCCCGGCACCCGCCCCGAAATAGCGGGCAATTACCATATCCCGCATCAGCCCCAACACCCGGGACAGCATGGTCATGATGCCGACCACGCCGGATGAGCGCAGTAATCCCGGCGCTTTCGGGGGCTCCTGAACGGGAGGCTGCTGTTCTGTTGGTCGGGGTTCCGAAGACATGGTTTGAGCGTCCAGAATACCGGCTTCGGGCCGGGGTGGCGTTTCGGTAATCCACAAGGCGGGGCTTGTTGTGGGCCCGGGCCCCGTGAGACGATGCGGGAGTGTACCACAGGCCTCCGGATCAGAGGGATTACCGGAGGCTTCGGCCTTGACATTTCGGGCGTTCAGCGGCATAGTTCCGCGTCATTTATTTCGACGCGCTGGTTTTGGCGCGCCCGCGATCTAAACATATTCGATTTTTTAGCAACGAATTTCAGGAGTTTTACGGTGGCAAATTCCCCGCAAGCCAAAAAGCGCGCTCGTCAGAACGAGAAAAACCGCAAGCACAACGCCAGCCTGCGTTCCATGGCACGTACTTACATGAAGAAAGTAGACGCCCAGATCAAAGCTGGCGACTACGAAGGTGCCCAGGCAGCCCTGAAGCAGGCCCAGCCTGTTCTGGACAGCATGGTCAACAAAGGCATCTTCGCCAAGAACAAGGTAGCTCGTCATAAGAGCCGCCTGAACGCCAAGATCAAGGCCCTGAAAGCTGCCTGATTTTTGCGCTCACAAAAAAACCGGCCTGAGAGCCGGTTTTTTTGTGCCTGAAATCCGGCTGAAACGCCGGAAAAGCCTAGACCACCACCAGGTTATCCCGGTGAATCATTTCCTCATCGGAAACATAGCCCAGCACTTCCGCAATGCGATCACTTGAGCGACCGGCAATCGCCCGGGCCTCGTCGGCATCGTAGTTCACCAGCCCGCGGGCAATTTCCTTACCGGCCAGATCGGTGCAGGACACCATCTCGCCCCGGCGGAACTGGCCGGTGACCGCTTTCACACCTACCGGCAACAGGCTTCTGCCACCCTGACGCAGGACTTTTACCGCGCCGTCATCCAGGGTCAGCTTGCCCCGGGTTTGCAGGTGGCTGGCAATCCACTGTTTGCGGGCGGCCATTCTGCCCTGCTCCGGAAGCAACAGGGTGCCGATCACATCGCCCTGGCGCAGGCGGGCAATGGCGTGCTCGATGCGACCACCCACAATCACGGTAAAGGCACCGGAACGGGCCGCCAGCCTTGCTGCCCGCAGCTTGGTAAGCATGCCACCACGCCCAAGGGCACCGGCACCGCCTCCGGCCATGGCATCCAGGTCCCGGTCTTCGGCTTTGCGCTCAGTGACCAGTTCGGCGTCTTCGTGTTTGCGGGGGTCTTTATTGAACAGGCCCAGCTGGTCGGTCAGGATGATCAGGCCATCAGCCTCGATCAGGTTAGCCACCAGAGCACCCAAAGTGTCGTTGTCACCAAAACGGATTTCGTCGGTTACGACCGTGTCGTTTTCGTTCACGATCGGCACCACGCCGTAATCCAGCAGGGTGCGCAGGGTGCTGCGGCCGTTCAGGTAGCGTTTGCGGTCGGAAAGGTCGTCGTGGGTGAGCAAAATCTGGGCGGTGTGAATGTCGTGGCGCTTGAACTGGGCTTCCCAGGTTTGCACCAGGCCCATCTGGCCGACCGCCGCCGCAGCCTGCAATTCGTGCAGATGTTGGGGCCGGGTTTGCCAGCCCAGACGGCTCATGCCTTCAGCGACTGAACCGGAAGACACCACCACCACTTCGACACCCTCGCCGATCAGTTCGGCGATCTGGTCAACCCACAGCCCAAGGGCTGCCACATCCAGCCCTTTTCCGTCGTTGGTAAGCAAGGCACTGCCGATCTTGATAACCAGGCGACGGGCCTTTCGGAGCTGGAGGCGTTCACTCATGGTAGCGGTACTGTCTCTTCAGATTGTTACTCGGGGGCGTAGACCACTTCAACGTCGTAATCATCGTCGTCAAAGTCGTCATCCTCATCGTCTTCACGGGCGGCGCGGCGGGCCTTGCGATCTTCCTCGATCTTGGCACGGGCTTCTTCGTCCATCCGGCGACGACGGGCCGCTTCCTGCTCTGCGAAGTCCGGGTTCTCGGCTTCGGCTTCCGCCTGCTCTTCAATCCAGCGCATGACAGCCTGGGCCAGCGGCTTGGTGCCCTCACCCGTCAACGCGGAAATCCAGAATACCGGGCCATCCCAGCCAAGCTCGTCCACAATGGCCTGGCAGTGCGCCTCGCGGTCCTCTTCCGGCACCATGTCCACTTTGTTCAGCACCAGCCAGCGCGGGCGGCTGGCCAGGGTTTCACTGAACTTTTCCAGTTCGTGGGCGATAGCCTTTACCGCTTCAACCGGGGAGGAGCCGTCATAGGGCGCCACATCCACCAGGTGCAACAGCAAGCGGGTACGCACCAGGTGTTTCAGGAATCGGATACCCAGGCCAGCACCTTCAGCGGCACCTTCAATCAGGCCGGGAATATCGGCAATCACGAAGCTCTGGTGCGCCTGCACACTGACCACGCCCAAATTGGGAACCAGCGTGGTGAACGGATAATCCGCCACTTTCGGACGGGCCGCAGAAACAGAGCGGATAAAGGTGGACTTACCTGCATTGGGCAAACCCAGCAAACCAACATCCGCCAGCACTTTCAGCTCCAGACGCAGGTTACGCAACTCGCCTTCAGAGCCCTTGGAGGTCTGGCGCGGCGCGCGGTTAACCGATGACTTGAAGCGAGTATTGCCCAGGCCGTGAAAACCACCCTGTGCCACTTTCAGTCGCTGGCCTTCCTTGGTGAGGTCACCCAGAACTTCGTGGGTGTCCATATCCACCACGGTGGTACCAACCGGTACCGGCAACACCAGGTCTTCGCCCTTGGTGCCGGTGCAGTTGCGGCCGGAGCCGGGCTCGCCGTTCTGGGCCTTGTGTTTGCGCTGGAAGCGGTAATCGATCAGCGTGTTCAGGGCGCTGTCTGCTTCCAGATAGACGGAACCGCCATCCCCGCCGTCACCGCCGTCCGGGCCGCCTTTCGGCACGTATTTTTCCCGCCTGAAACTCAGGCAGCCATGGCCGCCCTTGCCGGCTTCAACAATGATGGTGGCTTCGTCTACAAATTTCATACGCCAATTGCCTTTGCATAAACTAAAAAGCCCCGCAGCCTCATGGAAGCTTTGCGGGGCTCCGGATTCACCTGAGGGCTGATCAGATCAGCATATCAGGCAAACCCATGGTTCGACAGAACCGGATCGCCGCTGCTTACGCAGCCGGAACGATGCTTACGAACTTGCGGTTCTGCGGGCCTTTGGTTTCGAACTTCACCTGACCTTCCGCTTTCGCGAACAGGGTGTGGTCCTTGCCAATGCCTACGTTACTACCAGCGTGGAAACGGGTGCCACGCTGACGGATGATGATGCTGCCTGCAGTTACAGTCTCGCCGCCGTAGCGCTTGACACCAAGTCGTTTAGACTCGGAATCGCGACCGTTACGGGTACTACCTGCTGCCTTTTTATGAGCCATTACCAGCCTCCTTCATTAAGGGGTTATTCGAGGGCTTAGCCCTGGATACCCGTGATCTTTACTTCAGTAAACCACTGACGGTGGCCCTGACGCTTCATGTGGTGCTTACGACGACGGAACTTGATGATGTTGATCTTGTCGTGACGACCGTGGCTAACCACTTCAGCGGTAACCTTGGCGCCTTCAACTACCGGAGCGCCAACTTTTACGTCGTCGCCGTTGGCAACCAGAAGAACACGATCGAACTCAACAGAGCCGCCGGTTTCAACTTCCAGCTTTTCCAGCTTCAGAGTTTCGCCTTCCTTTACACGGTGCTGCTTACCACCGCTAACAATAACTGCGTACATTCATAGTCTCCGCGATTGACCCATCCCTGCTCTTATCCACCTGGTTCTAAGGGAAGCGCTCTGGCGACCCTATTGCAGGGAGCGCAGGTTGGGATGAGTTGGGCGCGTGATTGTACGAAAAGCCGCCGGGCAATACAAGCCGGATTCCGGTTCAAGTTGACACTGTAGGCAGCAATACCTAGCATTGCCGCGACCTGCCCGAAAACTCAACGAAAACACCAGCAAGGGACGTTTCAGCCCGATGACAGCCCAGCGTATCCACGACACCGTGGCGGATGACTTCAGCCGCGTTAATGACCTGATTATCAAGCGGCTTGCCTCGGATGTCCCGATGGTGGAAAAAATCGCCCACTATATTATCGAGAGTGGCGGTAAGCGTTTGAGGCCCTTACTGGTTTTGCTGTCCAGCCGGGCCGCGGGCTACGGCCAGGACGACCATCTGAAGCTGGCCGCGGTCATTGAATTCCTGCACACCGCCACCCTGCTGCACGACGATGTGGTGGACACCTCCGACATGCGCCGGGGCCGCAGTACCGCCAACGCCAAGTGGGGCAACGCGCCGAGCGTGCTGGTAGGTGATTTCCTGTATGCCCGAGCCTTCGAGATGATGGTGGAGCTGGAAAGCCTGCCGATCATGAACGTGCTGTCCCACGCCACGGCGGTGATTGCCGAGGGCGAGGTGATGCAGCTGATGAACGTGAAGAACCCGGACCTCACCGAAGACCAGTACATGGTGGTTATCCATAACAAGACGGCCATGCTGTTCGAAGCATCTTCCCACACCGGCGCACTGCTGGCCGGAGCGGACCCGGAACAGGAAGCCGCCCTGAAAGACTACGGCAAGCACCTGGGCCTGGCATTCCAGCTAGTGGACGACGTACTGGATTACCTGGGCGATGCCGAAGCCATGGGCAAGAACGTGGGCGATGACCTGGCCGAAGGCAAGACCACCCTGCCACTGATTTACGCCATGGCCAACGGCAGCGACGAAGAGCGCCAGCTGATTCGCCAGGCTATTCGCAAGGGTGGGCTGGATGACCTGCCGAAGGTTCTGGACATCGTGAAAGCCTCCGGTGCCATTGAATACACCATGGCCAAGGCGAAAGAGCAGGCGCAGATCGCGAAAGACCTGCTGGCCTGCCTGCCGGAGTCCGAGCACCGGCAATCACTGGGGCTGCTGACCGAAGTGGCTGTTGCCCGGGTCAGCTGAGTTGCCAGACTTCCGCACGCGGGGCTGGTAGGGCTTTCCAAAACACGCTGTAAAGACCTCCCTGTCCCGCTCGAGCTCCGCCATCCCTGGCTCCGCACGGTTTTGGAAAGCCCTACCAGCCCCGCGCGCTTACTTCTCAGTAAGCTCAGTTCAAACCATCACGCCCATGCGGCGAACTAAAATCCAGCTCCGGCCCCACCGGCACAATCTGGGTGGGGTTGATGGTGCGCTGGCTCACATAGTAATGCTGCTTGATCTGCCGAATGTCCACCGTCTCTGCCACGCCCGGCACCTGATACAGCTCCCGCAAATAACCGGACAGGTTCGGATAATCCCGGATCTGCTGGCGATTGCATTTGAAGTGGCTGTAATACACCGCATCAAACCGTATCAGCGTGGTGAACAAGCGCCAGTCGGCTTCGGTGATCTGGCTGCCAGTGACATAGCGCTGGCTCTCCAGTTTCGCTTCCAGCCAGTCCAGTGATTCAAACAGCGCCTTGTAGGCCTCTTCGTATTTGTCCTGGGCGGTGGCAAAACCGGCCTTGTATACGCCGTTGTTGACTGTGTCGTATACCCGCTCGTTTACTGCCTCGATTTCACTGCGCAGACTTTCCGGGTACAGGTCCAGATCCGCGTTTACGCCATCCAGCTCATTAAACGCCGAATTGAACATGCGAATGATATCGGCGGATTCATTGCTGACGATGGTTTCCTGCTGCTTATCCCACAGCACCGGCACCGTCACCCGCCCCGAATAATCCGGCGCCGCCCGGGTGTATACCTGATGCATGAACTCTGAGTTGTACAGATGATCCTGATGCTCCGCATCCCCGGGCCGGAACTCCCAGCCGTTCTCGACCATATCCGGGTGCACCACGGAGACACCAATGTGCGGCTCCAGGCCCTTGAGTTTGCGGAAGATCAGGGTTCGGTGCGCCCAGGGGCAGGCCATGGATACGTACAGGTGATAACGGCCGCTTTCCGCCGCGAAACCACCCTCACCCGCTGGTCCGGCGGAGCCGTCTTCGGTGACCCAGTTACGGAAGCGGGCGGCTTCACGCTCGAACTTGCCGCCGGTTTTGTCGGTGTCGTACCACTGGTCGTGCCATTTACCATCTACTAGTAAGCCCATGTGGGACTCCTTGTTTTTGGCCACGGAATCCACGGAAGGACACGGAAAAAAGAAAAATGATTTGCCACGAAATCCACTAAAGAACACGAAATTAAAGACAAAGACTTGCCAGGCTTTTATTCAGTAATCTTTGTTCGTGTTTTTTCGTGGATTTCGTGGCAAAAAATTCTTTAAGTCTTTTCTTTCTGTGTCCTTCCGTGGATTCCGTGGCAAAGAATTTCTACAACCTGAGGACAGACTAACCCCTGCCCTGCTACGCTGATAGCAAGCATTTCTGGCAAACACTTTCAGATAATTCGAACATGCATACAGCCATCACCATAGACGCACTTAAAGTACTGGACGCCATTGACCGCAAGGGCAGTTTTGCCGGGGCGGCGGGGGAGTTGTTCCGGGTGCCTTCGGCCATCAGTTACACGGTTCAGAAGCTCGAAGAAGATCTCAACGTCAGTATCTTTGACCGTAGCGGCCACAAAGCCGTGCTGACTCCGGCGGGGCGTTACCTGCTGGAAGAAGGACGGTCTTTGCTGGAGGCGGCGGAGAACCTGGCCCACTCCACCCGCCAGGTGGCGGAAGGCTGGGAAACGCGGTTGCGGATCGGGTTTAACTCGCTGATGCCGGCAGACTGCCTGTTTCCCGCCATTGAGGCGTTTTACCAGCTCGGGGTGCCGGTGGATGTGCAGATTGTGGAAGAGGTTTTCGCCGGTGCCTGGGATGCCCTGCAAAGCCGGCGCGTGGATATGATTGTGGGTGCAGACCAGCTCAGCAAGCCGGCCGGCAGTTTTACTACCAAGGCGCTGGGCGAGGTGCCGTTTGTGTTTGCGGTGGCCGCCAACCATCCGCTGGCAAACGCGCAAGAGCCTTTGGCGGAGGCGGATATTGCACCCTATCCGGCCGCCGTTGCGGCGGATACTTCCCGCTCACTACCACCCGGCCATGCCGGTATTTTCCGCAGGCAGCGAACGCTTACGGTCAGTAATATTGATCAGAAAATTGCCGTTCAGGAGGCCGGGCTCGGAGTTGGCTGGCTGCCAGTGCCCCGTATCCGGGAACAGCTCGCCCGTGGTTCACTGATTGCCAAGGAAGTGCACGAACCAAGGCCGGCCATTGCCATCCACCTGGCTCGGCACAGCGAAGACAAGGGCAAGGCCCTGATGTGGTTCTGGGACTACCTGGGCAATGACAACGGCATCCAGAACTGGCTGCAGCCGGAATAAATACCGGGCAGCCAGGCCAACCGGCAGCCCGGGTGTTTGCGATATACTCGGCCACCCGCATCGTTAAAAGTGACACACAAGGGAGTGCGCTCAATGCGTCAGCTGTCGGAACTGGATGCCTCGTTCCTTTACCTGGAGTCGGAAACCACGCCCATGCATATTGGCGGCGTGTATCTGTTCGACGCCAGCGACCTGCAATACCCCCTGGCATTCAGCACCTTTGTCGCGTATCTGCGCAGCCGCCTGCACGTGGTTCCCCTGTTCCGGCAAAAGCTCAAGGAAATCCCCCTGCGCCTGGGGCGGCCCTACTGGATTGATGACCCGGATTTCAGCATCGAGCGGCACCTGGCCTATGTGAACCTGGGCGAACACGGCAAGCAGTCGAGCCTGATGTCGCTGGCCTCCAAAATCCTGGAAGAACCCCTGAAACGGGACCGCCCGCTGTGGCACATCACCTTCGTGGATGGCTTCAAGCTGGACGACCGGGAAGGCGAGAAAGAAGGCTTTGCCCTGATCGTAAAGCTGCACCACGCGGCTATCGATGCCTTCAGTGGCGAGGAAATCATGGGCAAGCTGCTGGAATACACGCCAGAGCCGCGCGCCATTCCCCAGCCCCGGCCCTGGCTGCCCCGGCCGGAACCGTCTGAAGAACGGGTTTTTCTGCAGGCCGGCGCCAACATGCTGAAAACCCCGATGCAGTTTGCCTCGCTGGCTTACAATGCCGCCGAAGTCACCGCTCGCGGGCTCGTCCACCGGCAGCTTCGCAAGCTGCCCTTGCCGCTGCCCCTGTTCACCGCACCCCACAGCCCGTTTAACCGGCAGATCACCGCTAACCGGCGGCTGGTTTCCACCCAGGTAAGCCTGTACCGGCTGAAAGCCATCAAATCCAGCCTGGCTGACGTAACCCTGAACGATGTGGTTCTGGGCCTGTGTGCCGAAATCCTGCGCCGCTACCTGCTTGCGCAGGATAACGGCACCGACCGCTCACTGGTTGCCATGACCCCCATCTCCGTGCGCTCCAGTAGTCTGCGACGGGCTACCGGCAACCAGATGTCTGCCATGCTGCTGGACCTGGCCACCACCGAGCCAAACCCGGCAGCGCGGATTCGCCGCATTCACCGCAACGCGGTGGATTCGGAACCCTACCGCGAAGCCATTGCCGCCGACCGGCTCACCGAACTGCTGCCCTCTACCCTGCTGGCGCTCTCGGCCCGGCTGTATTCGGAACTGCAGGTGGCCCAGCGCTACCAGCCCCTGTTCAACCTGCCCATTACCAATGTACCTGGCCCACAGGTGCCACTGTTCCTGCAAGGCGCCAGGCTGGTACAGCAGTTCAACAGTGCACCGCTGTTCGACAGCATGGGGCTGGTAATTGTTGCGGTGAGCTATCAGGGCCAGCTGACCCTCAACTTCACCCTGTGCCCGGATGTCGTCGCGGATGGCGATGCATTTAAAGCGTTAACCGAGGAAAGCCTGGCCAGCATGGAAGCCGCGGTCGCCTCACTGGGCCCGGACGAAGGTAACGAGTTGCCGGCAAGCGGCAGCCAGAGCCTGACCGACGAACTGATGAACTACATGGAAGGTTTTCTGAAGAGTGGTCTGAAGCGCTTCAAACGCTAATGCAAAGGCCGGGCACTGTGCCCGGCCTTTTGCAGGTTTATTCGAACGCCCAGCGCAGGAACTCGCGCTTTTCTTCTTCAGTGGCGTCACCCCACAGGGATTTCATCCGGTCCAGCGTTGATCCGGATTGCGCATCACCGCTTACACCAGCACCTGAGGGAACCGGGGTACGGGCAGCCTTGCGTGCGGCCTGCGCATCCCACTCGCCTGAACTGGCAACCACATCGCCGCTGCGATTCACGATATCGGCAGAGAAGTCTTCCATCAGCGTCTCGGCTTCCTGTCGGCTGGACGGCTTGGTGAAGCTGAACCGGTATTCTTCACCGGCTACCGCCTCAAAGCTCACCCGCTGCGGCTTGCTTTCGACGGTGTGCACCTTGGATTCGCCGTTATCAACCACGCCGGCCTTGGCCCAGATGGTTTTATAGGTAAACACTACCTCGTTCTGGCCCGGCAGCAGGCCGTAATCCAGCGCCAGGTCGTCCATCAGGAAGTTGGTCATTTCGCGACCGTTCACCTGCACAACGGTGATTTCTCCGGGCGATTTCAGCACCGCAGCATCGGCAGCCCCGGCGGGATCACCCTGCCAGGTATCAATGCGCGCAAGGGAGGAAGCGCAGCCCACCAGGGTAACGCTGAGCATTAAAACCACCAGCTTGAAAAACCCGCGAACGTGACACATACTCATTTAGCTCCTTTTCCATAGGACGGCCCTTCAGTGGGCCAGGACACGTGACTGACAACTGCCAAGCATTCTGAACATACCCGGGGCTCAGGGCAAGAACGTCAAACCTTAAACTGCGCAATCAAAGCTCGGGAGGTTACCATGGACACCCAGCGAAGAACCGGAGAAGACGGACCACCACCCTTTCGCAGCAGCCGATTTTTCTGTGTTGGCAGCAAGTGGTATTTCACCACCCGGGAAGGCTTTGACAGCGGCCCCTTCGCCACCCGTGAGCGAGCGGAAATCGGGCTGAATCGGTTCCTGCACGTGGTGCGTATGCTGCCAGACGAGCCGCAGCTGCACTGAACAGCACCGTTACACGATATAGGGCATCACCCAGGTGTCGATTCCCCACAGGCAGGCCAGCGCCATGATGCCTGCGACGACGTCATCCACCATAATTCCCAGCCCGCCGGGTAGCCGGGCATCCAGCCAGTTTATAGGCCAGGGCTTGAGCACATCGAAGAAACGGAACAGCATGAACGCCATCAGCACGCCGTAAATCTGGTCCGGAAACAACCCCAGGGCAATCCACATGCCCACGAACTCGTCCCATACGATGCCACCGTGGTCGTGCACCTTCAGGTCGTCGGCGGTTTTACCGCACAGCCAGATCCCCACCACAAATGCAGCCAATACCACCAGCCAGTAGGCCATCGGTGGCAACCAGGCGAACGCATACCAAACAGGAATAGCGGCCAGGCTACCCCAGGTGCCAGGTGCCTTTGGCGCAGCACCACTGCCAAAGCCGAAGGCCAGGAAATGCACCGGATGGCGCAGAAAGCCCGGCGGCAGGATGGCGGCCGGAGCATCCGGCTCATGCATCAAGTTATCGTCTGTCAATCAGACCTCCCGAAATGGTCATATCCCTGGGTTTGGTGGCCGGCAGGCGCGCCTGCTAACGTCAGCCCCGGCTCCGGCACAATCCGGCCGATCACCGTCAGTTGCTCACGAACTGGCGCAGGCAGCGCGGCCAGTGTCTCCGGGGCGATGGTCAAGCACAGCTGGTAGTCGTCACCGGCGGTCAGGGCCAGGTCCAGCGCCCGCGCTCCCTGCAACTGCCTAAGCTCTTCCGACATCGGAATGCTGGCCACATCCAGTTCGGCGCCCACACCAGACGCCTCCAGAATGTGCTGCAAGTCTGCCAGCAGGCCGTCAGAAATATCGATAGCTGCGCTGGCCTTACCGGCCAGGCTTGCCCCGAGTTTCAGTTGGGGTTGCGGGCTATGGTAACTGGCCAGCAGGGCCTTTTGCCGTGCGCCCGGTTCCGGATCGTCAAGATAGTCCAGCGCAGCACCGGCGTTGCCCAGCGGGCCGGTTACGCATACCCGGTCACCCTCTCGGGCGCCGGAGCGCAACAAAGCCTGGCCGGCCTTTACGGTGCCATGAACCTGGATAGTGATCGTTAACGGGCCTCGGGTGGTGTCACCGCCGGCCAGGGTAATACCGAACGCCTGGCTGGCCCGGGACAGCCCTTCGGCAAAGCCCGCCAGCCAGTCGGAATCCGCTTCCGGCAGGCTCAGGGCCAGGGTAAAGCAGACAGGCTCGGCACCCATGGCCGCCAGGTCACTGACTGCAACAGCCAGTGCCCGCCAACCAAGGTGGGAAGGAGCATAGTGAGGGGGAAAGTGGACACCCTCTACCAGGGTATCCACTGAAAACACCAGGTCGCGGCCCGGCGGCACCCGCTGGATGGCGCAGTCATCGCCGGGGCCAAGCACAAGCTGATCGTTCCTGGCGTTGCTTGCCAGCGGCTGGAAGTACTGCCGGATCAGCTCGAATTCACCCATGAATCAGCGTGGACGGGTTTCGGCCAGCCGCAGGCGGCGGCTCAGTTTGTCCAGCACACTGTTCACGAACTTGTGGCCTTCAGTACCGCCAAAGCGCTTGGCCATTTCGATACCTTCGTTGATCACCACTTTATAGGGCACATCGATACGGCATTTCAGCTCGTAGGCACCCAGGCGCACGATCGCCAGTTCAACCGGGTCCACTTCTTTCAGGGGACGGTCGAGGAACGGCTCGATCAGCCTGTCCAGTTCAGCCTGCTCCCGGTGTACGCCCCGCAGCAGGTCGCGGAAGTACATGATATCCACCTTGCTCATGTCGTTATCAACCATGAACTCGGCTTCGATATCAGAGATCGGAGACTTGCTGAAGTGCCGCTGATACAGGCCCTGCATGGCAAGGGCCCGTGCCCGGCGGCGGTCGCCGGCTTTTGGCTGGCTGGTTTTCCCCGGTTGGGGAGAGGTATCACCCGCTTCGCTCATTACTCACCCAACTTTTTGAACAGACTGACCATTTCCAGGGCAGTAATCGCAGCTTCCGCACCTTTGTTACCGGCCTTGGTGCCGGAGCGCTCGATGGCCTGCTCGATGGAGTCCACGGTCAGTACACCGAAGGTGACCGGCACGTCGGTTTCCAGGCTGACAGCGCCCAGGCCACTGGAGGCTTCACCGGCTACGTATTCAAAGTGTGGAGTACCACCACGAATCACTGCGCCCAGGGCGATGATGGCGTCGTAGTCGGAGGTTTCCGCCACACGCTTGACCGCCAGCGGCATTTCGTAGGCACCCGGTACGCGGATAATGGTGATGTCGTCATCGGCAATACCGTGGCGGCGCAGGGTATCTACCGCACCTTCCACCAGGCTTTCTACAACAAAGCCGTTAAACCGGCCAACCACCAGCGCGTAACGGCCGCTGCACTGGGTAAAATCACCTTCAATTACTTTGATATCTGCCATCTCGGGCTCCTTCGCGGGCTGCCGGAATCAGGGCGGCAGCCGGGTTGATCATTCGTGGGTATAGGGTACGTATTCCACCACTTCCAGGTCGAAACCGGAGATGGCGGAGAATTTCACCGGCGGGCTCAGCAGGCGCATTTTGCCCACGCCGATGTCGCGCAGAATCTGGGAACCGGTACCCACGGTAAAGTACACACCGGAGCTGCCCTTGCCTGCAGACTTCGGACCCTGGTCGTAGAATTCCTGGATACGGTCTTCCAGGTTGTAGCTGTCTTCCGCGCTGTTGAGCAGAACCACCACGCCGCGCCCTTCAGTGGCCACTTTTTCAAGGGCATGGTGCAGCGGCCAGCTGCGGGAATCCTTGCGCCGGGCACCCAGCAGGTCGCGCAGGGTGTCGGTAATATGTACCCGCACAAACACCGGCTCATCCGGGCTGATGTCGCCCATCACCATGGCCAGGTGGGTGGCACCCTGAACATTGTCCCGGTAGGTGCGCAACTTGAACACGCCATATTCGGTATCCAGCTCGTGCTCTTCCACACACTCCACGGTTTTCTCGTTCATGGTGCGGTAGTGGATCAGGTCTGCGATGGTGCCGACCTTAAGGCCGTGCTCTTCGGCAAAGCGTTCCAGGTCTTCACGGCGGGCCATGGACCCATCGTCATTCATGATCTCGCAGATCACACCCGCCGGTTCGCAACCGGCCAGCGCAGCCAGGTCACAGGAGGCTTCGGTGTGGCCGGCACGGCTCAATACACCGCCGGGATCGGACATCAGCGGGAAGATATGGCCCGGCTGAACCAGGTCAGACGCCTTGGCATCGCGCGCTACGGCAGCCTGTACGGTGCGGGCGCGGTCAGCGGCCGAGATGCCGGTGGTGACGCCTTCACGGGCTTCGATAGACAGCGTGAACTTGGTGCCGAAGCCGGAGGCGTTCTGCTGAACCATCAGCGGCAGGCCCAGCTGTTCGCAACGCTGCCGGGTCATGGGCATGCAGATCAGGCCGCGGCCGAACCTCGCCATAAAGTTGATGGCTTCCGGCGTGCAGTGTTCTGCTGCCATTACCAGGTCGCCTTCGTTTTCGCGATCTTCGTCGTCCATCAGGATAACCATCTTGCCCTGACGGATATCTTCGATTATCTCTTCAATACTGTTCAGTGCCATACGGTTCCGCACCCTGTCACTCCTGCCCTCACCATTGAAGGCACGGAGGAATGAATTGAATGTTTAGTGGCGGGCCAGGATCAATCGCTGATCCTCTCCTACCTGGCGGCGATCCAGCACCTTCCATTGCACTTTGTCTGCCATGACTTCGATGGGCAGGTGGGCGGTCGGGCGCCCGGTACTGCCCAGAAAAACCGGTGCCTGGTAGAGCCAGAGTTCGTCTACCAGGTTCTCGTTGATAAAGGTGCCTGCCAGTGTCGGGCCGGCCTCTACCAGTAATTCGTTGATGCCCAGCTCACCCAGGGCATCCAGCAACTCGGATACATCCACGCCGTTATCTTTCCAGGCCACGCCGGTGAGGCGAACGCCCAGTGCCGCCAAATCCTGCGCCGGGCCGGTGGCCAGGGTGGAGCTGGCACAGAACACCTGCACGTTACCCCCCCGCAGAATCCGGGCTGTGGCCGGTGTGCGGGCATCACGGTCTGCAATCACCCGAAGCGGCTGGCGCGACGGATCGGTGGCATCGCCGGTATCGCCCATTTCGTCCCGACGCACGGTCAGGGACGGGTCATCGGCCAAAACTGTACCGACACCTGTCAGAATAGCATCACTCATGGCCCGCAGCCTTTGCACGTCTTGCCGTGCCTCGGGCCCGGTAATCCACTGGCTTTCACCGGAAGCCATGGCGGTGCGGCCATCCAGGCTCGCGGCCATTTTCAGCCGTACCCAGGGCCGTCCGGTGCGCATGCGTTTCATGAAACCCGGATTCAGGCGGGCGGCTTCATCCCCCATCAGGCCTTCAGTCACCCGGATACCGGCTTCCCGCAGCATATCCAGCCCCCGGCCAGACACCGAGGGATTGGGGTCTGTCGTTGCCGCAAATACCTGGGCAACTCCGGCCTCTATCAGCGCCTTCGCACAGGGCGGCGTGCGGCCGTAGTGGCTGCAGGGCTCAAGGGTAACGTAGGCCGTAGCGCCCCGGGCTTCATACCCGGCCTGGCTCAGGGCCCGCACTTCCGCATGGGCCTCGCCGGCCCGCTCGTGCCAGCCTTCACCAACAATCCGGTTACCCCTGGCGATCACGCAGCCAACCCTGGGGTTCGGATGGGTGGAATAACGGCCACGCCAGGCCAGCTGGATGGCCCGGGCCATCATTGCCCGGTCACGGTCTGAAATCATTCTTTGCCTTTGTCTGACTGGTTATCCGCCAGCACACGGGCAACATCCACGGCGGCATCGCCATTACCCTGAGACAAGCGCTCGATTTCTTCCTTGAACTCGTTGATGTCCTGAAAGCTGCGATACACCGAGGCAAAGCGTACATAGGCCACTTTGTCGAGCTGGCGCAGTTCGGTCATTACCTCTTCGCCCAGCTGCATGGATTTTACTTCACGCTCGCCGGTGGCTCTCAGGCGGTATTTGATCCGGTTCAGGGCAGCATCGATCTGCTCGATGCTCACCGGCCGTTTTTCCAGTGCCTTCATCAGCCCTGCCCGCAGCTTTTCTTCATCAAAAGGCTGACGGGTGCCGTCCTGCTTGACCACCCGGGGCATCACCAGTTCGGCGGTTTCAAAGGTGGTAAAACGCTCGTGGCAGGACAAGCACTCCCTGCGGCGGCGCACCTGGTCGCCCTCGGCCACCAGACGTGAATCAATCACCTTGGTATCGGCTTCACCACAGAAAGGACAATGCATAATTCACAGGCTCCGGAAAGGAAGAACCCGGGTGGTCCTTGCGGAGCACCCGGGCAGGCACATTACCGTGCGTTTCAGCCGTAAACCGGGAAGCGGGCACACACCGCTTCAACCTGTTCACGTACGCGGCTGATGACGGCGTCGTCTTCAAGGTTGTCGAGGATGTCGCACATCCAGCCGGCCAGGTCACGGCACTCCTGCTCACCAAAGCCGCGAGTGGTAACCGCCGGGGTACCGATACGCAGGCCGGAGGTGACGAACGGCGAACGCGGATCGTTCGGAACGGCGTTCTTGTTCACGGTGATGTGGGCGCGGCCCAGAGCGGCGTCGGCATCTTTACCGGTGATGTCCTGCTTGATCAGGCTGACCAGGAACAGGTGGTTTTTGGTGCCACCGGAAACCACGTCAAAGCCGCGCTCGATGAACACTTCGGCCATGGCGGCAGCGTTCTTCACAACCTGCTGCTGGTAGGCCTTGAACTCGTCGCTCATGGCTTCCTTGAAGCACACAGCCTTGGCGGCGATGACGTGCATCAGCGGGCCACCCTGGCCACCCGGGAAGACGGCGGAGTTCAGTTTCTTCTGCAGGTCTTCATCGTCGCAGGCCAGGATCAGGCCGCCACGGGGACCGCGCAGGGTTTTGTGGGTAGTGGTCGCTACTACGTGGGCGTGGGGAACCGGGTCCGGATACACGCCAGCAGCAACCAGGCCAGCCACGTGGGCCATGTCTACAAACAGGTAGGCACCCACTTTGTCCGCGATGGCGCGGAAGCGGGCAAAGTCCAGCTCCTGGGAGTAGGCAGAGAAGCCGGCAATGATCATCTTCGGCTTGTTCTCAACAGCCAGGGCTTCTACTTCGTCGTAGTCGATCAGGCCGGTTTCCGGGTTCAGGCCGTACTGGACGGCGTGGTAGATCTTGCCGGAGAAGTTCACGCTGGCACCGTGGGTCAGGTGACCACCGTGGGCCAGGCTCATACCCAGAACGGTGTCGCCGGGCTTGAGCAGCGCCATGAATACGGCGGAGTTAGCCTGGGAGCCGGAGTGCGGCTGCACGTTGGCGTAGGCGGCACCAAACAGTTCCTTGGCACGGTCAATAGCCAGCTGCTCGGCAATATCGACAAACTCGCAACCACCGTAGTAGCGCTTGCCGGGGTAGCCTTCGGCGTATTTGTTGGTCAGCACACTGCCCTGGGCTTCCATCACCCGCGGGCTGGTGTAGTTTTCGGATGCGATCAGCTCGATGTGCGCTTCCTGACGCTTCTCTTCCGCCTGCATGGCGTTCCACAATGCGTCATCGAATCCGGCGATTTTCATATCACGATTAAACATGGATGTGCTGCCCCTGTCTGTATGCTGGCCCGGCGCTGCCCCTGTGCATGCCGTAACCCCTGAAATTTTGGGCCGCTATTCTATCGCGAATGCGGGTTAAAAATCATCCTTTATACCGTCCGCAGATACCGGCACACCGGTGATCCCGGTTTTTGCTCAATTGCTATCCCTTTGGGGTTTAGATACCTTACGGGGTTCTGTTTTCAGGCAGGTTGTGAGTGGGCCTGCCTTAGTGACTTTTTTGCCACGGAATCCACGGAAGGGCACGGAAAAAAGATGAAAGATAGATTTGCCACGAAATCCACTAAATGACACGAAAGGAAAAGATAAAAAGCTTTTCTTTTATGCAGTTAATTTTCGTGTTCTTTCGTGGATTTCGTGGCAAAACCCAGCAAAAAGAGGTTTAAGCCAAGATGGCCCAGTACGTATTTAGCATGAACCGCGTGGGCAAGGTGGTTCCGCCCAAGCGGGAGATTCTTAAAGACATTTCCCTGAGCTTCTTCCCGGGCGCCAAGATTGGCGTGCTGGGCCTGAACGGCTCTGGTAAGTCTACCCTGCTGCGTATCATGGCGGGCGTGGACCAGGACTACATCGGCGAAGCCAGGCCCCAACCCGGTATCAACGTGGGCTACCTGCCCCAGGAGCCGGAGCTGGACGAAGAGAAGACTGTAAAGGAAATCGTGGACGAGTCTGTAGCCCATGTTCACAACGCCCTGGCAGAACTGGACAAGGTATACGCCGCCTACGCCGAGCCGGATGCCGACTTTGACGAGCTGGCCAAGAAACAGGGCGAGCTGGAAGCGATCATCCAGGCCACCGACGGCCACGATATCGAACGCAAGATGGAAGTGGCCGCCGACGCCCTGCGCCTGCCGGCCTGGGACCAGAAGGTAAAAGTGCTGTCCGGTGGTGAGCGCCGCCGTGTGGCCCTGTGCCGCCTGCTGCTGTCCGGCCCGGACATGCTGCTGCTGGACGAGCCCACCAACCACCTGGATGCCGAATCCGTGGCCTGGCTGGAGCGCTTCCTGCACGATTACGACGGCACCGTGGTTGCCATCACCCACGACCGTTACTTCCTGGACAACGTAGCCGGCTGGATCCTGGAACTGGACCGTGGCCAGGGCATTCCGTTCGAAGGCAACTACAGCCAGTGGCTGGAGAACAAAGAGAAGCGCCTGGAGATGGAATCCAAGCAGGAAGCTGCTCACCAGAAGGCCATCAAACAGGAACTGGAGTGGGTTCGCTCCAACGCCAAGGGCCGCCAGTCCAAGAGCAAGGCCCGCATGGCCCGCTTCGAGGAAATGAGCTCCCAGGAATTCCAGAAGCGCAACGAAACCAACGAACTGTACATCCCGCCCGGACCTCGCCTGGGCGACAAGGTGATCGAAGTAGACGGCATCAGCAAGGCCTTCGGTGACCGTCTGCTGTATGAAAACGTCTCACTTAACGTGCCGGCCGGTGCCATTGTCGGCATCATCGGCGGTAACGGCGCCGGCAAATCCACCCTGTTCAAGATGATCGCGGGCATGGACAAGCCGGACTCCGGCACTATCACCGTGGGCGAAACCGTGGAACTGGCCTATGTGGACCAGATGCGCGACCTGGACGGCAGCAAGACCGTGTGGGAAGAGCTCTCGGACGGCCAGGACATCATCAAGGTAGGCAACTACGAGACGCCATCCCGCGCCTACGTGGGCCGCTTCAACTTCAAGGGCACCGACCAGCAGAAGCGGGTAGGCGACCTGTCCGGTGGTGAGCGCAACCGCCTGCACCTGGCCAAGCTGCTGAAACAGGGCGGCAACGTATTGCTGCTGGACGAACCCACCAACGACCTGGACGTGGAAACCCTGCGCGCCCTGGAAGAAGCGTTGCTGAATTTCCCGGGCTCCGCCCTGGTAATCTCGCACGACCGCTGGTTCCTGGACCGCGTGGCCACCCACATCCTGGCGTTTGAAGACGACGGCGAAGTGGTCTACTTCGAAGGCAACTTCACCGACTACGATGCCGACTTCAAGAAGCGCAAAGGGGATTCTGCCATGCAGCCCAAGCGCATGAAGTACAAGAAACTGGCCTGATGGCAAAGGTAAAAACCGCCTACGTCTGCACCGAATGCGGTGCGGACTATTCCAAGTGGCAGGGCCAGTGCACGGCCTGCCATGAATGGAACACCATCAGCGAAGTGCGCGGCGTATCCGGCCCGGGCAAAGGCGCTCGAAGCGCGCGGTTCGAGGGCTACGCCGGCAGCCTGTCGGCCGTCAAAAGCCTGGACGAAGTCAGCCTGGCCGAACAGGCCCGCATCAGCACCGGCATGCAGGAATTCGACCGGGTACTGGGCGGCGGTCTTGTGGAAGGCTCTGCCGTACTCATGGGTGGCCACCCGGGCGCAGGTAAAAGTACCCTGCTGCTGCAGGCAGTATGTCAGCTCGCCGCCCAGCACCCTGCCCTGTACGTAACCGGTGAGGAATCCCTGCAGCAGGTGGCCATGCGCGCCAAGCGGCTGGGCCTGCCCACCAAAGACCTGAAAATGCTCTCGGAAACCTCCGTGGAACGCCTGCTGCAGGTAGCCGAAGCGGAAAAACCCCGCATCCTGGTGATCGACAGTATCCAGGTGATGCATGTGGCGGACATTGAATCCGCCCCTGGTTCGGTATCCCAGGTACGCGAAAGCGCCGCTTTCCTCACCCGCTTTGCCAAGCAAACCGGAACCATCCTGCTGCTGGTCGGCCACGTCACCAAAGACGGCAGCCTGGCCGGGCCGAAGGTTCTGGAGCACATGATCGACTGTTCCATCCTGCTGGAAGGCTCCAGCGACAGCCGTTACCGCACCCTTCGCGGCATCAAGAACCGCTTCGGTGCGGTGAATGAGTTGGGCGTATTCGCCATGCTGGAACAGGGCCTGAAGGAAGTAAAAAACCCCAGCGCCATCTTCCTAAACCGGGGCGAAGAAGCCGCGCCGGGCAGTGTGGTGATGGTGGTCTGGGAAGGCACCAGGCCAATGCTGGTGGAAATCCAGGCATTGGTGGATATGGCCCAGGGCAGCTACCCGAGGCGAGTGGCCGTGGGCACCGACCAGAACCGGTTGGCGATGCTGCTGGCCGTGCTGCACCGCCATGGCGGGATGCATGTGGCGGATCAGGATGTGTTCGTGAACGTGGTGGGTGGCGTAAAGGTCAACGAGACCAGCGCGGACCTGGCGTTGCTTGCGGCGGTGGTTTCGTCCTTCCGCAACCGGGCTTTGCCGCAGGATCTGGTAATCTTCGGGGAAGTCGGCTTATCGGGCGAAATCCGCCCGGTGCCAAGCGGACAGGAGCGCATCTACGAAGCCGCCAAGCACGGCTTTACGCGGGCCCTGGTGCCCAAAGGCAACGCACCGAGAAAGCCTGTGGAGGGCATGAAAGTCATCCCGGTAACCAAGCTATCGGATGCCCTTTCGGCTCTGGAGGAACTCTAAACTTCCGGCCCTAGCCTGCTTGGCGTGGAGCTATGGGCGGTGTGGGAGGGGCTTTCCAAAAAACGCTCCTTGCGGCACATCCATGTGGCGCTTGGGCTCCGCCATCCATGGCTCCGCACATTTTTGGAAAGCCCCTCCCACACCGCCCAGCCAGACCAAGTGCTAGCGTCCAATGAACAAACAAAACCTAGCCAAAGCCTGTTACCCGATAAGCTTGGCGAAATCACGCTCCAATAGAGCCAGATCCCCTAACTTACTGGCCACCAACCGCTCCAGGTTTTCAGTGCTTTCCGCATCGATGTAATCACACCGAAACCCAAGACGTTCATCATCCGTATGCCTCAGCTCAACGGCCATGACAATGCCAGTCGCATGGTCGTCTACATGAATCACCACCTCAAACGGCTTGTTATACGGCAATACCTCTCCCGCCGGGCGTTTGACCATCACACCGCCGAATGAGAGGTCCAAGACCTCAGACGACCAAACCTGGTCTTCACAGAACAATTCACAGGGAGCCCCGAACTCCATTCGGCTGAATTTACGTTTCTCTTTATTTGACGGTGCCAAGGCAAAACTCCTGATCGGTTGGCTCTGTTTTGACTATAGACCCGACACAAACAGAAGCACAACAAGCCAAAGGTATCTGATGGCGTCAACAATCGTTAATCAGGGAAGAGTAAAGGACTATCACTGGGGGTCCGGAAGCAAGGAGGCGGGCAGGCCTCCAAAAAATTTCGGAGGCCATGGATGGCCGGAGAGAAGCGCACAAGGATGTGCTCGTAGCGGTTTTTTGGAGGCCTGCCCGCCTCCTTGCCTCCCGCAAAACCAGAAGGTTAGCGGGACGCAGGCACCAAACTTGGCTTACTTGTGATACTCGGCACTGAGCTCGACAACGGCATTAATAAACGCCCCGGCATGCTCCGGATCCACATCCGGGGTAATACCATGCCCCAGGTTGAAGATATGCCCGGAGCCGGAACCATAGCGGGACAGGATGTCTGCCACTTCCTGCCGGATGCGCTCTTTCGGCGCATACAGCATGGCCGGGTCCATGTTGCCCTGCAGGGCTACCTTGTCACCTACACGGGCGCGGGCGTTGCCGATGTCGGTGGTCCAGTCCAGGCCAACGGCATCGCAGCCGGAATCGGCAATGGACTCCAGCCACTGGCCGCCGTTTTTGGTGAACAGGATTACCGGCACGCGGCGGCCTTCGCTTTCGCGGATCAGGCCGGCGACGATTTTCCTCATGTAACGCAGGGAGAATTCTTCGTAGGCCCAGCTGCTCAGCACGCCGCCCCAGGTATCGAAAATCTGCACCGCCTGGGCGCCGGCCTTGATCTGGCCGTTCAGGTAGTCGATAACCGCATCCGCCAGGTGGTCCAGCAAGCGATGCATCACTTCCGGCTGGCCGTACATCAGCTTCTTGGCTTCCGAGAAGGTCTTCGAGGAGCCACCTTCAATCATATAGGTCGCCAGGGTCCAGGGGCTGCCGGAGAAACCGATCAGCGGTACCCGGCCGTTCAGTTCACGGCGGATGGTGGAGACCGCGTTCATCACGTAGTCCAGGTCGGACTCGGCATTCATTTTCGGCAGTGCGTCTACGTCTGCTTCGGAACGGATCACTTTGCGGAATTTCGGGCCTTCTCCGGTTTCGAAGTACAGACCCAGCCCCAACGCATCGGGAATGGTCAGGATGTCGGAGAACAGGATGGCGGCATCCAGCGGGTAGCGTTCCAGCGGCTGCAGGGTGACTTCGCAGGCCAGCGGGGTGTTCTTGCACAGGCTGAGGAAGTCGCCGGCCTTGGCCCGGGTTGCGCGGTATTCCGGCAGGTAGCGGCCGGCCTGGCGCATCATCCACACCGGGGTACGGTCTACGGGCTGGCGCATGAGGGCGCGCAGGAAGCGATCGTTCTTCAGCTCAGTCATAATTCCAGTCTTCTCGTCGGTAAATGGTCAGAGACAATGGGAAGCAATGATACCCCGTTTGCGTCAATAAAAAAGGGCGGCTTTCCACTAGAAAGCCGCCCTTCTGACACCGGTCAAGCCGTTAATCAGACATCCAGGTAATCCAGGATGCCTTCTGCTGCCTGACGGCCTTCCCATATGGCGGTCACCACCAGGTCAGAACCGCGCACCATATCGCCACCGGCGAAGATTTTCGGGTTACTGGTCTGGAACGGAAATTCCGACTGCTCCGGCGCGGTTACCCGGCCGGAGTCGTCGGTGTTTACGCCGAACTCGTCAAACCAGGGCGCCGGGCTGGGGCGGAAGCCGAAGGCCACCAGCACCGCGTCGGCCGGGATGATTTCCTCGCTACCGGGCACCACTTCCGGGCGGCGGCGGCCGTTTTCATCCGGGGCGCCCAGTTCGGTGGTGACCACTTTCACGCCTTCCACCTTGCCGTTGCCCACGATTTCAACGGGCTGGCGGTTGAACAGGAACTTCACCCCTTCTTCCTTGGCGTTGGCCACTTCACGGCGCGAACCCGGCATGTTTTCTTCGTCCCGGCGGTAGGCGCAGGTCACGCTTTCCGCCTGCTGGCGAATGGAGGTGCGGTTACAGTCCATGGCGGTATCGCCACCGCCGAGCACCACGACATTCTTGTCTTTCATGTCGATGAACTCGGAGGGTTTTTGCTCGAAGCCCAGGCGGCGGTTGACGTTAGACACCAGGAACGGCAGAGCATCATACACACCCGGCAGGTCTTCGCCCGGGAAGCCGCCCTTCATGTAGGTGTAGGTGCCCATGCCCATGAACACGGCATCGAACTCGTCGATGATCGCCTTCAGCTGAACATCCTTGCCCACCTCGGTATTGAGGCGGAATTCCATGCCCATTTCCTCGAAGACCTGCCGGCGCCGGGCCATCACGGATTTTTCCAGCTTGAACTCGGGGATGCCGAAGGTCAGCAGGCCACCGATTTCCGGATACCGATCAAACACCACCGGTTTCACGCCATTGCGCACCAGGATGTCGGCACAGCCAAGGCCCGCCGGGCCAGCGCCGATTACCGCCACTTTCTTATCCGTCCACTTCACGTTGGACATATCCGGCTTCCAGCCCAGGGCGAAGGCGGTGTCGGTGATGTACTTTTCAACGGAACCGATGGTAACCGCGCCGTAGCCGTCGTTCAGGGTACAGGCACCTTCACACAGTCGGTCCTGCGGGCACACCCGGCCGCAGACTTCCGGCAGGGAGTTGGTCTGGTGGCACAACTCCACGGCTTTCATGATGTTGCCTTCCGACACCAGCTTCAGCCAGTTCGGAATGTAGTTGTGTACCGGGCACTTCCACTCGCAATACGGGTTACCGCATTCCAGGCACCGATGCGCCTGCGAGGCGGCATGGGTTTCACTGAACGGGTGGTAGATTTCCCCGAACTCTTTTTTGCGCTTCTTGGCGGGCACCTTCTTGGGGTCTACCCGCCCTACTTCCACAAACTGAAAGTCATTATGGAGACGTTCTTTCATGTTGCTGCTCTCTTCATCTCGATTTCGACGGGGGCTGCGCCTGCCGGCAACAGCCCATCAACCTTTCTGAACCCGGGGTTATTCCGGGCGGGCACGGGTATTGGCCAGCAGGCTGCGCAGGTTCGCGGCCTTGGGCTTGACCAGCCAGAACCGGCCGATGTAATCGTCGAAATCCTCCAGAAGGTGCTCGGCCCAGGCACTTCCGGTTTCTGAAATATGCTCCCGGATCACACCTCGCAGGTGGTTCCGGTAGGCTTCCATGTCTTCCCGGGAGATCCGCTGGATATCCACCAGCTCGTGGTTGTACTTGTCCACGAAGGTGTTATCCAGGTCCAGTACGTAGGCGAAGCCGCCGGTCATACCGGCACCAAAGTTGTAGCCAGTGGAGCCCAGTACGGTCACCAGGCCGCCGGTCATGTATTCACAGCAGTGGTCGCCTGCGCCTTCCACCACCGCGTGGGCGCCGGAGTTGCGCACGGCAAAACGCTCGCCTGCGGTACCGGCGGCAAACAGCTTGCCTCCGGTGGCACCGTACAGACAGGTGTTACCGATGATGGAGGTTTCCTGGGTTTTGAAGTCGCTGCCACGGGGCGGCTTGACCACCAGCTTGCCGCCGGTCATACCCTTACCCACGTAGTCGTTGGCGTCGCCTTCCAGCACCATGTTCAGGCCACCTACGTTCCAGACACCAAAACTCTGGCCAGCCGTGCCGGTAAGATCCAGCGTGATGGCGGCATCGGCCATGCCCTGGTTGCCGTGCCGGGCGGCAATTTCGCCAGACAGGCGGGCACCGATGGAACGGTCGCAGTTGGTGACTTTGTAGCTCCAGGCGCCGCCGGATTTCTCTGCGATAGCGGCGGCAGTGTCTTTCACCATCTGCTCTGCCAACTTGCCCTCATCAAAGGGCTGGTTGCGCTCTACCTGGCACACCTGCGGCTTGTCCGCCGGAATGTGGTCGTTCTGCAGCAAGCGGCTGAGGTCCAGTTTCTTCTGGCGTTCGGTGTCGCCCGGCAGGCGTTCCAGCAGGTCTACGCGGCCTACGAGTTCTTCCAGGCTGCGCACGCCTAACTTGGCCAGCCACTCCCGGGTTTCTTCCGCCACAAAGCGGAAGAAGTTCATGGCCATTTCCACGGTGCCCTTGAAGTGCTCTTCACGCAGGTAGTCGTTCTGGGTAGCCACGCCGGTGGCACAGTTATTCAGGTGGCAGATACGCAGGTATTTACAACCCAGGGCCACCATGGGCGTGGTGCCGAAACCGAAGCTCTCAGCCCCCAGAATGGCGGCCTTCACCACGTCCAGGCCGGTCTTGATACCGCCATCGGTCTGCAGGCGAATCTTGCCGCGCAGGTCGTTGGCACGCAGGGCTTGCTGGGTTTCGGTCAGGCCCAGCTCCCACGGGGAGCCGGCGTAACGGATTGAGGTCAGCGGGCTGGCCGCCGTACCGCCGTCGTAGCCGGATACGGTGATCAGGTCGGCGTAGGCCTTGGCCACGCCGGCGGCGATGGTGCCGACACCGGGCTCGGATACCAGCTTCACCGACACCAGCGCTTCCGGGTTCACCTGTTTCAGGTCGAAGATCAGCTGGGCCAGGTCTTCGATGGAGTAGATGTCATGGTGCGGCGGCGGTGAAATCAGGGTTACGCCGGGCACCGAGTAACGCAGCCGGGCGATCAGGTCATTCACCTTGCCACCGGGCAGCTGGCCACCCTCACCGGGCTTGGCACCCTGGGCTACCTTGATCTGCATAACGTCAGCACTGCGCAGGTATTCTGCGGTAACGCCGAATCGGCCGGAGGCCACCTGCTTGATCTTGGAGCGCTTGTTAGTGCCATAGCGGGCCGGGTCTTCCCCGCCCTCACCTGAGTTGGAGCGGCCACCCAGGGTGTTCATGGCTACAGCCAGGGCTTCGTGGGCTTCCGGAGACAAGGCACCGAGGGACATGGCAGCGGAATCGAACCGGGGGAAGATGCTTTCCACCGGCTCTACTTCATTAAGGTCGATGCCTTTAATATCTTTCTTGAAGGTCAGCAGATCCCGCAAGGTCGCCACCGGGCGCTCGTTCACCAGGCCTGCGTATTCCTTGTAGTGACCATAGTCGCCGCTGATAACGGCATCCTGCAGCTTCGCCACCACATCCGGGTTGAAGGCATGGTATTCCTGGCCGTGTACATACTTCAGCAGACCACCGGGAGACAGGGACTTGCGGGGTTTCCAGGCTACAGCGGCCAGTTGTTCCTGATCCTGCTGGAAGTCATAGAAGTCCGCACCCTGAATACGGCTGGGTACACCTTTGAAGCACAGATCCACAACGCTGTCGGCCAGGCCGATGGCCTCGAACAGTTGGGCACCCCGATAGGAAGTAATGGTGGAGATCCCCATCTTGGACAGGATCTTCAGCAAGCCCTTGTTGATGCCCTTGCGGTAATTGTTCTTGGCCTGGACCGGGTCCATCAGCATTTCGCCGGTGCGGATCAGGTCGTTCAGCACCTGGTAGGCCAGGTACGGATACACCGCGGTGGCACCAAAACCGAACAGCACCGCAAAGTGGTGCGGGTCCCGGGCCCAGCCGGTTTCCACGATGATGTTGGAATCGCAACGCAGGCCGTTACGCACCAGGTGGTGGTGAACGGCGCCGGTGGCCATCAGGGAGTTGATCGGCAGTTCGCCCTCGGCCAGCCCCTTATCGCTCAGAATCAGCAGTACCTTGGCACTGCGCGCGGCATTGGCCGCCTGCTCGCAGATACGGCGAACCGCCTGCTCCAGTCCCTCTTCCGGGCGGTAGCTCAGGGCAATGTGCTCAACCTCGAAGCCCGGACGATCGTTGTTGCTGATCTTCAGGAACTTGGCGGGGGACAGCACCGGCGTGGTCAGGATGATCCGGTTGGCGTGGTCCGGGGTTTCCTGGAAAACGTTCTTTTCGGCACCCAGACACGTCTCCAGAGACATCACAATGGTCTCGCGGAGCGGGTCGATGGGCGGGTTGGTTACCTGGGCGAACTTCTGCCGGAAGTAGTCGGCCACATGGCGAACCTTGCTGGACAGCACCGCCATGGGGGTATCGTCACCCATGGAGCCAACCGCTTCCTGGGCGCCTTCACCCAGCGGCCGCAGCACCTGGTCCCGCTCTTCGAACGAGACGTTGAACATCTTCTGGTGCACCAGCAGATCGTCCGATTCCATCAGCCGGAACTCGGGTGTGGCCTGGTCCAGGGTGGTTTCGATGCGCAGGGAGTTGCCCCGCAGCCAGCGCTTGTACGGCTTGGCGTTTTTCAGCCGCTCATCGATATCCGGTGTGTGCAGTACGTCGCCGGTTTCGGTGTCGATGGCGAGCATCTGGCCCGGCCCTACCCGACCCTTGGCAACCACATCGTCCGGAGTGTAGCTGTAAGTGCCGACTTCAGATGCCAGTGTAATAAAGTCATCCTTGGTAACCACCCAGCGCGCCGGGCGCAGGCCGTTACGGTCGAGCATACACAGTGCGTAGCGGCCGTCGGACATAACCAGGCCGGCCGGGCCATCCCAGGGCTCCATGTGCATGGAGTTGTATTCGTAGAAGGCGCGCAGGTCCGGGTCCATGGTCTCAACGTTCTGCCATGCGGGCGGAATCATCATGCGCACGGCACGGAACAGGTCCACGCCACCGGCCAGCAGGATTTCCAGCATGTTGTCCATGCTGGAGGAGTCAGAACCGGTCAGGTTCACCAGCGGCTGCAGGGTTTGCAGGTCCGGCAGGGCCGGAGAGCTGAACTTGGCAGCACGGGCGATGGCCCAGTTACGGTTGCCGTCGATGGTGTTGATTTCACCATTGTGGGCAAGGAAGCGGAACGGCTGGGCCAGAGGCCAGCGCGGCATGGTGTTGGTGGAGAACCGCTGGTGGAACACGCAGATCGCAGTTTGCAGGTCCGGGTCGCCCAGATCCTTATAGAAGTTCGCCAGGTCTGCCGGCATCATCAGGCCTTTGTAGGCCAGGGTACGGTGAGACAGGCTGCAGATGTAGAACTCGGAGTCATCCGCCATATCCCGCTCGGCATGGCGGCGGCCAACAAACATGCTGATGGCAAAGTCTTGCTCAGACTTTCCGGCCGGCAGCACGAACACCTGCTCGATGCGGGGCATACAATCCCGGGCCATGGGGCCCAGGCAACTGTCATCCACCGGCACTTCCCGCCAGCCCAGGATTTCCAGGCCCTGTTCGGTCAGTCTTTGCTCAACCGCAGCCCTTCCGGCCGCAGCCCTGGCTTCCTCCGGAGCTAAAAAAACCTGGCCAACTGCAAACAAGTCGCCAGGTTTTTTTCCAAACGCCGCTTCCGCAGCTTTAATGAGGAAGGCCTTGGGGCTCTGCAAAAGGAGCCCACAACCATCGCCGGTTTTGCCATCTGCTGCGATGCCTCCGCGGTGGGTCATACAGGTGAGGGATTCGATAGCAGTTTGCAACAGCTTATGGCTGGCCTCGCCCTTCATGTGGGCAATCAGGCCAAAACCGCAGTTGTCCCTGAATTCATCGGGATGATACAAGCCTGTTGTCATAAGCGTTCTCTCGTGTAAAAAGGCTTCCCGCCAGCCCCTTATGCACTGCCTTAGTGCACAAAATGAACTGACTCCAAAAAAAAGGGGGAAGGGAGTCTACGCACGTATTTGTACCTACGCAACACCTTTTTATACGGGAGAGGCTACTTTTTGCAATTTTGCACCGGGATGGTGCAAAACAGGGGGTCTAAAAGAGGGCAGAAAGGCCGCAGGGCACCATAATCGGCCCCTGCAGCCGGGTATGCAGGAATAAGGTCAGCGGATAAAGGCGTTCAGCGTCGCCTGGATATTGCCGGGGGCCGCTTCGTCGGTTACATAGGCATCTCCCAGCGCTTTCATCAGCACCAGGCGAAGCTTGCCGTCGACATTCTTTTTGTCCACCGCCATCAGGCTCATGAAATCCTCTTCGGTCATGCCTTCCGGAGCCAGCTCTGGCAACCGGGCCCGGCGGATCAGCTCCGCAGCACGATCCCGGTCCGCAGGCGTGATGTTGCCTTCGCGAACCGAAAGATCAGCCGCCATCAGCATGCCGGTACCCACTGCTTCGCCATGCAGCCAGTTGCCGTAACCCGCAAAGGTCTCGATGGCATGGCCAAAGGTATGCCCCAGGTTGAGAATCGCCCGCAGGCCGCCTTCTTTTTCATCCAGCGCAACCACCTCGGCCTTGCACAGACAGGAACGGTAGATAGCTTCACCCAAGGCCGCCGGCTCCAGCCGGACCAGCTCGTCAATGTGCTGCTCCAGCCAACCCAGAAACGGCTCTTCCCGGATCAAACCATACTTGATGACTTCCGCCAGCCCGGCAGAGACTTCCCGGGATGGCAGGGTGGCCAGGGAATCGGTATCAATCAGCACAGCCTGCGGCTGATGGAATGCACCCACCATGTTTTTGCCCAAGGGATGGTTGATGCCGGTTTTTCCGCCCACGGAGGAATCCACCTGGGACAACAAGGTTGTGGGAATCTGGATAAAGGGCACGCCCCGCTGATAGCAGGCCGCCGCAAACCCGGCCATGTCCCCCACTACACCGCCACCAAGGGCCGCAATGGTGGTTTTTCGGGTGTGCCGGTTCTCCAGCAAGCCGTCGAAGATCAGGTTCAGGGTTTGCCAGTCTTTGTATTTTTCGCCATCCGGCAGGGTAACCACATCCACGGTTTTACCGGGGAAGCAGGCACGGGCTTTTTCGAGGTACAGGGGCGCGACCGTTTCGTTGGTAACGATCATCACCTGATTGCCGGCCACCCAGGGGGTCAGGTCAAAGGAGCCAAGCAAACCCTGACCGATAATAATCGGGTAGCTGCGCTCCCCGAGGTCAACGTCAAGTTCTCGAAGTACCTTGTGCATAGTCACGACCTTCTTTGCGTCTTTGCCGTTTGTGCCGGGGGGTTCTGGGGTTGATACGGTTGACCAGCTGCCGGACCACCAGCCGGGGGCTTTTCCGGTCTGTATACATCACGATATCCGCCAGCCTGGTATACAGCGGATCACGGATGTCGAACAGCCTGCGCAGGACGGCCTCCGGATCGTCATTCTGCAGCAACGGGCGGTTACGGTCTTTGCGGGTGCGCTCCACCTGTTGTTCGATGGAGGTTTTCAGGTACACCACCACAGAGTTTTTCTTCAGTAACGGATGGTTTTCCGGGCGCATTACAGCGCCACCACCGGTGGCCAGAACGGTACCCTGTTCGCCGGTGAGCTCATCCAGCATGGCAGTTTCCCGCTGGCGAAAGCCGTCCTCCCCTTCCACATCGAAGATCCAGGGAATATTGGCGCCGCAGCGTTCTTCAATAATGCGGTCAGAATCGAGAAAACGGTACCCGAGTTCCTTGGCTAGCATCCGGCCGATGGTACTTTTTCCGGCCCCCATGGGCCCGACCAGTACTACGCGTTTGGGCAAAGACATAATTTCCGCTCAACAGATTTCAAGCGGGTGAGAATAGCACAGGGCGCACCTTTCCATAAGTCACCGGCACCAGAAGCACTACTCCAGACACGAAAAAGCCGCCGGGGTTAGCGGCGGCTTTTTCGGTTTACTGGCCGGATCAGTCGATCAGGTCGTTCTTGATGATCTTCGGAGTGATGAAAACCAGCAGTTCACTTCTCAGATCAGTCATTTCAGTGCGCTTGAAAAGACGGCCAAGGTACGGAATATCCCCAAGGAACGGAGTCTTGGTGATGGTCTTAGAGTTAGTGGACTCAAAGATACCACCCAGTACGACCGTTTCACCGTTACCCACCAGAATCTGGGTGGTCACTTCGTTGGTGTTGATCGCAGGGCCGTTCGGTGTGTCTTCACCGATAGAGTCCTGGGTCACGATCAGGTCCATGATGATCTTGTCATCCGGCGTGATCTGCGGAGTCACTTCCAGAGACAGGGTTGCTTCCTTGAAGCTGGTGCTGGTTGCACCGCTGGAAGAAGCTTCCTGATAGGGCACTTCCTGACCGGACTTGATGGATGCGGACTGACGGTCTGCAGTCACAACTCGCGGCTGGGAAACAATTTCGATCTGGCCGTCACTTTCGAAGGCGTTCAGCTCCAGGTCAAGCAGTACGTCGGTACCGATGTAGCCGAATGCAATCGAACCGGCAGGATTATTAACGCCCAGATCTACGTTCAAATCAGAAGGAAGGCCAAGAGCGGTGTCTCTATTACCAACTCCGACAGGAATACCGAGCAAACCTCCCTGAGACCCACCAACAACAAAGTCGTCCGTGCCGCCATCAGCAGTAGCCCGGCCCTGGGCACCCCAGCGCACACCCAGATCCTGGGAGACGTTGGTTTGCGCCCGGACAATGCGGGCTTCGACGGACACCTGGCGTACAGGCACATCCCAGGTCGTTACCAGACGACGGATCTCTTCCAGCTTCTCTGCTGTTTCACGAACACTGATGGTGTTGGTACGGGCGTCTGAAGACACAAAACCGCGTGAGGAAATCAGCTCTTCGTCAGCCTGGATCAGTGAAACCACGTCAGATGCCTTGGCGTAGTTTACCTGGATAATGTCCAGGCGAACCGGGGCCAGTTCAGCGATTTGCTTGGTGGTTTCCAGCTCAAGCTTTTCACGGGCGGCAATTTCGTCCGCCGGCGCTACCAGAAGAACGTTGCCGATCTGACGCTTGTCCAGACCCTTGGTTTTCAGGATCAGATCCAGCGCCTGATCCCAGGGTACGTTCTGCAGGCGCAGGGTAATACTGCCGCCAACGGTGTCACTGGCCACCAGGTTCAGGCCAGTGAAGTCGGCAATCAGCTGAAGCACGGAGCGCACTTCGATGTCCTGGAAATTCAGGGACAGTTTCTCGCCGGTGTACGGAAACTTCTCTTCGCGGCGGGTTTCCACCTCTTCCGCGGTAAGGGCCTCGACACTGACCGTAAACTCGCGGCCAGACTGATAAGCGATATAGTCGTAGTCACCTTCAGGGCGAATATCCACTACGGCGTTGCCATCTTCCACATAGGTATCGATGCGGCGTACCGGTGTGGCAAAGTCTGTTACATCGAGGCGACGACGCAGGTTGGCAGGAACATCACGGCCCGGCATAGTCAGGCGGATACGGCCGCCCAGCTCGGTCAGGTTGACAGTAGCAGCACTGCTACCCAGATCCACAATGACGCGTCCCTCACCTTCCTTGCCTCTGCGGAAATCAACACCAGCCAGGGCATCAGCTGCCGAGGCTGCGGAAGAAGTCGAAGCGACCGGCGCACTGCGAGCACCGGAAACCGGTTGCGCACCTTCACCGCCAATGGTCATCACCAGGGAGTTGTTGTTGCGAACAGTATTGTGCGGCACCAACTCCACCAGATTGAAGATCAACCGGGTGCGATCCTTGGTTTCGACCACTGTCAGGCTCTGGGCGTTGCCACTGCCTAGCGGGATGCTGCGTTGATTCAGGCCGCTGGTGGTATCTGCCAGGTCAACCGCAATCCGGGCAGGACGCTCGATGGTATAACCCTTTGGTTCGGGCGGCGTACCGTCGAACTTCATGGTCACTTCGAGGCGTTCCCCCGGTAGCGACGAAAACGATACGTCTTCCAGCGTGACCGCTCCGGCCAGGCTGCTCCATAACCCGATGGCAATCACGCCGACACAGACATTGAGTTTTTTGAACATCGCTAGCCTCGATCCCACAACTTTTTGTTCATGCATGTTTCTTTCAATCATGTTTTTGCCGCTCCCCTGCCTCATTCTTCATCCAGGGACAGGGAGCGCGGGCGCTCAACCCAACCACCCCGGCCGTTCGGAACGATTTCCATCAGCTCGATCCGGGTTTCGTTCACGCCAACCACCCGACCGTAATTCTGGCCCATGTAGTTACCGGTACGTACCCGATGAATTCCGCCTTCGTTGTCCCGTATTAACGCGAACAGGTTGCCATCCACGCCCTGCAGAGTACCGACCATTCCAAGTGATTTAAGGTCAAAGTTCTCAAGCACTTCTTTCGGTCGATCGAGGTCCGGCTCTACGTCACTCACCGGCTCTTCATCGGCCATGGTCAGCTGAACATCGATGGGCGGCTCGAACGGCGCTCTCCGATCGGCTGCCGAATAACTGAACGCCTCGTAGGCCTTGAATTCCGGCAGGGGCTCAACGTGGCCCCGGGGCTTGGCCCGGGTATCCGCCATAAACTTGTCCAGGTCAGAGAAACCGTTTCCCTGGGAACAAGCCGTCAGCAAAGAGGCCAGACACACACCCAGCCAGGCTTTTCCCGCATGCTTTCCTGTCATGCTCACTCTCCAGCCCGGTAGCGGTAGGTACGGGCAACAACCTGCATATCAAGTCGCTCACCCTCTCCGCTGATTGGTTTGATGGTTAAATCGTGCAGTGTAACGATCCGCGGCAGACTGGCTACACTGCTCACGAAAGACGCAAGCTCGTGGTAGGCTCCCGAAACCCGGATATTGATCGGCAGTTCCGAGTAGAAGTCCCGGCGCTGTTCCGGCTGCAGTTTCACTTCCTGCAGCGCCAGGCCATTGCCTAACGCCGTGTTGGTGATGTCCTCGAGCAGGCCCGGAACTTCCGTCTCGCTGGGCAACTGGCGCACCAGCGCTCCGAAGGTTTCTTCCATTTCGGCCATCTGAGCCTTGAACACGTCAAGATTGGCGACCTGATAGGCTTTCTGCTCGTACTGCTGCTTGAACTCCTGCTCCTGCTTTTCGACGCGGTCAAGCTGGGCATACTGATCCTTAATAAAGAACCAGTAGCCACCACCAAGAATCAGGCCAAAGACAATCAGGGCAACAATCGCCTTGACCGGTGCCGGCCAGATCCCTGCGTTATTGATATCAAGGTCATTGATATCGAATTCATTCAGGCTTTTAAGTGAGTCCGCGAGGCTCATTACTTACCCTCCCCTTCGGGCTCTGGAGTTTTTTGCTGCACAGAGAGGTTGAACTGACTGTATCCGGCCCGACGGTTGTCTGCAGCCGCCACATTGGACAGGTTCGGGTTAGCAAACCAGTCTGACTCGTCAAAGCGGCGCATCAGGTTTGAAATGCGGCTGTTGGACTCGGCCATACCAACAATATCAAGCCTGTCGCCAGACCGCTTCAGGTCAGTAAAGAACAAGCCATCCGGCAAAGTGCGCACCAGCTCGTCAAATACCCGGACAATCACCGGGCGCTTACCCTGCAGATCCTGGATGACCTGCATACGAGCCAGCAACTCGTCGCGCTGCCGTTTGAGGTTTTCAATCTCTTTGATCTGCTTGTCCAGCTCTTTGCTGGCCGTTTCGATGTAGGCATTCCGGGACTGTTGGTAGGCAATCCGGTTATCCATATCGCTCTTCCAGAGGAACGCCAGGCCAGCGGCGATAATCGCTGCGCCCAGAATCATCATGACGAACTGCTTCTGCTTTTCAGCCCGCAGTTCTTCTCGCCAGGGTCTGAGGTTAATCTTTGCCATCAGTCGAAACTCCTCATTGCCAGACCACAGGCAATCATCAACGACGGGGCATCATTGCTCAGGGCTGAGGCGTTTACCCGGGAGCCGATCGACATATCGGCGAAGGGGTTAGCCACCAGGGTCCGGGTACCGGTTTTTTCTTCAACCATATCCACCAGCCCCTGGATAGAGGCCGTACCGCCTGCCAGCACCACATAATCCACCGAGTTGTACTGACTGGCACCGAAGAAGAACTGCAGTGCGCGGGCAACCTGCTGAACCACTGCTTCCCGGAAGGGGCCAAGTACTTCTTCTTCGTAGTCGTCCGGCAGCCCGCCCTTTTTCTTGGCCAGGCCGGCTTCCTCGAACGACACGCCATAGCGGCGCTGGATTTCTTCCGTCAGCTGGCGGCCACCGAAGATTTGTTCACGGGTATAAACCGTTGTGCCGCCGGCTAGAACGCTGAGCGTGGTCATGGTGGCACCCAGGTCGACAATGGCAACGACCATTTCCTCGCCCTGCCCATCGAGCTGTTGTTCGATCAGGGTGTAAGCGCGCTCAAGGGCATTGGCTTCAACGTCGACGATCTTGGATTTCAGGCCGGCGATTTCAAGCACATCTTCCCGGACATCCACGTTCTCTTTCCGACAAGCCGCCAGGAGCACTTCTACTTTGTCCGGGTTAGATTCGGAAGGCCCCTGAACCTCAAAATCCAGGGCCACTTCATCCAGCGGATAGGGAATGTACTGGTCCGCCTCAAGGCCGATCTGGTCTTCCATCTCGAACTCGTTAAGGCCACTGTCCATTTCGATCATCTTGGTGATGACCGCCGAACCGGACACCGCAACAGCAGCTTGTTTGACGCTGGTGTGGGACTTGGACGCCACCCGCTTGAGCACTTCGCCCACAGCTTCGACGTTGGTGATGTTTTTCTCGACTACCGCATCCGCCGGCAACGGCTCTACGGCATAGCTCTCGACCCGATAACGACTGCCATGTTTCGACAGCTCGAGCAGCTTCACTGAACTGGAGCTGATATCTACTCCCAGCACAGCACTGGATTTTTTTCCTGGTAATCCGAACACGCGCTCACCCTATACCTGGTTGAATACACCCGGCTGTGCAACCCTGGAGCTCCTGAGTTCCGGTAGCTAACCCAGAATTGCGCTATCTGTTTTTTATGTAAGAGAATTTCTTGTTTTTTACGTCTACAATGCACTCTCTTATTTATTCAGGAGCGATTGCAGGTTGGAAAGGCCACCCAAGCCTTCCTAAAGCAATTTCTCAAATAATAGACCTATATCCAACTGTTGTCAGAAAAAAATGTCTAATCTGCTGCGTACATCTCGTGTTTTAGCCTGGTTCATTCTCACCGGCCTGAGTGTCGCTGTTATTGTTGCCTCCAGCTTCTACCTTTACCTTCGCCCCAACCTGCCGGATGTTGACCAGCTGCTGGACGTAAAGCTGCAGACGCCGCTGAGGGTGTATAGCAAAGACAACAGATTAATAGCAGAATTCGGCGAAAAGAGAAGGGCACCGGTCACAATAGAACAGATCCCTACAATTCAGTTACAAGCCTTTATGGCCGCTGAAGATGCCCGTTTTTACGACCACTTCGGGGTAGACATCAAAGGCCTGACGCGGGCTGCCATCGAACTGATCTCCACCGGCGAGATCCAGTCTGGCGGCAGTACCATCACCATGCAGGTTGCAAAAAATTACTTTTTGTCACGGGACCGCACCTTCATCCGCAAGTTCAACGAGATACTGCTGGCACTTCAGATTGAACGTGAACTGAACAAAGAACAGATCTTCGAGCTATACCTGAACAAGATATACTTGGGTAACCGGGCCTATGGTATCGCAGCGGCAGCGCAGGTGTATTACGACAAACCGGTAAACGAACTCTCGCTTGCCCAGATGGCCATGCTGGCAGGCCTGCCCAAGGCACCTTCTGCCTATAACCCATTAGCAAACCCCGAGCGGGCGTTGATTCGCCGGGACTGGATTCTTGGCCGGATGAAAGATCTGGGCTACATCAGCGAAGAAGCCTGGGCCCTGGCCAAAGACGCACCTATTACAGCCAGCTACAACACCTGGGAAACCGAAGTTAACGCCGACTACCTGGCCGAGATGGCCCGCGCCGAAATGGTTCGCAGGTTTGGCGAGGAAGCCTACACCGACGGCTACAGCGTAACCCTCACCGTGGATAGTGAGAAGCAGCAGGCTGCCACCGAAGCCCTGCAGGCGGGCCTGGAAGACTACGACCGCCGCCACGGTTTCCGTGGCGCTATCGGCCAGATTGATGTGAGCGACCTGTCTGGCGACGAAATCTCCCGACAACTGCTCAACTATCCGCAAGTGGAATCACTGGTGCCCGCCGTGGTTACCCGCATCGACGATGAGGCCGGTGAAGTGCATGCCCAGCTGCGAAGACTGGGTACCGGGATCATAGGCTTCGACACCATGACCTGGGCCAAGCGGTACCGCACCGAAAACCTGACCGGCCCGGAACCGAAAAAGCCGTCAGACGTGGTGAGCGTCGGTGACGTGATTTACACGAAGATCCTGGAACTGCCGCAGGTCACCGAACTGCCAGAGGCCAATGACGATCAGCCGGATCCCGAAGGCACGGGTGCCGGTACCCTGAAAGCGGCCCTTGCCCAGGCACCAAAAGTGGAAGGTGCCCTGATCTCACTGGCCGCAAAAACCGGCGCCATCGAAGCCCTGGCCGGCGGATACAGTTTCAGCCAGAGCAAATACAACCGTGCCACCCAGGCCCAGCGCCAGCCGGGCTCTACCTTCAAGCCGTTCCTGTACCTGGCGGCCCTGGAAAACGGTCGCACACCGGCCACCATTTATAATGACGCGCCGATTGTTTTCGATGACTCGGAACTGGAAGACACCTGGCGCCCCCAGAATTCATCAGGGCAATTCTACGGCCCCACCACCTTGCGTGAGGGCCTCTATCGCTCACGGAACCTGGTATCTATTCGCCTGCTTCGGGACCTGGGCATTCAGACCACCCTTGATTACCTGGGCCAGCTGAAAGTACCGACCAACAACATGCCATCCAACCTGTCACTGTCTCTGGGCAGTGGCTTGCTGACTCCGATGGAACTGGCCCGGGCCTTCGCGGTTATCGCCAACGGGGGCTACGATGTACAACCGTACCTGATCGAACGCATCGAGGAATCTGACGGCACCGTGGTATACGAAGCACCGGAAACCATACTGTGCGACAGTAACTGCGATCAGCTGGCAGAAAACGAGAACGCCACAGACATCCAGACCGACGAGCTTCCCGATACCGAAGGCATGGCACTGCCCGCCTCTGCAGACGAACCCGAAGGGCCACGGGTAATGCGCCGGCTGGCCGATGAGCGGTCCGTGTACATCCTGCATTCGATCATGCAGGACGTCATCCGCCGGGGTACCGGCCGCCGCGCACTGGCCCTTGAGCGCAGTGACCTGGCAGGCAAAACCGGTACAACCAACGAGCAGAAAGACACCTGGTTTGCCGGCTTCAACCACGACATGGCAACAACCGTATGGGTCGGCTTTGATCAGCCAGCCCCGCTTGGTCGCGCCGAATATGGTGCCAGCACCGCCCTGCCGGTGTGGCTGGATTACATGAAAGTCGCGCTGAAGGATGCGCCTGCCGCCACTATGGACCGGCCAAACGGCCTTGCCAGCATCCGCATTAATCCGCAGACCGGTGAGCGGGCACAGCCGGGAGAAGACGGAGTGTTCGAGCTGTTCAAGGAAGAAGACGTGCCGGCCCCGCTTTCTGCAGACGACAACGGCTCCGGACTGAACGGAGAATCTGAAGGCTTGTCACGGCAGATTTTCTAACCGAAAAGCGAAGATACAGACACAAAAAAACCGGCGGGATCTCCGCCGGTTTTTTTATGAAGCCAGACTACATCGCAATCAGATGATGTCGTCCATGGACTTCAGCGGGTAGTGGGCCGGGTAAGGCAGGCCAGCTACACCGGAGTCTACCGCGGCACGGGCCACAGCAGCAGGAACCACTTCCAGCAGACGAACATCCATCGGCTTGGGAATGATGTATTCCTTGCCAAACTCCAGGCTATCCACACCGTAAGCGGCACAGATTTCCTGGGGTACCGGCTCCTTGGCCAGCTCACGGATGGCGTGAACAGCGGCCACTTTCATTTCCTCGTTGATGGCGGTTGCACGAACGTCCAGCGCGCCACGGAAAATGAACGGGAAGCCCAGTACGTTGTTTACCTGGTTCGGATAGTCAGAGCGACCGGTCGCCATGATCAGGTCATCACGGGTAGCCATGGCCACTGCCGGGCTGATTTCCGGATCCGGGTTGGAGCAGGCAAACACGATCGGGTTCGGAGCCATCTTGGCCAGCTGCTCGGCACCCAACAGGTCCGGGCCGGAGAGACCCAGGAATACATCAGCACCGTCGATAGCGTCGTCCAGGGTGCGCTTGTCCGTCTCGTTCGCGAACATCGCCTTGTACTGGTTCAGATCGTCACGACCAGAGTGGATCACACCCTTACGGTCGAGCATGTAGATGTTTTCAGAGCGGATACCGCAGCTGACCAACAGCTTCATGCAGGCGATTGCGGCCGCACCGGCGCCCAGACAAACCACCTTGGCTTCTTCGATTTTCTTGCCCTGCAGCTCAAGGGCATTGATCATGCCGGCTGCAGTTACGATGGCAGTACCGTGCTGGTCATCGTGGAAGATGGGCACATTGCACTTTTCGATCAGAGCGCGCTCGATCTCGAAGCACTCGGGTGCCTTGATGTCTTCCAGGTTGATGCCGCCGAAGGTATCTGCGATACGCTCAACAGTTTCAATAAACGCTTGCGGGCTTTCGGAATTGACTTCGATATCGAATACGTCGATTCCGGCAAAGCGCTTGAACAGTACGCCCTTGCCTTCCATTACCGGCTTGCTCGCCAGAGGGCCGAGATTACCCAGACCCAGGATGGCAGTACCGTCAGAAATAACGGCTACCAGGTTACCCTTGGCTGTGTATTTGTATGCATTCTCGGGGTCCTTCGCGATCTCGCGGACCGGTTCGGCAACCCCGGGGCTGTACGCCAGTGAAAGGTCGCGGGCAGTTTCGGTCGGCTTGGTGATTTCAACACTCAGCTTACCCGGCCGCGGTTTGGCGTGATATTCAAGGGCTGCTTCTTTCAGATCTTGAGACATTGCCACTGTTCCGTTTGTCACGTTTAAAGGTAAATACCGCCGGAGCTAGCCAGCGGAGCGCGCCATTATGGCGCGCCCGACCCGAAACGACAAGCCGAAATCGAACATTTTACAATCAGTCAATAGGGCATTTTGCGTATGCAGCAGCAAAAGGGCCCGATCTGCAGGCACAAAAAAAGCGCCCGAAGGCGCTTTTTTCAGCATTGCGGCAATGATCAGTCTTTCTTGCCGCCGATCCGGCTGCCGAAACGCTTCTGGAAGCGATCGATACGACCACCGGTGTCCATAACCTTCTGCTTGCCAGTGTAGAACGGGTGGCACTGGGAGCAAACGTCCAGCTGCAGGTCGTGACCAACAGTAGAACGGGTCTTGATCACGTTACCGCAGGAACAGGTAGCGGTGATGTCTTCGTACTTCGGGTGAATACCTTCTTTCATGGCGAACCTCTTTCGGTCATGCCGCTACCTGATCACCCGCCGTAAGGGGCGGTTTCAGCCAGGCACCGCATGTTTGAATCAATTGGAAAGACCGTGCACAATCAAGCCCGGCCAGAAACAGACCGCGAATCTTACTGACAAACCCGGCCACAGGCAAGTATCTTGCTCCCCCGGAACCAGTCCGTAAACTACCGCCGGCGCCATACCGCCCGTTTTCAGGATACGCAGATACCGTGACACGGCCAGCAACCGCCCGCATCGCCCTCAACCGCCCGCTTCGCCGGCTATTTGATTACCGGGTTCCCGACGGCCTCGAACTGGCTCCCGGGCAACGGGTAAACGTGCCCTTCGGCCGGCAAACCCTGACCGGCCTGGTGGTGGAAACCGGGGTTCAGCCGCCTGAAGGCATTACCCTGAAGCCGGTGGCCGAAGCCCTGGAGCCCTGGCCCGCCCTGCCCGAAAGCACCTTCCGGCTTTTAACCTGGGCCAGTGACTACTACCAGCACCCACTGGGCGAATGCCTGTTCACCGCCCTGCCCCCCGCCTTGCGCAAAGGCCGGCCGGCGCGGGAGAAGCCGGATGAAAGCTGGCACTGCACAGTCAGCGAGGCCGCCCTGCCGGCCACCGCGCACCGCCAGCGGGCGCTGTTCAATACTGTAAAAGAGGCGCCGGGCATTACCACCAGCGCCCTCGTTCAGGGGGGCTTCAGCCGCGCACAGATTCGCGCACTGGAGCAGAAAGAACTGATACAGCAGAAGGAAGCGATTACCGGCATAACCACAGCCGCGGAAGCCGACCTGCCCGCTCCGCAGCTGTCACCGGCCCAGCAGACAGCCGCCGCCGGCTTTCCGGAGCGCACCGACGAATTCTCTGCCACCCTTTTATACGGCATTACCGGAAGCGGCAAAACCGAACTGTACCTGCACTACCTGAAAACCCGCCTGCAGAGCAACGAGCAAGCACTGGTGCTGGTGCCAGAAATCAACCTGACGCCGCAAACCCTGGCCCGCTTCCGCCGCTATTTCGGCAACCGGATTGCGGTATGGCATTCCGCCCTGAACGACGGCGAGCGCTTGAGCACCTGGTTGAAAATCCGCAACGGCGAGCCGGTTATCCTGATTGGCACTCGCTCTGCCGTATTGCTTCCGTTTACCGGGCTCCGCGCCATCATCGTGGACGAAGAGCACGACAGTTCCTACAAGCAGGGTGAAGGCTTCCGCTATTCCGGCCGGGATGTGGCCGTATACCGGGCCCACCTGAATCAGTGCCCGGTAATTCTCGGCTCCGCCACGCCCTCTCTGGAATCCTGGCACAACGCCAGTCTGGGCAAGTACCAGTTAATCCGGCTGGAGGAACGGGCCGGCAACGCCAAGCCTCCGGCGCTAGAGCTACTGGACATCCGCAGCCGGCCACTGGAAGCCGGGCTGTCCCGACCCGCCCTGAATGCCATCAAAGACACACTGGATAAAGGCGAACAGGCCCTGGTATTTGTAAACCGCCGCGGCTTCGCCCCCGTGATGATGTGCTTTGACTGCGGCCACCTGGAAGAATGCCCCCGCTGCGACACCCGCCTGACCTATCACAGGCGGGACAGGGCCATGCGCTGCCACCACTGCGACTTCCAGATGGCCGCCAGCCACACCTGCCCGAAATGCCAGAGCGAAAACTACAAACCCGTGGGCCAGGGCACCGAACGCACCGAAGACACCCTGGCCGAACAGTTCCCGGACACTCCCGTGGTGCGGGTCGACCGGGACAGCACCCAGCGCAAGGGCAGTATCCAGGCCATATTGAAAAAAGTGAACAGCGGCGAGCCGTGTATACTGGTGGGCACCCAGATGCTGGCCAAGGGCCACGACTTCCCCAACGTGACCCTGGTGTGCGTGGTGAATGCAGACGGAGGCCTGTTCAGCGTGGATTTCCGCGCACCGGAACAGATGATACAGACCCTGTTACAGGTGAGCGGCCGCGCCGGCCGGGGCGACAAACCCGGAAAAGTACTGATCCAGACCTGCCACAGCGACCACCCACTGCTCAACGCCTTGCACCAGGGCCGCTACGCCAACATCGCCGACCAGCTGCTGGCCGAACGCGAAGGCGGCCAACTCCCGCCCTTCCGGGCCATGGCCATCCTCCGGGCCGAAGCGGACACCATGCAGCACAGCCTGCAACTGCTGGACACCCTGAAACCCATGGCGCAAACACCGGGCATAGAAGTATGGGGCCCGCTACCAGCCGTCATCGCCCGCAAGGCCGACCGCCACCGTGCCCAGCTGGTACTGGTGAGCGACAGCCGGGGCCAGCTGAACCGGCTACTGAGCCATATATGCCAATACCTGGACCAGGCAAAACTGCCCGCCAGCACCCGCTGGATGGTGGATGTAGACCCACAGGAAACCGGCTGAACACACGCCATCGCCTGACCCGGTAAACCCGTACTCCAGGCTTTTTGCTTACACCCCCGGTTTCCGCGATAATACGCCCCTTCTGATTTCAACGGGCGCCCTGCCCTGTATCCATTCTCCTGAACACCGAGTCATCTGACGCATGAAAGAGACCGTATCCGAGCTTCTCCAGTCTGCACTGGCCGCCCTGCAATCCGAAGGCACTCTGCCGGCTGACCAGGCCTTTACCCCTCAGGTGGGCAACACCAAGGACAAATCCCACGGCGATTACGCCTGCAACATTGCCCTGATGGCCGCCAAGGCGGCTGGCTGCCCCCCGCGCAAGTTGGCGGAAGCCCTGGTGGCGGCGTTGCCGGAAAGCGCGGCCGTGGAGAAGGTGGAGATTGCCGGGCCGGGATTTATTAACTTTTTCATGAGCACCGCCAGCGCGTTCGGCATTGTGAACAACATTCTGGATGAAGCAGAACAGTTCGGCCGTAACAACACCGGCCAGGGCGAGAAGGTTCAGGTGGAGTTTGTGTCTGCCAACCCCACCGGCCCCCTGCACGTGGGCCACGGCCGTGGCGCCGCGATTGGCGACTGCCTTTGCCGCCTGCTGGAAGCCAACGGTTACGACGTTACCCGTGAGTTCTACTACAACGATGCCGGCGCCCAGATCAACAACCTGGCCCTGTCGGTTCAGTCCCGCGTTAAAGGCCTGACGCCAGAAGACGAAAGCTGGCCGGAAGATGGTTACCGGGGCGACTATATTGTCGACGTGGCCAACGCCTATATGGCCGGCGAAACCGTGATTGCCGACGACCGGGAAGTGACCGCCAAGGCCGACCCCGAAGACCAGAACGCCATCCGCGAATTCGCCGTGGCTTACCTGCGCCGGGAACAGGACCTGGACCTGAAAGCCTTTGGCGTTCAGTTCGATGTGTATTTCCTGGAATCGTCGCTGTACGAAGATGGCAAGGTAGAAGCCACTGTTGAGCGCCTGAAAGCCAACGGCTACACCTACGAGCAAGACGGCGCCATGTGGCTGAAAACCACCGAGTTCGGCGACGACAAAGACCGAGTAATGCGCAAAAAGGACGGCGGCTATACCTACTTCCTGCCGGATGTAGCCTACCACCTGGACAAGTGGCAGCGCGGCTTCACCACCGTGATCAACGAGCAGGGTGCGGACCACCATTCCACGGTAACCCGCGTGCGCGCCGGCCTGCAGGCCCTGAAAGCCGACATCCCCCAGGGCTGGCCGGACTATGTTCTGCACCAGATGGTAATGGTGACCCGCTCCGGCCAGGAAGTGAAAATCTCCAAGCGTGCCGGCAGCTACGTCACCATTCGGGACCTGATCGACGAAGTGGGCCGCGATGCTACCCGTTTCTTCCTGGCGGCGCGCCGCGTGGATTCCCAGTTGACCTTCGATATCGATCTGGCCCGCTCCCAGACCAATGAAAACCCGGTGTATTACATCCAGTATGCCCATGCCCGGATTTGCAGCGTACTGCGCAAACTGGCGGCTGAAGGTGTACAGCGGGGCCTGAAGGAGTGCGTGGGCGACCTGAGCCTGCTGACCCTGGACGAAGAAAAAGAACTGGCCAACCAGCTGGCCAAGTACCCGGAGCTGATTGCCAATTCCGCCGCCCAGCGCGAGCCGCACCACCTCACCCACTACCTGCGTGAGCTGGCCGGCCAGTTCCACACTTACTACAACGCCCATAAGGTGTTGATTGAAGATACAGCCCTGCGGGATGCCCGTGTGAGCCTTTACCTGGCAGTACGCCAGGTGATTGCCAACGGCCTGGACTTGCTGGGCGTGAGCGCACCGGAAGAGATGTAAGCCGGCCATGGCCAGAGACTACGCCAAAAAGGATCGCCCCGCGGGCAAAGGCGCCGCTGCCCCCAGGCAGAAGGCTGCCGCTCGCAAAGCACCAAAACCCAAGCGCAGCGCCCCTGCGCACAGGCAGCACGGGAGTTTGTCCTTGAAGTGGGTTCTGTCTCTGGCCGCCGTCGGTGGCTTTATCGGTTTTATTGTTTACCTGAACACCCTGCCTGCAGGCCCGGAAGCGCCGAAACAGGCAGCACCGGCCCAGCAACAAGCAAGCCCTGCGGCCACCAAGGCCAAGCAGGATGCTGCCCGGCAAAAAGAGCAGAATTTCCGCTTCTATGAAATGCTGCCGGAATCCGAGGTGGTCCCCCCGAAAGTACAGGAGTACACCCCGGGGCCGGCCAAAACAGCATTCGACTACATCCTCCAGTCCGGCTCCTTCCGCAGCAAGGAAGACGCTGAGCGCCAGCGCGCCCAAATTGCCTTCCAGGGCCTTCGCGCCCACGTTCAGCAGATCACACAGGATAATGGCGGAGTCTGGTACCGGGTGAATGTCGGGCCGTTCACTTCCCGCAGCCAGATGAATTCGGCTGTGGACAAGCTGGTGTCCATCAATATTCAGCCCTTGGTGCGTAAGGTTCCCAAAGAAGGCTAAAGCTTCCGACACAACCTCTTAAAGCGCGGGGGGCTTGCCTGCGGGCCAGCACATTGCTCGGGGACAGGTTTGGGGGCGGCTTTCCAAAAATTTGCGGAGCCATGGATGGCGGAGCAGAAGCGCCACAGGGATGTGCCGCAAGGAGCGGTTTTTGGAAAGCCGCCCCCAAACCTGTCCCTCCCCCGCGACCAAAGCCGCCAAACCTGGGCCACTTGAATTCCCGCCAGCTGCCTCCATAAACCTGAAATACGATTTTTCACACAGGCAACTGGAGCCAAAATGACTACCATAGTTTCCGTCCGCCGGGACGACGAAGTCGCCATGGGCGGCGATGGCCAGGTTTCTCTGGGCAACACCGTCATGAAAGGGAACGCCCGCAAAGTTCGCCGTTTGTACAACGGCCAGGTTATTGCCGGGTTTGCCGGTGGCACTGCAGACGCCTTCACCCTTTTTGAACGCTTTGAAGCCCAGCTGGAGAAACACCAGGGCAACCTCACCCGCGCGGCGGTGGAGCTGGCCAAAGACTGGCGTAGTGACAGGGCCCTGCGCAAGCTGGAAGCCTTGCTGGCCGTCGCCGACAAGACTGCGTCGCTGATTATTACCGGTAACGGTGATGTCATCGAGCCGGAACAGGGCCTGATTGCCATTGGTTCCGGCGGGGCCTTTGCCCAGGCGGCGGCGCGGGCACTGCTTGAGAATACCGATATGAGCGCCCACGAGATTGCAGAGAAGGCGCTGGAGATTGCCGGCGACATCTGCATCTACACCAACCAGAACCGCACTCTGGAAGTGCTGCCCATCAAAGACTGACCGGAGCGACCATGTCTGCAATGACTCCCCGTGAAATCGTTCACGAACTTAACAAACACATCGTGGGCCAGCAGGAAGCCAAGCGTGCCGTGGCCATTGCCCTGCGTAACCGCTGGCGCCGGATGCAGCTGGACAGCAGCCTGCGTGACGAGATTACCCCCAAGAATATCCTGATGATCGGCCCCACTGGTGTGGGTAAAACCGAGATTGCCCGCCGCCTGGCGAAGCTGGCCGATGCTCCCTTCTTGAAGGTGGAAGCCACCAAGTTCACGGAAGTTGGCTATGTGGGCCGGGATGTGGAGTCCATTATCCGGGACCTGGCGGATATGGCCGTCAAGATGCTCCGTGAGAAGGAGATGAAACGGCACGAAAACCGTGCCCTGGATGCGGCCGAAGACCGCATTCTGGATGCCCTGCTGCCGCCGGCGCGGGATTTCAACGAAGACAGCCAGCGTACCAGCAACGATTCCGCCACTCGCCAGATGTTCCGCAAGAAACTGCGCGAAGGTGAGCTGGACGACAAGGAAATCGAGATCGACCTGCGCAGCAGCGGCGCCGGCGTTGAGATTATGGCGCCTCCCGGCATGGAGGAGATGACCAACCAGCTGCAGAGCATGTTCTCCAACCTGTCTTCCGACAAGCGTAAGACCCGGAAGATGAAGGTGGCAGATGCCCTGAAACTGGCCAAGGACGAGGAAGCCGCCAAGCTGGTGAACGAGGAAGAGATCAAGCAGAAAGCGCTGTTGGCCGTTGAGCAGAACGGCATCGTGTTTCTCGACGAGATCGACAAGGTGGCCAAGCGTTCCGAGAACACCTCGTCTGACGTCTCCCGTGAAGGCGTACAGCGTGACTTGCTGCCGCTGATCGAGGGCAGCACCGTAAGCACCAAGTATGGTGCCGTGCGTACCGATCACATTCTGTTCATCGCCTCCGGTGCGTTCCACCTGTCCAAGCCCTCTGACCTGATTCCGGAACTACAGGGCCGCCTGCCGATCCGGGTAGAGCTGCAAGCGCTGACACCGGACGACTTCAAACGCATCCTGACCGAGCCGGACGCGTCGCTGGTGCAGCAGTATGAAGCCCTGATGGGCACCGAAGGCGTGAAGCTGACGTTTGCAGACGATGCCATCGCCCGTATTGCGGAAGTGGCCTACAAGGTGAACGAAACTACCGAAAACATCGGCGCCCGCCGCTTGCATACGGTACTGGAGCGCCTGCTGGAGAGCCTGTCATACGATGCCGGCGACAAGGTAACCGAGGTGTTCGAAGTCACCGCCGCCTATGTCGACGAGAAACTGGGCGAGTTGGCAGAAGACGAAGACCTGAGCCGGTATATCCTGTAAGCCGACAGCCAGGTAAGCGAAAGGCCGGAGGGGCTCACCCCGTCCGGCCTTTTTTGTGCCAGCTTGCCAGGCAGCCATTCAGAAAGCGGACTTTAAACCGGACATTTAACGCCTAAAAAGCAGCTCTCTCCTGCCACCGACTCACACCAAAACCTTTATTTATGGGCACTCACTGTGGCATTGTGGAACTTTCAAAGCGGACATTAAACCGGACACTCCTGACAAAGCTCGACCAGAATATACCAAGGACTGTGTATGACTTCATTTATGGACCTGGCCCCGTTCGTACCGCAGGAAGAGGCGCTGATTAAGCACGAGCTTCTGGACCTTGCCAGCACGCTGAACCGTGAAGCCGCCAAACTGACCGGCCGGCTGGCCGACGAAACGGCCGTAACTATCCGAAAGCACATGGCGGTGATCAATTCCTACTACTCGAATTTGATCGAAGGTAATCGAACCCTTCCCCATGAAATACGGGAAGCCCAGCGGGGCGATTTCAGCCACGATCCGGTGGCCAGAGACCACCAGCTGGAATCTATCGCACACATTGCTGTCCAGGACTGGGTTCAGGAGCAGAATCCGGATCTTGACCGGGTATGCTCAACGGGCTTTCTGAGAGAGTTACACGAGCGCTTTTACCGGGATTTACCCGAGTCGCTTCGAATCATGGAATCCGGGAACGGAGAGGAGCGATGGGTAGAACCAGGCAGGTTCCGAAGACAGTCTGTCACAGTCGGCCGGCACCTGCCCCCGCCTGCGGAACATATCGAACAGCTTGTGTCTCAGGCATGCGAGCATTATTCGGGCAAGCTTTACTCTGGCGACAAGCGTTTTATCGCCCTGGCGTGTGCCCACCATCGTCTACTCTGGATTCACCCGTTCCTGGATGGCAATGGCCGTGTTATCCGGCTCTGGACCGACGCGGCATGGAAGGCAGCCGGGCTGGAAAGTATCGGGGTCTGGTGTCTTAGCCGGGGCCTTGCTCGGCAGTCGGATAGCTATAAGGCAAAGCTGGCCCGCGCGGACTTCCCTCGCCAGGGCAACCATGATGGCCGAGGATACCTCAGCGAAACGGAATTGGCGTTATTCGCCAGATTCATGCTTGAGACTGCCAGGGATCAGGTGGCTTACATTGCCGGCTTGCTTGATCTTAGCGGGATGCAGAAACGCATTCGCACTTATGTTCAGGCGAGAAATGAAGGCCGAATTCCGGGCGTTGACGGAGCACTGAAACCGGAAGCTTCACAGATTCTGTTCCAGGCCTTCATTCAGGGCGCGCTCGAACGCTCCACCGCACTGGAAATGACCGGCGCGTCCGAAAGCCGCACAGCACGAAGGCTCATCAAGCAGTTGAAAGACGACGGGCTGCTGAGTGAAACCAGCAGTCGATCCCCTCTGAAATGGGAAATCCCGGAACATGCGGAACCTTACTACTTCCCGCAGCTTGCTCCCGGTATCTGAGGACAAAAGAGTCACAGGCCCTACTGGGCCCGGGAAAACAAATGGGTAACGTTACTGATCCCGCTGGCCAGTTTGCCCTTCTCGGCCTGCTTCTTGCGGCCCTTGGCCACGTACAGAGGTAACAGTTCGCCATACAGGCTGGTGGAGATGGTGCGCTGCTCGTCTTCCAGGCGGTCCCGGCGTAGTTTGATGCCGTATTTCGCCAGTTTTGGCTCCAGTTCATCGGCCCGGCTGAGCAAGTCCCGCCTTGTCATCTGGTAGGCGTGTTCGCACACCATGCGGCGGCTCTGGAAGCTGAATACGTTGGAGAAGAACAGCTTGGCATCGTCCCGGGTGGGTTCGAACAGCAGGATGTCTTTGTCCGGGTAATCCCGGGCGTATTGGGCAATGCCCGACTGCATTCGCGAATAGACCATGGTGCGGAACATCTGGGACAGCAGGTTGGGCATGCCCGAGCGGGTGAGATCGCCCGGCTGCATGGTGCCTGCCCGCACGGCGGCGCTGGCATCGATGGGCACTTGCGGATTAACCGCCAGCACCAGGTCCGCACCATCCTCGAAAGCGACGGATGCATGCAGGCCTTTTCTCAGGGTGCCGTCTACATAGTACCGGCCGTCTACGTCTACCGGCACATACAAGCCTGGAGAGGCCGTGCTGGCCTGTACCGCCCTGGAAATGGGCACGTGGTCAAAACCCGGCGCTCCGAAACACACGGCTTCGGTACTTTCTACATCCGCAGCCACTACATACAGCCGGTGCTTCAGTTGCCGGAAGTCGTTAGTACGCCCCAGCATAGTGAACGCCCGGCGCAGGTAATCATGCAGGCCTTCATTGTCGAACAGCCCGGCAGGCGCGGCCTGGGCCAGGATGGTCATGGCTTCCAGCAGGCTCTGGTCGTAGGGGTTGTTGACGAAACGGCTGATGGCGGTGGAGATCAGCTTCGGCACGGCCAGCAAGCGGTTTCCGTATTCCCGGAGCGCCGGGCGGTAGAACACTTCCGGATGGAAGGGGTGCACTTCGGCTTCGTTGCGCACAAAGATCCGGCACAGCTGGGCGGTGGTCACCTGGTTGGCCAGGTTGGCGGCCACAAAGGAGCCGGAGTTCACGCCTACGTACACGTCCACATTATTGAAGTCGAGGCCGTCCAGCGCTTCATCCAGCGCCCGCAGGGCACCGATTTCATAAATACCGCCCAACGGACCGCCGCCACCAAGGGCGAGGCCTATGCGTGGTGCGGATTTAAGCTCGGTCGACTGCTTCATCGGCTGTCCTTCACGGTTACTGCAGCGAATTTACCCTACTAACCTAACAACGGTTTTTAGAGTGCGCACCCTATAACCACCGGAAAATCAGGAAACGGCCTGTTCCGCCAGTGCAACGGGAGAGGACTTCACCGGCCGCAGGTAGCGGCCGAAACCGGCATTTCGGATAGCCAGGTCAACGCAGCTCTTGATCACATGGGGAGAGTCCAGCAGCAATACATCTTCCAGCAACTGGATCGCCCATTCCCGATCGATACTGCGAATAACCGATTTCACCTTGGGCAGGCTGGCTGCGTTCATAGACAGGGAATCGTAGCCCATGGCCATCAGCAACAAGGCACCGCCCGGATCACCGGCCAGCTCGCCACAGATGCCCACCGGCTTGCCTACGGAGTGGGCGTCCTGTGCAATCCGCACCAGGGCCTGCAACACGGCCGGGTGGTAGGAGTGGTAAAGCTGGGCTACGCGGGGGTTGTTTCGGTCTACCGCCAGCAGGTACTGGGTGAGGTCGTTGGAGCCGACCGACAGGAAGTCCACCCGCTCGGCCAGTTCGCGAATCTGGTACACCGCAGCCGGCACTTCCACCATCACGCCCACCTTGGGCATGTGGATGTCGTAACCTTCTTCACGAACCTCGTGGTAGACCCGGTAAATCAGGTGCAGGGATTCTTCCACCTCGGAAATGTTGCTGATCATGGGCAGCATGATCTGCAGATTGTTCAGGCCCTCGCTGGCCTTTAGCATGGCCCGCACCTGTACCAGGAAGATTTCCGGGTGGTCCAGGGTAACCCGGATGCCACGCCAGCCCAGGAACGGGTTTTCTTCCTGGATAGGGAAATAGGTCAGGGCCTTGTCGCCGCCAATGTCCAGGGTACGCATGGTAACCGGGTTGGGGGCGAAGGCTTCCAACTGCTCCCGATAGTATTCCCGCTGCTCCTGCTCGGACGGGAAGCGATCCTTGATCATAAACGGCACTTCGGTGCGGTAAAGGCCAATACCCTCGGCGCCATGGGAAAGCGACCGCAATACATCGGTCATCAGGCCGGTATTTACAAGCAACGCGACCCGGTGGCCGTCGGTGGTTTCACAGGGTTTGTCCCGCAGGGCTTCCAGGCCGCGAATCAGCTCGTTTTCTTCATCGCAAATAGCCTGGTAGAAGGCCCGCAGATCCGCCGAGGGCGAGGCGAAAATCTGCCCTTCGAAACCGTCGACAATCAGTTCCCTGCCATCCAGCTGGTTCACCGGAATGTCCACCAGGCCCATCACCGTGGGCACACCCATGGCCCGGGCCAGGATGGCCACGTGGGAGTTACTGGAGCCCTTTACGGATACCAGCCCCACAAGCTGGCCTTTAGGTACTTCTCCGAGCATGGCCGGAGTGATTTCTTCACTGACCAGTATCGTATGCTCGGGATATTCCAGATGCTTCTGCTCACCTTCCTGCAAATGTGACAGCAGGCGGCGGCCGAGATCCCGGATATCCACTACCCGCTCCTGCAGGTAGTGGTCGTCCATCATCTCGAAATGCCGGATGTACTGCTGAACCACCTGCTTAAGGGCGCCCTGAGCCCAGATACCCTCGCGGATTTTGTTGACCACCTCGCCGGGCAAGGCTTCGTCGCTGAGCATGCGCAGATACACGTCGAACAGTGCCTGCTCTTCCGGGCGCAGCTGGGACGCGAGCCGGTTCGCTACCCGTTCGATGTCTTCACGCACCGCCTGCACAGCAGACTGGAACAGCCCCAGTTCCTGCTCGATCTCCTCGGTAGGCTTCTCGGGCACCAGGTCCAGGTCTGCCGCCGGATACACAACTACGCCGGTGCCAATGGCCACGCCCGGAGCACCAGGCACGCCGTTGAAGCTGACGTCCTGGGTTTCTTCACCGGTAAGCGACAGGCCGCTGATCGCGCCCGTGGCTTCACTGTGGGCGATCACCCCGGCCAGTTGGGCTGATACGGTAACCAGGAATGCTTCTTCCCCTTCATCAAAGCACCGGGAGCTTTCCCGCTGCTGGACGACCAGCACGCCAAGTACGCGGCGGTGGTGGATAATGGGCACACCGAGGAAGGAACGGAATCGTTCCTCACCGGTTTCAGGAAAGTAGCGGTAGCGCGGATGGGAAGGGGCGTCTTCCAGGTTGATGGGTTCTTCGCGGGAACCCACCAGGCCAACAAGACCCTCGGAATAGGCCAGGCTGACCTTGCCCACAGAATCTTTGTACAGGCCTTCTGTGGCCATCAGGATGTAACGGTTGGAGGCCGGGTCCAGCAGGTAAACGGAGCAGACCTCGGTGTTCATGGCTTTCTGCACCCGCGATACGATGATCTCCAGCGCCTCGTTCAGATCGCGGGCGCTGTTCACCTCTTGTACTAGACTTCGCAGGATGCTCAGCATGGAGTCAGTCCGTCATTTCTGATGTTCCTTCAACGCCGGTTCTGCTCACTCCGATGCCACTGTTCCATGTTATGGAACAGTCTGGGAGCCAGTTCTCTCAGCGCACGTCTGTATACTTCTCTCTTGAATGAGACCACCTGCCCCAACGGATACCAGTAGCTTACCCACTGCCAGCCGTCGAACTCCGGTGAATCCGTGCCATCCACGCGTACATGCGCGTCTGGCGATAACATCCTCAGCAGGAACCATTTCTGTTTTTGCCCCACACAAACGGGGTGCGAGTTGTGGCGTACCATCCTTCGCGGAAGACGGTATCGCAGCCAGCCCCGGGTGCAGCTGATGATTTCCACATCGCTGGCACTGAGGCCGATTTCCTCTCCAAGCTCCCGATACAGCGCGTCTTCCGGTGATTCATTGTGCTTGATACCACCCTGCGGAAACTGCCAGGAGTCCTGCCCTATTCGCCTTGCCCAGAGAACTTCGCCCCTGTGGTTGGCCAGAATGATTCCGACGTTGGGTCTGAAACCGTCTGAGTCGATCACGGCACAGTCCTCGTTAAAGTCGGCTGCCGGTTAATTTGTAACCGGCGGAAATTGTCCAAGTTGCTCTCATTCTTACAGAATCCCAAGGGTTCGGCAAACGGAGCCGTTGGCGGCAGGTCATGCTAGACTGTGCGCCTTGCTACGAAGCCTGTAACGATGGGAGGAAACGGCTTGACGCTCGCAATTTTTGATCTGGACAACACCCTGCTCAATGGTGACAGCGACCACGCATGGGGTGAGTTTCTGGTGGAAGAAGGCATGGTGGATGCCGAAGAGTACAAGCGGGCCAATGACCGCTTTTACGAGGAATACCTGAACGGCGAGCTGGACGTTTTCCACTATCAGCGCTTTGTACTGGCACCGTTAACCCGGCACAGCATGGATGAGCTGGAAAGCTGGCGCGAAGCCTTTATGGCCAAGAAAGTTCAGCCGATGATGCAAGACAAGGCCGCGAAACTGCTGGCAGAGCATCGCGAGCAGGGTCATACGCTGATGATCATCACCGCCACTAACCGATTTATTACCGAACCGATTGCCGAGTTACTGGGCGTAGACCACCTGATTGCTACGGAACCGGAGCTGGTAAACGGCAAGTTCACCGGCGAAGTGGCAGGTACGCCGAGCTTCCAGGAAGGCAAGGTGGTGCGGCTGAATGACTGGCTGGCCGCCCATAACGAGAGCCTGGACGGTGCATGGTTCTACAGCGATTCCCACAATGATTTGCCGCTGCTAAAACAGGTGGCGAATGCGGTGGCCGTAGACCCGGATCCGACGCTGGAGAAGACGGCCATCGAGAATGGCTGGGCGGTGATGTCGCTGCGGGGGTAAGGCTTGGCCCACCAACCCTGACGGATACAAAGGGGTCTGACCCTACGGGTCAGACCCCACCCTTCTCTACCGCCATTCTCCCCTGGCGGCGATCACAAAAACCCGGTAAGAGAGCGCACAAAGCACGACTTGATATAGTCGGTCTCCGGAATCCCCGGCACGATCGGATGATCAGGCGCCTGGTGGCCCTGCTCCAACAGCTGCACAAACCGGTCGATCTTGCGCCCGCTGCCCCGGATAATGTCGATCAGTTTTTCCTGGGACAAATGCATGGAGCAAGATGCGGATACCAGCAAGCCATCACGCTCCAGCAAGCGCAGTCCGAGCTGGTTCAGCCTGGCATAGGCCTGCTCACCGGCTTTCTGGTCCCGGCGGCGGGGAATGAGTGCGGGCGGGTCCAGCACTACGATGTCGAACTTCTCTTTCTCGTCCGCCAGGGCTTTCAGGGCGTCGAAGGCATCGCCTTCGATGGTGTCCACATTCTCCAGCCCGTTCAGTTTGGCATTTTGATGCACCGCATCCACTGCCGATGAAGACGCGTCTACACAGGTCACCTGGGAGGCCCCCGCGCAAGCCGCTTGAATGCCCCAGCCACCCACGTAGCTGAACACATCAAGCACCTTCTTGCCGGGCGCATAGGCCTGAAGGCGCTGGCGGTTCATGCGGTGGTCGTAGAACCAGCCGGTTTTCTGGCCGCCAGCCAATGGCACTTCAAAGCGGGCGCCGTTTTCTTCTACCAGTACGGTGTCGGCTTCCGGGCCATGGGCAAATTCCACGTAGGTATCCAGGCCTTCCACCTTGCGCATCTTGCCATCGTTTTTCAGTACGATAATGCGGGCATGGGCCAGGCGCTGAACGGCTCGTACAATGGCGTCTTTCATTTGCTCCATGCCGGCGGTGGAGATTTGCACCACGACTACGTCGTCAAAGCGGTCAACCACCAGGCCAGACAGGCCATCGCTGTCGCCAAAGACCCAGCGGTAGAACGGTTTGTGAAACAATCTTTCCCGCAGACTCAGTGCTGCCTCCATGCGGTCGGTTAAGCGCTTCGGCGTCATGCCATGGTCCGCATCCCGGCTGATCAGCCGGCCGCAAATCAACGCATGAGGATTCACAAAGGCGATACCCATGGGCTTGTCATTCGAAGCACGCACCTGCACCTGCGAGCCGGGCTCAAACCCGGGCAGCGGGCTGCGTTGGGTGTCCACTTCATTGCTGTAAACCCACAAGTGGCCGGCACGGAGACGGCGTTCTGCGCCTTTGCGCAGGTAGAGAACGGGAAAGTCCATCAATGATTATTCCTCAGCGGCCACGTGTTCTGCGTACGCCGCAGCATCCATCAGGCCGTCAAGCTCGCCTTCATCGGCCAGCTTCACCTTGAACATCCAGCCATCGCCATACGGGTCTTCATTGACGATTTCCGGCTCGTCTTCAAGCTTTTCATTGATCTCGATAACCTCACCGGTCACCGGGCTGAATACGTCAGACGCTGACTTAACGGATTCCGCCACACCGGCTTCCTCACCACCGTTTACAGTCACGCCGACCTCGGGCACACCGATATAGACCACATCGCCCAGTTGCCCCTGGGCAAAGTCGGTGATGCCCACGGTAGCCGTGCCGTCAGCCTCTACCCGCACCCATTGGTGAGTCTCGATGTATTTCAGATCTGCAGGAATGTCGCTCATGATTTGTGTGTCCTGTTGAAATTTTCCGCGCAGTTTAACCGAAGAGATTAGTTCCAGCGAATGCTCCGGGCCAGCTTCACGAACGCGTTCAGGTAATCCACGGCTTCGTCGCGCTCCCGGAAGCCCAGAAAGATCTGTTTGGGCATGCCCTGCTGGCCCAGTTTCAGGGCTTTTATAGGCAGGTTGCGGGCATATTCATCCACCAGCCACCGGGGCAGTGCACTCACGCCTCGCCCTGCGGCCACCATCTGCAACATGATGTCAGTGGTTTCAATGGTTTTATGCCGAGCCGGACCAGTATGGGCGGGCAGGAAGAACCGGGTAAAAATGTCCAGGCGCTCGACCGCAACCGGATAGGTAATGAGGGTTTCCTGCTCGAGCTGATGGGGTTCTACCCAGTGCTCGCCCACCAGCGGATGGGTTTCGGGGACGACCAGCACCTGCTCATAATCGAATACCGGCTCGAAACACACGCCGGGCTTGTGCAGCGGGTCCGGGGTCACCAGCAGGTCGATGTCATGGCCGAACAACGCGCCCATGCCACCGAACTGGAACTCCTGTTTTACATCCACATCAACATCCGGCCATTGCTGCAAGTAGGGGCCGACGACCTTCAACAGCCATTGGTAACAGGGATGGCATTCCATACCCACCCGCAAGCTGCCTCGCTGGCCTTTGGCAATCTGGCGGATCTGCATTTCTGCATGCTCAAACTGTGGCAGCAACCGATTCGCCAGCCCCAGCAGCTGATTGCCGGCCTGGGTAAACCGCAACTGGCGGCCTTCCCGAAGCCAGACAGGCGTACCCAGCTGCTGCTCCAGCTTTCGCATGGCATGGGACAACGCCGACTGGGTAAGGTGCAGCTGTTCGGCCGCAGCCGTCAGGGAACCCTGCCGTTCAACAGCGCGCAGAATCTCCAGGTGATTTCGTTCGATCATGACCATCCGTGAATTTTGTTCATTGAATGTTGAAATAATACCATTTTTATTCATGCAATCACCCGCCTAACCTTAGCTCCTGATTCAACACACAGATTCAAGGATTTGATCATGGCAACCACACACAACCTGGGCTTCCCCCGCATTGGCGGACAGCGGGAGCTGAAATTTGCACTGGAAGATTACTGGGCCGGCCGGCAAACCGAGCAGGAGCTGGCAATCACCGCCACTGACCTGCGTCGGCGCCACTGGCAGCAACAGGCCAGGCTGGATTTCGTACCTGTGGGAGATTTTTCCCTGTACGACCAGGTGCTGGACATGTCCGTTACCCTGGGCAACCTGCCGGCACGAGTCGCAGACAAGCAAGGCTCGGAGCTGGACGCCTATTTCCGCGCCGCCCGGGGCCGGGGCGCCAACGACAGCCCCTGCTGCGCCACCGCGGCGGGCGAGATGACCAAGTGGTTCGACACCAACTATCACTACATTGTGCCGGAGTTTACCGCCGACACCCGTTTTGAACTGAACCCCGAACGGTTGCTGGCCCAGCTGGCCGAAGCGCAGAAAGAGGGCGTTAAGGCCAAACCCGTCATCATCGGGCCAGTGACCTACCTCTGGCTGGGCAAAACGTCTGACGGCAGCAACCGGCTGGACTTGCTGGAACGCCTGCTGCCTGCGTATTCGCAACTGCTGGAAGCCCTGGCCGATGCCGGCGCCGACTGGGTACAGATTGATGAGCCGGCACTGGTGACCGACCTGGACGCCAACTGGCGCTATGCCTTCAACCTGGCCTATCATCAGCTCAAGGCCAATCGCCCGAAACTGCTGCTGGCCACCTACTTCGGAGAACTCCGGGACAACCTGCAACTGGCCTGCGAACTGCCGGTGGCCGGGCTGCACATTGATGCCGTGAGCGCACCGGCAGAAGTCAGCCGGGTGGCGGACTGGCTGCCGAGCCACAAGATTCTCTCGCTGGGCGTGATCAATGGCCGCAACATCTGGAAATCCGACCTGAACAATATTCTGGACTGGCTCGAACCACTGAACGAAAAGCTGGGCGAGCGCCTGTGGCTGGCGCCCTCCTGTTCACTGCTGCACGTGCCGGTCGACCTGGCCCGTGAGCAGGAGCTGGATACCGAAATCCGTAGCTGGCTGGCCTTTGCAGTGCAGAAACTCGATGAGCTGCAAACGCTTGCAAAAGCACTTAACGAAGGTCGCACCGCCGTGCGCAGCGAACTGGCTGAAAACCGTATCGCCATCGAAAGCCGTCGCAGATCCAGCCGGGTAACCAACCCTACCGTTCAAAAAGCCGTTGCTGCGGTAACGCCAGAGCTGGGTAATCGCCAAAGCCCCTACCCCCAGCGAATCGCCAAACAACGGCAAATTCTTAGCCTGCCGGCATTCCCGACCACCACCATTGGCTCCTTCCCGCAAACCCCGGAAATCCGCCAGGTCCGCCTGCAGTTCCGCAAAGGCGAGCTGAGCGGCACCCAATACACCGAGCAAATGCAGGCAGAAATCGCCCGTTGCATCGAAGCGCAGGAAAAACTGGGGCTGGATGTGTTGGTGCACGGCGAACCCGAGCGCAACGACATGGTGGAATACTTCGGTGAACAGCTCGATGGCTACGCCTTTACGCGATTCGGCTGGGTACAGTCCTACGGCTCCCGATGCGTGAAGCCGCCCATTCTGTTTGGCGATATTCGCCGGCCCAGGGCGATGACCGTAGACTGGATCCGCTACGCCCAGTCTCTCACCGACAAACCGGTGAAAGGTATGCTGACCGGCCCGGTGACGATTCTGAACTGGTCATTTGTACGGGACGACCAACCCCGGAAAGACTCCTGCCTGCAACTGGCTCTGGCCATTCGCGAGGAAGTCCAGGACCTGGAGAAAGCCGGCGTGAACATCATCCAGATCGACGAAGCCGCCCTGCGCGAAGGCCTGCCACTGCGGCAGTCCGACTGGGCAACCTACCTGGACTGGGCTATCAACAGCTTCCGCATTGCTGCCAATGGCGTGGAAGACGGCACCCAGATCCACACCCACATGTGTTATTCGGAGTTCAACGACATCATCGAAGCCATCGCCCGCATGGATGCCGATGTGATTACCATTGAAACCTCGCGGTCAGATATGGAACTGCTGGATGCCTTCCGGAACTTTGAATACCCGAACGATATCGGGCCGGGCGTGTATGACATCCACTCGCCCAACATTCCGGACAAGGACCACATCATCAACCTGATGACCCTGGCGGCAGAGCGCATCCCGGCAGAGCGGCTGTGGATTAACCCGGATTGCGGATTGAAAACCCGCAAGTGGGAGGAAGTAACCCCGGCCCTGGAGACAATGGTGGCGGCTGCGCAAGTACTGCGGGCCTGACACTCGCGCACAGTTTTGTCCCTATATGTTACAAACCGGCGTGCAGGTCAGCCATTGGTAATATATAGGGACATCTTGATCGGCTAGTAGCCGGCGCTACCTTCATCCAGGTTGAACCGGAACTGCTCTGCGCGGCAGACTTTTGTGGTGATGTTGCCGGAAGGATCGAGCTCAAACCAACGGTAGCCCGGGGCTAGCGGTTCTACCGCAAAATCAGTGGAACCTCGCGCAAACTGAATACAGGTCGACGGAGAGGCCATTAGCTGCACGCCGTTGCGCTGCTGCTGAAGCTCCTGATGAATGTGCCCCCAGAGCACGCCTCTGACGTTCGTGTGCCGGTCGATCACCTGCCAGAAAGCCTCACGGTTTTTGAGGCCTATCTGGTTCATCCAGTCCGAGCCGATATCGACGGGGTGATGGTGCAGGCAAACCATGGCGGGCAAGCCCGGGTGTTCCGACAGGGTTTGATCCAGGAACGCCAATTCGTCCGCCGAAAGTTCTCCATGCACTTTCCCGTGTACGGAGGAATCCAGCATAACGAAGTGCCAGCCCCCATGCACAAACTGCCGGCGCCGGGCGTCGAACTCATCCGCAACGGCGTACATGGTGGCTGAGTCATCGTGATTGCCGGCAATCCATGCAGACGGGCACTGGAAAACCTCCAGTTTCTGCCCGAAATAATGGTAGGAAGCCACGGAAGCGTCCTGGCTGATATCGCCGGTGGCCAGCACCAGGTCCGGCTGGCCATGGCTTCGCAGAGCCTCTTCAATGACGGCCGACAGGCTTTCGCGGGTGTTCACCCCCAGCAAAGCACCATCTTCCCGTGCCATCAGGTGCGGGTCTGTCAGCTGTAGGACTTTTAGCGGGCGGGCAGATTGGTGGTCAGACATTCAGGACCTGTTCTGTTCGGGGCAAACGGTTGAAGTTACAACGAGTGTACGATGGCCGGGTTCCTTTTGATTAATGTAAAATCGTAGATTGTTCACATTCTGGCCCGCAGACACAAAATTTTTGCAGTTTTTGACAACTTCACCACAGGCAGAGTGAGATGCTGTCTAGTCGATCCCCTCACCCGCCGACCAGACGGCATTCTCCATAGGCAGGTGCCCGAAGCGCAAACAGTAGTCCAGCCAGTCGGCCAGGAAACCATTCACCTGAACCTTTTCATCGGGGTGATGCATAAAACGGTTCGGGTAATCGTTCACCGGCGCGATCTGGCGCTGCCGGTAGCAACTGATGACTTCCGCCATCATTGCATCGTGGTAGACCCGCACGGTCATCTGTGGATTATTCAGCCAGCGGCCGCTGTTGTGCACCTGCTCCAGCAACAGGGTTTCGGTAAATTTTGCTGTTTGCAGCACTTCAATCCGCACTCGCCCCAGGTACTGGTTCTCCCGGTGCAATTCAAACTCGCACACCGGCTTGCCATCGGATTCCAGCTGCCGCAGTTTGCGGAGCCGCTGATAGTTGCCATCACACAACGCACCCAGCTGGCGTAAATCCGGCACATAGGACTTGGGACGCTTCACCCACTCAGTCATGCCAACCACTCCCGGCGCAGCCTGTCGCGGTTCAGCTGTAGCCACTGGATAGCAATGATCGCAGCGGCATTGTTGATACGGCCGTCGGCGATCATGGCAAAGGTCTCTTCGGCACTGACCACATGCGAAAGAATGTCTTCGTGCTCGTGCTCCATGCCAAAAATGCCGCCGGCGCTTGCGGTGCTGACCTGTCCGCAATAGAGGTGGATCATCTCGGTGGTGCCGCCGGGAGACACCAGATAATCGCAGATTTTGTCCAGCCGGCTAAAACTTAACCCGGCCTCTTCCTGCCCTTCCCTCTGCGCCACGTCTTCCGGGCTTTCGCCATCTTCGTTCATTCCGGCTACGAGCTCCAGCAACCAGGGGGATTGGTTTCGGCCCAGGGCACCGAGACGAAATTGTTCCAGCAGCACGACTTCATCCCTTTCCGGGTCGTAGGGGAGCACGCAGGTGGCATCGCCGCGGATGAAGAGTTCGCGGGTGAACGTGGGCATGTCGCGGCCGTCGAAGCGCGGGTGGGTCAGCCAGAGTTTGTCCATGCGGAAGAAGCCCTGGAAGACGGTTTCGCGTTTTTCGATTTTGACGTCGCTGGCGTTGAACTGGAACGGTTTCGGCATTCGGGTTTCCGGTTTGGTGTTCGGCTTGGAACGATAGCGGTAATGATGGTGAAGCTGCAAGTTACGGCCCCAGCCTTCTAGCCCGAAGTTTGGCGGTCCTTGGGACGTCCTTTCCAAAAACCGCTCCTTGCGGCACGTCCATGTGGCGCTTCTGCTCCGCCATCCATGGCTCCGCAAATTTTTGGAAAGGACGTCCCAAGGCCCGCCTCGAGCATTTTTACAGTCCGCTGAACATTAAGTACATTATTTGCGAACCATCGACCATCTTGGATCACCTGATCATCGCTCAAGAGCGCTTACTTCCGGAGATCGATTGAGCCGGGGTGGTGGGCCGGTTCAGAAATTTGCGGAGCCATGGATGGCGGAGCAGAAGCGCCCACGGATGGCTTGAGCGCTTTCTGAACCGGCCCACCACCCCGGCTCTAAGCACCCAACCAAAAGGCTAGGTGCTCACAAACTCCAACCTCAAACCTTGTCGTAAAGCTTGGAGCCAGACTCCAAGAACTCCCGAGACTTGGCCTCCATGCCGGCGTCAATTGCTGAAACTTCGTCAATGCCCTGCTCTGCTGCGTAATCCCTCACTTCCTGTGAAATCTTCATGGAACAGAACTTCGGCCCGCACATGGAGCAGAAGTGGGCCACTTTGGCGGATTCCTTGGGCAGGGTTTCGTCGTGGTAGGCGCGGGCGGTGTCCGGGTCCAGGCCGAGGTTGAACTGGTCTTCCCAGCGGAACTCGAAGCGGGCCTTGGACAGGGCGTTGTCTCGGATCTGGGCACCCGGGTGCCCCTTTGCGAGGTCGGCAGCGTGGGCGGCGATTTTGTAGGTGATGATGCCGGTTTTTACGTCGTCTTTGTTGGGCAGGCCCAGATGCTCCTTCGGGGTGACGTAGCAAAGCATGGCGCAGCCATACCAGCCGATCATCGCCGCGCCGATGCCGGAGGTGATGTGGTCATAGCCCGGGGCGATGTCGGTGGCCAGCGGGCCGAGGGTGTAGAACGGGGCCTCGTCGCAGCATTCCAGCTGCTTGTCCATGTTCTCCTTGATCAAGTGCATGGGCACGTGGCCGGGGCCTTCGATCATGCACTGGACGTCGTGTTTCCACGCGATCTTGGTGAGTTCTCCCAAAGTTTCCAGCTCGCCAAATTGTGCCGCATCGTTGGCATCTGCAATGGAACCCGGGCGCAGGCCGTCACCGAGGCTGAAGGAAACATCGTAGGCCTTCATGATTTCGCAGATGTCTTCGAAGTGCTCATACAGGAAGCTTTCCTTGTGGTGCGCCAGGCACCACTTGGCCATGATGGAGCCACCGCGAGAGACGATGCCGGTGGTGCGTTTGGCAGTGAGTGGCACGTGGTGTAACCGAACACCGGCGTGGATGGTGAAGTAATCCACACCTTGCTCGGCTTGTTCGATCAGGGTGTCCCGGAAGATTTCCCAGGTCAGGTCTTCCGCCACGCCGCCCACTTTCTCCAGGGCCTGATAAATGGGCACCGTGCCGATGGGGACCGGGGAGTTGCGGATAATCCACTCGCGGGTTTCGTGGATGTTCTTGCCGGTGGAGAGATCCATCACCGTATCGGAACCCCAGCGGATGCCCCAGGTCAGTTTTTCTACTTCGTCTTCGATGGACGAGGTCACCGCCGAGTTGCCGATGTTGCCGTTGATTTTCACCAGAAAGTTGCGACCGATGATCATCGGCTCGGTTTCCGGATGGTTGATGTTGGCGGGAATAATCGCACGGCCCCGGGCCACTTCGTCGCGAACAAAATCAGGCGTGATTTCAGGCGGCAGGCTGGCACCAAAGGACTGGCCGGGGTGTTGGTCCGCCAGCAATCCGTTTTCACGAGCTTCCTGCAATTTCATGTTCTCCCGGATGGCGATGTATTCCATCTCCGGGGTAATGATGCCCTGGCGGGCGTAGTGCATTTGCGACACGTTCCGGCCAGGCCTGGCGCGCAGGGGCTTGCGTTCGTCCATGAAACGCAGCGGGTCCAGTTGCGGGTCTTTCATGCGGCGGCGGGTGAATTCGGAGGTGTAGCCGTCCAGTTGCTCTACATCGCCCCGTTCGGCAATCCAGGCAGCGCGAACCGGCGGCAAGCCCTTACGCAGATCGATAGTGGCTTCCGGGTCTGTGTAGGGCCCGGAGGTGTCGTACACCACCACTGGCGGGTTCTTTTCGCCACCCATTTCAGTGGGGGTGTCGCCCACAGTAATTTCCCGCATTGGCACCCGCAGATCGGGTCGGCTACCCTGCACGTATATTTTTCGTGAGCTTGGTAATGGTTTGATTGCTGCGGAGTCTACTTTTGCGGAGTCGCTGAGGTATGCTGGTAAGTCCGTCATGAAATGCTCCCGGTTGCTCTTGTGGTATCGGGTCGCGTATGACGGAGTTGCGACAAATTGCCCTACAGGCATAGTGTCGCGGTTCATCTGGTCTTAATCCCTACGCCGGTATTATCCGGATCAGGTCGCGGGTTCTGCGTTGCAATCTCAGCCGATCGCCGGTTTCCGGCAGATCAGCACCCCGTCAAGACGCGATTCTGAATTCGTTTGTCCACAAAATACGTGGACTTAGCAAGTCTAGAGACGGGAACGATTATTGTCCATAATGGTCAACCAATACCTTTGGGTCATTGCCGGGCAGATTCCCGGAGTCAGTATTTCAGGAGAACCAATGAAAAAACGTTTAGTTCCAGGATTGATCACCCTGCTCGCAGCCCAGCCTGCGCTTGCTCTGGATCTGATGGAAACCTACGAGAAAGCCCTGTCTTACGACTCCGGCATTGCCTCTGCCATGGCACAGTTCCAGGCCCAGCAGGCCGCCAGTGATGTAAGCAAGAGTTCTTTGTTGCCGCAGATTGGTGCGTTTGCTGAAGGCAGCCACGTTTCTGCAGATCCGAAACGGGGCTCTGCAACAAACAACCGCCCATTCAGCTATGGCGTACAGCTTACTCAACCCATCTTCCGGGCCGACAACTGGTTCCGCTACGACGCCAGCCAGTTCCAGACCGAAGCCGCCCAGGCCCAGTACAACCTGGCCCAGCAGCAGCTGATTCTGGATGTGGCCACCGCCTACTTTAACGTGCTGCGCGCCCAGGATACCGTAACAACCGCCCGCGCTACCGAAGCCGCCATCCAGCGCCAGTACGAACAGGCCCAGGAGCGTTTCGACGTAGGCCTGATTGCGATCACCGAAGTGTACGAGGCCCGCGCCAGCTACGACGACAGCAAGAGCCAGCGCATCGCCGCCGAGAACCAGCTGAACGTGGCGCGCGAACAATTGGCCCGGTTGACCGGTGAATACGCAGAAGACCTGGAAAACCTGCGGGAGAACTTCCCGCTGGGCCGCCCGGAGCCGATGAACCCGAATGACTGGGAAAATACTGCGCTCGACCAGAACTGGGCGATTCAGGCGGCCATGTCGCAGCTAAACGCCAGTGAGGCTAACCTCAAAGTGGCCAAGTCCGGCCATCTGCCGACTCTTGACCTTACTGCGTCATACAGTGAAACCGACATTCATGGCCGGGAAAACGCCAGCCAGTTTGAAGGATCACAAGGCGTCATCGGCCTGCAGCTGAACGTTCCCCTCTACATGGGCGGTGGCACTGAAGCCGGCGTGCGCCAGCAGCGCTCACTGGTCACCGTGGCCGAACAGGATCTGAACACCACACGCCGAGATGTACAGGTGAACACCCGCAGCCTGTTCCTGACCGTTAACAACAACGTGGAAACCGCATCCGCCCTTGAGCAAACCATCATCTCCCGCCGCAGTGCACTGGATGCAACCCGCGCCGGCTATGATGTAGGTACACGGAACATTGTGGAAGTGCTGGATGCCGAACGCGCTTACTACGTGGCGCTGCGGGATTACGCCAACGCCCGGTATGACTACGTGATCAACACCCTGCAACTGAAGCAGGCGGCAGGCACCCTGAGCCCGCAGGACCTGATTGATCTGAACAACTGGCTCAGCGAAGGCGCCCGGGGCATTGAAGCCCTGGCCGAAGAAGGAAAAACACTGGACGACCCGATGCAGTAAGCGGGCTAACCGTGCTGAATTCCGGGTGCCAGCGCGGCACCCGGAGTTACAACCGCGCCGTAATACCCTCCACGACCTTATCCAGCGCACCCCGGTTCTTGTTGACTACCGCCAATGCCCGCTCACCGTATGCCTTCAGCGCCTCCGGATCGTCCATCAGTGAACAGATTGCCCGGGCCAGCTCATCCGCATTTTCGACCAACTGGACACCCTGATCATCCAGTAAGCGCTGATAGATTGTCTCGAAATTAAACACATGAGTGCCGGAGAATACCGGAATGCCCCAGGCCGCAGGCTCCAGCGGATTGTGCCCTCCCCGCTCGATCAGTGAGCCGCCCACGAAGACGAGGTCACTGGCTCCGTAAAGCATCATCAGCTCTCCCATGGTGTCGCCAAGATACACCTCCGCACCAGCGGGAGATGCTCCTGTTGACCGGCGAACCACGGAAAAGCCCCGCTCCTGCGCCAGGCCGGCCACCGTATCAAACCGCTCCGGATGCCGGGGCACAATGATGAGTAAGGCATCCGGGTGCTGGGCCAGAATCTGGCGATGAGCCGCCAGCAATTGCTCGTCTTCTCCCGTGTGGGTGCTGCCGGCAATCCAGACGGGGCGCTCACCCAGGGATTTCCGGAAGCTGACGGAGGCCGCACGGACATCATCAGGAATGTCCACATCGAATTTTACGCTGCCGGTAACTTCCACATTGCCCGGGGCCACTCCGATACGACGAAACCGCTCCGCGTCTTTTTCGGCCTGCGCGGCCACCCAGCTGATGCTTTTGATAATAGGTGCTGCCACGCCCCGAACCCGTTCATACCCCCGGGCAGATCGTTCAGACAGGCGGGCATTGATCAGAAAAACAGGCACCCGACGGTGTCGGCACTGGCGGATCATATTGGGCCAGATTTCCGTTTCCATGATCACCAGGATGCGGGGGTTAACACGATTCAGGAAGCGCCGAATACCTCCTGGCGTGTCGTAAGGAGCATAGGCATAGGCTACTCTGTCACCAAACATCTTCCGGGCCTGGGCCAGCCCGGTATCGGTCATGGCTGTCATCAGAATGGTCGCGCCCAAATTGCGGGCCAACAGGCGCCGCACCATGGGGCCGGCAGCAATGGTTTCACCCACCGAAACCGCATGCACCCAGATCACCGGGCCGTGCAGTTGGGGCACCAGCCCAAGGCGATGTTGCCAGTCTTGCCGCAACGCCGGCGCCTTGCGGCCTTGCCACCAGAGCCGGACAAGGATAAACGGCAGGGCGAGCCGGATCAGCAGGGAATAGATAAACTGGAACACGCAGGACTCCCGGCAAAACAGTGCGTTATCATAGGGATAAATTTGCTGTGGACGGGCATCTTGCCCCCCGGTAAAACGTTTGTCGATGCAGGATTCACGATTTTGAAAAAGAAGTACCGCAAACTCCCCAGAAACACCGATTACTCAGCTTACCGTCATCCCCGCTGGTGGCCAACCTGGCTGGGCATTGCGGTGATGTGGCTGGCTGCGCAGTTACCCATTCGTTTTCAGTGGTGGCTGGGAAAGATAATCGGCCTGGTTGCCTGGAAACTGGCGAAGAGCCGGCGACATATTACCGAAACCAACATCCGGCTGTGTTTTCCGGAGCTGAACAAGCACCAACAGGACGCACTGGTGCGCAATGCCTTTATCGCCAACGGCATTGGCGTGATGGAACTGGGCATTGCCTGGTTCCGAAACCCGGCAAAACTCACTGGCATCACGCAGGTTCATGGCGTGGAGCATCTTGAGAAAGCGCTGGAAGGCGGCCACGGCGTGCTGCTTCTGGGCGGCCATTACAGCACGCTGGACCTGGGGGGCAGCCTGGTCACCGAGTTTATTGAAGCGGACGTGATGCAGCGGGACCACAACAACCCGCTGATGAACGCAGTGATGACCCGTGCCCGGGGCCGGCGCTATGGCACGGTGCTGGGCGCCAAGGACCTGCGAGGCCTGTTCAAATGCCTGAAGCAGAACCACGCAGTGTGGTACGCCACCGACCAGGATTACGGCCGCAAAGACATCGTTTTTGCCCCTTTCTTCGGCATTCCGGCCGGCAGCATTACCGCCACATCCCGGATTGTGGAGCGCAGCAAATGCAAGGTAGTGCCGTTCAGCCACTTCCGCCGCGAAGACAAACCGGGCTACGACATCTATTTCCAGCCGGCGCTGGAAAACTTCCCGACCGGCGATGACCTGCAAGATGCTACCCGCATCAACGCCATCATCGAACAGGAAATCCGCAAGGCGCCGGATCAGTACCTTTGGATGCACCGCCGTTTTAAGACTCGGCCGGACAAAGACGACCCCGGCTTCTACGGCCGCAAACGCAAGAAAACAGGCTAACCCCTTGGAAGACGATGCGCAGGCGCCGGTCATCTGGCTGATTACCGACAACAAACCCGGCCACCGCAACCAGTTGCGAGGCATTGCCGGGCGTTTGCGTGCACTAACGGGCGCAAAGCTGTATTGGTTAAACGCCGCGGATTACCCTGTGCCGCTCTGGAGGGCTTTGCTGGGACTTGCTCCCACCGTGGACAAGGCCTTGCCCCAACCTGACCTGATTGTTGCGGCAGGTTCCGGCACCCACCGCCTGATACTGGCCTTGCGCCGGTACCGCAAGGCAAGAACACTGGTACTGATGAAACCGGCCTTTCCCCTTAACTGGGTAGATGGCGCCATCATTCCCGCCCACGACGACGTAAAACCTTCAAAAACCGTGCTGAACACGGAGGGCGCCATCAATGCAATCACGCCGCTGGCCGAACTGACCGGCAAGCCGAACGCGCTCATACTCGTCGGCGGTCCCTCGGAGCACTTTGACTGGAACAACGACACCGTCACCTCGCAGATCAGCGACCTTATTGCCCGATACCCCCGGTGGCACTGGACCATCAGCGATTCCCGGCGCACACCGGAGGCTCTTTACCGGCGACTGACGGAACTTCAAAGCAAAGCTGTCTCGGTTGTTCACCACAGCCAGACCGACGACGACTGGCTGAAACACCAGCTCGAAACTTCCCGGGCTGTCTGGGTAACGCCAGACAGCATGTCCATGGTGTGTGAAGCCACTACCTCTGGCGTTCCTACCGGCATTTTCGACCTGTCCCCCCGGGCTGGCAGCCGGGTGGTTAATGGCATTAACCGTTTAGCCAGGCTGGGGCTGGTCGCCCACTGGAGCGACCATGCCAGTGTAATGGCTGAACACCGGCCACAACACCCGAGGCTATGGGAAGCCGACAGGGCAGCGCGCTGGATCATCGAGCGCTTTCCCCGCCTTCTCCAGTCCGGACAAAACAAGGAGCAACGACCGTGAAAATACTGCAGGCCTTGCCCGCCTTGTACAGCGGTGGCGTGGAACGTGGCACCGTAGAGTTTGCGGCAGAACTGGTCAAACGCGGCCACCAGTCATTCGTAGTCTCCAACGGTGGCCCGATGGCCGAACAGGTTCGCGGCCAGGGCTCGACCCATATCCACATGCCCATTCACCGCAAAACACCCGCCTCGTTCGGGCAGGTTTTGCCGATGCGCAAACTGCTGCGAGAGCTCAAGCCGGATATTGTGCACGTGCGCTCCAGGATGCCCGCATGGATTATTCACCTGGCCCTGAAAACACTGCCACGGAACGAACACCCGGCCATAGTCTCAACCTTCCACGGCATGTATTCCGTCAATCCGTACAGCGCCATCATGGCCAAGGCAGACCAGGTGATTGCAGTGTCTAACTGCGTGCGGGATTACGTGCAGACAAACTTCCATGTTCCGGACGACAAACTGACGGTAATCCAGCGCGGCGTAGACATTGACGCCTTCCGTAACCGCGCCATCAACGACCAGTGGCTGGATATCCTGCTATCGCGTTTTCCACAACTGGCTGGCAAGAAGATCATCATGATGCCCGGCCGAATTTCCCGCTGGAAAGGCCAACTGCATTTCATGGAAGCCATGGCCAGAATCGTACGCCAACGGCCGGACTGTCACGGCATCATCGTTGGCGGCGCAGAGCCCGGTAAGGAAAGATTTCTGCAAGAGCTGGAAAAAGAACGCAGCCGCCTGGACCTGACCGACAAGGTCACCTTCCTGGGGCAGCGCAACGACATGACTAATCTTTACCTGCTGGCCGACGTGGTTTGCCATATGTCCACCAAGCCTGAACCCTTCGGGCGCACCGTTACCGAAGCACTCGCCTCCGGCACACCGGTGGTGGCCTACAACCGTGGTGGAGCCGCAGAAACCCTGCAGGCCTGCTTTCGGGAAGGGCTGGTTACGCCGGATGATACCGGGGCGTTTGCCAGTGCCGTGCTGGGACTACTGGATAAGCCCCGGCCGGAGATTGAGTTGCCGGAGCGGTTTTTGTTGAGGGCCCAGACGGAGGGGACTTTGGGGGTTTATGAGAAAGCCCTCCGCGCGCGAAAGGACACTGTCCGGTGAATGTGTTGATACTGATGCTTTCCGACAGCCCCGGCATTGGCGGCATGGAAAAGCACGCCCGAGAGCTTTCAGCCGGGTTAGCAGCCAAAGGGCTTAGGGTGACGCTGGCAGGCAGCCAACAACACATTCAGAACCTCTCGTCTGACGTTGGAACCATCACAATCAACACCTCAGGTTCCCGGCACTCACCGGCATTACTGCTTAGAATCCTTCGCCTGATCCGCTCCGGCCACCTTGATGTGGTCCATGCTCAAGGCACCAAGGCCGCCTTTGTGTTGCAGCGCCTGTCCCCCTTGATAAGGGCTTGCCGATTGATAGCGACCATCCATGGCTTCAAGTCCAGGTACCCGAAAGCAAGGGCCTTTGATCGATTGATCGCCGTCAGCAAGACACTGGCCGAGTCTATTGGCCAGCCAGGTGTTTCAATTGTCTATAACGGGGTGAGCTTGCCAGCTGCCCGTCCCGTCCAGGTGCCAAAGACAGAATCCCCGGTTTGGCTTGCCGCAGGACGCCTGGTACCAGTCAAAGGCTTTCAGCAATTGATAGACGCTTTCCAGCACTGCAAGGGCAGCCTGCTAATCGCCGGTGACGGTCCTGACCGGGAAGCGCTGCAACAGCTGATCGATACAACGGGACAGAAGAACCGAATTCACCTGCTTGGGCACCGTAATGATTTATCGAACCTTATGAGTTCAACGGATGGGGTAATTATCAGCTCCGAGCGTGAAGGTTTTTCCTATGTGTGTGCAGAAGCCCTGCTCCTCGGCAAACCGGTTATTTCAACAAACGTGCCGATTGCCAATGAACTATTGCCGCCTCAACACCTGGTCGACCTGACCAAACCGAGAGCACTGGCTACTTGCCTGCGCACGCCAACCGCTGAATTACTCACAGACCAAAGCGACGCTCGGGCAATTGCCGCCCGCGCCCTTACGCTGAACGCCATGGTGGAGAACACCCTGAACATCTACCGCGAAGTGATGCACTGTGAGCAATAGCCCTGCGATCAAGACCAATGCTGCGCGCGTGAATTTAAACAACCTGGCGCCGTTTGCTCAGGGCGCCAACCGCTCCTGCTTTGAACACCCCGATAACCCGGACCACTGCTTGAAGGTGATTCGGCCGGAAAACATAGAAGCCCGTTACCGCCGTCAATCAACGGCTAAGCGCCTGCTGGGCACGGCGCGCCTGAATGATAATTCGCAAGAACTGAAAGCCCACTCACAACCGGCCATCCGCAAGCTCATCAGCGCAGGAAAGGAAGCCATCCTCTGGACACACTTGCCCCGATTCTACGGCCGCGTTGAAACCACGTTGGGCACCGCGAATGAGAGCGAGCTTATTCGATGCGCTGACGGTTCCGTAGCCCCGACGCTGGAATCACTGATTCGTGGCAAGAAGGAAACTCCTGAGCTTCAGGACGCAATCGGCCGATTTGAAGCCTGGCTGGCAGATACCCGTATTCTCACGCGTAACCTTCTGCCCCACAACCTGGTCGTCACCGACCGCACCGGCCAATCGGAGCTCTTTCTGGTTGATGGCCTGGGGGCGCCGACCATTCCACAGGCTTTGGCAGGGGTGCCCGGGTGGAGCGAGCGTTACATCACCAGAAAAATTGCCCGGTTCCATACAAGATTGGCTTGGGAGCAAGATAATCGAGGTTTATCCTGGGAAGATTTCCAACGCTTAAGATAAAACCAAGCCGCGCCCCATGGTAAGATGTCGGGCACTTTTATCTGCAAAACTGGCAACGTTCACAATCCGGAGTGCGCACATGATTCACCCCGTCATTATGGCCGGAGGCACCGGCTCACGCCTTTGGCCTCTGTCCAGGCAACTGAACCCGAAACAGTTCCTGAAACTGACGGATGACCGGCTGTCCATGCTGCAACTCACGGTCGCCCGGCTGGACGGTATGGAGTCTGCAGATCCTCTGCTGATCTGCAACGAAGATCACCGTTTTCTGGCGGCCGAACAAATGCGCCAGTCCGGCTATAAAGATGCCCGCATTATCCTGGAACCCTGTGGCCGCAACACCGCCCCGGCCATTGCCTTAGCCGCCCTGCAGCTGGTGAAGAACATCGACGAAGGCCAAGACCCACTGATGCTGGTTTTGGCTGCCGACCACCTGATCAAAGACACCGCAGCTTTCCAGAATGGCATCCAGAAGGCTATTCCCCTGGCCCGGCAGGGCAAGCTGGTGACCTTCGGTATTGTGCCGGGCCATGCGGAAACGGGTTATGGCTATATCCAGCAAGGGCCGGAGCTGGCCGAAGACAGCTTCAGTGTGAGTCGGTTTGTGGAAAAACCTGACCAGAAAACTGCCGAAGGCTACCTGGCTTCCGGCGACTATCTGTGGAACAGCGGTATGTTCCTGTTCGGAGCCCGCAGCTACCTGAAGGAATTGCAAAAGCATCGCCCCGATATCCTGGCTATCTGCCAGACTGCGCTGGACGATGCCAGTGAAGACCTGCACTTCACCCGTGTGAACGAGAGCGTCTTCGCCGAATGCCCGGAAGACTCCATCGACTATGCGGTAATGGAAAAAACCGACAACGCTGCCGTGGTAGCTCTGGACGCAGGCTGGAGCGATATCGGTTCCTGGTCTGCCCTGTGGGAAGTGAGTGACAAAGACGCCAATGGCAACTGCTTCTCCGGCGACGTGATCGCCCACCACACTGAAAGCACTCTGGTGCGAGCAGACAACCGCCTGGTGGCGACCGTGGGCGTGAAAGACCTGGTGATCATCGAAACCAAGGATGCCCTGCTGGTTGCCCACAAGGACCAGGTTCAGGACGTGAAGAAAATCGTGGAGGCCATCAAGAACGATGGCAGGCACGAACACATGAACCACCGGGAAGTCTACCGCCCCTGGGGAGTGTACGACTCCATCGATAACGGCAGCCGTTACCAGGTCAAACGGATTACCGTAAAGCCCGGCGCCAAGCTTTCCGTACAGATGCATCATCACCGCGCTGAGCACTGGATTGTAGTGAGCGGCACTGCCAGGGTCACCAACGGTGAAAAGACCTATCTGGTTACAGAGAACCAGTCTACCTACATCCCGGTTGGCCAGGTCCACTCCCTGGAGAATCCTGGTGTGATTGATCTGGAGCTGATTGAAGTTCAGTCTGGCTCGTATCTGGGCGAAGACGACATCGTGCGCTATGAGGACGTTTACGGCCGGTCATGAGCAAGCTTAAGTATTTTCTGATTGCCGGTTTGTTGCGAATTGCCGGCTCGCTGACTTTGGGCCTGGCGCAGTTTATTGGCAAGTGGGCCGGGCTGGTCGCCTGGTACCTGAATGGGCGTTCCCGAAAGACAACAGACGTAAACCTTAAAATCTGCCTGCCGGAGCTCTCCGCCGAGGAACAACGCCAACTTTCCAGAGAGTCCATGGCCCACACAGGAATGACCGCGCTTGAGATTCCATTAATGTGGGAATGGCCGGTAGAAAAGTGCTTCGGGCTGATCCGTGAAACCCGAGGCCTGGAACTCGTTGATAATGCCCTGGCCTCCGGCAAAGGTTTAATCCTGCTGGCGCCTCACCTGGGTAACTGGGAACTGACAGGCCTGTTCTTTTCATCCCGCTACAAAATGGCAGCACTGTACAGCCCGCCCCATATCAAGGAATTCGAGGACTACATGATCCGCGTGCGCGGACGCCTCGGCTCCGAACTGGTACGCGGTGACCGAAAAGGCCTGCTGCGCCTGATGAACATACTCAAGGAAGGCGGCGTAGCCGGCATCCTGCCAGACCAGTCTCCCAGGGGTAAAACCAACGTCTACGCGCCGTTTTTCGGCATGGAAGTACGCACCATGACGCTGGTGAACAAGCTCATCCAGAAAACCGGCGCCAACACGCTGGTCGCCTTCGCCGAGCGCCTGCCAGACGGAAAAGGCTTTCGCATCGTGGTGGAAGAGCCCGTACCCGGCAATGGTGATGCGGACCCGGTAGTTGCAGCCACCGCCCTCAACCAGTCCGTAGAGAAAGTGGTCCGCATGGCGCCAGCCCAGTACCAATGGGAGTACAAGCGGCTGAGACATCGGCCGCCCGGTGAAATCAACCCTTACTATCCTGACCGGACCTGCTAAGCATGATCAATCGTCAAAGTGCTACTCTGGCCCTCCTGTGCCTCGGGCTGGCAGGTGCCCTTGCATCGTCAAGCCTGCTTGCGGCTACCACCGCGTTATTGGCCACTCTCGGCGGCTACCTGATTAAAACAAAAGCTCTGGTAAAACAGGACTGGGATACCCCAAAAGAACTCCGACTAATTCACTTCGCATTCTGGTTCTTTGTCCTGACCAGCGTAATAAGCTGGGCAATTGAAGGCTTCTCCTATGATGGCGCAAAAACCCTCGGCACCCATGCCAGATTCATATTGTTCTGGCCGCTCGTCATCGCCCTGACAGCTTCCGGCCTTCGGGCAACGCATGTATTCGGCATCTTCGGTGCCGCCTGCGCAGTGGTCATTGCCCTGTTTCTCTATCACACGCTCTCCAGCCCACTTGCGCTGGATAGTTTCCTTGTGCAACGCTTTGGGGCTGGCATCAACCCCATTCAATTTGGAAACCTGGCGTTACTGTGTGCGCTCATCGGCGGCGTATCAGCACTATACTTTTTTACTGAGAAACGCCGCCTTCCTGGCACGGTCATCGTTATTCTTGCGGCTGGCGCACTCGCAGTTGCGATGCTCAGCCAGACCCGGAGCAACCTTTTGGCTCTGCCCGCGCTGTTCGCGCTGCTAGTGCTCCTGATACCAAAATCTGCGCGACTCCCAGCCACAGCAACACTCATTATGCTGGGCGTGCTGGCTATCGCTGGAAGCGATCGCTTTACTACTACCGTGGATGAGCTGCTGGATGGCAAACCCGATAGCAGCATTGAAATGCGCCTTGAAGCATGGCACACAGCGTATGATGTGTTTAAGGAGCAACCGATTCTGGGCGCAGGGCTTGCTGGATATCACCGGGCGGCGTTAACCCACAACTCGACCGCTTTCCTTGATTGCTGCACAGATCACGCCCATAACGATGTGATCCATATTGCCGCGAACAAGGGTCTAGTAGGCGTACTAAGCTGGGCCTTTCTTCTTGCAATTCCGTTGGTAGCGTTTATCCGCCAGGCTGGCCGAAGGAACTCACCCGCCATCCGAAACCTGAGTATCGCAGGTGCGATGATCCCTGCGAGCTACCTGATTTTTGGCATGACAGAAGCCACATTCGACCGGAGCCTGTTCCTGACCTTTTATCTGGTGAGCATTAGCGCAGTCGCCGCCGCACTCTTTAACGAGCTTGCCGCTTCTTACACCCGTAGCCGCACCGTTAAGGTATCGGCAACTATCATTACCAAGAACGAGGAAGACCACATCGCAGACTGCCTGCTGTCGGCAAGGCAAGTCGCCGATGAGATTATCGTTCTGGACAGCGGCAGTACCGACCGCACCGTTGAGATTGCAAAGCAGTACGCCGACATTGTGGCAGTTACCGACTGGCCAGGGTTTGGGGTTCAGAAACAACGGGCACTGGAAAAAGCCACCGGCGACTGGGTTCTGTCCATTGATGCCGATGAGCGAATCACTCCCCGGTTGGCCCGGGAAATAAATCATACACTGGCACAACCCGATGCAGACGCTTACAAACTACCCTGGGCCGTAACCCTGTATGGCAGCAGGCTGGATTTCGGTCGCAGCGGTAGAACACCTCTACGATTGTTCCGGAGGGAGGGCGTGCGCTTTTCCGATGCACTGGTGCACGAGAAAATTCTGATCCCCGCCGGGCGAAAAACAAGAACGCTCCGTGGAAGGCTAACCCACTATACGCACCGAAATTTTGGCCACGCACTAGAAAAAAGTGCGAAGTACGCCTGGTTAGGGTCTCAGGAAAAGTTCCGGAAGGGAAAGAAAACACGAACCCTTCTGTATCCTGCTTTTCGAGGCCTCCTGACGTTTGTTCAGGTGTACTTTATCCGCGCCGGCTTTCTGGACGGCTCAGTAGGGTTCCTTGTCGCCGTAACCTACGCACAAGGCTCTTTCAATAAGTATGCAGGTTTATGGACACTTACCCGTTGCGACAAAGCCAGCCGTAAGACGCCAACAGAAGAAAGACTTTAGAGAGCATCGGCATCAATGGACGGACAAATTCCATCAGCCCTTAAAACTTCTACCAATAACTGCGGCAAATCACTAACATGGCTTTCACTCGTTTGCTGTTGCTCCTATGCACTCTTTGAGCTAACTTTTCCTAGTATCGGAAAAACTGCAGAGGCTGGCCTTTTAATCGTCACACTAATCAGCGCAGTGTTCGGTTTGCGTGATTCTAAGCTATTCACTCCTTTCGTGTTGCTGGGCGTCAGCCTTTTGGTACAAACCGCTGGATGGGGAGCATCTTTTGATGCTATGGAATATGGCTTTCAGCCCGATAAAGCCCCACGAATAGACTTACTAAGCAAGTGGTTTCTATTTCTGTTTTTCGCTCTCTGGCTTCCACGCATACCGTTCGGCGTACCACTGATATGGGCAGCCTCAATCGTAGGCTTTTTACTGATGCCCTGGACCAACGGTCTAGGCATTAATGAATTTCAACTCGCAATCGATAACCGACGGATTGATGTAGGGACTATGAATGCTCAGCATGCAGCCATGCTAGCCGGAATAATGCTTCTTGGAAGCTTGACTCTATTTATTAAGGGCTTCACATCCAGAACGTATGGAAAAACATTAAAAGGACTCGCTTTCTGTACATCATTGACTTCAACTGCCCTGCTGTATGCTACTCAAACACGAGGGGTTTGGCTCGGTGTTGCAGTCGCGTCTATATCACTGGTCATCCTTTACGTCTGGCTCTCACTAAAGAGCAAGAGTATTACCGCGTCGCCACGACTACTTATTCCGATTATCACTCTAATCGTGATAACCACATTTCTGATTGCAATAAATTCAAACCTTGGCAATCGAATAGAAAAAGAAAGTAACTCCGTGATGCTTGCTTTACATGGAAAAATTGAAGAGATGCCCCTTGACAGCACTGGCATCCGCTTGAGGTCATGGTATTTCGCTGGAACATTTCTTGCCGAGAAGCCTTGGTTCGGCTGGGGCCCGGATGGCAGCAAGCTAATAATGCAAGAGTCTGCTGCCTTGCCTACAGAATTAAAGCCTGAATTCGGGCACTTGCATAACACTTATCTGGACATCATTGCACAATTTGGCATATTTGGCCTAGCCCTCTACCTTTCTCTCCTCGGATGGCTAATAGTAAAAATTATAAAGGCTTTTCAGTCTAACGCCATATCATTAAGCACCTTCCTTTTTGGAGTGACATTCTTTATTTATTGGTCAATAGTAAACATCTTTGAATCTTATATGCTTTTCTCAAGTGGAAAATATGCATTCACTATTGTATGCTCTGGGATTATTTCACTAGCTATCTCACCGAATTCAATGCCAGCCACCCGCAAATTACCATTCTTAAAATTAAGGAAATCATGAAGCCTGAGAACTCAGTACATATTGCTATTTGCTGCGACGAAAACTACGCGGCTTACGCTACAACTGTCATGCTTTCAATAATTAGTAGTACAACACAGCCTGAGCGTTTGGCGTTCTATCTAATAGCCAACAGTATCTCTTCCGAGAGTCAATATTTAATGCAGCGAGAGATATCAAAGCATAAAGTCAGCCTGACCATTATTCAAGCAACCAATAAAACATTCGAGGGCTTGCCAGTCCACAGGTTTGGCCAAGCAGTGTATCAACGAATTCTATTAAGCGAATACCTCCCAAGCACCCTTGATAAGGTATTATACTTAGATTCTGACCTTTTTGTTGGCGATGATATCTGCTCACTTTGGGATGTAAGTCTCGATGGGTTCGCCATCGCAGCCGTTGAAGACCTATCGCGATCTGCAAGTAATACAATTGGAATCCCAAGGCAAGACTATTTCAACTCTGGCGTTCTCCTAATGGACCTGAAGCAATGGAGAGAACAAGGAATTCATTGGCAAGTCGCAGACTATGCAGCAAAGAACGCTCACAAGCTGCATTATGTAGACCAGTGCAGCCTTAATGCTATATTTAGAGGAAAATGGAAACGCCTTCACCCACGCTGGAACTCACAAGCTAACATCTATAAGATACTTCGAAAATATATTGAAGGTAGTGGATATACAAAGCTAGAGTTAGAAGAAGCTGTCGCCTGGCCCGCAATAATTCATTTTACTGGCAGAAAAAAACCATGGCTTCAGTACTGTTTTCACCCATACAAAAATAATTTTCTACAAATCCTGAACGCCATACCTTGGGCAACCCAGCACCCATCTCTTGCGAGTCCAAAAGAGAAGCTACGTTACTTTTTCGCACTTCGAGATCACTGGAAAAATGCTGGTCGTAAGAGGCTCGCTCGAAAATTACGATCAACGACCAGCAAGCCGAATAACTAAAAACTGTCAAACCATTATTTTGCTCTTCTCAATTCTTCCAAAGTATGCTCGGACACGGATTTAAAAGATCGAAGCCTAGACACTGCCGCTATAGCTTAGGGAGCATTCTAAGCTATAGCACAATAACTACCTTTAGCCACCTTCACGACTGGTCTAACTTTGCCTGCCCCCTTAACAGCGATCGGAATCTATACCACAACTTGAGGCGACGTAGCAGGTTTAGAGGCTTACTCCGACGCTTAGAGGGGGCATCTAGTGTGCTCTCCACCGCATCTAACACCCGGCCAGAGGAGCAACCATCCTTGAATGAATGCAGTCCGGAAAAGTAGTTGCGCATATTTTCGAGGAGCTCCGGCTCACGCTCCAGCGCACGCTTCAGCGCCGGTTCAATTTCCTCTGGCTCATTAACATCAATTACCTGGGGCCCGGGCGTTCTGGTCCGGAAGGTAACCACAGGAACGTCCAGCGCCATAAACTCGTACATGATGGACGACGTGTCACAAAGCATCACGTCGACAGCGCGCATATATGGAACAAAATCTTCCGTACTTTCAAGGAACAGCAGCCGGTCGCCTGCAAGATTTCTATATTGCTCCACCGTATCTGCAGGCATCTTGGGGTGCAGAGTTACAATCAGGTTCCAGTTGCCCGAGTTTCGCAACTGCTTCACTGTCTGAACGAGGCTGGGGGCAGACGTAACATCCCGCGTGAACGTTGACGCATAGAAAACCACCGGTAAATCAGCATCTTTAAACAGCGACTCTTTGGCGATAACAGCGGCGGGGTTAATAATACTATCCAGTTTCGGCCACCCGGTTTTACGAACCACAAAGTGCGGGTGCTCTTTCGCCTTCAGGCTAAACTGTTCGGTATCAACATCGGCCATGGTGCAATACAGGTCAAACCATCCCCGAATCCGGTAGTGAGATTGCCGCGACGGATCCATACCTCTCTTGTTGATCGGAAACCCGTGAAACACTTTGACCTTTAACCCGGGAAATGACGGGGGCACCCAATCACCTGGAACAAACACTGCGTCCGGCTTAAAAGCTTTGACCTCATTAACCGATTTCAAACGCCGCTCCGTGGCCAACAGCGGGCTGGCACTGCACCCCGCAACAAACCATGCCGTCTGGTCGCCACGCTTTCGAATCTCGTCCTGAAGGGGCCGAAGTATTGAATAGGAGTAGGACTGATTAACAAAGAAAAGATAACGCCTCATTCACCGAGCTCGCTACTGAGTTGCCGGATTAGTTCAATTGTCTTGTTGACTGTTACCTGGATGGAGAAATCCATCTCGATGCGTTTGCGACCTCGCTCACCCATCGCTGCAGCCTGGCCCGGGTTATTGGCCAGCTGCATCAGCGCATCCGCGAGCCTCTGCGGATCTCGGACAGGCACAACAAATCCTTCAACGCCATCGTTAACCAATTCAGGCATACCACCCGCTTCTGTAACTACCACCGGCCGCCTGTAGGCCATTGCCTCAATCACCACCCGTGGCAAACCCTCGCTTTCCGAAGGAAGAACCAGGGCATCACTGGCGCCTGCAACCTGAGGAGCATCGTTGCGGTAACCCGCAAAACGGATTCTGTCTCTGTGGCGGCTCGCTTTTATCTGAGCAACCAGAGCTTCGTTATTTTCCAACTCGCCAACCAAAAGCAAATACAAAGGGCACTCATCAGGAACATAGTCCATTGCGCTAATAAGCGTTGAGAACCCTTTACCCGGCCTGTCTCTGCCAATGCAGCTGACGACAAAAGCACCATCAGGAAATCCGAAGCTCGCAAGGTCTGCAGGGGGCACGTCATACCAGGATAAATCATGGCCCTTGTAGATCGTCACAGCCTTGCCAGCCACTTGAGTAAGGGGCCACTTGCTTACTGATTCAACGTAACGCTGAACCGCTTGAGACACACAAACAATGCGGTCCAGCCTGGGGTGCAGGAAAGTATTCCAGGACTCAGGCTTCATAAGCCCGATATTCCCGATGACACCCCGGTATGCGATTATCTTGATCTTACGGCCACGGCTGGCTCGCAAAGCGCATGCTAGGGCCCTGGGATTAAAAGCATAGATCACCGTGAAGATCCCTGAATCCAGTACTTCACGAATGGCGGATGTGCCAACAGCATCAAAGCGGCCATTAAGCTTTAGCGGCCTTACATCCACACCTTCAGCCACAAATTCGCCATAATTCCTCCCGGTGTCGTTAGCGATTAAAGTCAGAGACAAACCAGCTTTAGCCAGCCCAACAATCAACCGGGTTTCGGCAAGATCCGAGCGATCAGTGATGATTAGCGCTTTGGGTTCCATTAAACTCAACATAATTAACGGTTAAGCAGCCCCTCTAAAGTGCTGCAAAAAAGAGTCTAGAATAGCATGACCAGAACCAAATATAGCCCGCCCGAGTGGCATCCGGATGAGGTTGCGTTTCTTCAACACCAAAATGTCATCACCGAACAGTCTCCTCTGGGCGCAGCAGAACGAGTGAAAGAACGCTGGATTCACAACACTCTCCGGGAAGTTTTCCTGACATCTAATGGCTACGTGCTCAAACGATATACCCACTATCCTGGCCGAAAAGACTATCGCAAAGTCTGGTCCCGAGAACACAACGCACTAGTGAGACTGCCCGATCTTCCAGTACCAAAGTCTCTGGGCTTTGTCAAAGTCGCTCACCAACCAGGAACGACCAGCGTACTTCACCTGAGAACCATGTTGGAAGGCGCTCCTGTGCAGTGGAGCCCAAACGGTGATATGCAGCGACTGGCCCGGCTCCTCTCCGCATTTCACAAACATAGGGTAGTAACACTTGACCCTCAGCAGGAGAATTTTATACGACTTGACCAATCCACTGGCGAGTTAGGCTTCATTGATCTGGGGCGCGCCAGAGTCTTCGGAGGCACCACCCCTCTCATGCTGGTCAATGTCGGAAAGGAACTGGCAAGACTGAGCATTGAAGGGGGCCTTTCCCCAGAGCAATTCCAGTTATTTCTGAGCCATTACCAGAACGAAGCAGACCTCACACCATTCCAGCAACGCGTCGTCAAAGCCAGCCTCCGCTACTGGCTTAAACGCCAAGCCCGAAAACTGAAAAAGAAACAAAGCAAACAGCGAGGCTAGCGCCGGTATCCTTCAAGTAATGCACGCCACACACGTTCACGGGCCTTACTATCCAGAGACTTACAGCGCTTTTTAACAGAGCGCCTCAACCGGTTAATGTTAGCGACCTTCCAGCCCGCTGCAGCGGAGGCATTCTCCCGCAGCTCACACCTATCAAAATCAATCAGGTAAATCCCATCAGGGGCTACCAGAATATTATCGCAATTCAGATCGACATGGTTCAGCCCAGCGTCGTGGAACCGTCGAAGAACTCTACCAACCTCGGACCAGAGCTCAGGTTCCGCAACATTCGAAGCCTCCGGCAGGGGCACTGACTCAGCCAGCCTGCGCAGGATAATCCAGGCCTTATACCTGACCAGCCCTACCCGCTCCACCATGGCAGCCAGCGGTTCAGGAACCGGCAGCGCTTTAAGCCGCAGAGCCTGCAACAACCGGAACTCTGCAAATGACCGTGATTTTTCATAGCCCGTAAAGAAATAACTGCTCTCCGACAATCTGGCGACAAAACCGCCACGCCGGTATTGTCGAAGCACGGCATCCCCCAGAGGCGAATGCAGAAACCAGGCACTACCACGCCCACCGGCTGATACCGGTTCGGCGTTAATGCCCCACCAGTCCGGAACGAACCAGTCCGCACTTAGATTCGCTCGATACTCTGCAGGCACAAGAATGCGCCGGCGCCCTTCGGTTAGATGCACATTTGAAATAGAATCCAAAAATACCTGCCAATTTCCAGAAACAATTAAACGCTGGCAAGGCTTAAGACCTTGTCGCGGCACTCGGGTACAATGGTGCAAGTTTACCAACCCGAGCGCTGTTGGCACTATACAGATTCACCGGTTTAACTTCAGTGGCGATACCCTTGATCAAGTCAATCTGCATTCTACGTCTTTCCGCCATCGGCGATGTCACCCATGTTATCCCGGTGGTACTGAGCCTCCAGGAGCAACTGCCCGGCGTCCAGATCACCTGGGTGATCGGCAAGGTTGAGGCGAAGCTTGTCGGAGACTTGCCTGGAGTCGAATTCATTATTTTTGATAAAAAGGCCGGCCGCAAAGGCTACGCAGACCTACGCACACAAATGAAAGGGCGAAAATTCGATGCCCTCCTGCATATGCAGGTCGCCTTCCGGGCAAACCTTGCGGCCGCCTGCATTCCGGCAAAGGTAAGAGTCGGATACGACAAGGCACGCAGCAAGGACCTTCACAGCCTGTTTATCAACAAACGCATAAAGCCTGCGGACCAACAACACGTACGCGACTGTCTGGCCAGCTTTCTGGAGCCACTGGGGCTGGAGCCCGCGCCGCCTCGCTGGACCATACCGCTATCCGAATCTGACCATGAGTTCGCCAAGGCGCACCTCTCGAGCGATCGAAAAAACCTGATCATAAGCCCATGCGCCAGCCACACTTTGCGAAACTGGCCCGCTGTACGCTATGCCCAGCTGGCCGATTACGCGATTGAACAGCACAACATGAACGTTGTTCTGGTTGGCAGCCCCGCGCCGTTTGAAATCGAGTATTGCGCCGAGATCGAAGCTGGCATGAAACATAAAGCGAGTAACGTCTGCGGCCAGGACACACTGAAGCAGTTGACCGCCCTGATGGCTCACGCAGATCTTGTAGTAGCCCCCGATACTGGCCCGGCGCATATTGCCAGCGCCGTGGGCACCGATGTGCTGGGCCTCTTTGCAGCAAGCAACCCTTATCGATCTGGCCCATACAATTCAGTTCAGTGGTGTGTTAACAAATACCCTGACGCACTCGCGAAGTTCACTGGAAGAACTGTGGATGAAGCCCGATGGGGGGCAAAAGCAGAATATGCAGGTGCGATGGAACTTGTTACCGTAGCCGAGGCAGCAGCAATGCTCGACAAATGGCATCAAGCACGGAGATCTTGAGCAGAGTTAACTTCTTATCGCCACTTGAGAGCTGCATTTTGCAATTCCATAAAAAAGCAGAAAACAGCAGATCTTTGAAGCCACAGTGCTGCCATACAATTCCATTCAAGCTTTTGGTAAACCAAGTGGGGCCTGTCAAGCGCCGCGCTTTGCGTTCCCACTTGAGGCTGTCATACAATGAACATTCACTCGTAACCCGAATGACGCATACCTAATGGTCACCCAATTCAATTACCGTGACTATCGAGTCAAAACCACGCTGCCAGTCTCTATAGCAACGGGGATGATGGATGAGTGCCTCGACCAAAAATTCGAGCTTGCAGATGAGCTGAAAGACAACAGCCATAATTATGTCGTGCGCGTTAAAACATCTTCAATTGCAGATTTAATTTTCAAGGAGCCGAGAAAACGCAACAGGCGCCGCTGGGAACGCACAATGACGCGCTTCAGAGATGGCGACGCCTTACGGGTTTTCGATAGCCATATCAAGCTGGAAGAGTTGGGATTCAATTGTCCGAAAGCAGTTGTAGCCGCCGAGTTACGGGAAAGGACTGTCGTCACCGATAGCTTCTTCCTTTACCAGTATCAGCAAGGCAAGCCTGCAACCGCCAAAGATGCGGGAAGGGTTGCACATGAACTGCAGCGACTTCATTCGCTTGGCTACACCAGAGGCGACCCAAAAGCTCAGAACTTTCTGGTGCACAGAGACAGGGTCTACTTTATCGACTTCAAGTTGACCAAGCCTGCCGTTTTTAAAAAGCATTCCTTCCGGATGGAATATGCTCACTTTCTTCACACCATGCCGGAGGGCATTCACTACCTCCCGAAAGCTGAACGAAATGCCACGGGATTCAAGTTTGCGGTGTGGCTTCGCAGATCTATTTCCGACCTGAAACGGAAGAAACGCGAATGGCGGTCGTACCGGCAGAAGCCAGGTTACGCCCGGAAAAAACGAACTGTACTGATAGTATTGGGTGCCGTTGTGGTTTATCAGATGATTTTCTCAACGAGCTCTGCATGAGCCCAGCGCCAGAGCCCCAACTGGAGCTCCGGCGACAGCTAATCACTTCCGCGCGGTATAATCCTGGTAAGACTTCTCTTCCACAAAGCGAGAGCCCAGCGCCAGGTTCACTTCTTTCTTGATCGCCGCTCGCTTGTCGTTGGTTACGTAAACTGCACGAGCCAGTTCGATAAAGCGCGGGCCAAAGTCCTGATCGGCTTCCTGGTCCCGGATATCGTCCTCGATTACCCAGAGCTCCTCGTTGACCGCCTTGAGCTGCTTGCGCAGTTCTGCAATGTCGTCAGCCTTGGCACCAACGGCTTCGTCCCAGGTTTTGCTGAGTTCGTCCAGCTCCAGGCGTACGTTCTTTACTTTCTCTTCGTCCTTGATGCGCTCGGATTTGATTTCCAGGATGGTGATCTTGTCCAGCACCTCACCAAAGGATACGGGAACCTTGATTACGTCTGCCATTGTCTCGTCCTGCTTGCTCGTGGATTCTATATAACAAAGCCGCCGGGGCCTGTGCAGCGCCGGCGGCTTAGGTGTAATTACCGGCCGGTATCAGTTGTTAACGTGGGTCAGCCACGCCTGATGTTCCGCCAGCTTACCCTTCACCGCATCAAAGTACATGCTCTGCAGCTTCTCGGTAATCGGCCCACGCTTGCCTTCACCAATCTGGCGACCGTCCAGTTCACGGATTGGCAGCACTTCAGCGGCGGTGCCAGTGAAGAAGGCTTCTTCCGCGATGTACACTTCGTCGCGGGTGATGCGGCGTTCTTTCACCACCAGGCCAAGGTCTTTGGCGAAGTCGATGATGGTGGCGCGGGTGATGCCGGCCAGGCAGGAGGTCAGTTCCGGGGTGTGCAGCTCACCGTTGCGAACGATGAAGATGTTCTCGCCCGAGCCTTCCGCCACGTAGCCTTCGTTGTCCAGCAACAGGGCTTCTTCGGCGCCGCCGGAGATGGCTTCGTTCAGGGCCAGCATGGAGTTGATGTAGTTACCGTTGGCCTTCGCCTTGCACATGGTGATGTTCACGTGGTGGCGGGTGTAAGAGGAGGTGCGCACCTTGATGCCCAGCTCCTTAGCTTCTGGCGACATGTAAGACGGCCAGCTCCAGGCGGCAACCATTACGTGCACCTGCAGGTTGTCGGCGCGCAGGCCCATGCCTTCGGAACCCAGGAATACCATGGGGCGCAGGTAGGCTTCGTCCAGATTGTTCTCACGAACCGCAGCACGCTGGGCTTCGTTGATCACATCTTTGCTGAACGGCATTTTCATGTTCAGGATGTGGGCGGAGTTGAACAACCGGTCGGTGTGTTCTTTCAGCCGGAAAATTGCCGGGCCGTTCGCGGTATTGTACGCACGCACACCTTCAAAGCAGCCAAGGCCGTAATGCAGAGTGTGAGTGAGTACATGGGTTTTGGCTTCCCGCCAGGGAACCATTTCACCATCCAGCCAGATAAGGCCATCGCGATCAGCCATCGACATTTCTACAGTGCTCCTGAATAAGCAGTTTTCGGGGATCCAGCATTCTAGCAGGAAAGCCGGACAGAAATAAATTTAGCTTGCTACCCAAGCATGACTTTTTTCCACATACTTTGGATGTAGTCACGCTCTTTCTGAAATGCGCTGCCCTCCACCTGGCTATTCAGGTTTTGCAGCGCCCTGCGGTGAATGGTCGAACGCAGGGTGATGTACACTTCCCGCAACTTCTCTGTGTCCTCCACCGGCAATACACCCGCACGGCCCAGCTCTTCCATCTGGCGAATATTGTCGCTCCACTGAGTCAGCTCCGGGTGCTCGGCACTCCAGGCCAGCATCAGGTACTGCACCATGAATTCGATATCCACAATACCGCCGGCGTCGTGTTTGATGTGAAACACCTCATTCCGCCGGATTTCCGGGGTACCGAGGCTGCTGCGCATTTTCTCCCGCATCTCCACCACCTCCTGGCGCAGGGCGGTTTTATCCCTTGGTGCGCACAGAATCTGGTGGCGAATATCCTCAAAGGCTTGAAGGGTATCCGGGCAGCCGGCCACGCCACGGGCCCGGGCCAGGGCCTGATGCTCCCAGGTCCAGGCGTCGTTCTGCTGATATTTTTCAAACGCCTGCAGTGTGCTCACCAGCAAACCGGAATTCCCGGATGGCCGCAGGCGCATATCCACTTCATAAAGCTGGCCTGAGGGCGTCTGGGTGCTGAGAATGTGCACAATGCGCTGGCCCAGGCGGGTGTAGAACACCGCGTTGTCGATGGGTTTGTCACCGTCGGTGGCGAGCTGCGGGTCGGCCTGGTGCACAAACACCAGATCCAGGTCCGAGGTATACCCAAGCTCAATGCCACCCAATTTGCCGTAACCGATGATGGCGAAGTCTGTGTCACACGCCGAACCATCGGTCCGGCGCGGATAACCATGACGGCTGATCAGGTTGGAGAAAGCCACATCCACCACATGGTCCAGCACCACTTCGGCAATCCAGGTCAGGTAATCACTCACCTTCATCAGCGGCAAGGTACCCTTAAGCTCAGACGCGGCCACCCGCAGCACATGGGCCTTCTTGAAGTAACGCAAGGCCTCCATCTGCTCTTCCAGGTCTTCATAGGGAATGCGCAGCATCTGCTGGCGCAGGTCGTCCTGCAGCTCTTCCTTGGCAGGCGGGCTGTACAGGCTCTCGGCATTCAGCAGTTCGTCCAGCAGCAGCGGGGTTTCTGCCAGCTGGCGGGCAATCCAGGGGCTGTCGCTACACAGGCGCACCAGCTGGGTGAGTGCGCCGGGGTTTTCCACCAGCAGCACCATGTAGGCGGTGCGGCGCAAAATGGCCTCGACCAGCTGCAATACCCGGTCGAGGGTTTCCGACGCATTCTCAACGTCCATCAGCGCGTTCAGCAATAACGGCATGAACTGGTTGAGGCGTTTTCGGCCCTGGGTTTGCAGGGTCTGCACGGTTCGGCTGTCCCGCAGGCTCGCCAGGCGCTTGTAACTGTCTTCCGGGTTTTCGAAGCCCTTTTCCGCCAGCCACTCTATAGCGGCGGGCTCTTCCATTTCTGCCAGCCAGAGTTCGTAACAGCCGTCATCCATACCGTTTTCGGAATCGCCTTCCTCTTCCTCGGTCGCGATGATGTTGGCGAAGTGCCGGGCAACGCGGTTGCGGTGCTCATCCAGCGCCTGCTGGAAGGCGGCCCAGTCATCAAACTCCATAATGCGGGCAACCCGGGCCTGGGAAAGTTCGTCGTCCGGCAGAACCTGGGTCTGCTTGTCTTCCATGCCCTGCAGTGCATGCTCCAGGTTGCGCAGGAACACATAGGCCTCTCGTAGCTCCTTCACAACGGAGGATGGCAGCAGCTCCAGCTCTTCCAGTTCCTTGAGGATGTTCAGAAGCTCCCGCTGTTGCAGCTCCCGGTCACGCCCGCCACGGATCAGCTGAAACGCCTGGACCACAAACTCGATCTCGCGAATGCCACCACTGCCCAGCTTGATGTTGTTCTCCAACCCCTTGCGGCGAACTTCCCGGCTGATCATGTCTTTCATGGTGCGCAGCGATTCGAAGGCACTGAAATCAATGTATTTTCGATAAACAAACGGTCGCAGGCTATCCATCAACACCTGTCCTGCCCGCTGGTCGCCAGCCACCACCCGGGCCTTGACCATGGCATAACGCTCCCAGTCGCGCCCCTGATCCTGGTAATAGGTTTCCAGGGCGGCAAAACTAAGAGCGAGCGCGCCACTCTGGCCGTAGGGCCGCAACCGCATGTCCACCCGGAACACAAAGCCATCAGCGGTAATCTGGTCCAGGGCCTGGATCAGGCGCTGGCCCAGGCGGATAAAGAACTGCTGGTTATCCAGGGCACGGCGGCCACCTTCGGTTTCCCCCTTGGAGGGAAAGGCAAAGATCAGGTCGATATCCGAGGAAACGTTCAGCTCCCGTCCGCCCAGCTTGCCCATACCCAGCACCACCATTCTCTGAGGAACCTGGGCGCCGGTCACCGGGTCGCAACCCATGGGGGTACCGAACTCCTCACAGACCTTTTCATAAAGCCAGCTGAGAGCGCCATCAATGGCCACGTCGGCAAAGGCGCTGGTGGCCAGCATGGTTTCGTTCAGGTCTGCCCAGTTCATCAGGTCACGCCAGATAATGCGGAACTGGATTTCCCGACGGTACTGGCGGAGGGCTGCGTGCAGCGACGGCTCGGAATCAACGGTTGCCAGGAAATCGCCCCAGCGCTGTTTCAGCCACGCTTCTGTGGTGGGCTCGGTCAGTGGGCGGGCCTTAACGGCAGCCTGAACCTGCTCCGGATAACGTTCCAGCGTCTGGGCCAGAAACACACTGCGGGCGCAGGCCTCGGCAACATCCGCCTCTGACAGCTCCACTGGTAACGAACCCATAGGCTCAGACATAACGCAAACCCCTGTCTCTCTGATATATTTCCGGTACTGTATAACGAACTTGCCACGGACTGAACAGGCAGCCCCACTCCATGATGCGCAATCGTCGCCCGCTGAACCCGGAACACTCGCAGCCACACCTACCCATGGGAGGGCTGATCCGCCAACGCATCAGCCGGCTATTCCTGGCACTGGGAGCCCTGGTTTCCGCGCAGATCCTGATCCTCTGGGCTGTAGAGCCTTTGAGCTTTTTCGAAGCCGTGTGGCTCACAATGACCACACTGGTCACCGTAGGCTATGGTGACTACGCGCCGGTAACCGCCATCGGTCGCATCAGTACCGTGGTGCTGATGTTTGTAACTGCCATCACCCTGCTCACGCTGATTGTCAGCGACTATATTGAATACCGGTTCTACCGCCGTGAACGAATCCTCTCCGGACGCTGGATTTACAACATGAAAGACCACATCGTAATCATCAACACCCCACGCACCGGTGGCGAACAATACTTCATGCGCTTTGCCACCCAGATTCGCTCAATACCGGAATACCAGACGGTGCCGATTATGCTGCTGACCCGACAGTTTCCCGGCGGCCTGCCGGCAGAGCTTCGGGATTGCGGCATGGTGCACTTCCACGGTGCAGGCAATGATCCAGAAGCGCTGAAATCGGTCCACGCTGGCAGTGCCAGGCACGTGATTGTGCTCGCGGCCGACGAGTCCGACCCTTTCTCCGACAGCCTGACCTTCGATATCGCCCACCGGCTGACCGAGTCCAACCTTGGCGGCAAAACCACCGTGGAATGCGTGAGTGATGCCAACCGGGATCGTTTCAAGGCTCTCGGGGTGAGAACCATCATCCGGCCGGTTCGAACCTATCCGGAAATCATGGTGCGCGCCGTGGTGGCGCCTGGTTCAGAGAAAGTGCTGGAAGACATGTTCAACTACGAGCGTGACCACCCCCACCGCTACGACCTGGAACTGGACGACCTGACCTGGGCAGACATCGTCAGCGCTCTGGTACGGCATGGCATCGGCACCGCGCTGGCCTACATCGACCACGACAATGAAGTGATCTGCCACCCGGAAACCAACAAGGAAGTGGAAGGGAAAGGGCTGATTGTGCTGGTGCGATCAACCGACACGCCCGGTGTGTCTGTGGTGGAGGAAGCGCTGGATCGCTACCGGGACTTTCTGTCGCAGTGGCGATCCATGCACGAACAGCAAGAGCAGAAGGCGGCTGCGGAAGCTGCCACGGTTGATACCGACCAGGTAAACAGCGACTGAAAGGGTCAGACGCCAAGGGCCAGGGCTAACTGCAACTGGCCCAGTTCCGGGAATTGCTGAATCAGGGCTGCCGCCGTTGTGCCCGATTGAAGCTGTTGGCTGAGTGTCTGCCACTCTTGCTCAAGGCCGGCTGCACTGGCCACCCCGGTGATCGCGCTTAAAGCCGTGCCGGGCAGTTTTACCGGCTCCCCGGTCAGCCAGCTGAGGCTCAGGGTGTGCAACAGCTCCGTTACCGACAAAGGCCCTTCGGGAACAGAAACATCCGGCTGATAGATCCCGGCAAGGAAGTAACCTTGCTCGGCCTTGCTGACTAGGTTGAGGAACACCGGAACTTCGCGGGCGAGCTCCCGGGCCCAGAGCATCAGATCTTCCGGCTCACCGGCCTTCAGTTCAAACTCCACCTCGTGCAATGGCAGGGAACGGCCGCCCCCAAGAATCTCGCCGCAATCCACCGCCACTTCGATCACGCTGGAGCCCGATTCCAGCATCACCACCTGCCGCTGGAAGTTCGTTTCAAAGGCGATATCCAGTGCCGTCAGATCTATCTGGCCATGCAGGGGCGTTTGCTCCAGCAAAGACAAATCCAGCTCCGGACCAGCCAAATCCCATTCCCACTCCTCGCGGCGATGGGCGCCATCCACAAACTCGCCTTGGGCTTTCAAGGTTTGGATGTACCGACCGTCAACCTCACGCACACGCAGTGCCGCTCTGGCACGATTCAGCGCTGCGTCCGGGGTGTCGTAATAGCGGTTCATCAACACCTTTCTTGGACCTTCGGAAGCTTCCGGCTGCGCCAACAACCACGCCAATGCTTCAGCCTGGCGCTGCTCAGACAAGGTAAGTTTGATTTCCAGCTCGGTGGCCATAGGAGATTCCTGAAAAACGTGACGGCTAAAAATAGAAAAACCGGTGACCTAAGTCACCGGTTTTCGATACTACTGGATTAGCTGGTTAGCTGATCAGAAGTAGTAAACAGCGCCAACGGCTGCAATGGACTGCTCATCGCCCGACTTGCCTTCCAGATTGTACTGGGTGGCCTTATCACCGTTAGACAGGTAACCTTCAACGTACACGTACATGTGGTCAGACAGGTTGTGCAACGCTTGCAAAGCGATGGTGTCGTTCTTGTCACCAGAAACGTCTTCGTCGTTTAACTGGTAAGACAGTGCGAACTGGTTTGCGCCCATGGTGTAGACGCCCATCAAACCAAGAACGTCGGCTACATCTTTACGGGTTTCATAAGAAGCCGTCAGACGCAGATTGTCCAGATTAAAGCTGGCACGCAGGCCATAGGTGTTCTCGTTGTTGATGTCAGCGCCAGTACCGGAATATTCAGTGGTACCATCGTTAGAGTCCATGGCGAAAGCCAGCTCCAAAGCATCAACGGTATACATTGCTGCCAACTGATATGGGTAAGACTTACCACCAGTGGTGCGGTCGCCGTTCACCTGAACTGCTGCACCAATGGTCAAACCGCCGAAGGATGGTGACAGGTACTGAATCAGATCGCCTTCACCAGTTTCATAGTTGCCACTGATGTCAGAACCCACTTCGTAGAAGTTATAGATTTCGTCAATCGCTGACTCGTAAATTGAGTCATCAGAACCTACCCAAACCTGTCCAAAGCTATCGCCTTTCACACCAATATAGGCTTCGTCCAGACCATCAATACCGTTACTGTCGGCTTTGTCGTCAGCGTTAATTCCTTCCAGTTCTAACTTGAAGAAACCGGTGATACCTGGAGCGATTTCGTGATCATGCTTGACGCCAAGGGTTGAGCCGTTATCAGCATGCTCGACAGCGGAGCCAGCACCATCAACATTGGTGTGCTTCAACACGTACTGGATGTTACCGTAAACAGTCGGCAGGTTGCTTTCCTGGGCCAGAGCAGCGCCAGAGAAGGTTGCGGCTGCAATAGCAGAAGCAAGAATAGTTTTTTTCATGTTGCGTCTTCCTTTTTGAGTTAACTCAGGTTTTCGACGGGTGTAAGCCCCGATTTTTACTGGTAAATCCAGCAAATGCCGGTTTTACCTGAACCCCGATCAACCCCCATTTATTTCCAACAGGGGGCCGACATTTTTTCTTTTTATCTGGTCGGGAAAGCCCCGAACCTTAGTTCTCAACCACTTACAGAACTTTGTTAAAGTTCCGCGTGATGAACCTGTTTTAATACAATCTTTGCATTTTTGCAAATTTTCACGGGCTAATTTTTAGCCTTTTTTGGTCAGGAAGCAAAGTTCTTTATTCCTCAATGGCTTGACCACAGATTCCGGTTTTATCAACCAAAATCAGGGCCAGAACCCAAAAACCGCTTCCAGAACAATCAACTAAGGCAGTCCGAGCTAGCTAAACCACAATCCGGCCCAAACATTACCTTATCTACCGCCCTTTTGTGAGGCACCAGATATAACTCTGTCACATTTCTGTGCACTAACCCTTTTTGCCGTTTTCCAGCATGAACGTGACAGGGCCGTCATTTACCAGGGCCACTTTCATGTCTGCACCGAACTGCCCTTCCCCAACACGACTCTCCCCAAGCTCAGCACGGGCCCTGGCCACAAAATTCTGATACAGGGAATTGGCCATATCCGGCGCAGCCGCCAGCGAGAACCCCGGGCGGGTGCCGGAGCCGGTATCGGCGGCAAGTGTGAACTGGGGAACAATCAGCAGGGATCCACCGGAGTCCTGAACATTAACGTTCATCCGGCCCTGCTCGTCGGGGAATACCCGGTAAGAGAGGATTTTTCGGCACAAGTCCCTGGCCTCATTCTGTGTGTCGTCCTTTTCCACACCCAGCAATAGCAGAAGCCCCGGCCCAATGGCGGAAATCTTTTCCCCATTCACCGTTACACTGGCTTCGGAAACGCGCTGGATCAGTCCTTTCATTCCATCCCTTGGCAAGATGAGCACAGGGTTAAAAATCAGCAACGCGCAAGAGTGTATAGGGCCCTCGGCGGGGCCGCAAGCCCTTGAAGGCCAATAATAAGTCTATGCTCAACCGGCGCTGGGCAGGCTTTTCGCCACTACCTCTTCTACGCCCCGCAACAGCGCATCCACAATAGCCGGCTCGGATGCGGAATGGCCGGCATCCCGGATAATATGCAGCTCGGCTTCCGGCCAGGCCTGGTGCAGGGCCAGGGCATTATCCAGCGGGCACACCATGTCGTAACGGCCGTGCACAATTACCCCGGGGATATCGGCCAGCCGGCCCGCGTCCCGCACAATCTGGTCCGGTTCCAGAAACGCATTGTTCATGAAGTAGTGGCACTCAATACGTGCCAGGGCGATGGCCACATGGGGATGACCGAAATGCCCCACCACCTTGGGGTTCGGATGCAGGGTGGCGCAACGGCCTTCCCAGATCGACCAGGCCTTGGCCGCCTGTATCTGTTCCAGTTCATTGGCGCTGGTGAGCCGGCGATAGTAGGCCGTCACCATATCATGGCGCTCGTCTTCGGGAATGGGAGCCAGGAAATCCTGCCAGTAGTCCGGAAACACCCGGCTCGCGCCTTCCTGGTAGAACCAGTGAATATCCCTGGGCCGACACAGGAAAATACCCCGCAACACCAGCCCAAGCACCCGCTCCGGATAGGTTTCGGCATACACCAGGCTGAGCGTGGAGCCCCAGCTGCCACCAAACAGCAACCAGCGGTCAATGCCCAGAAACTGGCGAATGGTTTCCATGTCCTGCACGAGGGTGTCGGTGCTGTTGCCTTCCAACTCCGCCAGCGGCGTGGAACGGCCAGCGCCGCGCTGGTCCATCAGGATAATCCGGAAGCGCTCGGCATCGAAGAATCGCCGATGGTAATCCTCACACCCACCACCCGGGCCACCGTGAACCACAAGCACAGGAATGCCATCCGGATTGCCGGATTCTTCCAGGTACAACTCATGGGGTTCGTCCACCGCAAGGCGGTGACGGGCGTAGGGTTCGATGTCGGGGTAGAGGTTCAGCATGACGAACTCCGTTTCAGGGATAACGGCAGTCTAGCTGAGATATGCAAGGACAATAAAGGAGGGATTGGTTTGCCACGAAATCCACTAAAGAACACGAAAAAACTTAAAAGAAAATGATTATTTTTTTTTGCCACGGACACTCACGGAATCACACGGACAACTGCCTAAAGCATTTTTGTCCGTGAGGGTCAGTGAGTGTCCGTGGCCAATCAGTTTCTTTCTTTCGTGTTTTTTCGTGGATTTCGTGGCAAAAAGTCTTTTACTTCTTACCCGCGCGCTTACGCTCGTTCTCGGTCAGAAGCTTCTTGCGCAGACGGATCGACTTCGGCGTGACTTCCACCAGCTCGTCGTCGTCAATGAACTCCAGCGCCTGCTCCAGGGTGAACTTGATGGGCGGCACCAGGCCGATCACTTCGTCTTTACCGGAGGCACGCATGTTGTCCAGCTTCTTGCCCTTGGTGGGGTTAACCACCAGGTCGTTGTCGCGGCTATGGATACCACACAGCTGGCCTTCGTAGATTTCCTGGCCCGGGTCCAGGAACAGCTTGCCCCGGCTCTGCAGGGTTTCCAGGGAGTAGGTCAGCGCAGTACCGGTCGCCATGGAAACGATAACGCCGTTCTGGCGGCTGGTTACGTCACCCATCTTCACCGGGCCGTAGTGGCTGAAGGTGGAGGTCAGGATGCCGGTACCGGAGGTCATGGTCAGGAAGGTGTTCCGGAAACCGATCAGGCCGCGGGCCGGAATGGTATATTCCAGGCGGATTCGGCCCTTGCCGTCCGGGATCATGTTGGTCATGTCACCCTTACGCAGACCCATCTGCTCCATGATCGCGCCCTGGTGCTGCTCTTCGATATCGATGATCACGTTTTCGTACGGCTCTTCCTTCTGACCGTTTACTTCCTTGACCACCACTTCCGGGCGGCCTACGGCCAGCTCGAAGTTTTCGCGACGCATGTTCTCGATCAGAACCGACAGGTGCAGCTCACCACGGCCAGACACCTTGAACTTGTCCGCTGAATCACCTTCTTCAACACGAAGTGCCACGTTGTGCAGAAGTTCTTTTTCCAGACGCTCTTTGATGTTACGACTGGTCACGTACTTGCCTTCTTTACCGGCAAACGGCGAATCGTTTACCTGGAAGGTCATGGATACGGTGGGCTCGTCAACGGTCAGCGCCGGCAGGGCTTCTACGTTAGAGGGATCACACAGGGTGTCGGAAATGAACAGCTGGTCCAGACCACTCACGCACACAATGTCGCCAGCCTGGGCTTCTTCAACTTCCACACGCTGCAGGCCGGAGTGGCCCATGATTTTCAGAATACGGCCGTTGCGCTTCTTGCCGTCGGCACCGAGAGCCACCACCGGAGTGTTGGTCTTCACTTTACCGCGCATGATCCGGCCGATACCGATTACACCCAGGAAGCTGTTGTAGTCCAGCTGGGAGATCTGCATCTGGAACGGGCCGTCCATGTCAACAGAAGGCGCAGGCACATGGTCAACAATCGCCTGGAACACGGCGTCCATGTTGTCCTGGAGGTCTTCATGGTCCATACCGGCAATGCCGTTCAGGGCGCTGGCGTAAACAATCGGGAAGTCCAGCTGCTCGTCGGTGGCACCCAGGTTATCGAACAGGTCAAATACCTGGTCTACAACCCAGTCCGGACGCGCACCCGGGCGGTCGATCTTGTTCACGACCACAATCGGGCGCAGACCCGCTGCGAAAGCTTTCTGGGTAACAAAGCGGGTTTGCGGCATGGGGCCGTCGATGGAATCCACCACCAGCAGCACACTGTCTACCATGCTCATTACCCGCTCAACTTCGCCACCGAAGTCAGCGTGGCCCGGGGTGTCTACGATGTTGATATCGTAGTCCTTCCATTTCAGCGCGGTGTTTTTTGCCAGAATGGTAATGCCACGCTCTTTTTCCTGGTCGTTGGAGTCCATAACGCGCTCGTTTTCGAGCTCTTTACGGTCCAGGGTGCCAGACTGGCGCAGCAACTGGTCAACCAGGGTGGTTTTACCGTGGTCGACGTGGGCAATGATGGCGACGTTTCTAAGCTTATCAATCACAACGGGTATCCTGCAGAAATTAGCGGCGCGCAGTATATCGAAAAGTCCATGTCGATAATATGAAGAATAGTGCCTAATATGTAACCAACCCTTCCGGCGCACTGATATCAGGCAATCCACCGGTTTTCGCACCAAAATGGTGCACTATTTTGGTGCAATTCCGGGCAGGCCGCCGTACACTTTTGCACACACAACGCACCAAAGCCTTGCCACTGCGCTGTTGTGGCGCAGTTACACAAAACTGGCAAGGCACTTGCTTAGTGAGGAGCAGCCGTAATTGAAAGGTAAGGGCCAAAGGCTTCTGGTAAGCTGCCTTCACCTGCAAGAGATCGGGCCTCAGCACACTGAACGATCCGGCACAACGAACACGAAATCACTACGGAGCATGCACAATGTCCAAGACGATTGATTTGATCAAAGAACACGAAGTCAAATGGGTTGACCTGCGCTTCACCGACAGCCGCGGTAAAGAACAGCACGTTACACTGCCTGCCACTGAAGTAGACGAAGACTTCTTCGCTGACGGCAAGATGTTCGACGGCTCTTCTATTTCTGGCTGGAAAGGCATCAACGAGTCCGACATGATCCTGATGCCGGTTGACGATACCGCCGTGCTGGATCCGTTCACCGAAGAAACCACCATTAACATCACCTGCAACATTGTAGAGCCGACAACCATGCAGGGTTACGAGCGCGACCCCCGCTCCGTTGCCCAACGCGCAGAGGAATACCTGAAGTCCACCGGCATTGCCGACGGCGCCCTGTTTGGCCCGGAGCCCGAGTTCTTCATCTTTGACTCCGTGAAGTGGAAGACCGACATGCAGGGCTCCATGTACTCCCTGCACTCCGAAGAAGCCGCCTGGGTATCCGGCGAAGACTTCGACCGCAACAACATTGGCCACCGCCCGGGAGTGAAAGGCGGCTACTTCCCGGTTCCGCCGGTAGACAGCCTGCACGACCTGCGTGGCGCCATGTGTGCGGCCATGGAAAGCATGGGCCTGACCATCGAAGTGCACCACCACGAAGTGGGTACTGCCGGACAGTGTGAAATCGGCGTTGGCCCGAACACCCTGACCCGCAAGGCAGACGAAGTTCAGATTCTGAAGTACTGCGTGCACAACGTAGCCCACGCCTACGGCAAAACCGCCACCTTCATGCCCAAGCCGGTCGTGGGTGACAACGGTTCCGGCATGCACGTACACATGTCCCTGAACAAAGACGGCAAAAACCTGTTTGCAGGTGACAGCTATGCCGGCCTGAGCGAAATGGCCCTGTACTACATCGGCGGCATCATCAAGCACTCCAAGGCCATCAACGCCTTCACCAACCCGGCCACCAACAGCTACAAGCGCCTGGTACCCGGCTTTGAAGCCCCGGTCATGCTGGCCTACTCTGCCCGTAACCGTTCCGCTTCCATCCGGATTCCGTACGTAAGCAGCCCGAAGGCACGCCGTATCGAAGTGCGCTTCCCGGACCCGGCAGCCAACCCGTACCTGGCCTTCGCCGCCCTGATGATGGCCGGCCTGGACGGCATCCAGAACAAGATCCACCCTGGCGATGCCATGGACAAGGACTTGTACGACCTGCCGAAGGAAGAAGCCATGAACATCCCGCAGGTAGCCACTACCCTGCAGGAGGCGCTCGATTGCCTGGCGGAAGACCACGAGTTCCTGACCCGCGGCGGCGTGTTCACCGAAGACATGATTGCCGGCTACATCGACCTGAAGCGTGGCGAAGTTGAGCGTATCAACATGACCACTCACCCGGTTGAATTCGAACTGTATTACTCCTGCTAAGCCGCCGCACCAATTTGGTGCAGCCCGGTAACAGCTAGCCCCGCCCGGTGCGGGGCTTTTTTGTATCAGCCGTTGAAAACCCCGCCAGCGGCGCCGATAATCGAGGCAGTTGATCAACGCAGGCCTTTATTATGAAAACACCTCTCGCCCTTGTAACCGGATTCTGTTTACTGGCCGCCGCCGGCGCCCACGCGGAGGTGTACCGGCATGTGGATGCCCAGGGCAACGTCACCTTCTCAGACGAGCCGATGCAGGGCAGCGAAACCGTTAAAGTAAAACCGGTTACCACCATCACCCTGCCCAAACCGGAAGTGGTGCGGGAAACCGACCAGCTGCGGCAAGAAGTCCAGAAGGAAGGCGCCAACTACGACAGCCTCACTTTTGTGCACCCGCAAAACGACCAGGCCTTCCACAGCGGCAGTGGCGACGTCACCTTTGAAGTGCGCAGCACCCCCGGCCTCCAGCGTGGCCACAAATACGAAATCACCCTCGACGGCCAGCCCGTAGGCCAGAGCTCCTCCGGCTCGGTAACCGTGAACAACATTGATCGCGGCACTCACCAGGCGGGAGTGCATATCGTGGACGACCAGGGCGTTCAGGTGAAAACCGGCCCCAGCATCAGCTTTACCGTTCATCGCCCGTCTGTCCTGCGCCGATAACACATCAGCGGTAGCATTCGGAATTAGTTGCACCAATTTAGTGCATACGCACCACATTAACGCCATACTCTGGGCAGCGAAGGGGCAAATCGCCGGCTGCCTGTAGCCTTTCCCGCACCATCTGCACCAAGCCACAGCACCGCCATGCCCTACAGGCCGGCCCGCGCCCGGCCGTTGCCCATTTTTTTCTGCCAGCCAGAAAAACTGGTTCGGATTTTGCAAAACCGGGGTACACGCATGAAACGAAAACGGAAGCCGAGCATGACGTCGCAGCCGCCCGCCACCCCGGACAGTGGATACAAAAGCATTCTGGACAGCCTGACCACCTCCCTTCTGGTGCTGGGCGAAGACCTCACTATCCGTTACCTGAACCCGGCGGCCGAGAACCTGTTTGAAACCAGCCTGACCCGCACCCGTGGCCAACCGCTGGGCGATCTGCTAATCGACTCCAGCGACGCCCTGAAGACCCTGTACGCAGCCCTCAACAACGGACAGTCCTACACCCGCCGCGAGGCCGAGTTCGCCCTGCTGACAGGCTCACGTTTCACCGTAGACTACTCGGTAACCCCGGTCAGCGTAGACCCGACCGAGCTGGTGATCGAAATCCAGCCGAAAGACCGGATGCTGCGCATCAGCCGGGAAGAAGACATCATCTCCCAGCAGGAAACCACCCGCATCCTGGTGCGCGGCATGGCCCACGAAATCAAGAACCCGCTGGGGGGCATTCGAGGTGCGGCGCAACTGCTGGACCGGGAACTGAACAGCGAAGACCAGCGCGAATACACCCAGGTGATCATTAACGAAGCCGACCGCCTGCGCAGCCTGGTGGACCGCATGCTGGGCCCCAACAAGGCCCTGCAGATGGCCAGCACCAACATCCACGAAGTACTGGAACGGGTACGCACCCTGATTGAAGCCGAAAGCAAGGGCCGGGTGCGCCTGAAGCGAGATTACGACCCCAGCATCCCGGAATTCACCGGCGACAAAGAACAGCTGATCCAGGCCTTCCTGAACATCGCGCGGAACGCCATGGAAGCCGCTTTCGAAAACCAGGTGGACAGCCACAGCGGCGACATGCCCACCATCACCTTCCGCACCCGTGCCCTGCGCCAGTTCACCATCGGCCACCGTCGCCATCGCCTGGTGTGCCGGGTAGACATTATCGACAACGGCCCGGGCATTCCGCCGGAACTGCTGCAAAACATTTTCTACCCCATGATCAGTGGCCGGGCATCCGGCACGGGCCTGGGGCTTTCCATTACCCAAAGCATCATCGGCCAGCATCGCGGGCTGGTGGAATGCGAGAGTGAACCGGGAAGAACCGACTTCATCATCTTCCTGCCTCTGGAGGACAACCAATGAGCCGAACGGGAAACGTCTGGATCATAGACGACGACAAAAGCATCCGCTGGGTACTGGACCGTGCCCTTACCCAGGCCGGCCTGCACCCCCGCGTATTCGACAGCGGTGAAAGCATCATGATGCGCCTGGAGCACGAACAGCCAGATGCCATCATCAGCGACATCCGCATGCCCGGCGTAGACGGCATTACCCTGCTGTCCAGGATCGTGAAGAAGCACCCGGACCTGCCCGTTATCATCATGACCGCCCACTCCGACCTGGACAGCGCGGTGACCAGCTACCAGACCGGTGCCTTCGAATACCTGCCCAAACCCTTTGATGTGGATGAAGCCGTGGCCCTGGTTAAGCGGGCCATCGCCCACAGCCACGAGAAAAAGGCCGCGGCGGAACCCCAGATGGAGTCGGTTCAGAAAAACCTGGAAATCATCGGCGAAGCACCGGCCATGCAGGAGGTGTTCCGGGCCATCGGCCGGCTCTCCAACTCCAACATTACCGTACTGATCAACGGCGAGAGTGGCACCGGTAAAGAACTGGTGGCCCAGGCCCTGCACAACCACAGCCCCCGGGCCCACAACCCGTTCATCGCCCTGAACATGGCCGCCATCCCCAAAGACCTGATTGAATCGGAACTGTTCGGCCACGAAAAAGGCGCCTTCACCGGCGCCGGCGCCACCCGCCAGGGCCGTTTTGAGCAGGCCAACGGCGGCACCCTGTTTCTGGACGAAATCGGCGACATGCCCGCCGACACCCAGACCCGCCTGCTGCGGGTACTGGCCGATGGCGAATTCTACCGGGTAGGCGGCACCACCCCCATCAAAGTGGATGTGCGCATCATCGCCGCCACACACCAGGACCTGGAAAAACTGGTGCAGGCCGGCAGCTTCCGCGAAGACTTGTTCCACCGCCTGAACGTAATTCGCGTACACCTGCCCAAACTGGCGGAGCGCCGGGAAGACATCCCAAAACTGATGCAGCACTTCCTGAAACGGGCAGCCAAGGAACTGGCGGTAGAAGCCAAGATCCTGCGGCCAGACGCGGAAGAATACCTGACCACCCTGCCCTGGCCCGGCAACGTACGCCAGCTGGAAAACACCTGCCGCTGGCTGACCGTAATGGCCAGCGGCCGGGAAATCCACGTAGACGACCTGCCTCCGGAACTGCTGCACCAGGCCGACACCGACAACACCGGCACCGGCCAGACCTGGCAGGAAGGCCTGAAAAACTGGGCCGAACTGGAACTGAAGCGGGGCAAGAAAGCCATCCTGGACACCGCCGTGCCGGAGTTCGAGAAAATCATGATCGAAGCCGCCCTGAAACACACCGGCGGCCGCCGCCGGGATGCCTCGGTACTGCTGGGCTGGGGGAGGAATACGCTGACGCGGAAGATTAACGAGTTGGGGATGGATCATCCGGAAGGGGAGGAAGAGTAAGCCTCTTCCCCCATGAGATTGGATTCAGTTGGCGGGGACTTCGCGCCAGTAGATGATGCGGTCGTTGCCGCGGTAGACGCCGAAGGTGGCGGTGGCGGAAGGGTTCACCAGCGTACCGTCCTGATTCCAGTCATCCTGCAGCCATACTGGAACTTCCCACTCCAGGATGGCTTCGCCCCGATTACCCGTTGGCACCAGCTCCAGCGGCGCAGCTGTCCCCTGTTCGAGCTCACCCGACAAATCGGCTAGCTCAGCCATCACACCACCCGGGTCTGTCACCGTGATATCACTGGTGGCCCAGGGCGAACAGCTGTCATCGGTGTTGGTGACGAACCGGGTGCCGTCCCAGTAGGTGGCGCGGAACGGCATTAGTAAAGGATCGCCGTTTTCGGGGCCGTAGACGTTTTCTAACTCCAGCCGTCCATAGCGGATTTTGAAACCCGCAGCAGGTTCAGGCGTTAGCGCCAACCCACCAGCAGCGATACCTTCCACAGGAATATCATCCAGGTCAGACAACGGCTTTAACAAAAACTCCAGATCCGGACCAAAAGGTGCAATTCGGCTTGCAGGCGACTTCGGATACACGAACTGCTCATCCGGCCGAAGTACGTAGCGGGCTACACCTGCAGATTGCTCCTCTACCACCCCCGTCGCCAGAAATTCTGCCGAAGAATCCGTGCGGAAAGGCACCGGAGTTTCTGCTTCATCGTTCCATTTTTCGGTGCCGTCAGCCTCCGGAACATCAACAATGAAACGCCCGGCAGGCAGCTGGCCCAAAACATCTTCGTGGGTGTAGTTGGCGGTAAGCACTGGTGGCTCACTACCGTTCCAGGCCTCTACCAGCACTACTGGATTAAAGTCCTGCTGCCAGCCAAAGTTCTGGCCTGTGTATGCAAACCCTGAACACTCCGTGGCTGAATTCAGCACCCCATGCTCTGCAACAGACGCCTCTAGTCTGGCCGGAATCATCCGCGCCGTAGTCGCAGGATCCGATGCCGGAATATCGCGCCCCAGATAGCCTCCCGCAACGGCCTCAGTCTGAACCTCGAAGACACCAACTTCTGTCAACGTCAGGTTTTGTTGGCCTGTACCATAGCTAAGAGTTGATTCCAGCAGAGTGCCTGGCTGGCCGCCCTCGGGAAATAACAATTGGTGAGCGACCGGAACATCGCCCAGAGCAAACGACGGCGCAGGGAGCTTGTTGTTACAACTGAGTGCATCTACGCCTGAGCTATAACGATAGGCTTTGGGCGTAACATCAAAGGGTGTGCCGGCTATGTGCGTGTCAGAACAGGTAAGATCGGCAATTCCACACTGCGCCTCAGGAATCAGGCAAAGACCGTAGGGTGTGGACACGTAGCTTGAAGAACCCTCAATAATCAGAGTGCCCCCGTCTGGCTGATCTTCCTCAACATAACGGGCGGTTAGGTTGTTTTGACCTGCGTCGTTGTAGCGAATTGAAAGTTCAGCGACACCAGATGGATCAAAAGTTACCGGAATCGGAGTAAGGCTTCCGGCCCTTACCTCGTTTTCATTCGCACTGCCATTGATAAACGTAGGTGACTCTGCCTGGCGATCAAACGGCCCAGGGGTTAAGTATTCCATTCCGAAACCAACAGTTTTGGTTTGGTCAGCAAACATCGCAACACACTGCTCGGTCTCTTGGTCCTTTTCCAAGACCCTCATTTGGAACATGCTTGTCAGTCCAGCGACCAAATCAGGGGGCTCGAACACAAATCCGACGTTTCGAAACTCCAAGTCGCAGCTGTTTGTCCCATCTGGAGCGATGCACACAAAACTGCTGACTGGCGCAGGCAACGTTCCGTCAACAGCTAGCCTGGCAAATCCCTCACTTGACCGCTGAAACTGCAGCGTCGCCGCGCCGGTAAAGGTTATATTAGCGGAAGGGGTCCAACCCGATGGCTGAAGTGAAACTTCAACTGGGTCAGCATAGACTGTCGTGCAGTCTGCGTTCCCACATGCAAGTACTTCAATATTAGAGGATCGGCAGGTCAAGCCAGGGCCAGGCAGCACAAGCCGAATATGATCAAGCCCCGACTCCTCCTCACTACATTCACGCCGTATTGATAGTAATGCTTCAAAATTTGCTGACGTTAGGGTTTCGTTATGGACTCGCAGCTCATCCAATGCCCCATCAAAATAATTGACCGGGACCGCTCCAGCTCCAAAACGCTCAGCCCCAATAAGTAACGGACCATTCAGAGGCTTCGACGAGTATGTCTGGCGGCCACCCTGAACCCTAAAGAAATCCTTGAACTGCCCGCCATTCTGCCCAATCAGAGTGCCTGCGGCATTGTACAGATATAGGTAGACCCTGATCTTGCCACTATTATTACCAACCGGTTCCGTAGCCACCCCGAAAAAATACCAATTCCCGGCAGACATTTCGCTACTGTCAATACGCACGGTACCACCAGAGCCATAGATATCCCAAAACGTTGCCTCAAGCTTTCCACCATTTACAGCTACCTGGTACTCCTGGGATGCACCGCCTTGCCCCTTATGCAAAATGGTCAAATCCGCCCCGGAATCAGCACGAACCCAACCACTCAAACTCATGGTTTCCGTGGACGCTAAAGGAGAAAGTGCATCAGCATCCGGAATTTCGATATAGTGCCTGGCCTGAATATAAGCATTATTTTGTTCCGGTACGTTAAACCCTTCACCCCGGAAAAAACCCGCTCGGCACACAATTCCGGCTTCAGTGTCTGGCAATGACCCAGAAGCCCCTCCAGTCCTTGCTTGTCCATTAAGGCCGGATATTGAGTCAACAACCTCGCCCTCTGACCCATCCCATGCAAGCTCATCCATTCGCCATTCGGCAACCTGAGCAGCGCTAACCAACAATGGCGCGACGAGGACCCAGGCACTGGTCAATATCAAGATGAAAAGCTTTACGTTGATCACCGAACCTTAACCTCCACCCGCCGGCGGGCCTGCTCACTTCCAGCCACCCCGCACTCACCAGTACTGGCCAGCGATATAACACGGTTACCCCCGCTACCTGAAAGCGCATATGGATCGCTCAGCGAGCACTCAAAAGTCGCCTTGCAATCGCCCAGTCCAGTGGCCGAAAAATCCAGCTCTGCCGGCACCCCGTAGCAATCTTCGGTATCCAGAATCTCAGCCACCGCCAACTGCGCCCCACTCTCCGCCGCAAAAAACGCGCGCTGGGACTGAACCTGCAAGCTGACAGATTTGCCGGAGCTTTCCTGAAGCTGCGCCATGCCGTATACCAACAGCGCCAGCACGGTAATGATAAAAATAGCAATAGGTAGGCCGGCGCCGGCCTGCTTTTGGATAGTGCGCTCAGGGGACATTGCGGATTTGTACCTCCTGGCTGACGCGGGTGGTTTCATCGCCGGCGGGGCCTTTCAGAGTGAAAGCGAAGCGCAGTATAGCGCCGCGCTCCAGGGTACCGGGGCTGTAATCGAATTCCACAGGGCCGGTCAGATTTGCGGCCAGCACTGCGCTTGTGCCGGCAGGCGGTGCAGACTGCGTCCCATTGAAACCGTAATCGCTGTAACGGCGCAGGAAAGTACCGACCTGGCACAGGCTGATCGGCTCCCCCACCACATACAGTCGGCGCTCCGGTGACTGGCCATTAAACCGATGGTCCGATTCCAGCACAATCTCTGGAGGTGACACGCCGCTATCAATACTTTGGATCGGAGAACTGATGGGGCCGCGGCCGGAGCCGACGGTATAGAGATCATCCCGACTACCACCATAGCCATAAACGATCACTCGATTGCCGGTTTCAGGCTCCTCCGCAAATGGTACGACCGCAATCCGGTCAAAGTCCGGCCCGCCAAGGCGGATGTAGGTAGTGGCCGCTTCTACCGGAATCCACTCCAGGCAATTGCCGAAAATTCGGATGGAGTTTGGGAATGCATTACGCAACTCCCGGGAAATCTGTTCACTGACTACCACCGCCTGCAAGGCCCGTTGCTGTCGAGCCCCCACATCCAGCGCCCCGCGAGTGGACAGCGAAACAAACTGCACGGAAATTGTGGCCACGATGCCCAGCAGCACGATAACCATAACCAGTTCAACCAGGGTGAAACCGGGCTGCCTGCGCATCAGAAGTTCCCCCGATAGGCGCTGAACAGATAGGTGGCGCTGGAAGGATCGGTGATGGTGATGTCGATGCGCTTGGCGTCGGCATTGGCGAGTGACATTTCTGAGATGTCATCGCCGGCACAGGATACGGTGATGGAAATCCGGAAATTATCATAGC
>Ga0208435_100019_pt1 | contig 112128 bp, 55 predicted proteins | sample 24_taG_FD_184097 | JGI IMG/M metagenome (GOLD analysis project Ga0208435, IMG submission 184097) | Marine viral communities from Cariaco Basin, Caribbean Sea - 24_WHOI_OMZ (SPAdes) (version 2) | ecosystem: Environmental > Aquatic > Marine > Oceanic | place: Caribbean Sea: Cariaco Basin...
TAAACCCCATTGAGCAGATGTGGGCTTGGGTTAAACAAAAACGTAAAGAGTGGCGGCTAGATTGCGTTGATACGCTATTCTTCTATTTCCTATGGCTGTGTGGCGATTTATAAATACTTTTACTATACATCAATTCGTTCGCATAAATTTTAGATAATAAAAAACCCTTACAAGTCAATGACTGTAAGGGTTTGAATTTGGTGGGCCCAGTAGGACTTGAACCTACGACCAAAGGATTATGAGTCTTATACTCGGTCAAAATAGATGGTAATACATGGCTATATACAACAATAGATAGCAATAAAAACACCATTATATCAATCACTTAAAACAGTATTGGCAATAAATGGCAATACATGGTTATTGTGTAACGATAATTATAGAGTGCCTAAGAAGTTCTCATGAGCACTATTGCTTGCTGAAAATATGGCCCACGACCAGAATTGGTCGTGGGCCAAGGCAGGAAAACGGTAACGGCATTCTAAGAAAAATTCGCAAGCCGCCACTACGCATATTGCGCGGTGCTGTGATAGGCTGGCTCGTATGTCAGATACTCGTCAAGATCACGCTTGTAGTAAACGACACACCTATGACTGGGCTTAAAAAATGCTATGCCATTGGTATCTTCGCAGCGCATCTTCTGTAATGTCGCTGTCGATACACCCAAGTAGCTTGCCGCATATTCAGGCGTCAGCGGTGTGTTTGGTGGATTATTAATAACAAACTGCTTCATCTTCATTTTTTCGTCTTCAGTGACGTTCTTCCATAGCTTCTTAGCCATAACTCTAACCTCCTAAGTCGTATTCAGTTAATATAGCTGGTGTGCCATCTTGCTTTGAGATGACAGGGTATAGCTCGAACGCAACCTCGCTATTTTTTACGATATACCAAACGCTATGATCTAGCGCTTTGTACACTTGGATGCCGTCGTTATCACCTTGCAGCTCTACTTCATTGCCGCGTATTACTTTCATTTCGCTACTCACAATTATATCTCCACAATTTATGCGTTAATATTAACGCTAAGAATTAATGCGTCACTACACGCTTTAATTAGATAGGGATTGTCGCTATTTTTCATAATCCACTGTAAATAACCGCGATCCTTAACCACTACGTCGCTAATATTTTCGCCACGATACTTACCAAACGTAAAAGTAAGCGGAATCCGCGCTTCCTCGCTGGCAAGATATAACTGTTCCATACCGGTAATACCGCCCAGCTCGCATAAGTGCTCTAGCAGCCACAGCGTAAACGTCACATCCCAGCCAGCGTTATGAGCATTGCGGCAATACTGACGTGCCAGATCAGGATTAATAGCGTAGGTGAGTGCGCCTAGTGAGTGACTGTCTAAGTTGGGCAGCATTCTACGTGCCAGTGCTTGCGTGCAAATGCGCTTGTACTGGCTAACATCGACACCAGCGTTGGCCGCGACTTGGATATCATAATCTGCATTGTGAGCGATGATGTATGCTTCACCGGCTGGCAGGTATTGCGGCACCACTATCTTATGGTTCCGGTAATGCTTTACGTCGTCTGGCGTAATGTGACTGACAGCCATCGCGCCGTAGCTGATTGTGCGGTCAGGGCAACAATTAATGGTGTGACTAGGTATGCCTTCACCAATATCGCTATACATATTTTCAGCGACGATATAACCATCTTCATGAAAGCGTATGTTGCGATACCCAAGCTGCGTCGCTTCCGCTTCCTTGCTAACATCGGTTGCTTCAAAATCTATGATCATTGCTGGCGTGTTCATGCTTTTGCTTCCTTAACAAATTCTTCAAATAGGTAGTTATAATCAAAAGGCTGTGCCACACCCATGACCGGTGCTTGCTTCTGGCGTTCAGCCATAAGCGCATCAATATCAATCTCTTTTGGAAACTTAGACATATCCTTTTGCGCTCGCACTACAACATACGACTTACTCATAATGACGGCACCACTACCATTTCTCGCTGCATCAAACGCCATGTTTGCTGCATCCGGTATCGTGCGTCTATCGCCGTAACCTTGATAATCAATCGTGGCACAGTACATTTCACCGTCAGCCATGCACACATGACCAGTCACAACAAACTTGCGCGGCGATTCTAGTATCTCTTTGCGCACCTTCGGGCTAACCCATTCGTCAAAATACTCAGTTCGATTTCTAACCTGATCGCCAGTGAGTGAAGTGTCGAGGGGAATTTTCATGTAACCTTCGTACATTTCCGGCTTGCCAGCTTTAACCTGGTTCGCCTTTTTGACTGCCGCCTTCTTGCGCTTGTCGCGGTTTTTAATCTTTGCCATACCCTCTTTCTCCGTAGTAAGTTAAATAGGGGTTTAGGCTGGCAGTTGTCCTTTCAAACTAACCCCAGCGTCATAGCCTTGGTGAGCCATCACCTCACCAACTAGCTGATACCAGTTGCCTAAACGATTGATGGTTATTCCAAATAAGTTAAAACTGACCGTCAAAGTATGGGGCGAATGGAATATCATCGTCTACTGGACCAGGCGGCATACTTGATGGTGTCTGGTTGCTCGCTGGCTTGTGACCGTTGTTCTGATAACTTTGATTGTTCTGCTGAGCTGGCGCACCGCGCTGATAAGAAGTGTGGTTATTTTGCTGACCACCTTGCGGCTGGCTTGTACGCTGATTGTTATAACCGCCTTTATTGCCGCTCATCTGAGCATCAACTTCTTTCTCTGACTTTAGCGAGTAGCCAATCAAGCGCTCCATCTGTACTTCAATTTGCTGTGCCGCTGATTGGTCCTTTTGTTCTTGCAAAGTTTGGCGCTTCTGATTGAAGGCGGCGAATAGCTGTGTCTTTTTACGCTTCTCGCCGTTATAGATTTCAAACTCATCAATAAACAGACCAGTGAAGTGCTTGCCCATTAATTCATTGGCCACCGTCATCTGAGTTGGGACCACCTTGCCAGCCGCAGCATCGTACTTGTCGATATTAGCTTGCGTTGGGGTGAGTGTCGTAACGCCAGTGACAGCCATAATGCTTTGCAACTGGTTGTAAAAGCCTTCGATATAACTGCCGTCTTGCTTCATAAACCAAAGAGTGAAGTAACCTTTCTGACCATCTTTGTTGAACACATCAAAAGCCATGCCGGTTGTGCCAGTGTTGCTTGATACAACAAACTCAGCGCGACCAATCTTGACCAGCTGTTCGCTGTTGCCATCAAAGAATTGACCGCCACCAGTATTGGCTTTAAGTGCGGCAGTTTCGTTTAGCTGGATAGTAGGGAAGTTCATGGGTAGGTCCTTTAAATAAAATTAGGCTATTTGTGCCTGTTGATTATGGTTTTTGGCAATGCCGTAGAAGTCGCAGATTGCGTCATCTACAGCGTTTAAATCATTCGGTATTAGTTCGCTGGTAAACATTTCATGCGGTGTTTTGACAGTGGTTGTGCCGTCATTCTTGGTCATAAAGTAATGCTCGCCATTTCTAATAGTAGTTTGCAGTACGATAGTCACCATGCCTTCAAGTACAATCTTTTCATCGAGCATCTTGCCCATCGTTTTAATCTTCGTCTTACCTTCCACCTCTTCGATATGCGATAAAATGTAGATGCGTTGGTCAGGGTGCGTATTATTGATAGCCGTGTTCAGAATGTTCCAAGCGTTCTGACCAATCCGATTAAAGCGCTGGAATACTGAGTTGCCACCACCTTCATCGGTCACACCGCGCATAAACTCATTGGCCATGATGTACTGGAAGTCATCGATAATCACGATAGGCGCTTGAAAGGTTGGCAAACGATCATTAATCTCGTAAGCGTTATCCGTGTTGAGCTTTCTAAATTGCTTGCCGGCTCGAAAGGGTAGCGGCTTACCCATGACGTTGATAACGCCACATAGAGACGGGTCAAGGTTTTGCATACTAAAAGACTTGCCCGAACCGCTATTGCCTAACACTAAAGTCACGATAGCCATTAGATACTCTCCTTACTTTGACCAAATATGCTGTCAAAGTCCGATAGCATCTGGTCGATAATTGGTTTTGCGGTTGCCAGTTGCTCAGTGCTGGCTTGCGGCTCGCTGATATTTTTAGCGAACCAGTATTCATCTTCCTGCTCGCGCCACTCAAAACCTGCCTGCGCTTGTTGGTAGCTATCACTCATGACTTCACCTCGCTTGACCGGTTAATGTCTCTCGATAGCGCAAGCAGTTCTTCTAACGTCTGCTGACCTTCAAGCAATAACTGCTCGCGGTGCTCCTGACTGCGTACTGGCATAGGTACAAAATCAACACCCATTTTTGCTAACACATTAGCCATTTGCATGTTGGCGTCATTGTTTTCTGACTTGCAGCGCTGTAGGGCTTTAACAATGCTCATGACTTTCTCCCATACGCCTTAGCGATAAAATCATTGGCGTGCGCCGCTTCTTTAGCCTTCTGGCTGGCTTGATATTCTTCCCAGCTCATATCATCGTCAGCGTCCGGGTTGGTGTTCTCTTCAAGATAAAGCTTGTGCTCTAAATGCGTGCGGTCTTCTGCTTCGATACCAGTTGCTAGGGCATTGGCACCAGTAGCAATGACGGCGCTGGCGAGTAGGGCGGATATTGCGATCTTTGCAGTCAGCTCGACGTTGACTAACTTTAGTAATTGTTCCATAATGGGTCTCCGTAGAAGTTTGGAAGCCCAGTCAATTTGCCTTGACTGGGTTTTTTTATGCCTGAATTTTGACGTTAAGCGCAGCGATTAAAGCGTCGGCGTGTTGCACTGCTGACAGCGCTATCTGAACGCTACTCACTTGCTTGCCAGCGTGGGCTTGAATAAGACCTTGCATGGCTGATGCGGCTAACTGGTCGCGTCGGCTTAACGGTTTTGATTGATTACTCATAAGATGGTCCCTGTTGTTAAATGACTATGGTAAGCAATGCCAATTGCATCACTTACGATAGCCATCCATTACCGCGCCCAATCCAATCGAACGCGCTTCAAGATGGTTCTATGTATTCATGTGCTGTTAAATAGTTTTAGCGATTGCTCGCAGGGCGATTGCCGTTTTGATACGGTCAATAATATCGTGATTACGATATAATGTAAACCCCTGAAACGATATTATTAACGTGTTTACGATAAAAATAGTTAAATATAATACTAATACGATATTTTGAGCACAAAAAAACCGCCAATTAAGGCGGTTTGGTGGGAAAGCAATATGAAATTAATTGTTAATTTACGAAAAAACCCGCACAAAGCGGGTCGGGTGTAGGATAGGCGATAAAAAACCGCCACTAGGGCGGTTCGTTAATACATTAGTCTTAGTCTCTATAGCCTCGTATTGCTCATATTTTATTCAAAAGTCGATTCTTCTTCAGTCCAACGGTGATACAATCAGGAAATCAAAACTAACTAGGATGTAACATGCCTATCACCCGATCTCTGCTGTTTATACTTTTGTCTACGGTGTTAATCACTTCTTGCGACTTGCCAAAAAAGACATCTGATGATGGTGAGACAGAGCCAACAGAAAATCCCGCCGAAGTAACAGGAAACCCATGTTTAGAGTCTTGGGCTATTGACAGAATGAAAGGGCATATCAAAGAGCGAGCAGAAGAATTAATTAACGCTAAATATAGTGCGGGAGTTATTAATTCTTCATTGCTTTATAGGGCAGACATTTCATTTGATTACATATCGCAGCCTACTACTTTAGAAAATGGTGATCTATCCTGTTCAGCTAAAGTGATAATTTCTTATGTAGGAAATGACCATTCAACAAAAGACTTGGCTATTACCTACGCAAACCTTGTAAACGCTAATATTGAGTACAACTCTAATCCTTTCGCAAATACTTTCAGCGGTTATAGTCTTAAGCAGGAACTAACAAGCCTTGGTATTAATGAATTTAATATTAACGAGTTCAGCGACATATCGGGAAATAGTTTTGCTACTCAAATGGAATATGAGTTACGGACAACTCACTCAGAAGATGGAGAGGAACAACAAAGTTATCAAGCAGAAATTGGTAAACCTGCTGCGATGCTAGCATCGATCACTTTGTTAGATAACTTGATACAAAAAAACAAGCGCTCTAATAGTTTGCCGGATGCTGGAAGTGCGGAAGGCCAGGCAACTAAAGCAGATAGTTATTATGATGAATACGATGAGTATGTAGAATACTCTGAAGAAGTAGAAGAGGTGATAGACTTTCAGGATGATCCAATTGCTCCTCAAAAGCTAAAAACAACTGAAAGCGAAGAGCAAAAAGTAAAAGATAAAATTGTTGCACCGCATACTATAAAAGCCGACAAAGAAACCTCCAAACCTATTGCAAAAAATGAAACGATAGACGAAGACAAGTATGATACTGCTTATGTCTATGATTACAGTTATGATGAACAATAATATAAGAATTAAGAAATATGAAGTAGACGAGTGTTGATAAAATAGATGAGCGATGCTATGGTCGAATTTACTTTGTCCGACTGTTAAGGTGTCGCTTATGAAAACTTGGTCAGCACTTCTTATATCTATGTTCATGATGGCGCCAGTAGTACAGGCGAATGCTCAGAACTATCCTTGCTCTAAGAGCATGGGCGGTGTATCGCATTGCAAAGATGGTAAGTTCGTTTGTAACAATGGCAAGATTAGTCAGTCTAAGAAGACTTGTACTGGTTAGACTTTGGTAGATTGACAGGCGAGAAAAAACCCACCGTGAGGTGGGTTTATAATTTATTTCTTAGATTTCTTAGGCTGATCTTTTGGTTGATGTCTGAAATCGATGGTTCTGTGTCGTACACGATAATCGAGCCCTGACAAAGGATGTTGGTGATGGCTATAAAAAGCAAAACTTGATCTCACACAATCCGTGAAATTTTTTGCTTTAGAAATAGGTATCTCATCTTCACCAAGATCCTCTATTTCTAACTGTTGACTATCTAGCTCTTTTATATCATCTTTCCATCCATCTGTTATATCTTTTTGGTTTATAGTCGTTTTAGTAATATATATAAGCAGTCCACCTTCAGTTTGATTATCTGTCCCCGTAGAGTATCTATGAAGTAATTGCTTTAGTCCCTTATAATGATAACTCTTGTCTTGACGTATTTTACCTTCACCTAGCCACATATAATTTGTGTAAGGGTAAGTCACAACTATATCACAATGCCCATTGACGTTAGGATCATGTTCCGCCTTCCAACCAATCAGCTCCAAACCATTACAGATCGTAACATTGACTAAGTTTTCTCCATTCTTAGGATTCTCTTCAACCATTGACTGATGGTATATATTTTTAGCTCTACTAAGCTGATCGATAATACGATCTATATCTTGATTTACTTTATCTACAAAATCATTATAGTCAGTAACATGAGGCCTTCTTGATTCTTCGTTGATTTTTGCTGAAGAAAGTGTTGCGTTTAAGAGTTCTCTAGGCACTTGTTGTCCCCATAAATCTTTCAGAAGGCTTAAAGAAAGTCACAACCTGTATGCCAAAATCTTCTAGTGTTAATTTGTCACCTGTATGAGGGTTGTAGTACTCTTCTTTTCTCATATCTTCAATAATTTCTTGTTTGTCAGGTACCTCTATATATATGCCTTCAGTAGGGTCTAAAGCTTCAAATTCCTGACTTAGTACGCTAACAGGTGGTCTAGTAAGGTAGAAGACAGCATCATAGAATATGTCTTCATCTACTACCGGGCTAACACGATATAAGTCATCAAAGTTTAAATGGCTTTTTGTTTCTGGGCCCACAGATATATAGTCGATAATTGCAAGGCAGACAGCCTGCATATCTTTCTTAACAGTAGGATTATTGGAAATCAGAATTTTGATTTCTTTTATTTCTGAGGATTTCATAGTATCGCCGTCATGAAATGAGTTTGTCTATTGCAAAATCTAAATCGTTTTCATTGCGAGATTCTTTGATAAAAGCATCGAATAGATGTTTGTTATTAGAGGATGTAATATTAATATAGCTGCTTTTCAGTGAAATCTCTAGATGATTTCTGTTATTCCTGTAAAATTTACTGGTGATTTTGTAGGGAGTAATATCATTATTTAAAGGGATCTTTTGATCTTTATCTTTCTCTTGACGAACACCTTTTGCTCCTTCTTTGTGATAAGTTGCGCTACGTAGGTCTGTGCATGATTTTCTTGCACCCTCTTCATGTGTTGTACCTGATGGAGTTTCAAAAGTAATTTGAATGACACCATTAGTTCCATCTTCTGGTAACTTATAAAAAGTACGTATCTTAGGGAAAAAATCGATAGCCGTATCTTTATCTAAACTAATCCTTAAATCTTTCTTCAAAAATTGTAGTAATTGGCTTTTTGAAGACATAGCTTGTAGGTGACCAAGAATACTTGCTTGATCAACTCCTATTATAATGCGGTTATTAGTGTTGTCCAATATCAAAAAATCATAGCATTTTAAGTACTTTGATACGACGGCTATAATCTGCTCATATTCCTCAAACATTCCTTTTTTAAAGGCTTTTTTTATTTCAGCTGAGGTAAGATTTTTCCTAACCTTTACTTTGCGACCTGTACTGAACTGGTATAGGGTTCTTTTGCCTGATAGTGCTGTCTTCTTCATACAGGCATATTTCGCCTTATCTTTTGGAACAGCCAAAAAGCTTGTTTCTAATGCTTTTTCTATTTTTTTAATATTATCTTGCTCTGGATAAATTGTGATCATTTTATCATCGAAGGAAGTATGTTCAGAGAAAAGCTCTACTAACACCTTATGCAGCTTAGTTAATTCTATTTCCGACTTATTCTTCAAAACATTGGCTTTGATTCCATCGATATTTCTACCAGTAAAGCTTTCGCTAGCTTTTTTACACTCTTTACGCACCTCATATAGCACTAAAGCACGATCCCCTAACTCTGTTAAAATATCGCAAATACTGCTTTGTAGTGTTTCTATCTCTTGCTCTGTCATAGTAATCATCTCTTATCTTAATTTCACTTTAGTAATGTACACATATAACTTTTTAACATATTTCTTGCAAAAAATTGGCAAATTGGTTGATTAGTATTCATAGCATTTCATGATATACAAACCTTTAACCCAACCTCTCTAGCCTCACTCAAGTCAGCACCCTTTTTAATACTATATGGCACGTTAGAAGTAGCCTCTAATCATCAAAAATATATTTTCGACGAAATTCTTCATAGTTTTCAGTGCTATCAATTTCTTTCAGTAGTATTGAAGCACAAGCTGTTTCGACGTTATTACCAGCCATAGTCTCAGGAAACGCATAAGAGAAGTCAGACTCTGATAGCGTTCTTTTAGGTGATTGCCAGCTCTCCATTACCTCATCTTTAAACCCATAAACTATACGAGCCTTAACAAAATAATTTTGGTCTTCACATGATATAAACCATTGTTCTTTTGAGTAGTAAAAGCCTTTCTTTCTTAAAGGGTTCTTATTGATAAATGTTGACTGAAATATAGCTGAAATATATTTTGGTTTGTCTTTTGCGCTTCTAAAACTACTAGCGCCTCCATAGACCGTAATATTCTGTCTTTTGACAGAATCATAATCTAAGAAAATCTGAACTTCTTTGTCACTAGTCTTACCCAAATCAACCCAGTCAACAGCACCAGCAGCCGTAGATGCTAGAATAACTCCAGATATTAAAGCTATCTTCATAATTACATCCTTGTATTAATCCCAATCCAGCGCCTCACGATACACGCACCATCCCAATGGCAGCGTGTCGACTGGCGTGGCGAACTTTAGGAAGTGGAGGATCCATACATACGCCCAATCATTAGTATTCGACATATTTACCTACTACTTTGCCTACCAAATTACAGTCACCCATTGGCATCATCTTTTGTTCGTGCCAATCAGGATTAAGCGGCTTTAAGTACATATCATTTGATTTTTCACCTATTACCAACTGCTTGAATGTAGCTTCCGTGTCGTCATTACACTGAACAACTACTAAGTCACTATCTTTAAGGGCGAATAATCCAGTCTCAGGCTCAACATAGATTATTTCATTAGGCTTAAACTCAGGCAGCATGCTGCGCCCTTGAACGCGCAAGCAAAAACCGTTCTTAGATAGGTTAGGAGGGCGTGGCGCTTTGCCTATAGTATCTAGCATCGTTACAGACTCAATATTAGACCAACTACCAGCCGCTACCCAGCTCAGTATAGGCACCATGCTGGGATCTTCTGATATAGAGACGCGTCGAGTATCGATAGGCAGGTTAAATAAATCATCCCCACCTTTCCCTTGTATCTCTTTTATTTGCGCTCTTAACTCGTCGATAGATGGATTTTTAGGCACATCTAACATTTCACCATGATTATTAATCAACCAGTCAGCATTCACACCAGTAGTCTTAGCTATATCAAATAGGCTAGATGATTCTTTATTTCTATCATTCTCAATATCTGATATAGCGCCTTGCGATGTCTTAACTTTTTTTGCAAGTTGTACTTGGGTTAGTCCTGCGTGTTTACGGGCTTTTTTAACCCTATCTCCAAGACTTTCAATGTTCATCTCAATACCCCTTATAAATTATCGTAATTATGATACAAATAAATATCGTTTTGACGTTTGATTAAATAACGTAATTACGATAATATGATTATTATTAAACGTCGGAGCGATATTTATGACCAACACTATCAATTGGACGTCTATTGTCCGAGACCTATTGAAAGATAGGACGCAAATTGAACTGCAAGAAATAACTGGTGTGCATCAAGGCGTTATTAGCGACCTTAAGAGCGGCAAACCTAAACCGCACCTTACATACATCAATGGCGCTGCATTAATAAAGGCTCATCAAGAGCTTTGCCAAGAACAAACAGAGGAGGCCTAACCATGTCCACAAACCAATTATCGCCCGAAAGAGTGCAACGGTCACGCAATATGCAATCAGACATCTTGCACGCAGTTGCAGAGACTAAGCAGGTAAATGTCGCTAAATGCCTTGGCGTAGAGTCAAGTACCGTCGGTCGCTGGCTAGATGCGAAAAACCCAGAAAGCCAAGTCGTCCGGTTTTGCGACATTCTTGCGCTTTGCGGTCTAAAGGTCGTGCCAGCCAATGCGAAATGCTATGACGCGGAAAAAATGGCAATACTGTTTCGTGTCACAAAGTACCACTTCCAAAACTTAGAAGAAGTAGATGACTTCTTTGAGAACGATGCTGGCATGCCTGAAAGACCTGATGTGCGCTACAGCCGTACAAGCGATCTATCAAATATAAAAACCTATCCGAACACCGTATTGGCATTGCTTGCCAGCCTTTACGAAGGCTTCAAGAGCTTTGTAGCTCCCAAGAACGATATCAGTAGACCGACATTGCTAGTTGCAAGGTTGAATATTGAAAATGAGATAAAGCAAGAACGTCAAGACATCGTGGCAGACGATGCCGCCTTTTGGAAGACAGCTCTGATTCTATCCAATATCGTCGGATTATTTATCTTGCTGACTATGACTTTTAGATTCTGGGGGCTGTGATGTTAAGAGAACAAACTTTTAGCGATAGAAGTAATTATCCAAAAGCTGTTGATGCTGAATGGTTGGCAAAAATTGCTGAACATAAAGAAAAGGTTGGTTTTACTGATCTGGATGATCCAAACGCATCGAAGCGCAAAGTACAGCGTACAGAAGAACAGATGCGTGAGCTTGAAGGTATCGAGAAAGCCAAGGCGGAAGCAAGAGCGCAGGCAGAACACCAGGCAGCGCTGGCAAGACTGGCAGACGGTACAGCCATTCATCGTCAAAAGAAAGAAGGCACGGCATTGGTAATGAAGGGCAAGGCAAAGTCAACCAAGACCAAAAGAGACAGCTCGAAGGATAGACCGAATGCCGCAGCAAGACGCGCCAAGATCATAAAAACGATTAACACCGGCGGCAGAATTAAGTTAGAGCGTAAAAAAGGCGCAGCTTATCAAGCGCAGTACATAGATATGCGCTGGATTATCGACAATCACAAAATGAATATCAAGCGCATCAAGTCGGTTAGATCTAGCGACTCTTACTTTGTCCTAGATAAATTTGCTCGCTATCAAGCACCAGAAGTCATTAACGGTGCGGCTGAAGATAAAGACAAGCTGCTTACTGCATTACTTAGCAAGAAGCTGGTGCTGGCAAGTGATGTCATGGGCACGAATAAGTTAGCCACAGCGACAGTGCTCACTATTGCGACGCAGCACGACTTGGAAGTTTATACCGTGTTTGATGATAAGCGTGTGACACATGGCTGGATATATATTTTAGATGAAGAAAAGCGCAAGGCGAAGATTCATAAGCTTGGCGATATGTTGCAAGCGCTGGATCATTTAAAAGAGAAGAAAGCGAAAGCTGGGCAATAAAAACGCCTTATCAGCGTGAACTGATAAAGCGTCTAACAAAGCGAGTACTACGAAATGAACATTAACGGCAACCAAACCATCAATAACGGAGATTATGCCATGCAATTCCCAACTATTCAACAAAATACTGATTTACAGCAAGCGGTATCGGCGCGGGAGCTTTATAGCTTTTTAGCGCCTACAGAGCGTTTTGCAAGCTGGTTTGACCGCCAGTTACAGTACGGCTTTACCGATGGTAAGGATTATTTAGGGTGTGAAGTTTTTAACACCCTAGCAAATCAAACACTTACAGACTTTTTTGTCTCTATTGATATGGCAAAAGAAATATCAATGATACAGCGTTCCGACAAAGGCAGGCACGCACGTCAATATTTTATTGAGTGTGAGCGCAGAGCACGCCAGCCAGCCATACCGCAGTCATTTTCTGAGGCGCTGCTACTTGCTGGCAAGTTACAACAGCAAATCGAGCAGGATGCGCCAAAGGTCGCTCATTATGACGCGGTGGCAGATCGTAAGACGTTGCTAAATGCCACGCAGGTCGCTCAGTCAGTGGGGATTAAATCAGCTCAGGCGCTAAACAAGCGTCTTAGCCAGGTCGGTGTGTATAACGCCAACTGCAAGCGCGGTAAAGCGTTTCAAGCGTGGTTCATTCAGCGCGGACTGGGTGAGATGAAGCAGGGTGATACAGGTCACATGCAGCCGTTATTTACCACCAAGGGCCAGATGTGGGTTTATGAGCTATTAAGCAAAGAGGTGGCGTAAATGAACACTAATAAGAGGTATGCAATGCAAGAGACCGGCTTTACACAGGTAGATAACAAGATATTTGATGCACAGCCGTTTCTCACGCCTATCGCCTTTGGTGTGCTTATGCGAATGGTCAGAATGATTGAAGGGTATCAGGGTAATGATGATGCTGCTTTATCAAATACCTTTTTGCAGAAGATGTGCAATATGAGTAAAAACACTGTCTCAAAAGCGGTTGGCGAACTCGTGGAATTTGGATTTTTAAACCAAGATTCTCAGCAAAGAAAGACCGCTATTTACACTTTGAACTATGAAAATATCTCTACTTTTGATGCTAAAAAACATGGTCAGAATTTAGCATCCCAAAATTTAGCATCCCAAAATATGACCATTAGATTCCCAAAATATGACCCAGTTGTGTCCCAAAATATGGGAAGTAATAAAGAAAACATAAATAAAACTTCTTTAAAGAAAACTATAAAGAGTGGCGCAGAAGAAAACCCCGACGTTAAAAAATTGTCACCAGCAAAACAAGAGCGAGAGATTTTAGTTAAATCGCTTTTTGACAAATGGATTGAATTATCTGGTCAAAAAATCAAACCCTCTAAAAAACGTCTTAGTCACATTAACGCACGATTGGATGATGATTTCACAGAACAGCAAATTATCGATGCTATGACCTACGTTGCCACTGATAGCTGGCATGTTGCCAATGGTCAGAATCTAATCGAGATTGCCGTTAGATCAACTGAGCAGTTGGAAAAGAAACTAATCAAGATCGCAGCGCTTAACGCACAGCAAAACAATACTCAGGGGAACACTCATGCAAACAACCAGCCAGCTAACAACAAACCTCGCAGAGAAACTACAGACGAATACAAGCAGCGGATGCAGCGAGAGTTTAACGAAGAGTTTGGAATCGAAGTACAGCCCGACAGCAATACAGACTGCTACAGCTAAGGTCTTAAATCTTTTTGCAGAACTCAAAGAAGAGTATGGCGCATTGTTTGACAACAAAGAACATCGCTACACGCCAGCCAAGGCACGCGAATGGGCAGTTGAGCTACTAGAGTCAGGCATAAACGGCGAACAGTACCAACGTGGACGCTGGCAAGCACTCAAGCAGCAGGATTATCCAGTAGAGCGAGCTTACAAGTTTATTCAGTTATGCAAACTAGGTGAGATTGATACATACCCCACAGCCAACGACGCTTTTACCATAGCTTGTACCAATTGCGGCATGAAGGGTGACATAGAACGCGATTGGAAGCATGAAGTGGTTTATGAGACAGCAAATAGGATTGGATGGGGAAAGCTGGCAAGTGCGACGGAGTATTTCTTCAAGACGTTTAAGCAAGTGTATGAGCAGGTAGTGATTGAGCATAAGGCTGGCAAGACGTTTGTTATTCCTCAGTCACATCGCTTAGCTAATATTCACCAGCCGGTCGAAGTAGGTAGTGAGGCGGATAAGCGGATTAGTAAAAAATTGGCGGAGTTGCGGAGGATGAGCGCATGAGCAAACCAGACAGACACTTCATCGCCTTCGTCCACATCGACATGCCTTGGTGCAGTAGTCCGAAAGCATGGCAGCCAGTTTCTAACGAGATTGTCTTATTTGAGCAGCCGGACATGCCAGCCTATGACGATATTGTGAGTGCCGTTAAGCAGGCGTGTCCAGCAGCGGTTGGCGTCGTGCTTAACAATTTGCATGAGATCAGCCACACGGATTTTCTAAGTTTTATTAACGGTAGCAAGGATTGGGAGGTGGGTGCGTGAAGAAGGGCCCAGCTGACTACACCGCAGGCGAGCAGAAGTACCTAGCTCGCCAGCAAGCGGTCAAGGCTGGCAGGCCAAACGCCATGACGTACTTTAAAAACGTCGCAGTGACCAAGGCGGGCGATTTTGTCATAGGGCTGACGTACAACAGCAAGCTACAGCGTTACTCAGCGAGCGCGATTGAGATAGACGGCGTGCGTGATAACGGGAAGCTGTGTAGTTGGGATAAAAGCGGTATCGCACTAGATGACGATTTAAGCTCACTTAATCTTGGTTCGGTGCAAGTGGGTGTAAGAACAATCTAAAACAAACCTAGGGGTGAAATTTAGTGATTTTGATAGGGATAGACACAGGGGTGAGCACTGGTTTTGCGTGGAGCATCAATGGTAAGTTTCAAAGCATCGATACTGAATCGATTTTGAGCGCACAGGAGCGAGTATTAAGTATCGCTGGTGATGTTGGTCACGCTGGCATGGACGTGATTGTGTGTATTGAGGACGTTAGATTGCGCAAGTGGGTACAAAAAGGCGTTGGCAATGAGCGTATGCAAGGCGTCGGCTCAGTAAAGCGTGATTGTAGTATCTGGCAAGAGTTTTGTGAGCGCAACGGCATACCGCATATCTTTGTCGCGCCAAAAGCGATACAGACCAAGCTTAGCGAAAAAGACTTTCACATAATTACTGAGTGGCCATACCAAACGTCAGGGCACGCACGAGACGCTGGCATGATGATTTATAAAGTTTATCGATTGCTAAAGCGCAAGCATATCAACATGCCAGCCAAGTTTGAGCCAAAAATTAAGAAACCGCGCAAGCCAGCGCTATACAAAGTTAAAAAGGAGAAGGCGTTGTGAGTGATAATCAAGCAAGAACAGCCGATAAGATAATGCCAGTACAGCGCAAGCACGCGCATTACTTCAAAGATGTTAGCGACTTCAATGAAATGGACACTTATTTATTCTGCCGTGTTTGGAAGGTGAAAGACGATAGCGGAGCGTTACATCATGCGCTAAAGAAGTTGATGGACGCTGGCAAGCGCGGCAACAAAGATAAGATTAAAGACGTTACTGAGGCACGCGATACGCTCAATCGTTATTTAGAGATTGAGGCGATGTTTGCGGAGGTGAGCGAGTGAAACTATTAACGCGGGCGCATCTTAAGAAGCTGGACAAAAAATATATTAGTGCCGCCGTTGACTCGGATGGTAATGCGAATGCTTTTGAGGTGATATTGAGCAGAGAGCACCATAGGGGCGAAGATTTATGGGGTGAGCATCTAGGTAGTAAGTGCACGCTAATAGGTTACGGTTTTTATGCCGGTGACTGGAAGAATAGCAATATCAATCGCAACGGCATTAAGTAGTTTTTGCCTAAATAAAAAGCATCAATTTGAGGGCGACACATGAGCGATACTATTGAAAAATCTGCGGTAACTGATTTATTAGAGGTGCAAGGCTGGCTGACTGGATGGGGTGACTTTTGTAATAATCGCGGTACTGTAGGCGGTCATCTAGGGTATCAATCGCCGTGTGCAATTATCATGCGTGATAATGTAGAGCAGCAGAGCGCAAGTATTCGCCCGGTACTGTGGAATATGGACGATCAGGCGTATTACACACTGATAGACCGCGAGCTGGCTGGCATGAGACAGTCAGGTGACAAAGAGCTTATGATGTGGGCAAGCCTTATACGTCGTTATTACTTGTATGGTATGTCTTATACTCGCTTGAGTAAGTCAGTAGTCAGTAAGTATGAGTATGGCGAGGACACGAAGATACAGGCTCATGTTCGGAAGGTGCAGAGGCACTTGAGTAATGCGGAACGGCATATTTATGAGGCTATTTTGGAGCTGGCTTAAACTATGTGTCACTTAATATACGCAGTCAAGCCCCACACCCGCCAGCAACTCAACCCCATGAACGAATATATCAAGTCAATTCGCGTTAATTTACGTTTCAGGTTTAAAATAGCTTGATTATTGGCACGACTTGGGGTAACTTTGTGCTATCGTGAACGGGTAGGTCGATGGATAAGAGGTTGTGTATTCGCAATCCGCCAGACTTGCCGCACTAAACATATTCTAAAAAGCTCATACCTTAATCGGTGTGGGCTTTTTTTGTGGGTGATTTTATGGCTATTCAAAAAGTTGACGTGACAGTACCGGGCGGTGATACGCCGCGAAGCGCTAATATTAAGATTAACGCTAACTTTAGCGACCAGACCAATGCAGCTAGTCGCTTAGTTGGTAAAGGCGTGGGTAACGTACCCGAAATATCACTTTACGGAGTTGCAGAAACAGGGGTTGGCGGTATGTCTAAACACGCATATTCACAAAACGATCCTGCTGCGTTGATAAGGGCAGCAACCCAAAACGGCTCTCACTTTTTTACAGCAAGCGGTGAAAACTCAATCGTCTTGCAATACTCATGCGGTATTTTCATAAACACAGAGATTGATAAGGCAGGTATATCGCTAAAAAACGGCAAAGTTAGATTTTTCACTTCGATATATGACGGGACGATTGTTGCGGGTGATCTTTATACTACTTTGAACGCAACAAAAGATGCAAACGGCTTCTTGAAGGGCGCAAGCCCAGTTGTTGATATGTATGACAACAAAATAGGTTTAAATCATGATGCTGAGCAACAAGGTGGCATCACGTTTGAAAAGTTAGGCGTAGGTGATTACTTAGTCAAAGGCTCGCTCGGGTTTGCTCAAGAAGGCTGGTACATAGAGACACCAAAAGACGCGAACGGTAATGTGCTTGTTGCAGTCGTTTATAAGCAGTTAGCAAACAACGATTTAAGTATCAAGACTTACGCTAAAAAGTTTGACGATGAAACAGGCGATATCGTCGCAAACTTAACTAAACCTCGTGACATCCCGGTTGGACGTTTTATCAGCTTGCGTTTACATGAGTTACCAAAAGAGCCACCAGTGATGCCAACTCAAGACACTAGCGCAGACGCGCCAGCACAAACAAACAACCCATAACTCTTTTGACTCATAAGTATCTGTTTGCTGTGAGTCTTTTTTACATGCGAGGTAAACCAGAGAGGTGCAAGCATGGCAGATAAATGCGGTGCTAAAACACGAGCTGGCAAGCCTTGCAAGAAAACACCGGTCGAAGGTAAGAGGCGCTGCCGTTTACATGGCGGCTTATCTCCCGGCGCACCAAAAGGCAATAAGCATGGCTTACGTCATGGCATGTATAGCCGTATCTTTACCGATGAGCAGTTAGATGAAGCTCAGGCAATGCAAGGTGATGTCAGTCGTGAGCTGGCAATTGCACGCATACAGCTTGCTAATTGCTTGGCTTATCGTAAGGCGCAGGGTGATACGCCACAGCTTGATGAAATCAAAGACGAAACACTAGCAGATGAAGAAGATGAAGACGTCGTTAAGAAAGCTCGCGCTAAAGATGCAGTCAGATGCGGTGAATACTATGACCCCGATGAAGATGATTATGGCGGTCAGGAGTCAGAGCCGTTAAAACGCACTAGGGTTTATCGCACACGAGACTGGGCAAACGAAGAAGCCCGGCTGATTAACTTGATTGCTAAGCTTGAGATGCAGCTAATCAAACAAAGCATAGCGACGCTTGAGCTTGAGCAGCGCAAAAAACTGATGGAGGCAGCAGAACGTAGAGAGTCTGGCAGCGGCAGAAACGTAGAGGACATGACAGATGAGCAGCTTAACGCCTACTTGGAGCAGCTACTCAAGTCTTAGCGAACTTGCCAGCAGATTGCCAGATTTAAAGAAGCTCACTGCTAAGCAAAAAATTGCGCTCATTAATATCATTAAAGAGATTAAGAAGCGCAAGAAGTACAAGCTCAACGAGTTATTCCCCAATGAAGGACCGTTTGCAAGGCATGGTTATACCAAGCACTTATCGTTCTTTAGCGACGGAGCTTACTACGGCTCACGCCTATTTATGGCTGGCAACCGAGTTGGCAAGACGATTGCAGGCACGTATGAAGATACTTTGCACGCTACCGGCCTTTATCCTGATTGGTGGATAGGCAGGCGTTTTGACCATCCAACGAAGGGCTGGATTGCTGGCAAGACCAATGAGACGACACGCGATATTCTGCAAGTCGAGCTGTTTGGTAACGTCGTCTTTAAAGATGGTGGTAAGAAAAAGACCGTAGATGGCACTGGCATCATACCGATTCACCTGATTGACCAAAAATCAATCAGATGGAAGTCTGGCGTTGCTGACTTAATCGATACAGTTAAGGTCAAACATGCCAGCGGTGGTTGGTCGTACATTGGCCTTAAGTCGTACCAACAAGGGCGAGGAAGCTTTGAAGGTACGGCGATGCACTACATCCATCTGGATGAAGAGCCGCCTGAAGAAGTTTATACCGAGTGTTTGACGCGGACAGCAACGACACGAGGTTTGATTTACATCACGTTTACGCCATTGATGGGCGTAACACCGATGGTCAAGAACTTCATCGAGAAAGCCGATGAAGGAATTACCAGTGTTACTCGCGCTACTTGGAACGACGCACCGCATTTAACAGATGATGACAAAGCGAATTACTTAGCGTTATTCCCTAAGCATGAGCATAAAGCGCGGATGGAAGGCATACCTTACGCTGGCAGTGGTCTCATCTATCCGATTGATGAAGATGAAATCATCGTTGAGCGTTTCGATATACCAGCACACTGGCCGCAAATCAAAGGTATGGACTTTGGATGGGACCATCCAACGACGTGCGTTACGCTGGCATGGGATAGAGACAACGACATTGTTTATGTCACGGACGAATATGCAGCACGTGAGCGCACACCACGCGAGCACGCGCCACACTTTAACGATAACGGATCATGGCAGCCAGTCGCATGGCCGCATGACGGTTATCAGCATGACAAAGGCAGCGGCTTAACACTCGCTGAGCAGTACCGCGACGAAGGCGTCAACATGCTGGATGAAAATGCCACGCATGATGATGGTAGTAATGGCGTTGAAGCAGGCCTCATGGAAATACTACAGCGCATGGAGACTGGCAGATTGCTGGTGTTCAGTGATTGTACTGAGTGGCAGGACGAACGCCGCACCTATCATCGAGACAAAGGCAAGATCAAGAAGCTATACGATGACTTGATGGATGCCACACGCTACGGCGTGATGATGTTAAGACATGCCAAGGTCAAGCCGCGAGCAGGACGCAATCGAGTTAATAACAATACAACGGTTTTATAAAGGATAAAGATATGTCAGAGCTACCGAACAGTGTCACCAAAGAAAGCTTGGAAGATTTAATTGCTAAAAGCGAAGTCGTTTACACAAACCCAGTTGGTACATTAACGCATTGCGTAATCACGTTACCTTGTGGCTATGGCGTCACTGGCGAGTCTGCTTGCGTTGATCCAGCTAAGTACGATAAAGCTATTGGCGAAAAGTATGCGCTGGAACAAGCTGTGGATAAACTGTGGCCGCTTGAAGGTTACTTGCTTGCTAATGACCGCTATCGTGCCAGCGCAGTAGATACTTATTTGGGGCGTATGCACAAAGAACAGGGTCAGTTAAAAGACCGCCTCGATAAGCTTAGCGTGTTTTTAGATAAGCCTCAGCCTAGTTTCATCGCAGGTGATGAATGGGTTTTATTAAAACAACAGAAGAGATATATGAAAGAGTATTTAGATGTATTGAGTATTCGTGTTGCGAATGCAGAAGCTATTAGCGACTAGGTGAACCAAACATCATAAGCCACCTTAACTGGTGGCTTTTTGTGGGAAAAACAACCATGACGCATTACCAGATACCCAATAGCGTGCTGTTTGGCAGAGCGCAGGGCAAGAATGTTAGCAAGGCATTGAGCGACTACAGCTTAGAGACGCTACAGAAGCGTGCGAACAATGGTAATGCGGATGCTAAGAAACTCATTAAGCAATTAAAGGATAAGCAATGTCACTAACCATACGATACGGCGTGCCAGCACCAGCAGTAGTTAAAAAGGGCTATGGCTTGCAAGCGTTTATCTCAAACGTGTTCTTTGAGGCGGACGAAGGCGCAACTGCCAACGATGCTGCATTGATACTTTGTCGTCGTGCGTTTGGCATTGGCAAGTCTTATATCGCTGTGCGCCGCAATCAGGCGTACCAGTTGCGCGACAAGGACGGCAAGTTCTTAGCAGATACCGCAGAGGACTGCGCTCAATACTTGTGGAATGGTCATGCAGCAGAGCGTGAGAAGCATATCGTCATGGACTGCTTACTAGAAAACATCGATCAGCTGGTCATGCACAAGCCTGAAGGCGAAGATTTAAACCGCAAGGCGCTAGACAAATATTTTGAAGGTGAAGAAACCTTTACCACCGGACTAATGGATATTGCCAACTCATGAGTAATCAAGCGACACACGGACTAGATGACGACTTTAAGCTAACAAAGGACGGCAAGTTTCTTGTGTGGGCGCATGATATGTATGAGTACGAGCGCGAAGCACAAGCAGAAGGTCGGGCACTGCGGGCACGCGATGAGCGCTTCTATGACGGGCATCAATTCAGCGATGAAGAAAAACAAGTCTATGCTGAGCGCAATCAAAAGCCGCGTACCTATAACGAGATCAAGCCAGCCGTCGATTGGATCATTGGTAGTGAGCGCCGAGCCCGTAGTGACTGGAATGTGCTACCGCGTACCGCTGATGATGTCGAGCCAGCCCAGTTAAAGACCAAGCTCATCAAGTATGTTGATGATATCAACAAGGCAAAGTGGCAGCGCAGTGCCGCATTTGAGGATTGTGTCAAGACTGGCGAGGGCTGGACCCGTATCAGTGTAGAGCCAAACGAGGATGGTGAGCTGATGATTCAGCTGAACTATGAGAATTGGCAAAACATTTTAATCGATGGTCAGTCGGTCAAAGCGGACTTATCAGACAACCGCTACTTGTGGGCCACAAAGATTATTGATATTGAGACGCTTGAGCAGTGGTTCCCGAAAAAGAAAGAAGAGATTGAAGCGGACGCTGGCGAGTACCAAGAGCTTGATGATGACTTGATGTTTGACCAAGTGGGCGATGACGGCAATAATTTATATAACAACTCACGTCGCTCCAGTGCGTGTAGCGACAGCAATATTAACGTGGTGCGCTCAGGCTCAATGAGCATCATGGGTGGTCACTACTCATCAACGCGCCGCGCTGTGCGTGTATGGGAAATGTGGTATCGCAAAACCGAACGAGTTGAGCTGCTAGCTAACGCTGGCGGATTGACCGGGCAGATATTCAACAGTAAGAACGAAAAGCATTTGCTGGCACTAGAAGAAGGCGCTAAGAAGCGCGAGACAGTGCGCGAGCAAATGTACATGGCTATCTATACCGCCACCACCGTTTTGTACCATGGCAAGTCTATCTATAAGCATAACCGCTATCCATTCGTGCGCCGCTTAGCATTCATCGATAAGACTACTAAGTCACCATACGGCGTCGTGCGTCAGATTGTTGATCCACAGTCGGACTTAAACCAACGTAAGAACCAAGCGCTATTTATGATGGCAACCCGTCAAGTGGTTGCAGATGAAGGTGCGGTCGAAGATAAAGATGATGCTATCAAGCAAGTCGCTAAAGTTAATGGATATATCGAAGTTAAAAAAGGCTCACGCTTTGAGATTCGCGACAATCAATCGCTGGCAGGACCGCATGTACAGTTCGCTGAAATGGACAGCGCGTACTTAAAACAGATTAGCGGCGTGACCAGCGAAAACCGTGGTATGGGTAACAGCGCTCTATCAGGTATCGCTATTCAGTCTTTGCAAGAGCAAGGCACCGTTATCACAACACCTATCATCGACAATCACCAACTGGCGCACCAGCTAGAAGGTGAGCTTGTGCTATCGCTGTGTGAGCAGTACATCAATCGTAAGATGCAGTTTCGCGTAACCAGTGACATTAAGAACCCTGGTGAAAAAGATTTTGTGGTATTGAACGAGACGCCAGAGACAGACATTACCGCGACGCAAGCAGACTTTGTGATATCCGAGCGTGACTACAGACAAACCATGCGTCAAGCCTTGTCCGAGCAGTTGATGAACGTATCAGCACAGATAACACAAGCAACAGGTGATCCAGCAATAGCGATTGGCTTTATTGAAATGGCTATCGACTTGCAAGACCTGCCAAACAAAGAGCGCCTATCTAGCAAGCTGCGTGAGATTTCAGGACTGCCACCGATTGATGAGAACGAAGATGACAAACAAGCGCGTGAAGAGGGTGAAAAAGAAGAGCAAGCGAAGCAGCAAGCAATGCAGGAAGCGCTACAAGAGCTTGAAATGGCGAAGCAGAAATCAGCAATCAACCTTGACAACTCGCGTGCCAACCAATACAACCGTGAAGGCGAGCGTGAGAAAGCCAATGCCCGTCGCGCTCAGGCTGAAGCACTGGTTAAGTACCTCGAAGCCGCTGGACTGGTGGTTGATAACGCTGACCTTAGTAATATTGCTGACGACCTCATTAGCAATATGGACAACATAATGAACGGTACACAGCCAACACAGCCGGGCAGCGATCAGTTAGAGGCGCAAGGTCAACCAGTTGAACAAGCACCAGTACCGATGCAGACCGACCTGCCAGCACAGCCGCAGCAACCAGAGCCGCCAACACAAGAACAGCCAGTCATGCCAGAGGGTGAGGTGCCCGCTGGCGAAGACGGACAAGCGCCAATGTCACCAGAAGAAGCCGCTATGATGCAGCAAGTGATGGGGCAGCAGGCTGGCGAGTAATGGTATAATAACCCTATTAAATAAGGAGTTATTCATGCGCTGTTTCTATGTTTTCTACCAAACGAAAAACAATCTTTTAATTCGCAAACTGCCTATATCAACTGCCGATGGTCGTATTTTTAGTGAGTATGATTTCATAAGTTCTGTAGCTAAAGGTCAGGGCTTGCAAGTGTCTGATGTGGCAATAACCCACTGGATTGAGATGAATGAAAAAGATTGGCGAGATTTTGCCAGATAAGCTCAAATAAACTAATCAAGTCACCTACACGGTGGCTTTTTTATTACCTATATTTAACCATCCATAAGGATAACCACGATGCCAGATGATATGAACGACGATTTTGAAATCGATACCAGTGAATTAGAAAACTTGCCAGCCGACGCGGTAGAAGATACTGACGACGCAGCTGATGATGATGACTTTGATTTTACTGGATTGACCGATGAAGAGATTGAGGCCATCAATGCCGAAGAATCCGATAGTGATAATGATGGCGCTGCTGACGATATCGATACTACCGAAGATGACGCCGACAATGCAGATGAAGCTAGCAATGCTGACGGTGACAATGATGGTGCTGATGACGACTACCAGCAAGAAGCCGCGACGGTAGCAGAAAAGCGCACTGCGATTGATGCAGAGTTTGACGCCAAACACGCAGAGCTTGAAGCGCTAGGTGAGCAATACGACAACGGCGATATCTTAGACGGTGCCTATAATACTGCCAAGGTGCGTATTGAGCGTGACTTAAAACGTATTGAAGCGCGTGAGACAGAGCTTGTCACCAAAGAAGATGCGCTTGCAGAGCGTGAGACCAGTAAGCAAGAGCAGTTTCAAAATGACTTTGCTGTAGCGGCCAATGAGTTCATGGCCCGTACTGAGAACGCAATCTTTGTAGAGGGCAGCCCAGAGTTTGCCGCATTGGATCAACAGTTGGGTATGGTCGCACAAAGTATGCCACCGGGCACGCCGTTTGATGTACTACTCGATAAGGCTCGCGCCGCTGTATCGTCTTACATGACATTGCCGGAGGCTGGCAAGACTGGTAGTAAGCCCGTGGACAAAGCGGTCAAGCAAGACCCTGAGACCATGCCAAGTATCTCGAACATGCCAGCAGTCATACCCAATAGCAGCGATGGCAACAAGTTTGCACACTTGGATAAGCTTGATGGTCCAGCACTTGAGCGTGCTATTTCAGATATGAGCGAAGCACAGCAAGCTGAATACTTAAACCAATAGGCTAATACTTATTTATGAATAAAATACGCTATCGTGATTGTCGCATAGGCGATGTTATCGAAGTCACTGGACCGTGTACCATTGTTGTGGAAAGCAAGAGTGGGCGGTCACCGAGACTTAAAGTGATAACCGGTCACGACAGCGACGTGAGTTTTTCAACGGGTGAGCAAGCGCATACGTGCTGTGATACCAAAAATAGTCTGACTAAAGGAGACTAATATCATGGCACAGACTAAGATCAATGACAGCCAAGCTGTTAAAAAATGGGCAGGCGCGTTATTCGGTTCCGCTTTCGTAAAGTCTTTTTACGGTAGCAAGCTGATGGCGTCAACCAAACTTGTCGGTAAAGCCGGTGCAATGGCCAACGCGCCAATCGGTGTTATCAATGACTTGGAAAGTGGCGCTGGAGATAACGTATCATTTGATATGTATGTTCAGCTTAAAGGTCGCGGTACTTATGGCGATGACGTGTTAGAAGGCAACGAGGAAGATTTAACCGCGTTTACGGACGAAGTTAAGATCAACCAAGTTCGCCACGGTGTGACGCCCGGTGGCAAGATGAACCAGAAGCGTACCATCAACGATCTACGTGCAATTGCCAAGGTTAAGCTTGAGCGCTGGCACGCCAACCACTTTGATGATGTCGTGATGACAACATTGGGCGGTGGTCGTGGTCATGCAAAAGACTTGTATATCCCATTAGGTGCAACAGCGCCTATTCGTGGTACGAGTGAATACACCCAGTACGATGCAGACAGTATCGTCTATGGTGGTTCAGCTACGTCTAAAGCTAGCATGACAACCGCTGATGTAATGTCATTGGACGTCATCGACGAGCTTATCTTGAAGGCTAAGAGCGGCGGTAAAGCAGACGGTGAGTTCCGCATGGAACCATTAGAAGAGTCGGCAGAAGAGTATTACATGCTGACTCTATCACCTGAGCAGATCCATGACTTGCGTAAAGATACCGGCGTTGGTGGCTGGCTTGATATCCAAAAAGCTGCGGCTGCCTCTAACGGCTATCAGAACCATATCTTTAAAGGTTCAGCTGGCGAGTACAACAAGACTCACATTAAAGAGGTGAATAGTGTTGTGACTTATAACGACTTTGGTGCAGGCGGCAACGTCAAAGCGCATACCGGCGTATTTATGGGGCGTCAAGCGGCTGTGGTCGCGTTCGGTTCAGCAAGCGATAAGAACATGCGTGCTAACTGGGAAGAGAAAGAAAAAGATTATGGCAATCAGGTCGGTATTTCTGCGGGCATGGTGTACGGCACCAAGCTACCAGAGTTTGACGGTAAGGTTGTCAACTCAATGGCAGTCTATACTGCGGTTAGCAAGTCGCGCACCTAATCTGAAGTAATGCTTTAAAAGCAAGTTGGTCATGCCAGCTTGCTTTTTATTTACCCAATTTTTTATACAGTATCTTTATAAAAGGATAAAAGACCATGGCTAAGTTCCAGTCTGAGCGCTATCTGCATAACACGCAGATTCAAAGCTCAATGATCAGTGGTGTGATCAATGCACCAACCATTACCCATAATTTTATGGCAGACACAACCGTCGCTGCTGGTGATTTCTTATTGCTGGCTAAACTACCAGAGCGTGCCGCCATCTTGCACGTCGAGCTGGTGTGTAGCGCCCTTGGTGGTACGTTGACCGCCGACGTTGGCACCATGAACCAAGACGAAACAGCTATCACTGGTAAGTTCTTAACTGGCGCAAGCCTCGCTGCCGCTAAGTGGTACAAAGTCGGTGATAATGTCATCGAAGGTCGCTTGGTAAAAGTACATGACAATCCGACTACCATCGCGGTTGAGTTCAAAGACGCTGGCACGATTCCAAAGGGCGCGTACATTCATGTGACGCCGCATTATCGCCACGCCAATAACGACGAATAGATTGTTCTATCGGTAAGTAATTTAAAGCCCATGGCGTTTAGCGCTGTGGGCTTTTTCACCTAACATGCTTATTAAAAAGGAGTCATTCTCATGGCTGACGATAAAATCGACAAGCAAGACGACAAAGCGCTTGCAACCAAAAAACAGGCTGATGCCGCTATTAAAGAATCTACCGATGCAGATAAAGCAGCGGAAGCGCAGCAAAAACGCATTGAAGAGTTGGAAGCAAAGCTCGCTGAATCAGAAGCACGCGAGAAGGCGGCAGACAAACTTGAAGCCGCTGCTAAGCGCGTCACTAAGGTTGCTGATGCCAATAGTGGTGACGGCGAAACTATTCAATGCTTACTACGCCGTAAAGGTGGCACCAAGGTGACGTTTGGTAATAACCGAGCGACGCAAAAAACCTATCACTTCAAACCTATTGATGCAGACGATGAAAATTCGCCGCATATCTGTACAGTAGATAATGAAGAGCACGCAGATCAGCTGCTATCAATCCGCGAAGCATATCGCTTGTATCGTGGCGGCGCTGGCGTGATTGATAAGATTGAAGTCACAGGCGGCGCGAACGACGATGAAAATGCTTTCGTGAATCGCTTTGATGACATCCTCTCTATCGATTTTGAAATCGCTGAAAACGACACGGTTGCAGCATGGGCGAAAGAAGTTCTGGCACTGTCACCGTCGCACAGCGCTAAGATTCGTCAGAAAGCAGACAGTCTTGATGTCAAAGTTGCCAAAGGCGACAACATGAATGAGATTTTGCGCAAGATTGGTCATGCGATGCAGGCAGAAGAACGTGCTGCCAGTGAGCAAGCCAGCAAAGGCGAGTAACTTGTAAACCAAAACCGTCGTAATCTGAGGCACAAGCTGGCTTGTCTCTCGTTTACACCACTCACATTAGGACGATACCGCTATGTTTAGCAGTCAAGACTTATTAAATGGCGTGCGCATGACGCAGCTAAATGACCCCGATGCTACCACATGGTCGGATGCAACACTTATTATCGCGCTTAATCAGGCGTTACGCATACTGTCACTGGTACGTCCTGATGCTTCAGCAAAAATAGCAACACTTGATATCGTGGAGGGTTCACGCCAGCTGATACCGACTGATGGCGTGCGCCTACTGCGTGTGGTGCGTAATATTACCGCGCTGGGTGCGCCTGGTCGCGCTGTGCGATTAGTGCAGCAAGAAGATATGGATAGCATGTCACCAGATTGGCATAACGCTGCTGGCACGATTGTTAAAGAGTATATGTTTGACTCGCGTTCGCCTCAGCATTTTTATATCTACCCAACAGTGCCGACAACCAGCAAGCTTGAGATTGAATATAGCAGCTACGCGGATGACGTGACTGAGCTTACAGCCAGCAATCCACTACCCGTATCGCCAATTTTTGCACAGCCGGTGCAGGAGCTTATGCTATACAAGCTTCTATCTGGTGACAGCGCGAACGGTAATAGCGGTAACGATCATCTGCGCGTCGCTATGGAATTGCTGGGCGTGAAAGATACGCAAGATGAGCGCGTATCATCTGCAAGACGTACCTCTACTTAATAGGTGATATATGGCACAGCTTGATGATTTTGTGGATGGTATTAGTATTCATCTGGGTAATAACGACGCCAGCAATGTGCCGCGCATTGCAGTGGTGTTTGCCGCAAGGCAGGCATTAAAGAAATTTTGCGATGAAAGCTTTGCTTATATCGTCAATGCTTTTGACCCGCTTATCGACACCAGTAGACCACTGACCGACGCGGACTTGGCGCTAACACGTCTTGATAAACGCTGCGAGCTGACCTTGCCAGCGAACACGCATATCATCAAGGTATGGCGCTTGACCGACAACTGCTGCGAGCACGACAACTGGCTGGCAAGTGCTCGCTACGGTTATCCCAATATCATTAACTTAAATGATAAGCAGCGCAATACCGATAACGTGGTAGTGTCGCTGTCAGTCAGTCAGACCACAGACGAGTGTCCGGATTATCTTTTTAATCACTACTACGATGGCTTGCTGTCCGGCACCATTGCTTACTTGCAGATGATGCCGAACCGCGAATGGGCAGTGCCAAACTTGGCGCAAGACCACTATGCGCTATTCGAAAGAGCTATCCAAAAGGCTAAGAGCGATATAAGTAAAGGCTTCCTAAAAGATAGACCGATGACCGAGATACCAGCCAGCTTTGGCTAGAAAACAATTCAATACAACCGCATATGTGGCTGTCTTTTTTCACACAAAAAAGGAGCGACTATGCTCAGATTAAAACACGGCATTTATATTAAGCAGCGAGTGCTATGGCTGTTTGCCATCATACTTATGCTTATGACTGGGGCGATGGCAGCCGAGCCAACATACATAACCGCCCAGACAGTTATAGTGGTCAACAAGTACGGCATGGGTGCGCCCTTTCTTTTGAGCTGGGTGCCCGTCTGGATATTTGCACTGGTAGGCGGTATTGGCGCCAACTTTATTAAGATACCTGAAATCGATAAACACTTTCGCTACCTAATGCTAGCCAAGCCATTCTTAGGTTTGTTTGGCGGTATCTCTTTATGCTTGCTTGTGTCTGATGGTAGTGAGCCGCCACAAGTTGCATTGACCGCCTACGGGTTTGGCGCAGCGTTATTATCAGCACCGATACTGCAAGCGGTAATAGCAGTCGTAACTATTCCTAAAAACCAAGCTGGGCTATTTAATAGCCTAAATCCATTTAAGTTTAAGATCGTAGTGGCAGGCGATAAGGATATTAAAGATGGCAGCAATGACAGTTAGTTCTATGTTGTGTGTAGTTGGTGCACTGTACGGTATATACGTTTTGATTAAGCACCTAAAAGCTATTCGTCAAGACGTGGCAACGCAGATGAAATACGCGTTCCCTATAATCTGCGGCACGCTGGCATGGACCAGTGCGGCCTATACTTTCTATTCGATGGGGATTACCAGTCATATCGATGCGCCTCGTGTGCTCATGCTGATAAGCTGGTGTGTGCTGGCAGGCCAGTACCGACAAAAATACCTATCGTGCGGTAAGCGCAAACAAACAACGCCTCGTTAATACGGGGCTTTTTTACGGCTGGAGAAAAGCTATGAGTTACGACGATAGGATAGATGACGCCGTAAGACGGTTGCAGCGCGAGTTAAAACTTGCGCCAAAACATATCGATGGTGCATGGGGCGGCACATCGCAAAAGGCGCTACAAGCCAGCGGTAAAAAGCTTGACTACAACTGGGGTGTATTGCGTGACCACTTTGGCAGATTCACCCAAGCACAGGTTGACGGCTTTAATACGCTGATTGCGGCTATCAATAAGCGCGGCGCTGATGCCTTAAACCCACTGTATGCCGCATATACACTAGCTACCACGTGGCATGAAACCGCCGCCAAGATGGAAGCTATCAACGAATATGGCAAGGGCAGTACCCGCAAGTACGGTAAATGGTATAAGAACAGCAAGGGCGTGGTTTACGGTCATGCCAATCACAGAGGCGATGTTTACCTTAAATCACAATATCCTCATTTATTTTGGGGCAGGGGTTATCCACAGCTAACGTGGCTTGATAATTATAAAAAAATGGGTTCGCTACTGGGCTTGGACTTGGCCAACAATCCTGAATTGGCATTGGTGCCCGAGAGCAGCGCCGCCATTATGATCGAAGGTATGCTGCTAGGTTCATTCACAGGCTTGTCATTGGCTAAGTGTATGCGCTACGGCTCTTATGGCGAGTTTGTTTACAGCCGCCGCATTATCAACGGTACAGACCGTGACAGCCTTGTCGCACGATACGCTGTTCAATTCTTAGAGTGCTTAACCATAGTGGATGCCTAACATGCACATACGGATCAATGATTTTGCTGGCACGTTTCCAAAGTTGCACCCAACTAAGCTACCAGACCATGCTGCGCAGTCGTGCAGCAATGTCATGGTTGAGCACGATATTTTATCACCCATCAATCAAGCGAGCACTTTGCACCCATCTAACACTGTAGGTTACGAGAATTTTGCCAGTGCGATATTCTTTCAGCACAACAACGTGACCTATAAGAAGTATGCCAATAACATCGTGCGCTTTGCCTTCTCGCCAGTCCATGACGCCTATCGTCTTTACTGGACAACCGAAAGCGCGAGAGCGCCGCTAATGTTTAACGACTGGAACATAGCCAATACTGGCGAACTTGAAACGGACAACTTCGATTATATCGCTGGCATGACACCGCCAGAGGTAAAAGATATCGTGATAACCGGTATCAATCCACCAGTGATTAACCCGCCAGCCACACCGGACGCGCCAGCCACCTATTCCACACTTGAAGATACCATCAACGAAGTATTCAAAAAAGTTAATGGTCAAAAGAACTCATCAGGCGTCGATAAAAAAGAGGGCGAGATTAGCGATGCAGTAACAACTGTCATCAATGCTTTGCCTGAAAATGCAGAGGCAAGGGTTTACGCCTTAACTTACGTCAATCGCTTTGGTGATGAGTCAGCGCCGGGCGTCATTGAAAAGGTTTTGTATCTCACTAAAGGTGACGCGCCTACATTAACCATTCCTTATGCCGCAGGCGTGAGGCAAGCCATGGTACGCGACTATGGTATCAATGCTATCAGACTGTATCGTTCAGTGACCAACTCGTTAGGCGTGGCGCAGTTTCTCTTTGTTAAAGAATACCTGCTAACCATGCTAGGTGACAGCGTGACCATTATCGATGATATGCCTTACGGCTCAACCAAGATAGGCGAGCCATTAGTAACCATGAATTACGATCCGCCGCGAGTGGGCATGAAAGGCTTGGGCGTGACCGATGACGGCGTGGGTTATGCCTACATTGAAAAGACCATCTGCTTATCAGAGCCGTACACCTTGTACGCATGGCCGCGATTTTATGAGCTTAGTTCGCAGCATACCATTATGGGGCTAGGGCATTACGACAATACGATTGTGGTTGCCACTAAAGGCAGCCCTATGCTTATTAGCGGCAGCGACCCCGAAAGCATGGGCGTGCTCAGCTTGCCCTTATACGAAGGCTGTGTCTCAAGCCGCAGCATGGTCAACCTCAATCACGGCTGTATGTACGCCAGTGAGAACGGTCTTGTATTGGTTACTACCAACAGCGCCAAACTATTAACCGAAAACGCCTTTTCAACAGAGGACTGGCAGAAGATTAAGCCGTCAAGTATTCACGCAACCGCTTATAAAAATGGCTATTTGTTCTTTTGGGACAACGGCGTTAAAAAAGGCAGCGGCTATATTGACTTGAATAACGGTAATAAAGGGGTGATGTGGTTTGATGAGCACGCCAGCAATACCTTTTTGGACGGCAATGTCGTGCAGATGATTAATAAAGGCACAGCAGCAATGGGCGGTATTATCTCTAAGCACGCCTCATTTAACCCGGAGTATGGCGAAGCCTTTACCAATAAAACCTTCAAGTGGCAGTCAAAGACTTTTAACCTGGACACGCCTAGACGCATGCTTGCCGCGCAAGTTATCGCTGACGAATACCCAGTAGGCGGCATTATATTCAGAGTGTATGCCAATAGAGCGCTATTGCATGAATCATTGGTGAAAAACCATAAACCGTTTAGGGTTAAAAACCATAGTGTTAAACATGACTTCTCTATTGAGATTGAATCCAGTGTGCCGGTACGTGAAGTGGTGTTAGCAGAAACCATGCGCGATACGATTGTATAGGTGAGATATGAGTAAGATTAATTTGCCAAGCGTACCGAGAAGTACGGATCGTGATACCACTGTTTTTTTGCAGTCACTTAAAAAAGCGGTAGAGCGACTGCAAGTCGGCGGTCAGACCGAGCTAAGCGACGGCGCTAAAAGCTATGTACTTAGAATAGATAAAAAAACCCGTGAAGACTTGGTTGGTGTCATTGGCGATGAAGCAGGCGTGGGCGCTATCCTTGATAAAATTAGAGGACAAATTACCGAGTCAGAGCTCAGCAAACACTTAGGCGAACGCATTGAGAAAATCACTTCAAACGAGAATGCTATCACCGAAGAAAGGTTGCAGCGCGTGGCTGATGTACTGGCGGCCAATCAAGCAATCGTTGATGAGGCAGCCGCTAGAGTACAGGCGATTACAGATAGCTCAAATCTATTACAGCAAGACATTGATGCAGAAGTTACAGCTCGAGTAAATGCGATATCGGCCACTAGGGATGAGATAATTGCAGAACGGAACTTGCGTGTCGCTGATATTTTGGCCGCTAACACCAAGATAGAACAAGAGGCAACGGCTCGACTACAAGCTGTTACAGCAACCAATACGGCGCTAGAAGGTGAAACAAGAGATCGTATTGCAGCCTTACTAGAAGCCAATAGAAATATAACGGCAGAGCGTGAAGCAAGAGTTGCGGCTATCATTGATGAGTCTAGCCAGCGAACTACCAACGAAGCGATAGTTGCTGAGAGAATAAGCGGTGTATTTGCGCAAGTAAACCCCAAGCTGGCGGGTGATACTGACGGTTGGGCTGGTGATACTGCAAGCTATGTTGGCGTATGGTCAGAGCAGTCAGCACGTATTGAGGAAGATTTTGCACTAGGAACGCGGATAGACACGTTAAACGCAGATTTTGATAACAGCAATGCTTTGATCCAAAGTAATTACAAGGTGCTAGCTGAAGCTGATAATGCTCTTGCTATAAAGACCGATGTTATAAGGGCTAGAACAGATAACAATGAGGCGGCAATCAACACTGAAACGCAGGCACGTACTGATGCTAATAGCGCTCTATCTAGCCGTATCGATACACTGAGCGCGGTAACAGATGATAATGCTGCGTTAATTACATCCGAATCAATAGCGCGTACCAACTCAGACGAAGCGCTGAGCGGCAAGATTGATACTCTTTTCGCCACCACTGGAACAAACACAGCCTCTATTCAGACCGAGCTGACAGCACGCACAACGGCTGATAGCGCCTTGAGTGTTCGCATCGACACCTTGACAGCCACCACAGGTAATAACACAGCCGCTATCCAAACAGAATCTACTGCACGTACTGATGCCGATAGTGCATTGAGTAGTCGCATTGATACACTGGTCGCCACCACTGGAACAAACACCGCATCAATCACGGCTGAAACAATAGTCAGAGCCACAGAGGACGAAGCGCTAAGCGGTCGCATTGACACACTGGTATCAACAACCGGCACAAATTCAGCAGCCATCCAAACTGAAACGCAGGCGCGAACAACAGCAGACAGCGCGTTAAGCAGCCGTGTTGATACACTGGTGTCTACGACTGGCGCTAATACAGCCTCTATTCAAAGTAATTATAATGCGCTTACAACCGCCACCACTGCCAACGCAAACAGAATAGATGGGGTTTACGCGCAAGTTAATCCTAAAATGGCGGGTGATACTGACGGTTGGGCTGGTGATGACTCGCCGCAAAATTTGGTTGGCTCATGGACCGAGCGTAGCGCAATCATTGAGAATGACTTAGCGATGTCTAAGCGTGTTGATGGACTTACTACAGAGGTGGGCAATAATAAAGCAACCATTACTGAAGTTAATAAAACTTTGGTCACCAAAAACGAGGTAGTAGCAAGTCAGATAAACCGTCTTGCCGCACAAATGGTCGGCGGCTATGACGGCAATAATTTGCAGGATATAACGTCTGGGCTTATCCATCAAGAACGCCAAGCACGTGCCACAGAAACCGAAGGGCTGGCGCAGCAAATCAGCTTGCTGTCCGCTGGCGTGGGCGAGCAGTTTGATAGTTTTGAGATATGGCATTTTAATAAGAATAACGATGGTTGGGCGGGCGGCGTCTACCAAGACGGCTGGCTGAATGTCAAGAATGAAACCTTGATAAGCCCTACTATCACCCTTGACGGCTCGATGTATAAGCACGTTAAGATACGGATTCAAAAATTTGGCACACCGACTTGGCAAGGGTTACTAAGCTATGCTGGCAGTAGTGTTACCGCATTAGAGCCAAGCTATACAGAAGATGGTATTGCGTTGGTGAATTTTTACGCACAGTGGACAGGCACTATAACCTCGTTTAGCCTAAATCTTGCCAGCGTTGCCAGTACGTCAAACTACTTTTTGGTGGACTGGATAGCAGTCGGTAGACCGTCTCCCGGCGCAAGTAACGCGGCCTTATTGCGTGAAGAAAAAGCACGAGCCGATAAAGACTTGGCAATCGTACAGGATGTGACGGCGCTCGATGTACAGATAAATGGCGATGGTGTAAGCTCAACTTCATCGATTGTCCAGAAGCTTACGACTACGGCAACCAAGACCGACACCAATGCCACAGACATATCAGGGCTTACCTCTACATTCAATACCGAAATGTATAGCGCACAAGGTATTATCACTAGAAATGCGCAGACAGCAGCAAGCGCCAGCGCCGCAAATGCCAGTGATATCAGCGGCGTGTTTGCGCAAGTTAATCCACGTATGGCAGGCGATACGAATAGATGGGCCGGTGATGATGATCCATTAAATGGCGTGGGTGTGTGGTCGGAGCGCTCAGCGCGTATTGAGGATGGTATGTACACCGCTGAACGTTTTGACGCCATGACCGCAAGGGTTGATGGTAATGCGGCGGCTATCTCTACCGAAACTAAGATACGCATTAATGAAATCAAGGCAGTGGCACAGCGCACTGATACCTTGCGTACGGATTTCAATGACAATGCTGGCGTGGTTCGGACAGAAATTAAAGCAGTGGCAGACGATAACTCAGCATTAAGCACTCGCACCGACACAATACAATCAACGGTAGGTGAACACACCTCGTCAATACAAACCCAGCAACAAGCTATTGATGGCATTAATGCAAGATGGTCAATAAAGGTTGATGTGAACGGCGTAGTCGGTGGTATTGCGCTTGGCAATAATGGCTCGACGGTGGACTTTCTGGTGAGAGCGGGTAGTTTTGCGATACAGGGGCAGAGTGGCAGCAAGAGCGTGCCGTTCGTATCATACCCTGATGGCACCGTGATTGATGGCGTACCTATCCCAGCCGGAAACTATTTAGAAGATACTTACATTCGCAGAGCCTCAATTGATACTTTAGATATTAAAGGCAATGCGGTAACGGTGCCAGTATCATCTTTTACAGAAAGCGCAATAGCTGTGGGAACCATTTACACTACCATACAAAGTTTGTTTGTACCGGCCGACATGGGGCATACCATGCTAAATTTTAATGCTATTTTCAACTTCCCTGGCTATGCTCGCATACAAAGCATTTTATGTCGAGTAGTGAAAAACGGTGTGGTTTTAGCGGACAATATAGAGGTTTTTTTTAGTGAGGCAAGGTCAGCAAGTAGAGCAACCACTGCTGTTGATGCGTCAGGGCACAACCACGGCGGAAGCTTTCAAGGCTCAACCGTCATTAACGGGCAGTACATCAATATTGGTGGACCAGTAACTATAGGCTATACGAGTCTAGGCGGTCACAGTCATAATATTGATGTGGCGAATGACAACCGAAATGCAGGCAGTTTTGCGCTATCAAGACATGATAGCACAGGCGTGGCAGGTGACTATGAGCTGCAAATGCGCGTATCAAATGGTGATACAGCCAATATATCACAACGATACATTCATGCTATAACCATGCGGAGGTAATGATGGCTCATTACGCAGTGTATAAAAATAAAACGGGTGAAATCGTAAAAACAGTGGAAGCGCCAGAGTGGTTTATTAATAACATATCACTTGCCAGCGATGAATCTATTGTACCGATTGATAGGCAGGCTGATGACACATGCGAGTACATCAAAGACGGGAAACTAACCAATAAGTAATGCTTGCCAGCAATTTAGTTTGCTATACTTAGAGCATAATAATACTTTGTTCCACTTGCAGTAATTAGGCAGTCTTTGCCGCCTCACAACAAACAGATACCTAGTCATTAACAGATGATTGGGTTTTTGTCGTGTCTAAAATTCATAAATTACATATTCATTATTAAATAAGCGAGGGCGTCATGGGCTTTTTAAGCGGCATATTTGGGGCAGCGACAGGGTTTTTAACGGGTGGTCCGGCTGGTGCAGTCATTGGCGGCGCAGCTGGCTTTCTTGGCGATAAAGAACAAAAAAAGCAGCAGCAGAAAGCGGACGGCTATAGCGACGCCTCGCTTGCTTTGCAAAAAGAGCAGATGGAGATTGCCAAAAAAAGGCAGGAGGACTACGACAAGACGTATGGGCCGATTGAACAAGGCTATCTATCACTGGTGACGCAGGGCGTCAAGCCTGATATTGAAGGTGTCACCACACGCGCCATCGGTGACATAAATACCCAGTTCGCCAATTCAGAAGCCGCACGATTAAGGCAGATGCAGCGCACAGGCGTAAACCCCAATAGTGGACGTGCTGATTCTATGGGCCGTCAGTTGTCCTTGTCTCGCGGCCTTGCGCTGGCAGGAACAATCAATCAGTCGCGCCAGCAGGAAATGGACCGAGCTAAAGACTTAACCTATGCGCGCTACAGCGACGCTAATCAAGTAGGTATTAACAAGTTGAATAACGCGCAGTCAAATGTTAATAGCGCCTCAACAGCCTTATCACAAACCTACGCCAATAAAGCCACGCAATCACAGGCTAATGCTAATAGCGCAGCTAATAGCTGGGCGGACTTAGGCGGCACAGTTTATAAAGCGTGGGATCAATACAACAACAAACCGGCAAATACCACCGTTGGCACTGGCGTCTGGATGTAACTAGGGGATTATTATGAGTAGCTTAACCGGCATTGCGCAGTTTACCAATCGTTTCGCCCAAAACATTATGGGGTATGAGCAGGATAAGAAGAGCGAAGCCGAACGCTTAGCAGACAAACAGCGCGAGCTGGCACGCCAGCAGCAGCAAGACCAAAACGCCCAGCAAACGCATGATGTTAATTATCAGGCTGACACATTAAAGCTAGAGGGTGCTAAAGAAGCTCGCACCGATGCAACCAATGCCAGAAACTATGGCAAGACATTTAATAAAGTTGAATACTTTAAAAGTATGGGCGACAAAAACGGCGCTATCAATGCCATTATTGAGGGCGCAAACAGTCACAGCGACCTACCTTATACAATCAGTGTTGACCGTGACGTAAAAGGCAATATCGCCACGCGCACCGATGAGAATGGTAATGAGTATTACTTTCAAAATATCATCGACAAAGACACTGGCAAGGTCATGCGCACTGATTCGGTAACTTACGATCAGCTAATGAATGGTTATACGCAGTTGCAGAGTGGTCAGTCTATCGCCGCAGAGAATGCCGCTTATGAGGCGGAGAAGCGCAAGGAGATGGAGAAAGACCAGCGCGAGCTAACACTGTATGGCGGTAAGAAAAAAATCGATGTACAAGCAGAAGGCATCAAAGCTGAACGTGACCATATTTACAAAATCGACGAGATGGGTATCAAGCATGGCTATACGATTGATGAGCTCGGCGTAAAGCATGGTTACACCATTGATGAGCTTGGCGTTAGGCATGCTAATGCTGTGGACTTATCAAACGTCAATAGTCAAAACCGTATTGGCGAATACGTTGGGCGCTCGGATGTTGATGCTGGTGGTACGCCTATCGTTGGTGGTCCAGCAACAGTAGGCTCTATCATTAGATCTCTTACTGGGACAGAGAGCGGTGGTAACAGTGGAGCATTTAGAACCAATACTAATGGCAAAAGCTATGGCGGCTTAATACAGATGGGCGATGACCGTCTGAAAGACTACGCTACAAAAACAGGTTCAAGACCTATTTCAGCAAGCCAGTTTAAAAATTTGCCAGCCGCGCAGCAACGATCTATCAATGAATGGCATGTCAATGACTTAATAGGCGCAGCGCAGGCAACCGGTGCAGTAGGCAAAGTAATTAATGGCGTTCCAGTGACATTAGGCGGCTTGGTTGCCGTCGCCCATCTTGGCGGTAAGGGCGGTATGAATAAGTTTGTGCAGACCAATGGCCGCTACAACCCTAAAGACCAGCTAGGGACTTCTCTTACAGACTACTTATCAAAACATGCGTCAGGCGGTAATACCGTTGCTCGATCAGTGCCAGCAATTCCTAAGCTACCAAAAGGCGTAAGTAAAACCAATCAGACGCCAGCACAAGCCGTCAGAACCACAAAAGACTATAACGCCACAGTTGATAAGGGCGTCAATATCGCGCTAAAAGACGTGAAGAATCTAGGTATCAAGCCGGATGCTGCCACCACTGCCACCTACGCACGTGCTGGCACGAAGCTAAAAAGCATGGGTACAGCCAAGAATGAGCAAGAGTTTTTAAACCTATATCAAGAAGCGTTTGACTTAGTGATTAGCGCTGTACCAGAGCCAAGGGGTAAGAAGAAAGCGATGAGTAAGGCTGATAAGAACGCCCTAGGGCATAAAGTGTTGCTTTCAATGGCAGGCGCGTCATCACTTGGTCAGCTCAAGCAAATGATCTACGACATCAATCCAAATGCAAAAGGCGGTGGGTCTAATGCAAAAGGCGGTGGGTCTACTGCCAGTGCCAATACAGGTGGCGGATTAATGCTACCTGGTCAGCAGCCGAGCAGAGTAGCACCTAAAAACCAAAGTCAATTGCAATCAATGAAAGACAAGAAGCGCCAAGAGGCGGTAGATGATTTTAATGGCGTTAAGACTGGAGCGCCTAGCGGCAAAACCCCACAGGCAGGCAAGTTAGCTTCCTTATACGCACGCGGCTTGCCAGCAGTAAAGACTGACCCGAAAGCGCAAGAGAATATGAATTACCTGGGCAACCTAAACGACAACATGGACTGGTAGATAAATTATGAGCTTAGATAAAAAACTATTAGGTATTGCTGAGCGCACTTTAACTAGCCAGCAGATAAAACGCAGCGAGCAGTCAATTCCGTATTCAGGCTTACTGAATATTGCTGGCAAAAGCTACGCTAATGAAGATAAAAAAGTAGTAGCGGCGGCCTTACGTAAGTGGGAGAACAGCACATGGAAGCCAAAGGTTGAGGCTAAGCTGAAGCAAGAGCTTAAAACACGGGCACCACATTTAAAGCCGGGCAGTAAAGCCTATCAACAAACTTATGACAGTCTTTTTAATAAAAACTATAAAGACTTGCAATCAGCTAAAGCCAAAGCGCAGCAGCAGATAGGTACGTTAAGAAAAAAAGGGCAGACGCAGCGTAGTGTAGATAACGAACACAGATTAAAAGACGCAGAGAAAATAGGGGGTGACGCCTACGTCAAAAGAACTTCCGCAGCAATGGCAGCTCGTGATACTGCCGAAGCGGTATTGGGCGCGCTTGCTACTGGCTCATCAAGAGCTTTGCGTTATCCGTTACAGCTTGCCGCTGATATTGGCGAAAATGACGACGGTGGAATCTTTGACCGAGGCGCTAAGGCGTTAGAGCGCCATGAGGATAACTTACAGCAAGTCTATCCAGCCTACGCTGATATTCAGCAGAACGGAAATTTTGGACAGAAGCTTGCCTTGTCTGCCGTTGAGCAAATACCAAACCTTGCTTTAAGCTTTACAGGTGCCGGTGCCGCCGCAAAAGGTGCGCAGTTAGCCGGTGCTGGTGCGAAGATGACAGCCGCCACAGCATACGGCACAGCCGCCGCGACCATGTACCCACAAGCATACGGTGATGGTAATGATAGCACCAAACAAGAGATCGAAGAAGTCACTGCTTTGCAGCTCGCTAATAAGCCTCGCTCGAAAGAATTGTTTGAGAATCACTTTAACGACAATATAAAATCTGGCCTAGATGAAGATAAGGCGTGGGAAAAGGCACGCGAGCAAACTATTAGCAGCATAGCAGAAGAATCAGGGCATACGGTAGGCTTGGCAACATTAGCACTTAGTATGCTTGCGCCGGGCATAGGCTCATTCACTGCCAACCGCGCCACTGGTGGTGCCGTCAGTAAGTTTGGGCAAAAAGTATTTAACAAACTTGCGGTCAAGGCTGATGCTGGCAAGGTGGCAAAGTACGCACTACCGGCAGCCGTTGGCACAGGCATTATCGGATTGAACGTCGCTGAAGAAGCGTTGCAAGAAGGTTATACCGACTACACAGCACAGAAAGCTGCCGTTGATTTGCGTGCAGGAGGTAAAGACAAGATAAATCAGCCGCAGCTTAAGGAAGCGATGCTGATGGGCGGTATCTTGGGCGGTATAATGGGCGGCGGTGTCTATGTTGGCACACGCAACTCAAAACTACAGCAAGCACAAGATGATTTAAAAGCCGCACAACAAGCCTATGCTGAAGTTGCCGGACAAATACCGCAGCTTCAACAGCAGATTGAAGCTGTATCGCCACGATCACCAGAAGGTCAGGCACTAACGGCGCGTGTGGAAGAAACTCGCGCCGCACTTGATGCCATGGCAGCAGAGGCAGAAAAGGCAAGTATTCCTCGCACCTCGCTGGCACGTCGCGCACCACGTATTGAACCAACCAATAGCACGGCAACCGAATTTGACGGTCAAGTCGATGGCGCTACTGAACTGGATGACCAAGGCTTTGAGAACGCATTAAACCCAGATGGCACGCCAGCCCCGCAAGCAACGCCAGCCGCACCAGTATTGAGCGAAAAAGAGCTTGATGCCCAAGACGCACAGATTGCTGAGCTTATTGCAGAGCAAGCAGCACTTGATGAGGCGATTGAAGACGGTAGTAGTGAGAAGCCATTAGAGGAATCAATTGCAGCCGCCCAAAGCTGGTACGACAGCAAGCGCGGTGAAGGTAAGCAAGGATTGTCAGGCGTGGTCAGTCGAGCCGCAGCCACAGAACAGGACACAGCGTTCGCACAGCAGCAAGAAAGCATCAAAGGTGCTACCGCAAGTATTAATGATTACATCGCCAGTGAGCGCGCAAAACAGCAGCAAATCAACGGTCAGTTACAGCAAGAGGCGCAAGCCGCTACTACTGATGCAGAAAAACAAGCTGTCGCGCAAAAAATTGAACAGCGCGAAGCTGATCGTGCCAAAGAAGATGAGTTGCTATCGACACGCGAGCAGCTTGCACAGCCTTATGAAAATGAATCGTTTGATACTACTATCGTGGGTGCTGATGGCGCGCCGTTTAAGCTGGCACGTTTTTGGGATAGCAACATGCCAGCCGCAGCCAAGGCGAAAGCAATCGCGGATGCGTTTGGCGGGCAAGTTGAGCAGAACGTCGCTAAGGCCGATTGGCAGTCTATGCCAGAGGGCGTGCAAAAAGAGTTGCACCAGTGGTTCACTGAGCGCTTAGACGGCATTCGCCAAAGTCGTGAAGGCGCAGCCGTACAGACAAGCGAGCAAGTACCAGTGAAGGCTGAGCAGGAGGCTGCTAGTTATACGCTTGATAACCTTAAAGATGATATTAATAATAACTATGGCAGCGACCCACAAGCTATGTTTGACGCACAGAAACGCGCCGAAGAAGCAGGATTGCCGCAGCCTGAAATTAACAGGGTAATTCAAGAGACGATAAGCGAGAAGGTAGGCTGGACGAAGCCAGCTGCTACCCAGCTAACCGATGAAAACCCAGTCATCAATATACCAGCGCCGACTACTGACGAGGGTATCTATAAGAGCCAGCCGGCCGCAAAAGCTGCTATCAAGAAACAAAAGCTTGACCCTGATAGCGTTACCATTAAACAGGTGAAAGGTGGTGGCTTTGAGATTGTGCCGAACGCGCCAGCAAAACCAAGTTATACACAAGCACAAGAGCAAGCTGCTACTGAATTGGGTATGACTATCAATGAAGATGGTGAGTACGGTGGAACAGACGCAGAGTTTGAGACATTCGCTAAGCGCGTCGATGAAATACAAGGGCGCTCACTAAGCAATAGTACGCCAACACCACAGCAAAATACCGTAGCACCTAACAATGATGTTGCTATCGGTAAAGATGGTCAGGCTAAATGGTTTGGTAGTAACGACAAGGCGCAAGCGTTTATTGCCAAGAAAGGCTTGTCCGGTACACATGAGGTTGTGAGCGCTGGCAAGTCTCGCTTTGAGATTCAGCCGAAAGCTGAAGGCACGCCTCAAGCCGATGTAGCAAAAGCGGAAACGGTATCGGAAAGCCAAGACAACTCCGAGAGGAAGTTGGTCGCAGGGGATAGAGTTACCGCGAAAAACAATAATGAGTATGAAATAACTAACGTTGAGTTTAATAGTAGCGGCGGCGTAAATTCAGTGAGCACGCTATTTATTCCTAATCCCAACTCGCCCAATGCGGATAAGAATTTTTCACCCCAAAGACGCAGTATTGCTGAATTTAACAATATGTTTGGTTCTCGTGTAGGTAGCTTTGAGGCGCCGTCCGCAACCAAGTCACCCAAAAATATTACCGACGAGCAGTTTGCAGAATTAACTAGCAGCCGAACCACGCCATCTACACCGACTGGCGAGCAGTCCGCGCCAGCCAAACGAGCAGCGGCGAAGAAATCCGCTAGCGAGAAATCACAGAATGATGTGAGCGAACAAGAAGCCAAAAGTCGTTTTGCTGACAACAAATTATTCACCGAAGACAAGGTAGCAGCCGCACGCGCACTATTGAAATCTAAGATGGGGCAAGTCAACTCAGGCTTTGACCCAGAAATGGCAATTGCTGGTATGACGCTGGCAGGTGCATACATTGAAAGCGGTGTGCGCAAGTTTGGTGATTATGCTAAATTAATGGTTGAGGACTTTGGAGATAATATCAAGCCTCAATTACTATCGTTTTGGGAAGGCGCTCGAAACTGGGACGGACTTGATACTGAAGGTATGACCAGTGTAGCGGACAGTAAGCGCGAGTACGATCAGTTAAAGGCTGAGTCCGAGCAGGCGAGCGAGTCTATCGCGCCAGCCAAGCCAAAATACCCACAAACCGTAGGCAGTGGGCCGCAAATGAAAACCTTTGTAGGCGAAAACCAATCCGGCCTACCATTGTACGAGAACAAAAGTGGTGTACGTGCGATTGAAGAATACGGTATATTTAACAATGAAACGGTATCAATCACTCCGACTGGCATTGAGCAGCAGCCAAGAGAGGATCGCTACTTAACCAAAGAAGAATTGGCAGCCAAAAAGGATAACAACAATGACGCCGGAACAAGTAATCAAGACGATAGACAGCGTGCTGATGGAGAGTTATCCACAGCAGACCAAGCAGATGCAGAAAGCCGGAACACTGGACGAGCTGAAGCAGAGCTTACTAGCGACGTACCTAACATCGATGGACGTAGCAACCGATCAGATACTAATGACGGTGATGAAGCTGGACAATCCGCAGGAAAGAATAAGCGAGCAACATCTACTGACAGCAGAAGCAGAACGGGAAGCACTCAATCAAATGATGGAGCAAATGCGAAGTCTGCTAAATCCGTCGCAGTAAAAGCTACTGACTACGCCATACCGCCAAGAGACGAGAACGCCAAACAACCAAGCTGGTTTGAGATTGGCGAGCGCAACGTCGAAATCATTGAGCTTGTGCAAGAGTTGGAAAGCGAAGGGCGTCATGCCACGCCTGATGAACAAGCATTGCTTGCTGACTATAAAGGCTGGGGTTCATCTAAGATTGAAATATTCCCTCACCCAACTAAAGGCTATTCATCGCCACGATGGGAAGCGCTGGGCGAAAAACTAAAATCCCTACTGACAGACAGCGAGTATGCAACCGCACGCCGCACCACTCAGTATGCACACTACACACCACCGTCAATCGTAAACGGTATCTATGCCGCGTTAGAGCAGTTTGGCTTTAAAGGCGGTCAAGTGTTCGAACCAGCCAGCGGCATAGGCGTGTTTAATGGCCTAATGCCTCGTGATATGGCAAGCAAGTCTCACTATGTAGGCGTTGAGCTTGATCCAACGACTGCATTAATAGCCAAGCACTTATATCCATTGTCAGACATGAGTATGGGCGACTACACTAAAGTTAAATTGCCGGACAATCATTTTGATGTAGCAGTCGGAAACCCGCCGTTTGCTGATATCTCATATAATTATGGTGCTGGCAAGAATAAAAAGCCCTACCTAATTCATGATTACTTCTTTGCTAAGACGCTGGACAAGCTAAAGCCCGGCGGCGTCATGGCGTTTGTCACCTCTAAAGGCTCGATGGATAAAACCAACACAGCAGCACGCGATAGTTTTGCTGAACAAGCTGATCTGATTGGCGCAATCCGTTTGCCGAATACCGCGTTTAAAGATGAGGCTGGAACAGCCGTTGTTACCGATATTATCTTCTTGCGTAAGCGACTACCTGATGAAGTAAGCAACGGGGTTAAGTGGACGGACACCCAAGAAAAAACAATCGATGGTGAAAAAATCTCAATCAATGAATACTTTATTGATAACCCTAACATGGTGTTGGGCCGTAATACGATAACCAGTGGTCAGTTTGGACCCACTTATACCGTAGAGTCTGATAGCAATAACTTGGCCGGTCAAATAGAAACCGCTATCGCGCAGCTACCGAAAGATATATTCAAGCCAGCACGCGGCAGTAATGCTGAAGCTGCTAAGGTCGCTGAGATTGATTATGGCGTTAAGTCTAGCCAGCAGCGTGAAGGCGGCGTCTATGTAAAAGACGGCAATCTCATGAAGGTGATTGACGGCGTAGGCAAGCCATTAACCCATCGTTACGGCACCAATGGCAAGCGTATTGCCCTAACTGATCCGCAAATTCAATTCCTAACCGACTATACCGGCGTGCGTGATGCCTTTAAGCAATCGCAACAAGACCAGTTAAACGACAATCCTAATTGGCAGGACTCCTTAGATAGCCTCAATACCGCCTATGACAGCTTTGTCAAAAAGCATGGTCGCTTAATGGCGCACACTATCTCAACCACTGAGAGAGCAGACGGCAAAGAGATTACTACCACGCGCTTTGCAAACAAGGCGATACTATTCCTTGATGTCGACGGCTATGTGGCAAGTGCGCTTGAAAACATCGTTGATGGTGAGGTCGTCGGTAAAAATGCGGTTATCGAGAAAGGCAGTTACTTTAAAGGCCGCACGCTCAATAAGCCAAAGACGCCTACCATCAAGACCACGCAGGACGCCTTAGTGTATGTACTCAACGAAGTGGGTACGCCTAATATTAAGCAAATTGCTAAATTGGTCAACAAGAGCGAGCAAGAAGTTATCGCTGATCTAGGCAGTCAAGTATTCACTAACCCAGAAACGGGTGCTGTGGAAATGGCAGAGATATATCTATCAGGAAACGTCGTTGAAAAGCTGGCAACCGCTGAAGCAATGGCAGCCAAAGATAATATCTATCAAAAGAATGTTGACGCACTAAAGGATGTGCAGCCAAAATTTATCGCGCCTAACGATATCTCCAGCAACTTAGGCTCAGGCTGGATACCCGGTGAGGTTATCAAGCAGTTCTCACAAGAAGTGTTGGATGCTAATATCACCGCCAGCTACTCAGGTGCCGCCGGAATATGGGATGTTTCGGGTTACTCGCGTAACTCAGACTACCAGACGCCAAGCAAAACCACCAAAGAGCTGATGGACGCCATCTTAAACAGCAAGCCTATCACCGTGTCTTATACGGTAGATGGTAAATCATATACCGATGCAGAGAAAACCGAGCTTGCAGAACAAATGGCAAGTAAGATTCAAAAGGCATTTAAAGATTGGATATGGAAAGATACCGAACGCGCCAACACGCTGGCTGAGTATTACAACAAGAACTACAACAACATTGTGCCGCCAACCTTTAACGGCGATCACTTAACATTGGCTGGCATGTCGAGCAAGATCAAGCTAAGGCCGCATCAAAAGACCGGTATTTATCGCGTGGTCAGCCAAGGTGATGTATATCTTAACCATGCGGTCGGCGCTGGCAAGACATTCACCATGATTGCCGCAGCGATGGAAGAGAAGCGACTAGGACTTATCAACAAGCCTATGTTTGTGGTGCCTAATCACATGCTTGCGCAGTTTAGCCAAGAGTTTTTAATGCTTTATCCAGCCGCCGATATCGTAGTCGCTGATGAACAAAACTTTCATACCCATAACCGCAAGCAGTTTGTTGCTGAGATATCGGTTAATAATCCCGATGCTATTATCATCACTCATACCGCGTTTGGGAAGATTGGCGTGAAGCCAGAGACGCAAAAGAAATTTCTTGAAAACACACTCAATGACTGGCGCGAAGCATTATTGACCGCCAAAAGCGTGAAGGGTGAGGATAATTCGCAGTCAGTACGCCAGCTTGAACGCAATATTCAAACGATGGAAACCAAGCTAACCGACTTGCTAAAAGCGGAAGCCAAAGACGACACCACATTCTTTGAGGATATGGGCGTCGATAAACTGATCGTTGATGAGATGCACGAGTACCGCAAGCTAAGCTATGCCACAAGGCAGGGCAGAATCAAAGGCATTGTTTCAAGTGGCTCGCAAATGGCAAGCGACTTGCAGATGAAGATTGAGCTTATCCGCGAGAAAAATCCGACACGCGCCATCGTTGGGGCGTCAGGAACACCCGTTACCAATACGATGGGCGAGCTGTTTTCAGTACAAACGTACTTCCAGCCGAAGCAGTTACGCAAAGATGGGTTACACCACTTTGATAATTGGTCTAATCAGTTTGGTGAAGTGGTTAAAGGCTTAGAGCAGAACGCCGCTGGTAATTATGAGGTGGTGCCACGCTTTGCGAAATTCCTAAACGTGCCGGAGCTTATGAGCCGCGTGCGCTGGTTTATGGATGTATTGACCAGTGACCAGTTGGGCGATGTTGTTCAACGTCCCGATATCGTAGGTGGTGGGCGTCAGATTATCAGCGTGCCAGCGCCGGACGGTTTTGACGAGTTTCAACAAGGCTTAGCAGACCGTATCACCGCAACACGCAATCGCAGCGGCAAGCCGAAAAAAGGCGATGACAACATTTTAAAGATCATTAATGATGGTCGTTTTGGTGCTATCGATCTACGCTTTAATAACCCTGATTTACCTAGTGACCCCAACAGCAAGTTAAACCGAGCCATTGCAGATATGGCGCAAGCCTATCATGATACCGCAAACAACGAGTACCACGACGGCAAGGGCAATGTTGACGAGTTGACCGGCGGCGCGCAAATGCTGTTTACCAATATCGGACTGGGCGCACAATCGGCAGCCAGTACCGGCTTTGATATGAAAGCATGGATTAATAGCGAGCTTATCCGCTTAGGCGTTGAGCCAGACCATATCGCTTTTATGGCAGATGCTAATAGCCACGCTAAAAAAGGCAAGTTGTTTGAAGATATGCGCCAAGGTCGTAAGCGTATCTTGATTGGTGGCTCGAACATGGAAACAGGCGTGAACGCTCAAAAACGCTTAACACATTTAGCGCACCTAGATTCTCCATGGTATCCAGCTACCGTTGAACAGCGTGAAGGTCGTATCATTCGTCAAGGCAACCAGAATAAAGAAGTCGTTATTCGAGCGTATGCCACTAAAGGCAGTTATGACAGTACCATGTGGGGAATGGTGGCGCGTAAAGCTCGCTTTATTCAGCAGGCAATGAATGGTGATATCTCAATGCGTCACATGGATGATATCAGTGAGGCAAGCGCGTTTGAACAAGCCAGCGCATTATCGTCAGGTGATCCGCGAGCGTTACAGCTGGCAGGACTGGCAGCAGACGTTGAAAGACTGGACCGTTATTATTCAGCCTACGAGAACGCAAGGATTGAGAACAGCCGCGAAGCCAAACGCAGTAGAGAGAGCGCTGTGCGTGCTGAGCGCGAGCTGAGCGAAGTTAATAAACTGTTAGCCAATCATAAAAGCATTGAGACAGGCGGCGTCATTGGTAAAGTGGGCAGCAAGACGTTTGATAACCGTCAAGAGTTTGGCGAGGCTATCATCAAGGCTTTTGACAAATTAAAGGCGACACAAGCACAAGGCGAACACGTACTTGGCACCGCGTCAGGCTATAACGTGGTCTATAATGGCGTCATGCTTGGCGAAACCTTTATCGCTGATGCTGATATCTCTATCCCTAAGTCTAACGATAACGTGCTATTCGATAACAATAGCGGCGAAGTCAGCGCGTCAGGTATTGCTACCAGTATTATTAATCGTGTGAATGGGCTTGCCGACTACAAAGCAGCTATCGAAAGTAAGATAGAAGGATTTAAAAAGGATGCTGATAACTTTGAGCGCCGCGCCAGCCAAAGTTTTGAGAATGAGGTTGAGCGCAGAGAGAAGCACGCAGAATACAAGGAGCTTGATGACACGCTACGCGCAGAAGCGGCAGCCATAAAAGCGCAGGCATCAGGATCAAACAGCGCAAGACCATTGACCGACGCTGACCGCGTGCCAGCGAAAGATGAGCAGCCTAAATTTTCAAAAACTAATCCAGCTAAAGGCAATACTGGCACCACTAGCCAGCAGGTTGTTACTGTTCTACAAAATCGTTTCGGCAAAGAAGTAGTCTCAGCGCTTATCAAGTCTGGCAAATTGCGAGTGCGCAGCCTCAACGACTTTGTAAATGCTGATGGTCGCTTGCTTATCCCAAGTGATGCCGAAGGTTTTTATCATAGAGGTAAGGTTGTATTGATCGCTGACAATCTTACAACTGGTACAGCCGTCGCAACGTTACTCCACGAATTAGGTGGTCATGCTGGTATTCAATCAATGCTTGCACCGCAAACTTATATGAGCCTGATGGAAAACTTTTACGCCTTAGTAAGGTCTGGTAATAAGTATGCAGTCAGAGCTAAGAGTCGCGCAGAGGCAATGACTGGCAGCGATAGCGAAGCACGCGATGAATATATTCCATACCTAATCACTGAGTACGCGCAAGCAACAGAGCGTGGCGGTCCGCTTGCAGTCATTAAACGCTTTGTTAATCGCGTTATGGCTGGCGTGCGTGCATGGGTGAGCGCAAACACTGGCGTTCAATTAAAGATTACACCGAATGATATTACCCAGCTTGCTGAGCGTATGGTTAAGCGCTTGGCAGAACAGAGCGCAAGTGATATGACTATTGCTGGTATTGAAAATATGACAGCCGCACAAATGCAGTTTAGTCAAGAAAGCGTGCAACAGGCAAACACGCCAGCATTTAGAGAGTGGTTTGATGCTAATAACCCTGATACTCGCTACAGCCGCCGCTACTCAACACTTGGCACCGACGGCAAGCCAGTCACCGCTAAAGAGAAAGCACGTGATAGAGTGGCACTAGCACAAGCGACAACCATGTCATCCAAGTTTGGAGTGAATCTACTACTTAGACGCCATCTAGCAACGCCGCAGCATGTAGCTCTACTTAATCCTGTCTTTAAGATATTTACGGACAACGTGCAAGCGCGCATCGCTTATGAGAACAACGAGGCTGGACTCATTCAAACGTACTTGCCTGAGATATGGGATACCCGTTTGATTGTCGGTAAGAAAAAGGCAGCCATGGAGCGCGTATCGAAAGCAATTTTTGACGGCACCATGGCGGACAAGGTGTGGGGTGATAACGAGCTGCAAACGATGTTTGATTTAACTGATAAGGATATTCATTTTTACCGCAGAGCACGTCAAGCAATTGATGGTTCAGTAATGAATATGACAGTCGATACGCTATCGTCATTAGCCAAAGGCACGAAGCTGGTTAATATCGAAACTATCCACAGGTTAAAACTGCAAGGTATGCACCCTATCTTCCATAACCTAGCACTACAGCAGTACATGACTGACGAATTGGAGAAGCTGGCTAAAGGTGGTTTGATTACACCAAAAGCAGAAGCACGTATGCAAAAGCAGTTAGATGCTGTGTTTGACGTGATGGGCGCTATCGCTGGCAAGTATGAAAAATTGGTCGAAGATGGTTATGCACCGCTGATGCGCTTTGGACACTATGCAGTAGAGGTGCGCGATAAAGTATCGAATGACTTGGACTTGTTCGAGTTGTACGAAACAAAAGGACAGCAGCGTAAGGCTATTAAGGAACTGAAAGAGCGCTACGACGAAACACAATTTACTGTAGGCACTGGCACACTAAACCCGGAAGCGTTTAAACAGTTTAAGAATAAAGGACTATCGCCTGAAACGGTGCAATTATTTGCCGCCGAGTTAGGACTAGATGACGATGGCGCTTATCAAGCATACTTAAAAGTTGCGGTCAGTGATCGTAGCGCACTAAAACGCCTGATTCATCGTAAGAAAGTGCCAGGCTATAGTGAAGATATGCCGCGTGTGCTGTCATCATTCGTTATGAGTAATGCTCGTTACAGTGGTCGCGGCCTTTATAACAGCGAGATTGAGCGCTCTATCCAAGATATTGAGGACGGCAACCTACAAAACGAGGCCCAGAAAGTTTTTGAGAACATGGAAAACCCACAAGAAGAGTTTGCTGGAACGCGCAGCATGATGTTTCATTACTTTATGGGGTTCTCGCCAGCGTTCTTATTCCTAAACTTAACACAGCCATTCACTCAAACGATTCCTAAGCTGACCGCTTATGCTGGTGCAGCAAGAGCACATGCTTACATGGCGCAAGCACTGGCAATGGTAGGTAAGCACGCAGGATCAGCTGCTATTAACATGGGTAAAAAGGTCGCAGGACTACCAACACCAAGCTGGACAGGCTTTGAAGATAACTTGCCAGCATGGGTTAATAGGGATGATTACTTGCGCATGGCGCGTGAAGGTCATCTTGATCCGCAAAATATCTACATGATTAAAGGCTTGGAGCGTGGCAAGCAAGGCGTAGCAAGTGGCGTTTGGGGTAATATCGAAGCAGCCGCAGGATGGCCAGCGGAAGTATCGGAATCTATGAACCGCCGCAGCACTATGATAGCCGCCTTTAGAGTTGCGAAAGACATGGGCGATGCTAAGCTGAAAGAAAAGGGCTTTGATAGCAAATATGACTTTGCGGTATCAATCATTCAGCAGACGCAGGGTATCTATAACAAAGGCAACCGATCAGGGCTGGCACGTGGTAATGGCAAGCTAGGTCAGTACGGGCCATTAATCCTAGTGTTTAAGCAGTTCACCATCAACTACACTGAGCAGATGATTAGGCATGGCAGGGATAAAGAGGTCAGCGCATTGGCCGTCGCTATGATGTGGCAGTTTGCGTTAGCTGGCATGTTAGGCTTACCGTTTGCCGATGACTTGCGTGATATCTTTGAAGGTATCGCTTATCGCGTATTCGGTAAAGCCTTTAATCTTCCTGATTACTTGGAGGGCTTGCTTGGTAAGAGTAATGCAGATGCGCTTATGTACGGGCTTGCCAGCGAAAAAGGACGTGTCGATATCTATGGCCGTTCAAGTTTAGGTAATGTCATACCTGGTACTGACGTTATTAGACCGGGTCCAACTGATTGGGCTGAAATTTTAGGCGCGTCGTCAGGGTTTTATGAAAGTTTCTTTTCAGCTGCTTCAATGGCAGCCGACGGAAAGTATAAAGACGCACTTATCACTGCTTCACCTCGATACATTCGTGACGCCGCGTCTGGTGCCGAGATTGCATTGACTGGCTCATACCGAAACACCAAAGGCGATAAGATTATGGACTTGGATAAAACCGATGCCGTGATTAAAGCAATGCAGTTTAACCCAGCTAATAATGCTAGACCGGGGCGTGACCGTAGTAATGCTTATGACATGAAAAATATGCTCAAAGCTAAGACGGATTACTTTAGCAAGCACTTAGCAGAAGCTATCTATCAAGAAAATGATGAGCGCGTCGATGCACTGTATAACGAGATGGATGCGTGGAATGAGCGTAACGCCGAGCACTTTAATGTTGATATCGATAAAATTGAGAAGTCAGCAGAGAAGCGCGTCGAGCGTAAAGACTTCGGTAGTGCCGAGCGCCAAAATATTCAGGACAGCCTAGCATTAAGGCAGGAGGAATTGGCTGGCACGTAACAGGGTAAAGCTCTTTAAATAGCTGGTTTATTTATATTGTTAAACGGCATTGGTTTGGTTATAGTTAATGAATCAACTAATGCGGAGACAAGGTAATGAATAAACTGGCTATTTTATTATTGAGTGGATTGTTTGCAACTGGGGCTAATGCCTCGTGTTTTGGGTCCGATACGCTTTATTCTTGTAATGATCCGCAGTCTGGCAATAACTATCAGATTAATAAGTTTGGCAACACGACTTATATGACGGGTAATAATCCGCGTACTGGTAGCACATGGAGCCAAACATCAAACACGTATGGCAATACTACCTATCAAAGCGGCAGCAGTTCAAACGGCAATACGTGGAATCAAACGATACAGAACAACGGCTCTATTGGTACAACGTATTCTGGCACAGATTCAAAAGGTAATTATTACAGCAAGACTTGCACGCAGTTTGGCTGCTACTAATCCATAGGTGTATAAACGTCTTTATATGTATCGTAAAACGTTGTCATATAGCTAGGTTTAGCTGCTATAATTACCTTGTTGGCTTGGTCGCCGAGACTGTGTGAAAACTCGAGTAAAGTAGCGCAGAAAAAACCAACTAACCCCACCTATTAATTTAGATGGGGTTTTTTATTGCTAGAAATTTGCGTTCATGAACGCAAATGAACGCAAAATTTGAGAGAGGTGAGCAAGTTTTGAGAGAAATAAGGTGACTAAACGTCCTTATATGACTATTCTTGTCTATGTTTAGTTGCTATAATACGTGCCATCAAGATTAGGTTCTCCAAATTTTATCTTGTAAGCCCTGCATTAACGTGTAGGGCTTTTTTATTGCTAGTATTAAGATGGGCTAAAAGCTAATAATGGTATGCTATAGTGATATCTAATACTGAATAAATGGTTACTATTATGGGCTTAAGAGATTTTATAATAATAGGTATATGCGGCGCTGCAGTGGTGACAATCCTACTTGTAGACATTAGCTTTTTTAACATAAACCGTAAAGCGGCAGATCGACCAAAGCATACAGGTGCTGAGGAGCTAGAGAAAAGTCTTGATATTAAGGCATCAACACTTATAACTAAATGCGAGGCAGTGATTAAACCTCAGCTGAATAAGCCTGAGTCATTCAAGCTTGATACGCGACAAACACGAGTTTATAAGCATGACAATAAATTGGTACTGGATATGTTGTATTACGCAGAAAACAGTTATGGCATTAGTATGGCCAAAAAGGCATCTTGTGATTTTTCGCAGACAGGTATATTAATTAGCACTACAAACGAACCTTAATGCTAGTGAGTCAGGATATTACCTTTTGAATGCCAGCATTTATGGGTAATTAGAGAGCAAGTAATAAAGTGAAGAAAGATCAGAAGAAGACAAAACAAGAATATGATTTTGAGGCTATTTGTCGTATTGCTGAAGATCTAGATGTTGCAGCCCGGGCGTTAGATAAAACCGCTAATAGTGAAAATAAAAACTCTATTGAAGAGCAACTAAAACAAAACAAGCCGGCTTACTTTAATTAGCGGGCTTTCTTTATGCCAAAAATTTGACATGAAAAAGCCGCTATAAGATAACTTGTAGCGGCTTTTTCTATGCGTCTCGTGCGTTACTCGATTAACTCACATGGTGGAATGTAACCTTAAGGTGAGCCATGCGTTAATTGCCATTGTTTTTTCTATGCAGTACACCGATGGCTGGTACTGTCTACTTCTCTGTAATACAGGCCCAGTAGCTAGGCTTCACTGTCACTGGCATAATCATTATAAGCAATAATTATTACGATTAAGTTACAGCAAACTCAACTTTAATTCAATAAGCTTTTTTTGCCAAAAATTTTAGTTACCGAGAATTAGGCAGTAACTGAACTATCCGGAATTCCCGGACAGTTGGTCTATGGTAATTCCCATGCACAGTTCTAAGTACGTCTAAAAGCTAGACGTAAAAAAGCCGCTAACTGTAATTAGCGGCTTTTGCCCAAATACCTTAAGAAATCTTTACGGGTATCAATCGGATGACTCATGCGCGGTGATACGGAGGTAAGGAAACGCACATCATCTGCCAGTGTTTTTGCATGTCGTAGCACCGCTGGTCTGACTACGTTCGCTCTATCTGTCAACACAGCCCTAGCGACTAGGGTTTACACCTCAAATAATATATTAGGTAATACAAAATAGTATAACATAACAATACTTGTTAGCTAGTAAATCTTGTACAACTTCTCGATAACCTCCTCTTGTGACATGCCAGCCTCATTAAAAATAAACTCTTCAATATCATTCATTGCAGTACGCAATCTTTTTTGACTGACTTGAATGTACTGTAATGTCACATCATCTGACGCCTTCGACGTTCTATGGTTCATAAGTCGCTTAATCACCGATATATTTAAATTAAGAATATCGCCAATGGTCGAGAAGGTCCGGCGTAGATCGTGCGGCGTGATACAAATGCCAGCTGCATCACCAATATTTCTATACTGCCTTGATATGTCGGTCAGATTTCCATCATGCTCAGTCAAGCGAGAAGGGAATACCCAAGGCTCATTTTTTCGGTAGTGGTGACGATGCCCCATCATTGCGCACATGACTTTACCCAATGGCACATGCAAAGTATCACCGTTCTTAGTTTCGTGAATGGTCATGGTGCCGTGTTTTAAGTCGATAAAATCCCACCTAAGTGTATAGCCTTCGCTGGCACGTATGCCAGTGCATAAAAATAGCAGCATGATATCGCGTGCATTATTACTATGCGGCTGCATGTTGTGGAAGTCCTCACTCTTAAAATCAGTGAGCACACGCACATAATTACCCATCGTATCTTCGTTTAGATAAGTCGTGCGAGGCTTAACCGTGTTCCATAATTTTTTGGCTGTCAGTATCTCAACCGGACTTAGCTTAATAATAGGAGATTCGGAATTATCTAAAAAGCTTAGCCTAGCAAAATTCCACACGGCATTAAGGGCTCTAAAAGTGGCATTGGCTTGTGACGGGCTCAACTTGGTAAGCTCTAAATGCTTTTCGGTGACATTGCTTTGCATAATCTCATTCATCGACCTATCTTGCCATTCAGCCAGCTTGCCTGGTATCTGCCGATTATAGGTGTTGATAGTCGACTGCTTCAGTCCCGGCTTATGAGTAATATAATATTCATAAGCTTGACCAAGTGTAGGAACTATCACGTCTTTCATATCATCATTGAATGGATCGCGGCCTTGCATCAATTCACTAATGATAGACATGGCTTGCTCGCGTGCATCCTGCAAAGTCATGACTGAGCAATCACCGATAGACTTACGGATCATCTTGCCGCCAATCCGTTTGCTAATCATGTAGCTTTTATTTGTCTTGTTGGTACGCACGGCAAAACCGTTGACCAACTCATCTTGGATGATATCCGCTTTATCAGAGTATTCAAGCGCGTCTATAAAGCGCTTGGTTAGTTTAACCCGTGCCATTTTAGCCTGCCTATTTCGTATATTTACTTGGGTATCATAGCCGATAAGCGAGATTATAAGAAGTGCCCACAAAGTGCCCATACAGAGGTTTGTCGCAAACTACGGCAAGCCAGCCAAAAATATTAGGCAACAAAAAACCCCGTAAACAGTGCGTTTGCGGGGTTTAAATATGGTGGGCCCAGTAGGACTTGAACCTACGACCAAAGGATTATGAGTCTTATACTCGGTCAAAATAGATGGTAATACATGGCTATATACAACAATAGATAGCAATAAAAACACCATTATATCAATCACTTAAAACAGTATTGGCAATAAATGGCAATACATGGTTATTGTGTAACGATAATTATAGAGTGCCTAAGAAGTTCTCATGAGCACTATTGCTTGCTGAAAATATGGCCCACGACCAGAATTGGTCGTGGGCCAAGGCAGGAAAACGGTAACGGCATTCTAAGAAAAATTCGCAAGCCGCCACTACGCATATTGCGCGGTGCTGTGATAGGCTGGCTCGTATGTCAGATACTCGTCAAGATCACGCTTGTAGTAAACGACACACCTATGACTGGGCTTAAAAAATGCTATGCCATTGGTATCTTCGCAGCGCATCTTCTGTAATGTCGCTGTCGATACACCCAAGTAGCTTGCCGCATATTCAGGCGTCAGCGGTGTGTTTGGTGGATTATTAATAACAAACTGCTTCATCTTCATTTTTTCGTCTTCAGTGACGTTCTTCCATAGCTTCTTAGCCATAACTCTAACCTCCTAAGTCGTATTCAGTTAATATAGCTGGTGTGCCATCTTGCTTTGAGATGACAGGGTATAGCTCGAACGCAACCTCGCTATTTTTTACGATATACCAAACGCTATGATCTAGCGCTTTGTACACTTGGATGCCGTCGTTATCACCTTGCAGCTCTACTTCATTGCCGCGTATTACTTTCATTTCGCTACTCACAATTATATCTCCACAATTTATGCGTTAATATTAACGCTAAGAATTAATGCGTCACTACACGCTTTAATTAGATAGGGATTGTCGCTATTTTTCATAATCCACTGTAAATAACCGCGATCCTTAACCACTACGTCGCTAATATTTTCGCCACGATACTTACCAAACGTAAAAGTAAGCGGAATCCGCGCTTCCTCGCTGGCAAGATATAACTGTTCCATACCGGTAATACCGCCCAGCTCGCATAAGTGCTCTAGCAGCCACAGCGTAAACGTCACATCCCAGCCAGCGTTATGAGCATTGCGGCAATACTGACGTGCCAGATCAGGATTAATAGCGTAGGTGAGTGCGCCTAGTGAGTGACTGTCTAAGTTGGGCAGCATTCTACGTGCCAGTGCTTGCGTGCAAATGCGCTTGTACTGGCTAACATCGACACCAGCGTTGGCCGCGACTTGGATATCATAATCTGCATTGTGAGCGATGATGTATGCTTCACCGGCTGGCAGGTATTGCGGCACCACTATCTTATGGTTCCGGTAATGCTTTACGTCGTCTGGCGTAATGTGACTGACAGCCATCGCGCCGTAGCTGATTGTGCGGTCAGGGCAACAATTAATGGTGTGACTAGGTATGCCTTCACCAATATCGCTATACATATTTTCAGCGACGATATAACCATCTTCATGAAAGCGTATGTTGCGATACCCAAGCTGCGTCGCTTCCGCTTCCTTGCTAACATCGGTTGCTTCAAAATCTATGATCATTGCTGGCGTGTTCATGCTTTTGCTTCCTTAACAAATTCTTCAAATAGGTAGTTATAATCAAAAGGCTGTGCCACACCCATGACCGGTGCTTGCTTCTGGCGTTCAGCCATAAGCGCATCAATATCAATCTCTTTTGGAAACTTAGACATATCCTTTTGCGCTCGCACTACAACATACGACTTACTCATAATGACGGCACCACTACCATTTCTCGCTGCATCAAACGCCATGTTTGCTGCATCCGGTATCGTGCGTCTATCGCCGTAACCTTGATAATCAATCGTGGCACAGTACATTTCACCGTCAGCCATGCACACATGACCAGTCACAACAAACTTGCGCGGCGATTCTAGTATCTCTTTGCGCACCTTCGGGCTAACCCATTCGTCAAAATACTCAGTTCGATTTCTAACCTGATCGCCAGTGAGTGAAGTGTCGAGGGGAATTTTCATGTAACCTTCGTACATTTCCGGCTTGCCAGCTTTAACCTGGTTCGCCTTTTTGACTGCCGCCTTCTTGCGCTTGTCGCGGTTTTTAATCTTTGCCATACCCTCTTTCTCCGTAGTAAGTTAAATAGGGGTTTAGGCTGGCAGTTGTCCTTTCAAACTAACCCCAGCGTCATAGCCTTGGTGAGCCATCACCTCACCAACTAGCTGATACCAGTTGCCTAAACGATTGATGGTTATTCCAAATAAGTTAAAACTGACCGTCAAAGTATGGGGCGAATGGAATATCATCGTCTACTGGACCAGGCGGCATACTTGATGGTGTCTGGTTGCTCGCTGGCTTGTGACCGTTGTTCTGATAACTTTGATTGTTCTGCTGAGCTGGCGCACCGCGCTGATAAGAAGTGTGGTTATTTTGCTGACCACCTTGCGGCTGGCTTGTACGCTGATTGTTATAACCGCCTTTATTGCCGCTCATCTGAGCATCAACTTCTTTCTCTGACTTTAGCGAGTAGCCAATCAAGCGCTCCATCTGTACTTCAATTTGCTGTGCCGCTGATTGGTCCTTTTGTTCTTGCAAAGTTTGGCGCTTCTGATTGAAGGCGGCGAATAGCTGTGTCTTTTTACGCTTCTCGCCGTTATAGATTTCAAACTCATCAATAAACAGACCAGTGAAGTGCTTGCCCATTAATTCATTGGCCACCGTCATCTGAGTTGGGACCACCTTGCCAGCCGCAGCATCGTACTTGTCGATATTAGCTTGCGTTGGGGTGAGTGTCGTAACGCCAGTGACAGCCATAATGCTTTGCAACTGGTTGTAAAAGCCTTCGATATAACTGCCGTCTTGCTTCATAAACCAAAGAGTGAAGTAACCTTTCTGACCATCTTTGTTGAACACATCAAAAGCCATGCCGGTTGTGCCAGTGTTGCTTGATACAACAAACTCAGCGCGACCAATCTTGACCAGCTGTTCGCTGTTGCCATCAAAGAATTGACCGCCACCAGTATTGGCTTTAAGTGCGGCAGTTTCGTTTAGCTGGATAGTAGGGAAGTTCATGGGTAGGTCCTTTAAATAAAATTAGGCTATTTGTGCCTGTTGATTATGGTTTTTGGCAATGCCGTAGAAGTCGCAGATTGCGTCATCTACAGCGTTTAAATCATTCGGTATTAGTTCGCTGGTAAACATTTCATGCGGTGTTTTGACAGTGGTTGTGCCGTCATTCTTGGTCATAAAGTAATGCTCGCCATTTCTAATAGTAGTTTGCAGTACGATAGTCACCATGCCTTCAAGTACAATCTTTTCATCGAGCATCTTGCCCATCGTTTTAATCTTCGTCTTACCTTCCACCTCTTCGATATGCGATAAAATGTAGATGCGTTGGTCAGGGTGCGTATTATTGATAGCCGTGTTCAGAATGTTCCAAGCGTTCTGACCAATCCGATTAAAGCGCTGGAATACTGAGTTGCCACCACCTTCATCGGTCACACCGCGCATAAACTCATTGGCCATGATGTACTGGAAGTCATCGATAATCACGATAGGCGCTTGAAAGGTTGGCAAACGATCATTAATCTCGTAAGCGTTATCCGTGTTGAGCTTTCTAAATTGCTTGCCGGCTCGAAAGGGTAGCGGCTTACCCATGACGTTGATAACGCCACATAGAGACGGGTCAAGGTTTTGCATACTAAAAGACTTGCCCGAACCGCTATTGCCTAACACTAAAGTCACGATAGCCATTAGATACTCTCCTTACTTTGACCAAATATGCTGTCAAAGTCCGATAGCATCTGGTCGATAATTGGTTTTGCGGTTGCCAGTTGCTCAGTGCTGGCTTGCGGCTCGCTGATATTTTTAGCGAACCAGTATTCATCTTCCTGCTCGCGCCACTCAAAACCTGCCTGCGCTTGTTGGTAGCTATCACTCATGACTTCACCTCGCTTGACCGGTTAATGTCTCTCGATAGCGCAAGCAGTTCTTCTAACGTCTGCTGACCTTCAAGCAATAACTGCTCGCGGTGCTCCTGACTGCGTACTGGCATAGGTACAAAATCAACACCCATTTTTGCTAACACATTAGCCATTTGCATGTTGGCGTCATTGTTTTCTGACTTGCAGCGCTGTAGGGCTTTAACAATGCTCATGACTTTCTCCCATACGCCTTAGCGATAAAATCATTGGCGTGCGCCGCTTCTTTAGCCTTCTGGCTGGCTTGATATTCTTCCCAGCTCATATCATCGTCAGCGTCCGGGTTGGTGTTCTCTTCAAGATAAAGCTTGTGCTCTAAATGCGTGCGGTCTTCTGCTTCGATACCAGTTGCTAGGGCATTGGCACCAGTAGCAATGACGGCGCTGGCGAGTAGGGCGGATATTGCGATCTTTGCAGTCAGCTCGACGTTGACTAACTTTAGTAATTGTTCCATAATGGGTCTCCGTAGAAGTTTGGAAGCCCAGTCAATTTGCCTTGACTGGGTTTTTTTATGCCTGAATTTTGACGTTAAGCGCAGCGATTAAAGCGTCGGCGTGTTGCACTGCTGACAGCGCTATCTGAACGCTACTCACTTGCTTGCCAGCGTGGGCTTGAATAAGACCTTGCATGGCTGATGCGGCTAACTGGTCGCGTCGGCTTAACGGTTTTGATTGATTACTCATAAGATGGTCCCTGTTGTTAAATGACTATGGTAAGCAATGCCAATTGCATCACTTACGATAGCCATCCATTACCGCGCCCAATCCAATCGAACGCGCTTCAAGATGGTTCTATGTATTCATGTGCTGTTAAATAGTTTTAGCGATTGCTCGCAGGGCGATTGCCGTTTTGATACGGTCAATAATATCGTGATTACGATATAATGTAAACCCCTGAAACGATATTATTAACGTGTTTACGATAAAAATAGTTAAATATAATACTAATACGATATTTTGAGCACAAAAAAACCGCCAATTAAGGCGGTTTGGTGGGAAAGCAATATGAAATTAATTGTTAATTTACGAAAAAACCCGCACAAAGCGGGTCGGGTGTAGGATAGGCGATAAAAAACCGCCACTAGGGCGGTTCGTTAATACATTAGTCTTAGTCTCTATAGCCTCGTATTGCTCATATTTTATTCAAAAGTCGATTCTTCTTCAGTCCAACGGTGATACAATCAGGAAATCAAAACTAACTAGGATGTAACATGCCTATCACCCGATCTCTGCTGTTTATACTTTTGTCTACGGTGTTAATCACTTCTTGCGACTTGCCAAAAAAGACATCTGATGATGGTGAGACAGAGCCAACAGAAAATCCCGCCGAAGTAACAGGAAACCCATGTTTAGAGTCTTGGGCTATTGACAGAATGAAAGGGCATATCAAAGAGCGAGCAGAAGAATTAATTAACGCTAAATATAGTGCGGGAGTTATTAATTCTTCATTGCTTTATAGGGCAGACATTTCATTTGATTACATATCGCAGCCTACTACTTTAGAAAATGGTGATCTATCCTGTTCAGCTAAAGTGATAATTTCTTATGTAGGAAATGACCATTCAACAAAAGACTTGGCTATTACCTACGCAAACCTTGTAAACGCTAATATTGAGTACAACTCTAATCCTTTCGCAAATACTTTCAGCGGTTATAGTCTTAAGCAGGAACTAACAAGCCTTGGTATTAATGAATTTAATATTAACGAGTTCAGCGACATATCGGGAAATAGTTTTGCTACTCAAATGGAATATGAGTTACGGACAACTCACTCAGAAGATGGAGAGGAACAACAAAGTTATCAAGCAGAAATTGGTAAACCTGCTGCGATGCTAGCATCGATCACTTTGTTAGATAACTTGATACAAAAAAACAAGCGCTCTAATAGTTTGCCGGATGCTGGAAGTGCGGAAGGCCAGGCAACTAAAGCAGATAGTTATTATGATGAATACGATGAGTATGTAGAATACTCTGAAGAAGTAGAAGAGGTGATAGACTTTCAGGATGATCCAATTGCTCCTCAAAAGCTAAAAACAACTGAAAGCGAAGAGCAAAAAGTAAAAGATAAAATTGTTGCACCGCATACTATAAAAGCCGACAAAGAAACCTCCAAACCTATTGCAAAAAATGAAACGATAGACGAAGACAAGTATGATACTGCTTATGTCTATGATTACAGTTATGATGAACAATAATATAAGAATTAAGAAATATGAAGTAGACGAGTGTTGATAAAATAGATGAGCGATGCTATGGTCGAATTTACTTTGTCCGACTGTTAAGGTGTCGCTTATGAAAACTTGGTCAGCACTTCTTATATCTATGTTCATGATGGCGCCAGTAGTACAGGCGAATGCTCAGAACTATCCTTGCTCTAAGAGCATGGGCGGTGTATCGCATTGCAAAGATGGTAAGTTCGTTTGTAACAATGGCAAGATTAGTCAGTCTAAGAAGACTTGTACTGGTTAGACTTTGGTAGATTGACAGGCGAGAAAAAACCCACCGTGAGGTGGGTTTATAATTTATTTCTTAGATTTCTTAGGCTGATCTTTTGGTTGATGTCTGAAATCGATGGTTCTGTGTCGTACACGATAATCGAGCCCTGACAAAGGATGTTGGTGATGGCTATAAAAAGCAAAACTTGATCTCACACAATCCGTGAAATTTTTTGCTTTAGAAATAGGTATCTCATCTTCACCAAGATCCTCTATTTCTAACTGTTGACTATCTAGCTCTTTTATATCATCTTTCCATCCATCTGTTATATCTTTTTGGTTTATAGTCGTTTTAGTAATATATATAAGCAGTCCACCTTCAGTTTGATTATCTGTCCCCGTAGAGTATCTATGAAGTAATTGCTTTAGTCCCTTATAATGATAACTCTTGTCTTGACGTATTTTACCTTCACCTAGCCACATATAATTTGTGTAAGGGTAAGTCACAACTATATCACAATGCCCATTGACGTTAGGATCATGTTCCGCCTTCCAACCAATCAGCTCCAAACCATTACAGATCGTAACATTGACTAAGTTTTCTCCATTCTTAGGATTCTCTTCAACCATTGACTGATGGTATATATTTTTAGCTCTACTAAGCTGATCGATAATACGATCTATATCTTGATTTACTTTATCTACAAAATCATTATAGTCAGTAACATGAGGCCTTCTTGATTCTTCGTTGATTTTTGCTGAAGAAAGTGTTGCGTTTAAGAGTTCTCTAGGCACTTGTTGTCCCCATAAATCTTTCAGAAGGCTTAAAGAAAGTCACAACCTGTATGCCAAAATCTTCTAGTGTTAATTTGTCACCTGTATGAGGGTTGTAGTACTCTTCTTTTCTCATATCTTCAATAATTTCTTGTTTGTCAGGTACCTCTATATATATGCCTTCAGTAGGGTCTAAAGCTTCAAATTCCTGACTTAGTACGCTAACAGGTGGTCTAGTAAGGTAGAAGACAGCATCATAGAATATGTCTTCATCTACTACCGGGCTAACACGATATAAGTCATCAAAGTTTAAATGGCTTTTTGTTTCTGGGCCCACAGATATATAGTCGATAATTGCAAGGCAGACAGCCTGCATATCTTTCTTAACAGTAGGATTATTGGAAATCAGAATTTTGATTTCTTTTATTTCTGAGGATTTCATAGTATCGCCGTCATGAAATGAGTTTGTCTATTGCAAAATCTAAATCGTTTTCATTGCGAGATTCTTTGATAAAAGCATCGAATAGATGTTTGTTATTAGAGGATGTAATATTAATATAGCTGCTTTTCAGTGAAATCTCTAGATGATTTCTGTTATTCCTGTAAAATTTACTGGTGATTTTGTAGGGAGTAATATCATTATTTAAAGGGATCTTTTGATCTTTATCTTTCTCTTGACGAACACCTTTTGCTCCTTCTTTGTGATAAGTTGCGCTACGTAGGTCTGTGCATGATTTTCTTGCACCCTCTTCATGTGTTGTACCTGATGGAGTTTCAAAAGTAATTTGAATGACACCATTAGTTCCATCTTCTGGTAACTTATAAAAAGTACGTATCTTAGGGAAAAAATCGATAGCCGTATCTTTATCTAAACTAATCCTTAAATCTTTCTTCAAAAATTGTAGTAATTGGCTTTTTGAAGACATAGCTTGTAGGTGACCAAGAATACTTGCTTGATCAACTCCTATTATAATGCGGTTATTAGTGTTGTCCAATATCAAAAAATCATAGCATTTTAAGTACTTTGATACGACGGCTATAATCTGCTCATATTCCTCAAACATTCCTTTTTTAAAGGCTTTTTTTATTTCAGCTGAGGTAAGATTTTTCCTAACCTTTACTTTGCGACCTGTACTGAACTGGTATAGGGTTCTTTTGCCTGATAGTGCTGTCTTCTTCATACAGGCATATTTCGCCTTATCTTTTGGAACAGCCAAAAAGCTTGTTTCTAATGCTTTTTCTATTTTTTTAATATTATCTTGCTCTGGATAAATTGTGATCATTTTATCATCGAAGGAAGTATGTTCAGAGAAAAGCTCTACTAACACCTTATGCAGCTTAGTTAATTCTATTTCCGACTTATTCTTCAAAACATTGGCTTTGATTCCATCGATATTTCTACCAGTAAAGCTTTCGCTAGCTTTTTTACACTCTTTACGCACCTCATATAGCACTAAAGCACGATCCCCTAACTCTGTTAAAATATCGCAAATACTGCTTTGTAGTGTTTCTATCTCTTGCTCTGTCATAGTAATCATCTCTTATCTTAATTTCACTTTAGTAATGTACACATATAACTTTTTAACATATTTCTTGCAAAAAATTGGCAAATTGGTTGATTAGTATTCATAGCATTTCATGATATACAAACCTTTAACCCAACCTCTCTAGCCTCACTCAAGTCAGCACCCTTTTTAATACTATATGGCACGTTAGAAGTAGCCTCTAATCATCAAAAATATATTTTCGACGAAATTCTTCATAGTTTTCAGTGCTATCAATTTCTTTCAGTAGTATTGAAGCACAAGCTGTTTCGACGTTATTACCAGCCATAGTCTCAGGAAACGCATAAGAGAAGTCAGACTCTGATAGCGTTCTTTTAGGTGATTGCCAGCTCTCCATTACCTCATCTTTAAACCCATAAACTATACGAGCCTTAACAAAATAATTTTGGTCTTCACATGATATAAACCATTGTTCTTTTGAGTAGTAAAAGCCTTTCTTTCTTAAAGGGTTCTTATTGATAAATGTTGACTGAAATATAGCTGAAATATATTTTGGTTTGTCTTTTGCGCTTCTAAAACTACTAGCGCCTCCATAGACCGTAATATTCTGTCTTTTGACAGAATCATAATCTAAGAAAATCTGAACTTCTTTGTCACTAGTCTTACCCAAATCAACCCAGTCAACAGCACCAGCAGCCGTAGATGCTAGAATAACTCCAGATATTAAAGCTATCTTCATAATTACATCCTTGTATTAATCCCAATCCAGCGCCTCACGATACACGCACCATCCCAATGGCAGCGTGTCGACTGGCGTGGCGAACTTTAGGAAGTGGAGGATCCATACATACGCCCAATCATTAGTATTCGACATATTTACCTACTACTTTGCCTACCAAATTACAGTCACCCATTGGCATCATCTTTTGTTCGTGCCAATCAGGATTAAGCGGCTTTAAGTACATATCATTTGATTTTTCACCTATTACCAACTGCTTGAATGTAGCTTCCGTGTCGTCATTACACTGAACAACTACTAAGTCACTATCTTTAAGGGCGAATAATCCAGTCTCAGGCTCAACATAGATTATTTCATTAGGCTTAAACTCAGGCAGCATGCTGCGCCCTTGAACGCGCAAGCAAAAACCGTTCTTAGATAGGTTAGGAGGGCGTGGCGCTTTGCCTATAGTATCTAGCATCGTTACAGACTCAATATTAGACCAACTACCAGCCGCTACCCAGCTCAGTATAGGCACCATGCTGGGATCTTCTGATATAGAGACGCGTCGAGTATCGATAGGCAGGTTAAATAAATCATCCCCACCTTTCCCTTGTATCTCTTTTATTTGCGCTCTTAACTCGTCGATAGATGGATTTTTAGGCACATCTAACATTTCACCATGATTATTAATCAACCAGTCAGCATTCACACCAGTAGTCTTAGCTATATCAAATAGGCTAGATGATTCTTTATTTCTATCATTCTCAATATCTGATATAGCGCCTTGCGATGTCTTAACTTTTTTTGCAAGTTGTACTTGGGTTAGTCCTGCGTGTTTACGGGCTTTTTTAACCCTATCTCCAAGACTTTCAATGTTCATCTCAATACCCCTTATAAATTATCGTAATTATGATACAAATAAATATCGTTTTGACGTTTGATTAAATAACGTAATTACGATAATATGATTATTATTAAACGTCGGAGCGATATTTATGACCAACACTATCAATTGGACGTCTATTGTCCGAGACCTATTGAAAGATAGGACGCAAATTGAACTGCAAGAAATAACTGGTGTGCATCAAGGCGTTATTAGCGACCTTAAGAGCGGCAAACCTAAACCGCACCTTACATACATCAATGGCGCTGCATTAATAAAGGCTCATCAAGAGCTTTGCCAAGAACAAACAGAGGAGGCCTAACCATGTCCACAAACCAATTATCGCCCGAAAGAGTGCAACGGTCACGCAATATGCAATCAGACATCTTGCACGCAGTTGCAGAGACTAAGCAGGTAAATGTCGCTAAATGCCTTGGCGTAGAGTCAAGTACCGTCGGTCGCTGGCTAGATGCGAAAAACCCAGAAAGCCAAGTCGTCCGGTTTTGCGACATTCTTGCGCTTTGCGGTCTAAAGGTCGTGCCAGCCAATGCGAAATGCTATGACGCGGAAAAAATGGCAATACTGTTTCGTGTCACAAAGTACCACTTCCAAAACTTAGAAGAAGTAGATGACTTCTTTGAGAACGATGCTGGCATGCCTGAAAGACCTGATGTGCGCTACAGCCGTACAAGCGATCTATCAAATATAAAAACCTATCCGAACACCGTATTGGCATTGCTTGCCAGCCTTTACGAAGGCTTCAAGAGCTTTGTAGCTCCCAAGAACGATATCAGTAGACCGACATTGCTAGTTGCAAGGTTGAATATTGAAAATGAGATAAAGCAAGAACGTCAAGACATCGTGGCAGACGATGCCGCCTTTTGGAAGACAGCTCTGATTCTATCCAATATCGTCGGATTATTTATCTTGCTGACTATGACTTTTAGATTCTGGGGGCTGTGATGTTAAGAGAACAAACTTTTAGCGATAGAAGTAATTATCCAAAAGCTGTTGATGCTGAATGGTTGGCAAAAATTGCTGAACATAAAGAAAAGGTTGGTTTTACTGATCTGGATGATCCAAACGCATCGAAGCGCAAAGTACAGCGTACAGAAGAACAGATGCGTGAGCTTGAAGGTATCGAGAAAGCCAAGGCGGAAGCAAGAGCGCAGGCAGAACACCAGGCAGCGCTGGCAAGACTGGCAGACGGTACAGCCATTCATCGTCAAAAGAAAGAAGGCACGGCATTGGTAATGAAGGGCAAGGCAAAGTCAACCAAGACCAAAAGAGACAGCTCGAAGGATAGACCGAATGCCGCAGCAAGACGCGCCAAGATCATAAAAACGATTAACACCGGCGGCAGAATTAAGTTAGAGCGTAAAAAAGGCGCAGCTTATCAAGCGCAGTACATAGATATGCGCTGGATTATCGACAATCACAAAATGAATATCAAGCGCATCAAGTCGGTTAGATCTAGCGACTCTTACTTTGTCCTAGATAAATTTGCTCGCTATCAAGCACCAGAAGTCATTAACGGTGCGGCTGAAGATAAAGACAAGCTGCTTACTGCATTACTTAGCAAGAAGCTGGTGCTGGCAAGTGATGTCATGGGCACGAATAAGTTAGCCACAGCGACAGTGCTCACTATTGCGACGCAGCACGACTTGGAAGTTTATACCGTGTTTGATGATAAGCGTGTGACACATGGCTGGATATATATTTTAGATGAAGAAAAGCGCAAGGCGAAGATTCATAAGCTTGGCGATATGTTGCAAGCGCTGGATCATTTAAAAGAGAAGAAAGCGAAAGCTGGGCAATAAAAACGCCTTATCAGCGTGAACTGATAAAGCGTCTAACAAAGCGAGTACTACGAAATGAACATTAACGGCAACCAAACCATCAATAACGGAGATTATGCCATGCAATTCCCAACTATTCAACAAAATACTGATTTACAGCAAGCGGTATCGGCGCGGGAGCTTTATAGCTTTTTAGCGCCTACAGAGCGTTTTGCAAGCTGGTTTGACCGCCAGTTACAGTACGGCTTTACCGATGGTAAGGATTATTTAGGGTGTGAAGTTTTTAACACCCTAGCAAATCAAACACTTACAGACTTTTTTGTCTCTATTGATATGGCAAAAGAAATATCAATGATACAGCGTTCCGACAAAGGCAGGCACGCACGTCAATATTTTATTGAGTGTGAGCGCAGAGCACGCCAGCCAGCCATACCGCAGTCATTTTCTGAGGCGCTGCTACTTGCTGGCAAGTTACAACAGCAAATCGAGCAGGATGCGCCAAAGGTCGCTCATTATGACGCGGTGGCAGATCGTAAGACGTTGCTAAATGCCACGCAGGTCGCTCAGTCAGTGGGGATTAAATCAGCTCAGGCGCTAAACAAGCGTCTTAGCCAGGTCGGTGTGTATAACGCCAACTGCAAGCGCGGTAAAGCGTTTCAAGCGTGGTTCATTCAGCGCGGACTGGGTGAGATGAAGCAGGGTGATACAGGTCACATGCAGCCGTTATTTACCACCAAGGGCCAGATGTGGGTTTATGAGCTATTAAGCAAAGAGGTGGCGTAAATGAACACTAATAAGAGGTATGCAATGCAAGAGACCGGCTTTACACAGGTAGATAACAAGATATTTGATGCACAGCCGTTTCTCACGCCTATCGCCTTTGGTGTGCTTATGCGAATGGTCAGAATGATTGAAGGGTATCAGGGTAATGATGATGCTGCTTTATCAAATACCTTTTTGCAGAAGATGTGCAATATGAGTAAAAACACTGTCTCAAAAGCGGTTGGCGAACTCGTGGAATTTGGATTTTTAAACCAAGATTCTCAGCAAAGAAAGACCGCTATTTACACTTTGAACTATGAAAATATCTCTACTTTTGATGCTAAAAAACATGGTCAGAATTTAGCATCCCAAAATTTAGCATCCCAAAATATGACCATTAGATTCCCAAAATATGACCCAGTTGTGTCCCAAAATATGGGAAGTAATAAAGAAAACATAAATAAAACTTCTTTAAAGAAAACTATAAAGAGTGGCGCAGAAGAAAACCCCGACGTTAAAAAATTGTCACCAGCAAAACAAGAGCGAGAGATTTTAGTTAAATCGCTTTTTGACAAATGGATTGAATTATCTGGTCAAAAAATCAAACCCTCTAAAAAACGTCTTAGTCACATTAACGCACGATTGGATGATGATTTCACAGAACAGCAAATTATCGATGCTATGACCTACGTTGCCACTGATAGCTGGCATGTTGCCAATGGTCAGAATCTAATCGAGATTGCCGTTAGATCAACTGAGCAGTTGGAAAAGAAACTAATCAAGATCGCAGCGCTTAACGCACAGCAAAACAATACTCAGGGGAACACTCATGCAAACAACCAGCCAGCTAACAACAAACCTCGCAGAGAAACTACAGACGAATACAAGCAGCGGATGCAGCGAGAGTTTAACGAAGAGTTTGGAATCGAAGTACAGCCCGACAGCAATACAGACTGCTACAGCTAAGGTCTTAAATCTTTTTGCAGAACTCAAAGAAGAGTATGGCGCATTGTTTGACAACAAAGAACATCGCTACACGCCAGCCAAGGCACGCGAATGGGCAGTTGAGCTACTAGAGTCAGGCATAAACGGCGAACAGTACCAACGTGGACGCTGGCAAGCACTCAAGCAGCAGGATTATCCAGTAGAGCGAGCTTACAAGTTTATTCAGTTATGCAAACTAGGTGAGATTGATACATACCCCACAGCCAACGACGCTTTTACCATAGCTTGTACCAATTGCGGCATGAAGGGTGACATAGAACGCGATTGGAAGCATGAAGTGGTTTATGAGACAGCAAATAGGATTGGATGGGGAAAGCTGGCAAGTGCGACGGAGTATTTCTTCAAGACGTTTAAGCAAGTGTATGAGCAGGTAGTGATTGAGCATAAGGCTGGCAAGACGTTTGTTATTCCTCAGTCACATCGCTTAGCTAATATTCACCAGCCGGTCGAAGTAGGTAGTGAGGCGGATAAGCGGATTAGTAAAAAATTGGCGGAGTTGCGGAGGATGAGCGCATGAGCAAACCAGACAGACACTTCATCGCCTTCGTCCACATCGACATGCCTTGGTGCAGTAGTCCGAAAGCATGGCAGCCAGTTTCTAACGAGATTGTCTTATTTGAGCAGCCGGACATGCCAGCCTATGACGATATTGTGAGTGCCGTTAAGCAGGCGTGTCCAGCAGCGGTTGGCGTCGTGCTTAACAATTTGCATGAGATCAGCCACACGGATTTTCTAAGTTTTATTAACGGTAGCAAGGATTGGGAGGTGGGTGCGTGAAGAAGGGCCCAGCTGACTACACCGCAGGCGAGCAGAAGTACCTAGCTCGCCAGCAAGCGGTCAAGGCTGGCAGGCCAAACGCCATGACGTACTTTAAAAACGTCGCAGTGACCAAGGCGGGCGATTTTGTCATAGGGCTGACGTACAACAGCAAGCTACAGCGTTACTCAGCGAGCGCGATTGAGATAGACGGCGTGCGTGATAACGGGAAGCTGTGTAGTTGGGATAAAAGCGGTATCGCACTAGATGACGATTTAAGCTCACTTAATCTTGGTTCGGTGCAAGTGGGTGTAAGAACAATCTAAAACAAACCTAGGGGTGAAATTTAGTGATTTTGATAGGGATAGACACAGGGGTGAGCACTGGTTTTGCGTGGAGCATCAATGGTAAGTTTCAAAGCATCGATACTGAATCGATTTTGAGCGCACAGGAGCGAGTATTAAGTATCGCTGGTGATGTTGGTCACGCTGGCATGGACGTGATTGTGTGTATTGAGGACGTTAGATTGCGCAAGTGGGTACAAAAAGGCGTTGGCAATGAGCGTATGCAAGGCGTCGGCTCAGTAAAGCGTGATTGTAGTATCTGGCAAGAGTTTTGTGAGCGCAACGGCATACCGCATATCTTTGTCGCGCCAAAAGCGATACAGACCAAGCTTAGCGAAAAAGACTTTCACATAATTACTGAGTGGCCATACCAAACGTCAGGGCACGCACGAGACGCTGGCATGATGATTTATAAAGTTTATCGATTGCTAAAGCGCAAGCATATCAACATGCCAGCCAAGTTTGAGCCAAAAATTAAGAAACCGCGCAAGCCAGCGCTATACAAAGTTAAAAAGGAGAAGGCGTTGTGAGTGATAATCAAGCAAGAACAGCCGATAAGATAATGCCAGTACAGCGCAAGCACGCGCATTACTTCAAAGATGTTAGCGACTTCAATGAAATGGACACTTATTTATTCTGCCGTGTTTGGAAGGTGAAAGACGATAGCGGAGCGTTACATCATGCGCTAAAGAAGTTGATGGACGCTGGCAAGCGCGGCAACAAAGATAAGATTAAAGACGTTACTGAGGCACGCGATACGCTCAATCGTTATTTAGAGATTGAGGCGATGTTTGCGGAGGTGAGCGAGTGAAACTATTAACGCGGGCGCATCTTAAGAAGCTGGACAAAAAATATATTAGTGCCGCCGTTGACTCGGATGGTAATGCGAATGCTTTTGAGGTGATATTGAGCAGAGAGCACCATAGGGGCGAAGATTTATGGGGTGAGCATCTAGGTAGTAAGTGCACGCTAATAGGTTACGGTTTTTATGCCGGTGACTGGAAGAATAGCAATATCAATCGCAACGGCATTAAGTAGTTTTTGCCTAAATAAAAAGCATCAATTTGAGGGCGACACATGAGCGATACTATTGAAAAATCTGCGGTAACTGATTTATTAGAGGTGCAAGGCTGGCTGACTGGATGGGGTGACTTTTGTAATAATCGCGGTACTGTAGGCGGTCATCTAGGGTATCAATCGCCGTGTGCAATTATCATGCGTGATAATGTAGAGCAGCAGAGCGCAAGTATTCGCCCGGTACTGTGGAATATGGACGATCAGGCGTATTACACACTGATAGACCGCGAGCTGGCTGGCATGAGACAGTCAGGTGACAAAGAGCTTATGATGTGGGCAAGCCTTATACGTCGTTATTACTTGTATGGTATGTCTTATACTCGCTTGAGTAAGTCAGTAGTCAGTAAGTATGAGTATGGCGAGGACACGAAGATACAGGCTCATGTTCGGAAGGTGCAGAGGCACTTGAGTAATGCGGAACGGCATATTTATGAGGCTATTTTGGAGCTGGCTTAAACTATGTGTCACTTAATATACGCAGTCAAGCCCCACACCCGCCAGCAACTCAACCCCATGAACGAATATATCAAGTCAATTCGCGTTAATTTACGTTTCAGGTTTAAAATAGCTTGATTATTGGCACGACTTGGGGTAACTTTGTGCTATCGTGAACGGGTAGGTCGATGGATAAGAGGTTGTGTATTCGCAATCCGCCAGACTTGCCGCACTAAACATATTCTAAAAAGCTCATACCTTAATCGGTGTGGGCTTTTTTTGTGGGTGATTTTATGGCTATTCAAAAAGTTGACGTGACAGTACCGGGCGGTGATACGCCGCGAAGCGCTAATATTAAGATTAACGCTAACTTTAGCGACCAGACCAATGCAGCTAGTCGCTTAGTTGGTAAAGGCGTGGGTAACGTACCCGAAATATCACTTTACGGAGTTGCAGAAACAGGGGTTGGCGGTATGTCTAAACACGCATATTCACAAAACGATCCTGCTGCGTTGATAAGGGCAGCAACCCAAAACGGCTCTCACTTTTTTACAGCAAGCGGTGAAAACTCAATCGTCTTGCAATACTCATGCGGTATTTTCATAAACACAGAGATTGATAAGGCAGGTATATCGCTAAAAAACGGCAAAGTTAGATTTTTCACTTCGATATATGACGGGACGATTGTTGCGGGTGATCTTTATACTACTTTGAACGCAACAAAAGATGCAAACGGCTTCTTGAAGGGCGCAAGCCCAGTTGTTGATATGTATGACAACAAAATAGGTTTAAATCATGATGCTGAGCAACAAGGTGGCATCACGTTTGAAAAGTTAGGCGTAGGTGATTACTTAGTCAAAGGCTCGCTCGGGTTTGCTCAAGAAGGCTGGTACATAGAGACACCAAAAGACGCGAACGGTAATGTGCTTGTTGCAGTCGTTTATAAGCAGTTAGCAAACAACGATTTAAGTATCAAGACTTACGCTAAAAAGTTTGACGATGAAACAGGCGATATCGTCGCAAACTTAACTAAACCTCGTGACATCCCGGTTGGACGTTTTATCAGCTTGCGTTTACATGAGTTACCAAAAGAGCCACCAGTGATGCCAACTCAAGACACTAGCGCAGACGCGCCAGCACAAACAAACAACCCATAACTCTTTTGACTCATAAGTATCTGTTTGCTGTGAGTCTTTTTTACATGCGAGGTAAACCAGAGAGGTGCAAGCATGGCAGATAAATGCGGTGCTAAAACACGAGCTGGCAAGCCTTGCAAGAAAACACCGGTCGAAGGTAAGAGGCGCTGCCGTTTACATGGCGGCTTATCTCCCGGCGCACCAAAAGGCAATAAGCATGGCTTACGTCATGGCATGTATAGCCGTATCTTTACCGATGAGCAGTTAGATGAAGCTCAGGCAATGCAAGGTGATGTCAGTCGTGAGCTGGCAATTGCACGCATACAGCTTGCTAATTGCTTGGCTTATCGTAAGGCGCAGGGTGATACGCCACAGCTTGATGAAATCAAAGACGAAACACTAGCAGATGAAGAAGATGAAGACGTCGTTAAGAAAGCTCGCGCTAAAGATGCAGTCAGATGCGGTGAATACTATGACCCCGATGAAGATGATTATGGCGGTCAGGAGTCAGAGCCGTTAAAACGCACTAGGGTTTATCGCACACGAGACTGGGCAAACGAAGAAGCCCGGCTGATTAACTTGATTGCTAAGCTTGAGATGCAGCTAATCAAACAAAGCATAGCGACGCTTGAGCTTGAGCAGCGCAAAAAACTGATGGAGGCAGCAGAACGTAGAGAGTCTGGCAGCGGCAGAAACGTAGAGGACATGACAGATGAGCAGCTTAACGCCTACTTGGAGCAGCTACTCAAGTCTTAGCGAACTTGCCAGCAGATTGCCAGATTTAAAGAAGCTCACTGCTAAGCAAAAAATTGCGCTCATTAATATCATTAAAGAGATTAAGAAGCGCAAGAAGTACAAGCTCAACGAGTTATTCCCCAATGAAGGACCGTTTGCAAGGCATGGTTATACCAAGCACTTATCGTTCTTTAGCGACGGAGCTTACTACGGCTCACGCCTATTTATGGCTGGCAACCGAGTTGGCAAGACGATTGCAGGCACGTATGAAGATACTTTGCACGCTACCGGCCTTTATCCTGATTGGTGGATAGGCAGGCGTTTTGACCATCCAACGAAGGGCTGGATTGCTGGCAAGACCAATGAGACGACACGCGATATTCTGCAAGTCGAGCTGTTTGGTAACGTCGTCTTTAAAGATGGTGGTAAGAAAAAGACCGTAGATGGCACTGGCATCATACCGATTCACCTGATTGACCAAAAATCAATCAGATGGAAGTCTGGCGTTGCTGACTTAATCGATACAGTTAAGGTCAAACATGCCAGCGGTGGTTGGTCGTACATTGGCCTTAAGTCGTACCAACAAGGGCGAGGAAGCTTTGAAGGTACGGCGATGCACTACATCCATCTGGATGAAGAGCCGCCTGAAGAAGTTTATACCGAGTGTTTGACGCGGACAGCAACGACACGAGGTTTGATTTACATCACGTTTACGCCATTGATGGGCGTAACACCGATGGTCAAGAACTTCATCGAGAAAGCCGATGAAGGAATTACCAGTGTTACTCGCGCTACTTGGAACGACGCACCGCATTTAACAGATGATGACAAAGCGAATTACTTAGCGTTATTCCCTAAGCATGAGCATAAAGCGCGGATGGAAGGCATACCTTACGCTGGCAGTGGTCTCATCTATCCGATTGATGAAGATGAAATCATCGTTGAGCGTTTCGATATACCAGCACACTGGCCGCAAATCAAAGGTATGGACTTTGGATGGGACCATCCAACGACGTGCGTTACGCTGGCATGGGATAGAGACAACGACATTGTTTATGTCACGGACGAATATGCAGCACGTGAGCGCACACCACGCGAGCACGCGCCACACTTTAACGATAACGGATCATGGCAGCCAGTCGCATGGCCGCATGACGGTTATCAGCATGACAAAGGCAGCGGCTTAACACTCGCTGAGCAGTACCGCGACGAAGGCGTCAACATGCTGGATGAAAATGCCACGCATGATGATGGTAGTAATGGCGTTGAAGCAGGCCTCATGGAAATACTACAGCGCATGGAGACTGGCAGATTGCTGGTGTTCAGTGATTGTACTGAGTGGCAGGACGAACGCCGCACCTATCATCGAGACAAAGGCAAGATCAAGAAGCTATACGATGACTTGATGGATGCCACACGCTACGGCGTGATGATGTTAAGACATGCCAAGGTCAAGCCGCGAGCAGGACGCAATCGAGTTAATAACAATACAACGGTTTTATAAAGGATAAAGATATGTCAGAGCTACCGAACAGTGTCACCAAAGAAAGCTTGGAAGATTTAATTGCTAAAAGCGAAGTCGTTTACACAAACCCAGTTGGTACATTAACGCATTGCGTAATCACGTTACCTTGTGGCTATGGCGTCACTGGCGAGTCTGCTTGCGTTGATCCAGCTAAGTACGATAAAGCTATTGGCGAAAAGTATGCGCTGGAACAAGCTGTGGATAAACTGTGGCCGCTTGAAGGTTACTTGCTTGCTAATGACCGCTATCGTGCCAGCGCAGTAGATACTTATTTGGGGCGTATGCACAAAGAACAGGGTCAGTTAAAAGACCGCCTCGATAAGCTTAGCGTGTTTTTAGATAAGCCTCAGCCTAGTTTCATCGCAGGTGATGAATGGGTTTTATTAAAACAACAGAAGAGATATATGAAAGAGTATTTAGATGTATTGAGTATTCGTGTTGCGAATGCAGAAGCTATTAGCGACTAGGTGAACCAAACATCATAAGCCACCTTAACTGGTGGCTTTTTGTGGGAAAAACAACCATGACGCATTACCAGATACCCAATAGCGTGCTGTTTGGCAGAGCGCAGGGCAAGAATGTTAGCAAGGCATTGAGCGACTACAGCTTAGAGACGCTACAGAAGCGTGCGAACAATGGTAATGCGGATGCTAAGAAACTCATTAAGCAATTAAAGGATAAGCAATGTCACTAACCATACGATACGGCGTGCCAGCACCAGCAGTAGTTAAAAAGGGCTATGGCTTGCAAGCGTTTATCTCAAACGTGTTCTTTGAGGCGGACGAAGGCGCAACTGCCAACGATGCTGCATTGATACTTTGTCGTCGTGCGTTTGGCATTGGCAAGTCTTATATCGCTGTGCGCCGCAATCAGGCGTACCAGTTGCGCGACAAGGACGGCAAGTTCTTAGCAGATACCGCAGAGGACTGCGCTCAATACTTGTGGAATGGTCATGCAGCAGAGCGTGAGAAGCATATCGTCATGGACTGCTTACTAGAAAACATCGATCAGCTGGTCATGCACAAGCCTGAAGGCGAAGATTTAAACCGCAAGGCGCTAGACAAATATTTTGAAGGTGAAGAAACCTTTACCACCGGACTAATGGATATTGCCAACTCATGAGTAATCAAGCGACACACGGACTAGATGACGACTTTAAGCTAACAAAGGACGGCAAGTTTCTTGTGTGGGCGCATGATATGTATGAGTACGAGCGCGAAGCACAAGCAGAAGGTCGGGCACTGCGGGCACGCGATGAGCGCTTCTATGACGGGCATCAATTCAGCGATGAAGAAAAACAAGTCTATGCTGAGCGCAATCAAAAGCCGCGTACCTATAACGAGATCAAGCCAGCCGTCGATTGGATCATTGGTAGTGAGCGCCGAGCCCGTAGTGACTGGAATGTGCTACCGCGTACCGCTGATGATGTCGAGCCAGCCCAGTTAAAGACCAAGCTCATCAAGTATGTTGATGATATCAACAAGGCAAAGTGGCAGCGCAGTGCCGCATTTGAGGATTGTGTCAAGACTGGCGAGGGCTGGACCCGTATCAGTGTAGAGCCAAACGAGGATGGTGAGCTGATGATTCAGCTGAACTATGAGAATTGGCAAAACATTTTAATCGATGGTCAGTCGGTCAAAGCGGACTTATCAGACAACCGCTACTTGTGGGCCACAAAGATTATTGATATTGAGACGCTTGAGCAGTGGTTCCCGAAAAAGAAAGAAGAGATTGAAGCGGACGCTGGCGAGTACCAAGAGCTTGATGATGACTTGATGTTTGACCAAGTGGGCGATGACGGCAATAATTTATATAACAACTCACGTCGCTCCAGTGCGTGTAGCGACAGCAATATTAACGTGGTGCGCTCAGGCTCAATGAGCATCATGGGTGGTCACTACTCATCAACGCGCCGCGCTGTGCGTGTATGGGAAATGTGGTATCGCAAAACCGAACGAGTTGAGCTGCTAGCTAACGCTGGCGGATTGACCGGGCAGATATTCAACAGTAAGAACGAAAAGCATTTGCTGGCACTAGAAGAAGGCGCTAAGAAGCGCGAGACAGTGCGCGAGCAAATGTACATGGCTATCTATACCGCCACCACCGTTTTGTACCATGGCAAGTCTATCTATAAGCATAACCGCTATCCATTCGTGCGCCGCTTAGCATTCATCGATAAGACTACTAAGTCACCATACGGCGTCGTGCGTCAGATTGTTGATCCACAGTCGGACTTAAACCAACGTAAGAACCAAGCGCTATTTATGATGGCAACCCGTCAAGTGGTTGCAGATGAAGGTGCGGTCGAAGATAAAGATGATGCTATCAAGCAAGTCGCTAAAGTTAATGGATATATCGAAGTTAAAAAAGGCTCACGCTTTGAGATTCGCGACAATCAATCGCTGGCAGGACCGCATGTACAGTTCGCTGAAATGGACAGCGCGTACTTAAAACAGATTAGCGGCGTGACCAGCGAAAACCGTGGTATGGGTAACAGCGCTCTATCAGGTATCGCTATTCAGTCTTTGCAAGAGCAAGGCACCGTTATCACAACACCTATCATCGACAATCACCAACTGGCGCACCAGCTAGAAGGTGAGCTTGTGCTATCGCTGTGTGAGCAGTACATCAATCGTAAGATGCAGTTTCGCGTAACCAGTGACATTAAGAACCCTGGTGAAAAAGATTTTGTGGTATTGAACGAGACGCCAGAGACAGACATTACCGCGACGCAAGCAGACTTTGTGATATCCGAGCGTGACTACAGACAAACCATGCGTCAAGCCTTGTCCGAGCAGTTGATGAACGTATCAGCACAGATAACACAAGCAACAGGTGATCCAGCAATAGCGATTGGCTTTATTGAAATGGCTATCGACTTGCAAGACCTGCCAAACAAAGAGCGCCTATCTAGCAAGCTGCGTGAGATTTCAGGACTGCCACCGATTGATGAGAACGAAGATGACAAACAAGCGCGTGAAGAGGGTGAAAAAGAAGAGCAAGCGAAGCAGCAAGCAATGCAGGAAGCGCTACAAGAGCTTGAAATGGCGAAGCAGAAATCAGCAATCAACCTTGACAACTCGCGTGCCAACCAATACAACCGTGAAGGCGAGCGTGAGAAAGCCAATGCCCGTCGCGCTCAGGCTGAAGCACTGGTTAAGTACCTCGAAGCCGCTGGACTGGTGGTTGATAACGCTGACCTTAGTAATATTGCTGACGACCTCATTAGCAATATGGACAACATAATGAACGGTACACAGCCAACACAGCCGGGCAGCGATCAGTTAGAGGCGCAAGGTCAACCAGTTGAACAAGCACCAGTACCGATGCAGACCGACCTGCCAGCACAGCCGCAGCAACCAGAGCCGCCAACACAAGAACAGCCAGTCATGCCAGAGGGTGAGGTGCCCGCTGGCGAAGACGGACAAGCGCCAATGTCACCAGAAGAAGCCGCTATGATGCAGCAAGTGATGGGGCAGCAGGCTGGCGAGTAATGGTATAATAACCCTATTAAATAAGGAGTTATTCATGCGCTGTTTCTATGTTTTCTACCAAACGAAAAACAATCTTTTAATTCGCAAACTGCCTATATCAACTGCCGATGGTCGTATTTTTAGTGAGTATGATTTCATAAGTTCTGTAGCTAAAGGTCAGGGCTTGCAAGTGTCTGATGTGGCAATAACCCACTGGATTGAGATGAATGAAAAAGATTGGCGAGATTTTGCCAGATAAGCTCAAATAAACTAATCAAGTCACCTACACGGTGGCTTTTTTATTACCTATATTTAACCATCCATAAGGATAACCACGATGCCAGATGATATGAACGACGATTTTGAAATCGATACCAGTGAATTAGAAAACTTGCCAGCCGACGCGGTAGAAGATACTGACGACGCAGCTGATGATGATGACTTTGATTTTACTGGATTGACCGATGAAGAGATTGAGGCCATCAATGCCGAAGAATCCGATAGTGATAATGATGGCGCTGCTGACGATATCGATACTACCGAAGATGACGCCGACAATGCAGATGAAGCTAGCAATGCTGACGGTGACAATGATGGTGCTGATGACGACTACCAGCAAGAAGCCGCGACGGTAGCAGAAAAGCGCACTGCGATTGATGCAGAGTTTGACGCCAAACACGCAGAGCTTGAAGCGCTAGGTGAGCAATACGACAACGGCGATATCTTAGACGGTGCCTATAATACTGCCAAGGTGCGTATTGAGCGTGACTTAAAACGTATTGAAGCGCGTGAGACAGAGCTTGTCACCAAAGAAGATGCGCTTGCAGAGCGTGAGACCAGTAAGCAAGAGCAGTTTCAAAATGACTTTGCTGTAGCGGCCAATGAGTTCATGGCCCGTACTGAGAACGCAATCTTTGTAGAGGGCAGCCCAGAGTTTGCCGCATTGGATCAACAGTTGGGTATGGTCGCACAAAGTATGCCACCGGGCACGCCGTTTGATGTACTACTCGATAAGGCTCGCGCCGCTGTATCGTCTTACATGACATTGCCGGAGGCTGGCAAGACTGGTAGTAAGCCCGTGGACAAAGCGGTCAAGCAAGACCCTGAGACCATGCCAAGTATCTCGAACATGCCAGCAGTCATACCCAATAGCAGCGATGGCAACAAGTTTGCACACTTGGATAAGCTTGATGGTCCAGCACTTGAGCGTGCTATTTCAGATATGAGCGAAGCACAGCAAGCTGAATACTTAAACCAATAGGCTAATACTTATTTATGAATAAAATACGCTATCGTGATTGTCGCATAGGCGATGTTATCGAAGTCACTGGACCGTGTACCATTGTTGTGGAAAGCAAGAGTGGGCGGTCACCGAGACTTAAAGTGATAACCGGTCACGACAGCGACGTGAGTTTTTCAACGGGTGAGCAAGCGCATACGTGCTGTGATACCAAAAATAGTCTGACTAAAGGAGACTAATATCATGGCACAGACTAAGATCAATGACAGCCAAGCTGTTAAAAAATGGGCAGGCGCGTTATTCGGTTCCGCTTTCGTAAAGTCTTTTTACGGTAGCAAGCTGATGGCGTCAACCAAACTTGTCGGTAAAGCCGGTGCAATGGCCAACGCGCCAATCGGTGTTATCAATGACTTGGAAAGTGGCGCTGGAGATAACGTATCATTTGATATGTATGTTCAGCTTAAAGGTCGCGGTACTTATGGCGATGACGTGTTAGAAGGCAACGAGGAAGATTTAACCGCGTTTACGGACGAAGTTAAGATCAACCAAGTTCGCCACGGTGTGACGCCCGGTGGCAAGATGAACCAGAAGCGTACCATCAACGATCTACGTGCAATTGCCAAGGTTAAGCTTGAGCGCTGGCACGCCAACCACTTTGATGATGTCGTGATGACAACATTGGGCGGTGGTCGTGGTCATGCAAAAGACTTGTATATCCCATTAGGTGCAACAGCGCCTATTCGTGGTACGAGTGAATACACCCAGTACGATGCAGACAGTATCGTCTATGGTGGTTCAGCTACGTCTAAAGCTAGCATGACAACCGCTGATGTAATGTCATTGGACGTCATCGACGAGCTTATCTTGAAGGCTAAGAGCGGCGGTAAAGCAGACGGTGAGTTCCGCATGGAACCATTAGAAGAGTCGGCAGAAGAGTATTACATGCTGACTCTATCACCTGAGCAGATCCATGACTTGCGTAAAGATACCGGCGTTGGTGGCTGGCTTGATATCCAAAAAGCTGCGGCTGCCTCTAACGGCTATCAGAACCATATCTTTAAAGGTTCAGCTGGCGAGTACAACAAGACTCACATTAAAGAGGTGAATAGTGTTGTGACTTATAACGACTTTGGTGCAGGCGGCAACGTCAAAGCGCATACCGGCGTATTTATGGGGCGTCAAGCGGCTGTGGTCGCGTTCGGTTCAGCAAGCGATAAGAACATGCGTGCTAACTGGGAAGAGAAAGAAAAAGATTATGGCAATCAGGTCGGTATTTCTGCGGGCATGGTGTACGGCACCAAGCTACCAGAGTTTGACGGTAAGGTTGTCAACTCAATGGCAGTCTATACTGCGGTTAGCAAGTCGCGCACCTAATCTGAAGTAATGCTTTAAAAGCAAGTTGGTCATGCCAGCTTGCTTTTTATTTACCCAATTTTTTATACAGTATCTTTATAAAAGGATAAAAGACCATGGCTAAGTTCCAGTCTGAGCGCTATCTGCATAACACGCAGATTCAAAGCTCAATGATCAGTGGTGTGATCAATGCACCAACCATTACCCATAATTTTATGGCAGACACAACCGTCGCTGCTGGTGATTTCTTATTGCTGGCTAAACTACCAGAGCGTGCCGCCATCTTGCACGTCGAGCTGGTGTGTAGCGCCCTTGGTGGTACGTTGACCGCCGACGTTGGCACCATGAACCAAGACGAAACAGCTATCACTGGTAAGTTCTTAACTGGCGCAAGCCTCGCTGCCGCTAAGTGGTACAAAGTCGGTGATAATGTCATCGAAGGTCGCTTGGTAAAAGTACATGACAATCCGACTACCATCGCGGTTGAGTTCAAAGACGCTGGCACGATTCCAAAGGGCGCGTACATTCATGTGACGCCGCATTATCGCCACGCCAATAACGACGAATAGATTGTTCTATCGGTAAGTAATTTAAAGCCCATGGCGTTTAGCGCTGTGGGCTTTTTCACCTAACATGCTTATTAAAAAGGAGTCATTCTCATGGCTGACGATAAAATCGACAAGCAAGACGACAAAGCGCTTGCAACCAAAAAACAGGCTGATGCCGCTATTAAAGAATCTACCGATGCAGATAAAGCAGCGGAAGCGCAGCAAAAACGCATTGAAGAGTTGGAAGCAAAGCTCGCTGAATCAGAAGCACGCGAGAAGGCGGCAGACAAACTTGAAGCCGCTGCTAAGCGCGTCACTAAGGTTGCTGATGCCAATAGTGGTGACGGCGAAACTATTCAATGCTTACTACGCCGTAAAGGTGGCACCAAGGTGACGTTTGGTAATAACCGAGCGACGCAAAAAACCTATCACTTCAAACCTATTGATGCAGACGATGAAAATTCGCCGCATATCTGTACAGTAGATAATGAAGAGCACGCAGATCAGCTGCTATCAATCCGCGAAGCATATCGCTTGTATCGTGGCGGCGCTGGCGTGATTGATAAGATTGAAGTCACAGGCGGCGCGAACGACGATGAAAATGCTTTCGTGAATCGCTTTGATGACATCCTCTCTATCGATTTTGAAATCGCTGAAAACGACACGGTTGCAGCATGGGCGAAAGAAGTTCTGGCACTGTCACCGTCGCACAGCGCTAAGATTCGTCAGAAAGCAGACAGTCTTGATGTCAAAGTTGCCAAAGGCGACAACATGAATGAGATTTTGCGCAAGATTGGTCATGCGATGCAGGCAGAAGAACGTGCTGCCAGTGAGCAAGCCAGCAAAGGCGAGTAACTTGTAAACCAAAACCGTCGTAATCTGAGGCACAAGCTGGCTTGTCTCTCGTTTACACCACTCACATTAGGACGATACCGCTATGTTTAGCAGTCAAGACTTATTAAATGGCGTGCGCATGACGCAGCTAAATGACCCCGATGCTACCACATGGTCGGATGCAACACTTATTATCGCGCTTAATCAGGCGTTACGCATACTGTCACTGGTACGTCCTGATGCTTCAGCAAAAATAGCAACACTTGATATCGTGGAGGGTTCACGCCAGCTGATACCGACTGATGGCGTGCGCCTACTGCGTGTGGTGCGTAATATTACCGCGCTGGGTGCGCCTGGTCGCGCTGTGCGATTAGTGCAGCAAGAAGATATGGATAGCATGTCACCAGATTGGCATAACGCTGCTGGCACGATTGTTAAAGAGTATATGTTTGACTCGCGTTCGCCTCAGCATTTTTATATCTACCCAACAGTGCCGACAACCAGCAAGCTTGAGATTGAATATAGCAGCTACGCGGATGACGTGACTGAGCTTACAGCCAGCAATCCACTACCCGTATCGCCAATTTTTGCACAGCCGGTGCAGGAGCTTATGCTATACAAGCTTCTATCTGGTGACAGCGCGAACGGTAATAGCGGTAACGATCATCTGCGCGTCGCTATGGAATTGCTGGGCGTGAAAGATACGCAAGATGAGCGCGTATCATCTGCAAGACGTACCTCTACTTAATAGGTGATATATGGCACAGCTTGATGATTTTGTGGATGGTATTAGTATTCATCTGGGTAATAACGACGCCAGCAATGTGCCGCGCATTGCAGTGGTGTTTGCCGCAAGGCAGGCATTAAAGAAATTTTGCGATGAAAGCTTTGCTTATATCGTCAATGCTTTTGACCCGCTTATCGACACCAGTAGACCACTGACCGACGCGGACTTGGCGCTAACACGTCTTGATAAACGCTGCGAGCTGACCTTGCCAGCGAACACGCATATCATCAAGGTATGGCGCTTGACCGACAACTGCTGCGAGCACGACAACTGGCTGGCAAGTGCTCGCTACGGTTATCCCAATATCATTAACTTAAATGATAAGCAGCGCAATACCGATAACGTGGTAGTGTCGCTGTCAGTCAGTCAGACCACAGACGAGTGTCCGGATTATCTTTTTAATCACTACTACGATGGCTTGCTGTCCGGCACCATTGCTTACTTGCAGATGATGCCGAACCGCGAATGGGCAGTGCCAAACTTGGCGCAAGACCACTATGCGCTATTCGAAAGAGCTATCCAAAAGGCTAAGAGCGATATAAGTAAAGGCTTCCTAAAAGATAGACCGATGACCGAGATACCAGCCAGCTTTGGCTAGAAAACAATTCAATACAACCGCATATGTGGCTGTCTTTTTTCACACAAAAAAGGAGCGACTATGCTCAGATTAAAACACGGCATTTATATTAAGCAGCGAGTGCTATGGCTGTTTGCCATCATACTTATGCTTATGACTGGGGCGATGGCAGCCGAGCCAACATACATAACCGCCCAGACAGTTATAGTGGTCAACAAGTACGGCATGGGTGCGCCCTTTCTTTTGAGCTGGGTGCCCGTCTGGATATTTGCACTGGTAGGCGGTATTGGCGCCAACTTTATTAAGATACCTGAAATCGATAAACACTTTCGCTACCTAATGCTAGCCAAGCCATTCTTAGGTTTGTTTGGCGGTATCTCTTTATGCTTGCTTGTGTCTGATGGTAGTGAGCCGCCACAAGTTGCATTGACCGCCTACGGGTTTGGCGCAGCGTTATTATCAGCACCGATACTGCAAGCGGTAATAGCAGTCGTAACTATTCCTAAAAACCAAGCTGGGCTATTTAATAGCCTAAATCCATTTAAGTTTAAGATCGTAGTGGCAGGCGATAAGGATATTAAAGATGGCAGCAATGACAGTTAGTTCTATGTTGTGTGTAGTTGGTGCACTGTACGGTATATACGTTTTGATTAAGCACCTAAAAGCTATTCGTCAAGACGTGGCAACGCAGATGAAATACGCGTTCCCTATAATCTGCGGCACGCTGGCATGGACCAGTGCGGCCTATACTTTCTATTCGATGGGGATTACCAGTCATATCGATGCGCCTCGTGTGCTCATGCTGATAAGCTGGTGTGTGCTGGCAGGCCAGTACCGACAAAAATACCTATCGTGCGGTAAGCGCAAACAAACAACGCCTCGTTAATACGGGGCTTTTTTACGGCTGGAGAAAAGCTATGAGTTACGACGATAGGATAGATGACGCCGTAAGACGGTTGCAGCGCGAGTTAAAACTTGCGCCAAAACATATCGATGGTGCATGGGGCGGCACATCGCAAAAGGCGCTACAAGCCAGCGGTAAAAAGCTTGACTACAACTGGGGTGTATTGCGTGACCACTTTGGCAGATTCACCCAAGCACAGGTTGACGGCTTTAATACGCTGATTGCGGCTATCAATAAGCGCGGCGCTGATGCCTTAAACCCACTGTATGCCGCATATACACTAGCTACCACGTGGCATGAAACCGCCGCCAAGATGGAAGCTATCAACGAATATGGCAAGGGCAGTACCCGCAAGTACGGTAAATGGTATAAGAACAGCAAGGGCGTGGTTTACGGTCATGCCAATCACAGAGGCGATGTTTACCTTAAATCACAATATCCTCATTTATTTTGGGGCAGGGGTTATCCACAGCTAACGTGGCTTGATAATTATAAAAAAATGGGTTCGCTACTGGGCTTGGACTTGGCCAACAATCCTGAATTGGCATTGGTGCCCGAGAGCAGCGCCGCCATTATGATCGAAGGTATGCTGCTAGGTTCATTCACAGGCTTGTCATTGGCTAAGTGTATGCGCTACGGCTCTTATGGCGAGTTTGTTTACAGCCGCCGCATTATCAACGGTACAGACCGTGACAGCCTTGTCGCACGATACGCTGTTCAATTCTTAGAGTGCTTAACCATAGTGGATGCCTAACATGCACATACGGATCAATGATTTTGCTGGCACGTTTCCAAAGTTGCACCCAACTAAGCTACCAGACCATGCTGCGCAGTCGTGCAGCAATGTCATGGTTGAGCACGATATTTTATCACCCATCAATCAAGCGAGCACTTTGCACCCATCTAACACTGTAGGTTACGAGAATTTTGCCAGTGCGATATTCTTTCAGCACAACAACGTGACCTATAAGAAGTATGCCAATAACATCGTGCGCTTTGCCTTCTCGCCAGTCCATGACGCCTATCGTCTTTACTGGACAACCGAAAGCGCGAGAGCGCCGCTAATGTTTAACGACTGGAACATAGCCAATACTGGCGAACTTGAAACGGACAACTTCGATTATATCGCTGGCATGACACCGCCAGAGGTAAAAGATATCGTGATAACCGGTATCAATCCACCAGTGATTAACCCGCCAGCCACACCGGACGCGCCAGCCACCTATTCCACACTTGAAGATACCATCAACGAAGTATTCAAAAAAGTTAATGGTCAAAAGAACTCATCAGGCGTCGATAAAAAAGAGGGCGAGATTAGCGATGCAGTAACAACTGTCATCAATGCTTTGCCTGAAAATGCAGAGGCAAGGGTTTACGCCTTAACTTACGTCAATCGCTTTGGTGATGAGTCAGCGCCGGGCGTCATTGAAAAGGTTTTGTATCTCACTAAAGGTGACGCGCCTACATTAACCATTCCTTATGCCGCAGGCGTGAGGCAAGCCATGGTACGCGACTATGGTATCAATGCTATCAGACTGTATCGTTCAGTGACCAACTCGTTAGGCGTGGCGCAGTTTCTCTTTGTTAAAGAATACCTGCTAACCATGCTAGGTGACAGCGTGACCATTATCGATGATATGCCTTACGGCTCAACCAAGATAGGCGAGCCATTAGTAACCATGAATTACGATCCGCCGCGAGTGGGCATGAAAGGCTTGGGCGTGACCGATGACGGCGTGGGTTATGCCTACATTGAAAAGACCATCTGCTTATCAGAGCCGTACACCTTGTACGCATGGCCGCGATTTTATGAGCTTAGTTCGCAGCATACCATTATGGGGCTAGGGCATTACGACAATACGATTGTGGTTGCCACTAAAGGCAGCCCTATGCTTATTAGCGGCAGCGACCCCGAAAGCATGGGCGTGCTCAGCTTGCCCTTATACGAAGGCTGTGTCTCAAGCCGCAGCATGGTCAACCTCAATCACGGCTGTATGTACGCCAGTGAGAACGGTCTTGTATTGGTTACTACCAACAGCGCCAAACTATTAACCGAAAACGCCTTTTCAACAGAGGACTGGCAGAAGATTAAGCCGTCAAGTATTCACGCAACCGCTTATAAAAATGGCTATTTGTTCTTTTGGGACAACGGCGTTAAAAAAGGCAGCGGCTATATTGACTTGAATAACGGTAATAAAGGGGTGATGTGGTTTGATGAGCACGCCAGCAATACCTTTTTGGACGGCAATGTCGTGCAGATGATTAATAAAGGCACAGCAGCAATGGGCGGTATTATCTCTAAGCACGCCTCATTTAACCCGGAGTATGGCGAAGCCTTTACCAATAAAACCTTCAAGTGGCAGTCAAAGACTTTTAACCTGGACACGCCTAGACGCATGCTTGCCGCGCAAGTTATCGCTGACGAATACCCAGTAGGCGGCATTATATTCAGAGTGTATGCCAATAGAGCGCTATTGCATGAATCATTGGTGAAAAACCATAAACCGTTTAGGGTTAAAAACCATAGTGTTAAACATGACTTCTCTATTGAGATTGAATCCAGTGTGCCGGTACGTGAAGTGGTGTTAGCAGAAACCATGCGCGATACGATTGTATAGGTGAGATATGAGTAAGATTAATTTGCCAAGCGTACCGAGAAGTACGGATCGTGATACCACTGTTTTTTTGCAGTCACTTAAAAAAGCGGTAGAGCGACTGCAAGTCGGCGGTCAGACCGAGCTAAGCGACGGCGCTAAAAGCTATGTACTTAGAATAGATAAAAAAACCCGTGAAGACTTGGTTGGTGTCATTGGCGATGAAGCAGGCGTGGGCGCTATCCTTGATAAAATTAGAGGACAAATTACCGAGTCAGAGCTCAGCAAACACTTAGGCGAACGCATTGAGAAAATCACTTCAAACGAGAATGCTATCACCGAAGAAAGGTTGCAGCGCGTGGCTGATGTACTGGCGGCCAATCAAGCAATCGTTGATGAGGCAGCCGCTAGAGTACAGGCGATTACAGATAGCTCAAATCTATTACAGCAAGACATTGATGCAGAAGTTACAGCTCGAGTAAATGCGATATCGGCCACTAGGGATGAGATAATTGCAGAACGGAACTTGCGTGTCGCTGATATTTTGGCCGCTAACACCAAGATAGAACAAGAGGCAACGGCTCGACTACAAGCTGTTACAGCAACCAATACGGCGCTAGAAGGTGAAACAAGAGATCGTATTGCAGCCTTACTAGAAGCCAATAGAAATATAACGGCAGAGCGTGAAGCAAGAGTTGCGGCTATCATTGATGAGTCTAGCCAGCGAACTACCAACGAAGCGATAGTTGCTGAGAGAATAAGCGGTGTATTTGCGCAAGTAAACCCCAAGCTGGCGGGTGATACTGACGGTTGGGCTGGTGATACTGCAAGCTATGTTGGCGTATGGTCAGAGCAGTCAGCACGTATTGAGGAAGATTTTGCACTAGGAACGCGGATAGACACGTTAAACGCAGATTTTGATAACAGCAATGCTTTGATCCAAAGTAATTACAAGGTGCTAGCTGAAGCTGATAATGCTCTTGCTATAAAGACCGATGTTATAAGGGCTAGAACAGATAACAATGAGGCGGCAATCAACACTGAAACGCAGGCACGTACTGATGCTAATAGCGCTCTATCTAGCCGTATCGATACACTGAGCGCGGTAACAGATGATAATGCTGCGTTAATTACATCCGAATCAATAGCGCGTACCAACTCAGACGAAGCGCTGAGCGGCAAGATTGATACTCTTTTCGCCACCACTGGAACAAACACAGCCTCTATTCAGACCGAGCTGACAGCACGCACAACGGCTGATAGCGCCTTGAGTGTTCGCATCGACACCTTGACAGCCACCACAGGTAATAACACAGCCGCTATCCAAACAGAATCTACTGCACGTACTGATGCCGATAGTGCATTGAGTAGTCGCATTGATACACTGGTCGCCACCACTGGAACAAACACCGCATCAATCACGGCTGAAACAATAGTCAGAGCCACAGAGGACGAAGCGCTAAGCGGTCGCATTGACACACTGGTATCAACAACCGGCACAAATTCAGCAGCCATCCAAACTGAAACGCAGGCGCGAACAACAGCAGACAGCGCGTTAAGCAGCCGTGTTGATACACTGGTGTCTACGACTGGCGCTAATACAGCCTCTATTCAAAGTAATTATAATGCGCTTACAACCGCCACCACTGCCAACGCAAACAGAATAGATGGGGTTTACGCGCAAGTTAATCCTAAAATGGCGGGTGATACTGACGGTTGGGCTGGTGATGACTCGCCGCAAAATTTGGTTGGCTCATGGACCGAGCGTAGCGCAATCATTGAGAATGACTTAGCGATGTCTAAGCGTGTTGATGGACTTACTACAGAGGTGGGCAATAATAAAGCAACCATTACTGAAGTTAATAAAACTTTGGTCACCAAAAACGAGGTAGTAGCAAGTCAGATAAACCGTCTTGCCGCACAAATGGTCGGCGGCTATGACGGCAATAATTTGCAGGATATAACGTCTGGGCTTATCCATCAAGAACGCCAAGCACGTGCCACAGAAACCGAAGGGCTGGCGCAGCAAATCAGCTTGCTGTCCGCTGGCGTGGGCGAGCAGTTTGATAGTTTTGAGATATGGCATTTTAATAAGAATAACGATGGTTGGGCGGGCGGCGTCTACCAAGACGGCTGGCTGAATGTCAAGAATGAAACCTTGATAAGCCCTACTATCACCCTTGACGGCTCGATGTATAAGCACGTTAAGATACGGATTCAAAAATTTGGCACACCGACTTGGCAAGGGTTACTAAGCTATGCTGGCAGTAGTGTTACCGCATTAGAGCCAAGCTATACAGAAGATGGTATTGCGTTGGTGAATTTTTACGCACAGTGGACAGGCACTATAACCTCGTTTAGCCTAAATCTTGCCAGCGTTGCCAGTACGTCAAACTACTTTTTGGTGGACTGGATAGCAGTCGGTAGACCGTCTCCCGGCGCAAGTAACGCGGCCTTATTGCGTGAAGAAAAAGCACGAGCCGATAAAGACTTGGCAATCGTACAGGATGTGACGGCGCTCGATGTACAGATAAATGGCGATGGTGTAAGCTCAACTTCATCGATTGTCCAGAAGCTTACGACTACGGCAACCAAGACCGACACCAATGCCACAGACATATCAGGGCTTACCTCTACATTCAATACCGAAATGTATAGCGCACAAGGTATTATCACTAGAAATGCGCAGACAGCAGCAAGCGCCAGCGCCGCAAATGCCAGTGATATCAGCGGCGTGTTTGCGCAAGTTAATCCACGTATGGCAGGCGATACGAATAGATGGGCCGGTGATGATGATCCATTAAATGGCGTGGGTGTGTGGTCGGAGCGCTCAGCGCGTATTGAGGATGGTATGTACACCGCTGAACGTTTTGACGCCATGACCGCAAGGGTTGATGGTAATGCGGCGGCTATCTCTACCGAAACTAAGATACGCATTAATGAAATCAAGGCAGTGGCACAGCGCACTGATACCTTGCGTACGGATTTCAATGACAATGCTGGCGTGGTTCGGACAGAAATTAAAGCAGTGGCAGACGATAACTCAGCATTAAGCACTCGCACCGACACAATACAATCAACGGTAGGTGAACACACCTCGTCAATACAAACCCAGCAACAAGCTATTGATGGCATTAATGCAAGATGGTCAATAAAGGTTGATGTGAACGGCGTAGTCGGTGGTATTGCGCTTGGCAATAATGGCTCGACGGTGGACTTTCTGGTGAGAGCGGGTAGTTTTGCGATACAGGGGCAGAGTGGCAGCAAGAGCGTGCCGTTCGTATCATACCCTGATGGCACCGTGATTGATGGCGTACCTATCCCAGCCGGAAACTATTTAGAAGATACTTACATTCGCAGAGCCTCAATTGATACTTTAGATATTAAAGGCAATGCGGTAACGGTGCCAGTATCATCTTTTACAGAAAGCGCAATAGCTGTGGGAACCATTTACACTACCATACAAAGTTTGTTTGTACCGGCCGACATGGGGCATACCATGCTAAATTTTAATGCTATTTTCAACTTCCCTGGCTATGCTCGCATACAAAGCATTTTATGTCGAGTAGTGAAAAACGGTGTGGTTTTAGCGGACAATATAGAGGTTTTTTTTAGTGAGGCAAGGTCAGCAAGTAGAGCAACCACTGCTGTTGATGCGTCAGGGCACAACCACGGCGGAAGCTTTCAAGGCTCAACCGTCATTAACGGGCAGTACATCAATATTGGTGGACCAGTAACTATAGGCTATACGAGTCTAGGCGGTCACAGTCATAATATTGATGTGGCGAATGACAACCGAAATGCAGGCAGTTTTGCGCTATCAAGACATGATAGCACAGGCGTGGCAGGTGACTATGAGCTGCAAATGCGCGTATCAAATGGTGATACAGCCAATATATCACAACGATACATTCATGCTATAACCATGCGGAGGTAATGATGGCTCATTACGCAGTGTATAAAAATAAAACGGGTGAAATCGTAAAAACAGTGGAAGCGCCAGAGTGGTTTATTAATAACATATCACTTGCCAGCGATGAATCTATTGTACCGATTGATAGGCAGGCTGATGACACATGCGAGTACATCAAAGACGGGAAACTAACCAATAAGTAATGCTTGCCAGCAATTTAGTTTGCTATACTTAGAGCATAATAATACTTTGTTCCACTTGCAGTAATTAGGCAGTCTTTGCCGCCTCACAACAAACAGATACCTAGTCATTAACAGATGATTGGGTTTTTGTCGTGTCTAAAATTCATAAATTACATATTCATTATTAAATAAGCGAGGGCGTCATGGGCTTTTTAAGCGGCATATTTGGGGCAGCGACAGGGTTTTTAACGGGTGGTCCGGCTGGTGCAGTCATTGGCGGCGCAGCTGGCTTTCTTGGCGATAAAGAACAAAAAAAGCAGCAGCAGAAAGCGGACGGCTATAGCGACGCCTCGCTTGCTTTGCAAAAAGAGCAGATGGAGATTGCCAAAAAAAGGCAGGAGGACTACGACAAGACGTATGGGCCGATTGAACAAGGCTATCTATCACTGGTGACGCAGGGCGTCAAGCCTGATATTGAAGGTGTCACCACACGCGCCATCGGTGACATAAATACCCAGTTCGCCAATTCAGAAGCCGCACGATTAAGGCAGATGCAGCGCACAGGCGTAAACCCCAATAGTGGACGTGCTGATTCTATGGGCCGTCAGTTGTCCTTGTCTCGCGGCCTTGCGCTGGCAGGAACAATCAATCAGTCGCGCCAGCAGGAAATGGACCGAGCTAAAGACTTAACCTATGCGCGCTACAGCGACGCTAATCAAGTAGGTATTAACAAGTTGAATAACGCGCAGTCAAATGTTAATAGCGCCTCAACAGCCTTATCACAAACCTACGCCAATAAAGCCACGCAATCACAGGCTAATGCTAATAGCGCAGCTAATAGCTGGGCGGACTTAGGCGGCACAGTTTATAAAGCGTGGGATCAATACAACAACAAACCGGCAAATACCACCGTTGGCACTGGCGTCTGGATGTAACTAGGGGATTATTATGAGTAGCTTAACCGGCATTGCGCAGTTTACCAATCGTTTCGCCCAAAACATTATGGGGTATGAGCAGGATAAGAAGAGCGAAGCCGAACGCTTAGCAGACAAACAGCGCGAGCTGGCACGCCAGCAGCAGCAAGACCAAAACGCCCAGCAAACGCATGATGTTAATTATCAGGCTGACACATTAAAGCTAGAGGGTGCTAAAGAAGCTCGCACCGATGCAACCAATGCCAGAAACTATGGCAAGACATTTAATAAAGTTGAATACTTTAAAAGTATGGGCGACAAAAACGGCGCTATCAATGCCATTATTGAGGGCGCAAACAGTCACAGCGACCTACCTTATACAATCAGTGTTGACCGTGACGTAAAAGGCAATATCGCCACGCGCACCGATGAGAATGGTAATGAGTATTACTTTCAAAATATCATCGACAAAGACACTGGCAAGGTCATGCGCACTGATTCGGTAACTTACGATCAGCTAATGAATGGTTATACGCAGTTGCAGAGTGGTCAGTCTATCGCCGCAGAGAATGCCGCTTATGAGGCGGAGAAGCGCAAGGAGATGGAGAAAGACCAGCGCGAGCTAACACTGTATGGCGGTAAGAAAAAAATCGATGTACAAGCAGAAGGCATCAAAGCTGAACGTGACCATATTTACAAAATCGACGAGATGGGTATCAAGCATGGCTATACGATTGATGAGCTCGGCGTAAAGCATGGTTACACCATTGATGAGCTTGGCGTTAGGCATGCTAATGCTGTGGACTTATCAAACGTCAATAGTCAAAACCGTATTGGCGAATACGTTGGGCGCTCGGATGTTGATGCTGGTGGTACGCCTATCGTTGGTGGTCCAGCAACAGTAGGCTCTATCATTAGATCTCTTACTGGGACAGAGAGCGGTGGTAACAGTGGAGCATTTAGAACCAATACTAATGGCAAAAGCTATGGCGGCTTAATACAGATGGGCGATGACCGTCTGAAAGACTACGCTACAAAAACAGGTTCAAGACCTATTTCAGCAAGCCAGTTTAAAAATTTGCCAGCCGCGCAGCAACGATCTATCAATGAATGGCATGTCAATGACTTAATAGGCGCAGCGCAGGCAACCGGTGCAGTAGGCAAAGTAATTAATGGCGTTCCAGTGACATTAGGCGGCTTGGTTGCCGTCGCCCATCTTGGCGGTAAGGGCGGTATGAATAAGTTTGTGCAGACCAATGGCCGCTACAACCCTAAAGACCAGCTAGGGACTTCTCTTACAGACTACTTATCAAAACATGCGTCAGGCGGTAATACCGTTGCTCGATCAGTGCCAGCAATTCCTAAGCTACCAAAAGGCGTAAGTAAAACCAATCAGACGCCAGCACAAGCCGTCAGAACCACAAAAGACTATAACGCCACAGTTGATAAGGGCGTCAATATCGCGCTAAAAGACGTGAAGAATCTAGGTATCAAGCCGGATGCTGCCACCACTGCCACCTACGCACGTGCTGGCACGAAGCTAAAAAGCATGGGTACAGCCAAGAATGAGCAAGAGTTTTTAAACCTATATCAAGAAGCGTTTGACTTAGTGATTAGCGCTGTACCAGAGCCAAGGGGTAAGAAGAAAGCGATGAGTAAGGCTGATAAGAACGCCCTAGGGCATAAAGTGTTGCTTTCAATGGCAGGCGCGTCATCACTTGGTCAGCTCAAGCAAATGATCTACGACATCAATCCAAATGCAAAAGGCGGTGGGTCTAATGCAAAAGGCGGTGGGTCTACTGCCAGTGCCAATACAGGTGGCGGATTAATGCTACCTGGTCAGCAGCCGAGCAGAGTAGCACCTAAAAACCAAAGTCAATTGCAATCAATGAAAGACAAGAAGCGCCAAGAGGCGGTAGATGATTTTAATGGCGTTAAGACTGGAGCGCCTAGCGGCAAAACCCCACAGGCAGGCAAGTTAGCTTCCTTATACGCACGCGGCTTGCCAGCAGTAAAGACTGACCCGAAAGCGCAAGAGAATATGAATTACCTGGGCAACCTAAACGACAACATGGACTGGTAGATAAATTATGAGCTTAGATAAAAAACTATTAGGTATTGCTGAGCGCACTTTAACTAGCCAGCAGATAAAACGCAGCGAGCAGTCAATTCCGTATTCAGGCTTACTGAATATTGCTGGCAAAAGCTACGCTAATGAAGATAAAAAAGTAGTAGCGGCGGCCTTACGTAAGTGGGAGAACAGCACATGGAAGCCAAAGGTTGAGGCTAAGCTGAAGCAAGAGCTTAAAACACGGGCACCACATTTAAAGCCGGGCAGTAAAGCCTATCAACAAACTTATGACAGTCTTTTTAATAAAAACTATAAAGACTTGCAATCAGCTAAAGCCAAAGCGCAGCAGCAGATAGGTACGTTAAGAAAAAAAGGGCAGACGCAGCGTAGTGTAGATAACGAACACAGATTAAAAGACGCAGAGAAAATAGGGGGTGACGCCTACGTCAAAAGAACTTCCGCAGCAATGGCAGCTCGTGATACTGCCGAAGCGGTATTGGGCGCGCTTGCTACTGGCTCATCAAGAGCTTTGCGTTATCCGTTACAGCTTGCCGCTGATATTGGCGAAAATGACGACGGTGGAATCTTTGACCGAGGCGCTAAGGCGTTAGAGCGCCATGAGGATAACTTACAGCAAGTCTATCCAGCCTACGCTGATATTCAGCAGAACGGAAATTTTGGACAGAAGCTTGCCTTGTCTGCCGTTGAGCAAATACCAAACCTTGCTTTAAGCTTTACAGGTGCCGGTGCCGCCGCAAAAGGTGCGCAGTTAGCCGGTGCTGGTGCGAAGATGACAGCCGCCACAGCATACGGCACAGCCGCCGCGACCATGTACCCACAAGCATACGGTGATGGTAATGATAGCACCAAACAAGAGATCGAAGAAGTCACTGCTTTGCAGCTCGCTAATAAGCCTCGCTCGAAAGAATTGTTTGAGAATCACTTTAACGACAATATAAAATCTGGCCTAGATGAAGATAAGGCGTGGGAAAAGGCACGCGAGCAAACTATTAGCAGCATAGCAGAAGAATCAGGGCATACGGTAGGCTTGGCAACATTAGCACTTAGTATGCTTGCGCCGGGCATAGGCTCATTCACTGCCAACCGCGCCACTGGTGGTGCCGTCAGTAAGTTTGGGCAAAAAGTATTTAACAAACTTGCGGTCAAGGCTGATGCTGGCAAGGTGGCAAAGTACGCACTACCGGCAGCCGTTGGCACAGGCATTATCGGATTGAACGTCGCTGAAGAAGCGTTGCAAGAAGGTTATACCGACTACACAGCACAGAAAGCTGCCGTTGATTTGCGTGCAGGAGGTAAAGACAAGATAAATCAGCCGCAGCTTAAGGAAGCGATGCTGATGGGCGGTATCTTGGGCGGTATAATGGGCGGCGGTGTCTATGTTGGCACACGCAACTCAAAACTACAGCAAGCACAAGATGATTTAAAAGCCGCACAACAAGCCTATGCTGAAGTTGCCGGACAAATACCGCAGCTTCAACAGCAGATTGAAGCTGTATCGCCACGATCACCAGAAGGTCAGGCACTAACGGCGCGTGTGGAAGAAACTCGCGCCGCACTTGATGCCATGGCAGCAGAGGCAGAAAAGGCAAGTATTCCTCGCACCTCGCTGGCACGTCGCGCACCACGTATTGAACCAACCAATAGCACGGCAACCGAATTTGACGGTCAAGTCGATGGCGCTACTGAACTGGATGACCAAGGCTTTGAGAACGCATTAAACCCAGATGGCACGCCAGCCCCGCAAGCAACGCCAGCCGCACCAGTATTGAGCGAAAAAGAGCTTGATGCCCAAGACGCACAGATTGCTGAGCTTATTGCAGAGCAAGCAGCACTTGATGAGGCGATTGAAGACGGTAGTAGTGAGAAGCCATTAGAGGAATCAATTGCAGCCGCCCAAAGCTGGTACGACAGCAAGCGCGGTGAAGGTAAGCAAGGATTGTCAGGCGTGGTCAGTCGAGCCGCAGCCACAGAACAGGACACAGCGTTCGCACAGCAGCAAGAAAGCATCAAAGGTGCTACCGCAAGTATTAATGATTACATCGCCAGTGAGCGCGCAAAACAGCAGCAAATCAACGGTCAGTTACAGCAAGAGGCGCAAGCCGCTACTACTGATGCAGAAAAACAAGCTGTCGCGCAAAAAATTGAACAGCGCGAAGCTGATCGTGCCAAAGAAGATGAGTTGCTATCGACACGCGAGCAGCTTGCACAGCCTTATGAAAATGAATCGTTTGATACTACTATCGTGGGTGCTGATGGCGCGCCGTTTAAGCTGGCACGTTTTTGGGATAGCAACATGCCAGCCGCAGCCAAGGCGAAAGCAATCGCGGATGCGTTTGGCGGGCAAGTTGAGCAGAACGTCGCTAAGGCCGATTGGCAGTCTATGCCAGAGGGCGTGCAAAAAGAGTTGCACCAGTGGTTCACTGAGCGCTTAGACGGCATTCGCCAAAGTCGTGAAGGCGCAGCCGTACAGACAAGCGAGCAAGTACCAGTGAAGGCTGAGCAGGAGGCTGCTAGTTATACGCTTGATAACCTTAAAGATGATATTAATAATAACTATGGCAGCGACCCACAAGCTATGTTTGACGCACAGAAACGCGCCGAAGAAGCAGGATTGCCGCAGCCTGAAATTAACAGGGTAATTCAAGAGACGATAAGCGAGAAGGTAGGCTGGACGAAGCCAGCTGCTACCCAGCTAACCGATGAAAACCCAGTCATCAATATACCAGCGCCGACTACTGACGAGGGTATCTATAAGAGCCAGCCGGCCGCAAAAGCTGCTATCAAGAAACAAAAGCTTGACCCTGATAGCGTTACCATTAAACAGGTGAAAGGTGGTGGCTTTGAGATTGTGCCGAACGCGCCAGCAAAACCAAGTTATACACAAGCACAAGAGCAAGCTGCTACTGAATTGGGTATGACTATCAATGAAGATGGTGAGTACGGTGGAACAGACGCAGAGTTTGAGACATTCGCTAAGCGCGTCGATGAAATACAAGGGCGCTCACTAAGCAATAGTACGCCAACACCACAGCAAAATACCGTAGCACCTAACAATGATGTTGCTATCGGTAAAGATGGTCAGGCTAAATGGTTTGGTAGTAACGACAAGGCGCAAGCGTTTATTGCCAAGAAAGGCTTGTCCGGTACACATGAGGTTGTGAGCGCTGGCAAGTCTCGCTTTGAGATTCAGCCGAAAGCTGAAGGCACGCCTCAAGCCGATGTAGCAAAAGCGGAAACGGTATCGGAAAGCCAAGACAACTCCGAGAGGAAGTTGGTCGCAGGGGATAGAGTTACCGCGAAAAACAATAATGAGTATGAAATAACTAACGTTGAGTTTAATAGTAGCGGCGGCGTAAATTCAGTGAGCACGCTATTTATTCCTAATCCCAACTCGCCCAATGCGGATAAGAATTTTTCACCCCAAAGACGCAGTATTGCTGAATTTAACAATATGTTTGGTTCTCGTGTAGGTAGCTTTGAGGCGCCGTCCGCAACCAAGTCACCCAAAAATATTACCGACGAGCAGTTTGCAGAATTAACTAGCAGCCGAACCACGCCATCTACACCGACTGGCGAGCAGTCCGCGCCAGCCAAACGAGCAGCGGCGAAGAAATCCGCTAGCGAGAAATCACAGAATGATGTGAGCGAACAAGAAGCCAAAAGTCGTTTTGCTGACAACAAATTATTCACCGAAGACAAGGTAGCAGCCGCACGCGCACTATTGAAATCTAAGATGGGGCAAGTCAACTCAGGCTTTGACCCAGAAATGGCAATTGCTGGTATGACGCTGGCAGGTGCATACATTGAAAGCGGTGTGCGCAAGTTTGGTGATTATGCTAAATTAATGGTTGAGGACTTTGGAGATAATATCAAGCCTCAATTACTATCGTTTTGGGAAGGCGCTCGAAACTGGGACGGACTTGATACTGAAGGTATGACCAGTGTAGCGGACAGTAAGCGCGAGTACGATCAGTTAAAGGCTGAGTCCGAGCAGGCGAGCGAGTCTATCGCGCCAGCCAAGCCAAAATACCCACAAACCGTAGGCAGTGGGCCGCAAATGAAAACCTTTGTAGGCGAAAACCAATCCGGCCTACCATTGTACGAGAACAAAAGTGGTGTACGTGCGATTGAAGAATACGGTATATTTAACAATGAAACGGTATCAATCACTCCGACTGGCATTGAGCAGCAGCCAAGAGAGGATCGCTACTTAACCAAAGAAGAATTGGCAGCCAAAAAGGATAACAACAATGACGCCGGAACAAGTAATCAAGACGATAGACAGCGTGCTGATGGAGAGTTATCCACAGCAGACCAAGCAGATGCAGAAAGCCGGAACACTGGACGAGCTGAAGCAGAGCTTACTAGCGACGTACCTAACATCGATGGACGTAGCAACCGATCAGATACTAATGACGGTGATGAAGCTGGACAATCCGCAGGAAAGAATAAGCGAGCAACATCTACTGACAGCAGAAGCAGAACGGGAAGCACTCAATCAAATGATGGAGCAAATGCGAAGTCTGCTAAATCCGTCGCAGTAAAAGCTACTGACTACGCCATACCGCCAAGAGACGAGAACGCCAAACAACCAAGCTGGTTTGAGATTGGCGAGCGCAACGTCGAAATCATTGAGCTTGTGCAAGAGTTGGAAAGCGAAGGGCGTCATGCCACGCCTGATGAACAAGCATTGCTTGCTGACTATAAAGGCTGGGGTTCATCTAAGATTGAAATATTCCCTCACCCAACTAAAGGCTATTCATCGCCACGATGGGAAGCGCTGGGCGAAAAACTAAAATCCCTACTGACAGACAGCGAGTATGCAACCGCACGCCGCACCACTCAGTATGCACACTACACACCACCGTCAATCGTAAACGGTATCTATGCCGCGTTAGAGCAGTTTGGCTTTAAAGGCGGTCAAGTGTTCGAACCAGCCAGCGGCATAGGCGTGTTTAATGGCCTAATGCCTCGTGATATGGCAAGCAAGTCTCACTATGTAGGCGTTGAGCTTGATCCAACGACTGCATTAATAGCCAAGCACTTATATCCATTGTCAGACATGAGTATGGGCGACTACACTAAAGTTAAATTGCCGGACAATCATTTTGATGTAGCAGTCGGAAACCCGCCGTTTGCTGATATCTCATATAATTATGGTGCTGGCAAGAATAAAAAGCCCTACCTAATTCATGATTACTTCTTTGCTAAGACGCTGGACAAGCTAAAGCCCGGCGGCGTCATGGCGTTTGTCACCTCTAAAGGCTCGATGGATAAAACCAACACAGCAGCACGCGATAGTTTTGCTGAACAAGCTGATCTGATTGGCGCAATCCGTTTGCCGAATACCGCGTTTAAAGATGAGGCTGGAACAGCCGTTGTTACCGATATTATCTTCTTGCGTAAGCGACTACCTGATGAAGTAAGCAACGGGGTTAAGTGGACGGACACCCAAGAAAAAACAATCGATGGTGAAAAAATCTCAATCAATGAATACTTTATTGATAACCCTAACATGGTGTTGGGCCGTAATACGATAACCAGTGGTCAGTTTGGACCCACTTATACCGTAGAGTCTGATAGCAATAACTTGGCCGGTCAAATAGAAACCGCTATCGCGCAGCTACCGAAAGATATATTCAAGCCAGCACGCGGCAGTAATGCTGAAGCTGCTAAGGTCGCTGAGATTGATTATGGCGTTAAGTCTAGCCAGCAGCGTGAAGGCGGCGTCTATGTAAAAGACGGCAATCTCATGAAGGTGATTGACGGCGTAGGCAAGCCATTAACCCATCGTTACGGCACCAATGGCAAGCGTATTGCCCTAACTGATCCGCAAATTCAATTCCTAACCGACTATACCGGCGTGCGTGATGCCTTTAAGCAATCGCAACAAGACCAGTTAAACGACAATCCTAATTGGCAGGACTCCTTAGATAGCCTCAATACCGCCTATGACAGCTTTGTCAAAAAGCATGGTCGCTTAATGGCGCACACTATCTCAACCACTGAGAGAGCAGACGGCAAAGAGATTACTACCACGCGCTTTGCAAACAAGGCGATACTATTCCTTGATGTCGACGGCTATGTGGCAAGTGCGCTTGAAAACATCGTTGATGGTGAGGTCGTCGGTAAAAATGCGGTTATCGAGAAAGGCAGTTACTTTAAAGGCCGCACGCTCAATAAGCCAAAGACGCCTACCATCAAGACCACGCAGGACGCCTTAGTGTATGTACTCAACGAAGTGGGTACGCCTAATATTAAGCAAATTGCTAAATTGGTCAACAAGAGCGAGCAAGAAGTTATCGCTGATCTAGGCAGTCAAGTATTCACTAACCCAGAAACGGGTGCTGTGGAAATGGCAGAGATATATCTATCAGGAAACGTCGTTGAAAAGCTGGCAACCGCTGAAGCAATGGCAGCCAAAGATAATATCTATCAAAAGAATGTTGACGCACTAAAGGATGTGCAGCCAAAATTTATCGCGCCTAACGATATCTCCAGCAACTTAGGCTCAGGCTGGATACCCGGTGAGGTTATCAAGCAGTTCTCACAAGAAGTGTTGGATGCTAATATCACCGCCAGCTACTCAGGTGCCGCCGGAATATGGGATGTTTCGGGTTACTCGCGTAACTCAGACTACCAGACGCCAAGCAAAACCACCAAAGAGCTGATGGACGCCATCTTAAACAGCAAGCCTATCACCGTGTCTTATACGGTAGATGGTAAATCATATACCGATGCAGAGAAAACCGAGCTTGCAGAACAAATGGCAAGTAAGATTCAAAAGGCATTTAAAGATTGGATATGGAAAGATACCGAACGCGCCAACACGCTGGCTGAGTATTACAACAAGAACTACAACAACATTGTGCCGCCAACCTTTAACGGCGATCACTTAACATTGGCTGGCATGTCGAGCAAGATCAAGCTAAGGCCGCATCAAAAGACCGGTATTTATCGCGTGGTCAGCCAAGGTGATGTATATCTTAACCATGCGGTCGGCGCTGGCAAGACATTCACCATGATTGCCGCAGCGATGGAAGAGAAGCGACTAGGACTTATCAACAAGCCTATGTTTGTGGTGCCTAATCACATGCTTGCGCAGTTTAGCCAAGAGTTTTTAATGCTTTATCCAGCCGCCGATATCGTAGTCGCTGATGAACAAAACTTTCATACCCATAACCGCAAGCAGTTTGTTGCTGAGATATCGGTTAATAATCCCGATGCTATTATCATCACTCATACCGCGTTTGGGAAGATTGGCGTGAAGCCAGAGACGCAAAAGAAATTTCTTGAAAACACACTCAATGACTGGCGCGAAGCATTATTGACCGCCAAAAGCGTGAAGGGTGAGGATAATTCGCAGTCAGTACGCCAGCTTGAACGCAATATTCAAACGATGGAAACCAAGCTAACCGACTTGCTAAAAGCGGAAGCCAAAGACGACACCACATTCTTTGAGGATATGGGCGTCGATAAACTGATCGTTGATGAGATGCACGAGTACCGCAAGCTAAGCTATGCCACAAGGCAGGGCAGAATCAAAGGCATTGTTTCAAGTGGCTCGCAAATGGCAAGCGACTTGCAGATGAAGATTGAGCTTATCCGCGAGAAAAATCCGACACGCGCCATCGTTGGGGCGTCAGGAACACCCGTTACCAATACGATGGGCGAGCTGTTTTCAGTACAAACGTACTTCCAGCCGAAGCAGTTACGCAAAGATGGGTTACACCACTTTGATAATTGGTCTAATCAGTTTGGTGAAGTGGTTAAAGGCTTAGAGCAGAACGCCGCTGGTAATTATGAGGTGGTGCCACGCTTTGCGAAATTCCTAAACGTGCCGGAGCTTATGAGCCGCGTGCGCTGGTTTATGGATGTATTGACCAGTGACCAGTTGGGCGATGTTGTTCAACGTCCCGATATCGTAGGTGGTGGGCGTCAGATTATCAGCGTGCCAGCGCCGGACGGTTTTGACGAGTTTCAACAAGGCTTAGCAGACCGTATCACCGCAACACGCAATCGCAGCGGCAAGCCGAAAAAAGGCGATGACAACATTTTAAAGATCATTAATGATGGTCGTTTTGGTGCTATCGATCTACGCTTTAATAACCCTGATTTACCTAGTGACCCCAACAGCAAGTTAAACCGAGCCATTGCAGATATGGCGCAAGCCTATCATGATACCGCAAACAACGAGTACCACGACGGCAAGGGCAATGTTGACGAGTTGACCGGCGGCGCGCAAATGCTGTTTACCAATATCGGACTGGGCGCACAATCGGCAGCCAGTACCGGCTTTGATATGAAAGCATGGATTAATAGCGAGCTTATCCGCTTAGGCGTTGAGCCAGACCATATCGCTTTTATGGCAGATGCTAATAGCCACGCTAAAAAAGGCAAGTTGTTTGAAGATATGCGCCAAGGTCGTAAGCGTATCTTGATTGGTGGCTCGAACATGGAAACAGGCGTGAACGCTCAAAAACGCTTAACACATTTAGCGCACCTAGATTCTCCATGGTATCCAGCTACCGTTGAACAGCGTGAAGGTCGTATCATTCGTCAAGGCAACCAGAATAAAGAAGTCGTTATTCGAGCGTATGCCACTAAAGGCAGTTATGACAGTACCATGTGGGGAATGGTGGCGCGTAAAGCTCGCTTTATTCAGCAGGCAATGAATGGTGATATCTCAATGCGTCACATGGATGATATCAGTGAGGCAAGCGCGTTTGAACAAGCCAGCGCATTATCGTCAGGTGATCCGCGAGCGTTACAGCTGGCAGGACTGGCAGCAGACGTTGAAAGACTGGACCGTTATTATTCAGCCTACGAGAACGCAAGGATTGAGAACAGCCGCGAAGCCAAACGCAGTAGAGAGAGCGCTGTGCGTGCTGAGCGCGAGCTGAGCGAAGTTAATAAACTGTTAGCCAATCATAAAAGCATTGAGACAGGCGGCGTCATTGGTAAAGTGGGCAGCAAGACGTTTGATAACCGTCAAGAGTTTGGCGAGGCTATCATCAAGGCTTTTGACAAATTAAAGGCGACACAAGCACAAGGCGAACACGTACTTGGCACCGCGTCAGGCTATAACGTGGTCTATAATGGCGTCATGCTTGGCGAAACCTTTATCGCTGATGCTGATATCTCTATCCCTAAGTCTAACGATAACGTGCTATTCGATAACAATAGCGGCGAAGTCAGCGCGTCAGGTATTGCTACCAGTATTATTAATCGTGTGAATGGGCTTGCCGACTACAAAGCAGCTATCGAAAGTAAGATAGAAGGATTTAAAAAGGATGCTGATAACTTTGAGCGCCGCGCCAGCCAAAGTTTTGAGAATGAGGTTGAGCGCAGAGAGAAGCACGCAGAATACAAGGAGCTTGATGACACGCTACGCGCAGAAGCGGCAGCCATAAAAGCGCAGGCATCAGGATCAAACAGCGCAAGACCATTGACCGACGCTGACCGCGTGCCAGCGAAAGATGAGCAGCCTAAATTTTCAAAAACTAATCCAGCTAAAGGCAATACTGGCACCACTAGCCAGCAGGTTGTTACTGTTCTACAAAATCGTTTCGGCAAAGAAGTAGTCTCAGCGCTTATCAAGTCTGGCAAATTGCGAGTGCGCAGCCTCAACGACTTTGTAAATGCTGATGGTCGCTTGCTTATCCCAAGTGATGCCGAAGGTTTTTATCATAGAGGTAAGGTTGTATTGATCGCTGACAATCTTACAACTGGTACAGCCGTCGCAACGTTACTCCACGAATTAGGTGGTCATGCTGGTATTCAATCAATGCTTGCACCGCAAACTTATATGAGCCTGATGGAAAACTTTTACGCCTTAGTAAGGTCTGGTAATAAGTATGCAGTCAGAGCTAAGAGTCGCGCAGAGGCAATGACTGGCAGCGATAGCGAAGCACGCGATGAATATATTCCATACCTAATCACTGAGTACGCGCAAGCAACAGAGCGTGGCGGTCCGCTTGCAGTCATTAAACGCTTTGTTAATCGCGTTATGGCTGGCGTGCGTGCATGGGTGAGCGCAAACACTGGCGTTCAATTAAAGATTACACCGAATGATATTACCCAGCTTGCTGAGCGTATGGTTAAGCGCTTGGCAGAACAGAGCGCAAGTGATATGACTATTGCTGGTATTGAAAATATGACAGCCGCACAAATGCAGTTTAGTCAAGAAAGCGTGCAACAGGCAAACACGCCAGCATTTAGAGAGTGGTTTGATGCTAATAACCCTGATACTCGCTACAGCCGCCGCTACTCAACACTTGGCACCGACGGCAAGCCAGTCACCGCTAAAGAGAAAGCACGTGATAGAGTGGCACTAGCACAAGCGACAACCATGTCATCCAAGTTTGGAGTGAATCTACTACTTAGACGCCATCTAGCAACGCCGCAGCATGTAGCTCTACTTAATCCTGTCTTTAAGATATTTACGGACAACGTGCAAGCGCGCATCGCTTATGAGAACAACGAGGCTGGACTCATTCAAACGTACTTGCCTGAGATATGGGATACCCGTTTGATTGTCGGTAAGAAAAAGGCAGCCATGGAGCGCGTATCGAAAGCAATTTTTGACGGCACCATGGCGGACAAGGTGTGGGGTGATAACGAGCTGCAAACGATGTTTGATTTAACTGATAAGGATATTCATTTTTACCGCAGAGCACGTCAAGCAATTGATGGTTCAGTAATGAATATGACAGTCGATACGCTATCGTCATTAGCCAAAGGCACGAAGCTGGTTAATATCGAAACTATCCACAGGTTAAAACTGCAAGGTATGCACCCTATCTTCCATAACCTAGCACTACAGCAGTACATGACTGACGAATTGGAGAAGCTGGCTAAAGGTGGTTTGATTACACCAAAAGCAGAAGCACGTATGCAAAAGCAGTTAGATGCTGTGTTTGACGTGATGGGCGCTATCGCTGGCAAGTATGAAAAATTGGTCGAAGATGGTTATGCACCGCTGATGCGCTTTGGACACTATGCAGTAGAGGTGCGCGATAAAGTATCGAATGACTTGGACTTGTTCGAGTTGTACGAAACAAAAGGACAGCAGCGTAAGGCTATTAAGGAACTGAAAGAGCGCTACGACGAAACACAATTTACTGTAGGCACTGGCACACTAAACCCGGAAGCGTTTAAACAGTTTAAGAATAAAGGACTATCGCCTGAAACGGTGCAATTATTTGCCGCCGAGTTAGGACTAGATGACGATGGCGCTTATCAAGCATACTTAAAAGTTGCGGTCAGTGATCGTAGCGCACTAAAACGCCTGATTCATCGTAAGAAAGTGCCAGGCTATAGTGAAGATATGCCGCGTGTGCTGTCATCATTCGTTATGAGTAATGCTCGTTACAGTGGTCGCGGCCTTTATAACAGCGAGATTGAGCGCTCTATCCAAGATATTGAGGACGGCAACCTACAAAACGAGGCCCAGAAAGTTTTTGAGAACATGGAAAACCCACAAGAAGAGTTTGCTGGAACGCGCAGCATGATGTTTCATTACTTTATGGGGTTCTCGCCAGCGTTCTTATTCCTAAACTTAACACAGCCATTCACTCAAACGATTCCTAAGCTGACCGCTTATGCTGGTGCAGCAAGAGCACATGCTTACATGGCGCAAGCACTGGCAATGGTAGGTAAGCACGCAGGATCAGCTGCTATTAACATGGGTAAAAAGGTCGCAGGACTACCAACACCAAGCTGGACAGGCTTTGAAGATAACTTGCCAGCATGGGTTAATAGGGATGATTACTTGCGCATGGCGCGTGAAGGTCATCTTGATCCGCAAAATATCTACATGATTAAAGGCTTGGAGCGTGGCAAGCAAGGCGTAGCAAGTGGCGTTTGGGGTAATATCGAAGCAGCCGCAGGATGGCCAGCGGAAGTATCGGAATCTATGAACCGCCGCAGCACTATGATAGCCGCCTTTAGAGTTGCGAAAGACATGGGCGATGCTAAGCTGAAAGAAAAGGGCTTTGATAGCAAATATGACTTTGCGGTATCAATCATTCAGCAGACGCAGGGTATCTATAACAAAGGCAACCGATCAGGGCTGGCACGTGGTAATGGCAAGCTAGGTCAGTACGGGCCATTAATCCTAGTGTTTAAGCAGTTCACCATCAACTACACTGAGCAGATGATTAGGCATGGCAGGGATAAAGAGGTCAGCGCATTGGCCGTCGCTATGATGTGGCAGTTTGCGTTAGCTGGCATGTTAGGCTTACCGTTTGCCGATGACTTGCGTGATATCTTTGAAGGTATCGCTTATCGCGTATTCGGTAAAGCCTTTAATCTTCCTGATTACTTGGAGGGCTTGCTTGGTAAGAGTAATGCAGATGCGCTTATGTACGGGCTTGCCAGCGAAAAAGGACGTGTCGATATCTATGGCCGTTCAAGTTTAGGTAATGTCATACCTGGTACTGACGTTATTAGACCGGGTCCAACTGATTGGGCTGAAATTTTAGGCGCGTCGTCAGGGTTTTATGAAAGTTTCTTTTCAGCTGCTTCAATGGCAGCCGACGGAAAGTATAAAGACGCACTTATCACTGCTTCACCTCGATACATTCGTGACGCCGCGTCTGGTGCCGAGATTGCATTGACTGGCTCATACCGAAACACCAAAGGCGATAAGATTATGGACTTGGATAAAACCGATGCCGTGATTAAAGCAATGCAGTTTAACCCAGCTAATAATGCTAGACCGGGGCGTGACCGTAGTAATGCTTATGACATGAAAAATATGCTCAAAGCTAAGACGGATTACTTTAGCAAGCACTTAGCAGAAGCTATCTATCAAGAAAATGATGAGCGCGTCGATGCACTGTATAACGAGATGGATGCGTGGAATGAGCGTAACGCCGAGCACTTTAATGTTGATATCGATAAAATTGAGAAGTCAGCAGAGAAGCGCGTCGAGCGTAAAGACTTCGGTAGTGCCGAGCGCCAAAATATTCAGGACAGCCTAGCATTAAGGCAGGAGGAATTGGCTGGCACGTAACAGGGTAAAGCTCTTTAAATAGCTGGTTTATTTATATTGTTAAACGGCATTGGTTTGGTTATAGTTAATGAATCAACTAATGCGGAGACAAGGTAATGAATAAACTGGCTATTTTATTATTGAGTGGATTGTTTGCAACTGGGGCTAATGCCTCGTGTTTTGGGTCCGATACGCTTTATTCTTGTAATGATCCGCAGTCTGGCAATAACTATCAGATTAATAAGTTTGGCAACACGACTTATATGACGGGTAATAATCCGCGTACTGGTAGCACATGGAGCCAAACATCAAACACGTATGGCAATACTACCTATCAAAGCGGCAGCAGTTCAAACGGCAATACGTGGAATCAAACGATACAGAACAACGGCTCTATTGGTACAACGTATTCTGGCACAGATTCAAAAGGTAATTATTACAGCAAGACTTGCACGCAGTTTGGCTGCTACTAATCCATAGGTGTATAAACGTCTTTATATGTATCGTAAAACGTTGTCATATAGCTAGGTTTAGCTGCTATAATTACCTTGTTGGCTTGGTCGCCGAGACTGTGTGAAAACTCGAGTAAAGTAGCGCAGAAAAAACCAACTAACCCCACCTATTAATTTAGATGGGGTTTTTTATTGCTAGAAATTTGCGTTCATGAACGCAAATGAACGCAAAATTTGAGAGAGGTGAGCAAGTTTTGAGAGAAATAAGGTGACTAAACGTCCTTATATGACTATTCTTGTCTATGTTTAGTTGCTATAATACGTGCCATCAAGATTAGGTTCTCCAAATTTTATCTTGTAAGCCCTGCATTAACGTGTAGGGCTTTTTTATTGCTAGTATTAAGATGGGCTAAAAGCTAATAATGGTATGCTATAGTGATATCTAATACTGAATAAATGGTTACTATTATGGGCTTAAGAGATTTTATAATAATAGGTATATGCGGCGCTGCAGTGGTGACAATCCTACTTGTAGACATTAGCTTTTTTAACATAAACCGTAAAGCGGCAGATCGACCAAAGCATACAGGTGCTGAGGAGCTAGAGAAAAGTCTTGATATTAAGGCATCAACACTTATAACTAAATGCGAGGCAGTGATTAAACCTCAGCTGAATAAGCCTGAGTCATTCAAGCTTGATACGCGACAAACACGAGTTTATAAGCATGACAATAAATTGGTACTGGATATGTTGTATTACGCAGAAAACAGTTATGGCATTAGTATGGCCAAAAAGGCATCTTGTGATTTTTCGCAGACAGGTATATTAATTAGCACTACAAACGAACCTTAATGCTAGTGAGTCAGGATATTACCTTTTGAATGCCAGCATTTATGGGTAATTAGAGAGCAAGTAATAAAGTGAAGAAAGATCAGAAGAAGACAAAACAAGAATATGATTTTGAGGCTATTTGTCGTATTGCTGAAGATCTAGATGTTGCAGCCCGGGCGTTAGATAAAACCGCTAATAGTGAAAATAAAAACTCTATTGAAGAGCAACTAAAACAAAACAAGCCGGCTTACTTTAATTAGCGGGCTTTCTTTATGCCAAAAATTTGACATGAAAAAGCCGCTATAAGATAACTTGTAGCGGCTTTTTCTATGCGTCTCGTGCGTTACTCGATTAACTCACATGGTGGAATGTAACCTTAAGGTGAGCCATGCGTTAATTGCCATTGTTTTTTCTATGCAGTACACCGATGGCTGGTACTGTCTACTTCTCTGTAATACAGGCCCAGTAGCTAGGCTTCACTGTCACTGGCATAATCATTATAAGCAATAATTATTACGATTAAGTTACAGCAAACTCAACTTTAATTCAATAAGCTTTTTTTGCCAAAAATTTTAGTTACCGAGAATTAGGCAGTAACTGAACTATCCGGAATTCCCGGACAGTTGGTCTATGGTAATTCCCATGCACAGTTCTAAGTACGTCTAAAAGCTAGACGTAAAAAAGCCGCTAACTGTAATTAGCGGCTTTTGCCCAAATACCTTAAGAAATCTTTACGGGTATCAATCGGATGACTCATGCGCGGTGATACGGAGGTAAGGAAACGCACATCATCTGCCAGTGTTTTTGCATGTCGTAGCACCGCTGGTCTGACTACGTTCGCTCTATCTGTCAACACAGCCCTAGCGACTAGGGTTTACACCTCAAATAATATATTAGGTAATACAAAATAGTATAACATAACAATACTTGTTAGCTAGTAAATCTTGTACAACTTCTCGATAACCTCCTCTTGTGACATGCCAGCCTCATTAAAAATAAACTCTTCAATATCATTCATTGCAGTACGCAATCTTTTTTGACTGACTTGAATGTACTGTAATGTCACATCATCTGACGCCTTCGACGTTCTATGGTTCATAAGTCGCTTAATCACCGATATATTTAAATTAAGAATATCGCCAATGGTCGAGAAGGTCCGGCGTAGATCGTGCGGCGTGATACAAATGCCAGCTGCATCACCAATATTTCTATACTGCCTTGATATGTCGGTCAGATTTCCATCATGCTCAGTCAAGCGAGAAGGGAATACCCAAGGCTCATTTTTTCGGTAGTGGTGACGATGCCCCATCATTGCGCACATGACTTTACCCAATGGCACATGCAAAGTATCACCGTTCTTAGTTTCGTGAATGGTCATGGTGCCGTGTTTTAAGTCGATAAAATCCCACCTAAGTGTATAGCCTTCGCTGGCACGTATGCCAGTGCATAAAAATAGCAGCATGATATCGCGTGCATTATTACTATGCGGCTGCATGTTGTGGAAGTCCTCACTCTTAAAATCAGTGAGCACACGCACATAATTACCCATCGTATCTTCGTTTAGATAAGTCGTGCGAGGCTTAACCGTGTTCCATAATTTTTTGGCTGTCAGTATCTCAACCGGACTTAGCTTAATAATAGGAGATTCGGAATTATCTAAAAAGCTTAGCCTAGCAAAATTCCACACGGCATTAAGGGCTCTAAAAGTGGCATTGGCTTGTGACGGGCTCAACTTGGTAAGCTCTAAATGCTTTTCGGTGACATTGCTTTGCATAATCTCATTCATCGACCTATCTTGCCATTCAGCCAGCTTGCCTGGTATCTGCCGATTATAGGTGTTGATAGTCGACTGCTTCAGTCCCGGCTTATGAGTAATATAATATTCATAAGCTTGACCAAGTGTAGGAACTATCACGTCTTTCATATCATCATTGAATGGATCGCGGCCTTGCATCAATTCACTAATGATAGACATGGCTTGCTCGCGTGCATCCTGCAAAGTCATGACTGAGCAATCACCGATAGACTTACGGATCATCTTGCCGCCAATCCGTTTGCTAATCATGTAGCTTTTATTTGTCTTGTTGGTACGCACGGCAAAACCGTTGACCAACTCATCTTGGATGATATCCGCTTTATCAGAGTATTCAAGCGCGTCTATAAAGCGCTTGGTTAGTTTAACCCGTGCCATTTTAGCCTGCCTATTTCGTATATTTACTTGGGTATCATAGCCGATAAGCGAGATTATAAGAAGTGCCCACAAAGTGCCCATACAGAGGTTTGTCGCAAACTACGGCAAGCCAGCCAAAAATATTAGGCAACAAAAAACCCCGTAAACAGTGCGTTTGCGGGGTTTAAATATGGTGGGCCCAGTAGGACTTGAACCTACGACCAAAGGATTATGAGTCCTCTGCTCTAACCAACTGAGCTATGGGCCCTAACGTTAGACGCACAATGATACCTGATTTTTCTAGATTTTCAAGTA
>Ga0208435_100020_pt1 | contig 111669 bp, 103 predicted proteins | sample 24_taG_FD_184097 | JGI IMG/M metagenome (GOLD analysis project Ga0208435, IMG submission 184097) | Marine viral communities from Cariaco Basin, Caribbean Sea - 24_WHOI_OMZ (SPAdes) (version 2) | ecosystem: Environmental > Aquatic > Marine > Oceanic | place: Caribbean Sea: Cariaco Basin...
GTTATATTTGTGTTTCTATATTCGGTTTATAAAAGTTACTTCTTTCACAAACCTTCGTTTTTAAAGATCGCTATCTCTTTAGAACTTTACGTCGTTCCTCTGAAATTGGACGGGAATTATAGACAAATTCCTCCCCTTTGTCAAGAGCTTTTTCTTATTTTTCGCTTAAATTTTGCATTTTGTTATGTTTTTGGCAGTTTTACAAGCTTTTTCGTGTATTTTTGTCGTTTTTTATCTTTTTAATATTGTTTTTACTAGATATTATTTCTTTGCAAAATCATTTTCATATATATATGAAGATATCTCTTTTAATGTTTCCATATCATATGCAAGTTCTGGCATTAATTTATATATGTCAATTGCATCTTGCATAATTGAAGTTTTTTCATTTGGTTTATATACCCAAATACTCATATATGATATAAAGTCATTTTTATTAGGGAAAGCTTCTTTATATCTATTTTGTATTTCCATTATTGTTGGCGCAGATTTATTTAAATTGTCAGTTCTATGACATGTTACGCAATTGCCATTAAATAAAAGTTCTTGATAGTTTGCATAAATTGTAGAAAAGGCAAGTAATAATAATATAATTGTTTTCATTAGATAATAATAGCTAATTTTAATTCAAAATAAATTGATTTATGTTAAGAAAAAGATTGATTTTAAAAGTGGCTCCGGCACCTGGATTCGAACCAGGGACCAAATGATTAACAGTCATCTACTCTACCACTGAGCTATGCCGGAATTTGAAAAGTTTTGTTATTATAAAGTGGCTCCGGCACCTGGATTCGAACCAGGGACCAAATGATTAACAGTCATCTACTCTACCACTGAGCTATGCCGGAATTCATTTTATAATAAAGTTGTGTTTTAGTTAAATTTAAAAGTGGCTCCGGCACCTGGATTCGAACCAGGGACCAAATGATTAACAGTCATCTACTCTACCACTGAGCTATGCCGGAATCTATTTAAATTTAAAATGCAATATAATCAAAAAAGAATGGCTCCGGCACCTGGATTCGAACCAGGGACCAAATGATTAACAGTCATCTACTCTACCACTGAGCTATGCCGGATTATTTGTTCCTTTTTTAATTGGAGTGGAATTATAGTAAAAATTAATTCCTTTGTCAAGAAGATTTTATAAAAATTTATAAATTTTTATAAAATTTAACTCCGCTACTATCAATTAATGATATTTTACTATTTTTTACTAGTTTATCGAGTGTTGCTTTACTTTTGTCATCAAATAAATTGTCAATATCTTCTATTGTTAATGGTCTTCTTTTTAACATTTTTAATATTTCTTCTTCACTAAAAGTATTTATTTGTTTTGGTCTATTCTTATATGCAATATTTATATTGATACCTTCAAAGTAATTTGCAACCTTTTCTAAAAAAGAGTATTCAACTGGTTTTACTTTATATGCAGGTGGTCTATCAATTGTTCCAATATCTACTCTTTTTGGATTTATTTTTTTAATTGCATCATATAATAAAGATAATTCTTCTTCTTTATCATTTAAATCTTTTACAAATAAAATCTCTAATACAAAATCATTTTTAGTTTCTCTTGAAAACTCTATCATTGAAGGAACTATTTTATCTATTTCTATTGAATTATGATTTCTATCTAACTTTTTAAAACATTTTTCACTAACACAATCTAAAGATAACTTCACTGTATCTAACTTAAGTAAAGAATCAAATATTTCTTCATTATATATAGTAGAGCCATTTGATAGTATTAATGTTTTTGCATTCTGTTTTATTTTATTTATTTCATCTATTAATTCATTTAATTTAGGATATAAAGTTGGTTCACCATTAGCTGTTAGTGTAATAACATCTATTTTTGGATGCTTTTTAAAACTATTTTGAATTTCTATAATTATTTCTTTAACACTTGGGTATTCATCCATGGTATTTACAGTTTTTGCACCTTCTAATTCACAATACAAACAATCAAAATTACACTGCTTCTTTGATGGAGATAAATCAACACCTAAAGATATACCAAATCTTCTTGAGGGAATAGGACCAAAAATAATAGAGTTTGAATAAGACACTTTTTTCCTTTTAAATAAAAAAAGAGAAGCTAAAAATAGCTTCTCTTTTGAAATAGTTTTTTATTGAGTTAAATATTTATTTTTTACCAGAAACTCTATGACACTCACTTACAAAGTGAATTGCATTTTCAACTGGTACATCAGGTAAAATACCATGACCTAAGTTAAAGATATGACCTTCACCTTGCATAGTTTCTTGAATTTTCTCTACACATTTAGTAGTCTCTTCTTTTGAATATAATCTACAAGGTTCCATATTTCCTTGAAGAACATATTTGTCACCTAATTTAGCTTTAGCCATAGCCATAGGTGTACCCCAGTCAATTCCAAGCACATCAAAGTTTCCATAAATTCCATCCATATTAATAAATGCAGAGATTCCTTTAGGGAACATGATTACTGGAATATGAGGATACTTCTCTTTTAAGTGTTCAGCAATTTCTACCATGTATTTCCATGAGAATTCATCATATCTTCCTGGCTCAATTGCAGCAGCCCAAGAATCAAAAATTTGAACAACATCTGCACCTGCCTCAATTTGTTTTTCCATATAGAATTTAACTACATCAGTTACTTTTCTTAAGATTTTATGTAATAACTCTGGGTTAGAATACATTAGTTTTTTACATACATTATATGTTTTAGTACCTTGACCTTCAATCATATATGTTGCTAATGTCCATGGAGCACCAGTAAATCCAATAAGAGCTTTATCTTCTGGTAATCTTTCTTTTAATAATTTAATAGTTTCATATACATATGTCAATTTGTCTGCAGCTTCTTCTCCACCAATTAAAGCATCTAAATCAGCTTCAGTTTTGATTGGATCTTTAAAGATTGGTCCTTCACCTTTTACAAACTCTAAGTGCATTCCCATTTCATTTGGAATAACTAAAATATCTGAGAATAAAATAGCAGCATCAACACCAACGATATCTAAAGGTTGAATTGTAACTTCACAAGCCTTTTCTGGATCATGACATAAGTTTAAAAAGTTACCAGCTTGAGCTCTAACTTCCATATATTCAGGTAAATATCTACCAGCTTGTCTCATCATCCATACAGGAGTATAAGGAGTCTCTTTTCTTAAACACGCATCAACAAAAATTTTTGACATAATAATAACCTTTTCTATTTATCTTCTATTTCTTTAGAAGACTTATTGTTTTTCCCAACTTTTCCTAAGAAGAAAAGTCCTACTGATAATGCAGCAATTGAAACTGCAAAATATAGCATTTCTAAAGCACCGTTGTATTCAGTATGTAAAACTCTTTGGAAGAATCCAACAACTAAAACCATAACAATAACTTTAGCAATTTTGTCTTTTAATTGATCAAGGGAATGAATCACAAGAATATTACTTGATTTTTCACTCTTTTGTGCACTATCAATTTTTGAAATAAATAACTCATACAATCCAAAAGAAAAAATTAGCATAACTACTGCAATTAAATATAAATCAACTGCTCCAATAATTTTACTAACTATCACTTCATGAAAATCTTTTGGATGTAAACCATTTAAATATACGTTAATAGTATATTTCGTAACTTCAACGATGTCCATTGAACCAACTAAAAATAAAATAGCAGCTCCAATTAGACCAAATACAACAGCAGAATAGATTAATAATCTAGTCTGCCACATAGTATTCTCAATGAATTTACCCAACATTAAATGTCGTTCTCCATTTCAATCCACTTTAATGCGATTCTAACAGAGTTTGTTGCAGCACCAACTCTTACTTGGTCAGCAACGTTGAAGTAATGCACAATGTTTGGTGCATAAACATCTTTTCTGATTCTTCCAACATATGTAGCATCAGTATCAGTTGAAATAATTGGCATTGGATATGCATTATTTGCTAGATCATCAATAACTTCTACATTTTCAAAATCGCTTAGTGCTTCTCTTACTTCATTTGCATCTACATCTACATCATCTTCAAATGTAACTGTAATTGACTCAGAGTGAGATCTTAGTACTGGAACTCTTACACAAGTCGCAGCAACTTGGATTTCTTTATGCATAATTTTTTGAGTCTCATTAACCATTTTCATCTCTTCTTTTGTGAAGTCATTTGGTTGTTGAACATCAATTTGTGGAATTACATTTAATGCAATTTGGTGAGCAAATGCTTCTTTTTCAGCTTCATCTAATTTAAATGCAAAGAATGCTTGCATTTGTTTAACAAGCTCTTCCATACCAGCTTTTCCAGCTCCAGATACTGCTTGGTAAGTTGATACATCAACTCTTTTGATTCCATATAATTCATCTAATGGTTTTAAAGATAATACCATTTGAATAGTAGAACAATTTGGGTTTGCAATAATTCCTGATTCTCTCCATAAAGCAATATCTTCTGGATTTACTTCAGGAACTACTAGTGGAATATTTGGATCCATTCTAAAGTGGCTTGTATTATCAATTACAACTGCACCTGCTTCTACAGCATATTTAGCGAATTTTTCTGAGATAGAACCACCTGCTGAGAAGAAAGCGATATCAACTTCGTTTTCTTCAAATGCAGTTTCAGTTAATTCAACTACTGTATACTCTTTCCCAATATATTCGATTGTAGTACCAGCACTTTTTGCACTAGCCATTGGTACGATATTGTTTACTGGAAAATCGTAATCTTCCATAACTCTAAATAATTCTTCACCTACTGCACCAGTTGCACCCACAACTGCAACATTAAATTTTCTCATTTGTTTAATCTTCCTCTTTATTTTCTTCAATGTTATCCATTAAAGAAGGTGATTCGTTTTGTGCTACTGATGATTCTTCATTTGATGAAGCCTCAATTTTTTCACCCTCTTCTGAACTTAAAATTACATTTCCATTTTCATCTAATTCTATCTCTTCATCCTCTTTTGGACATTTTGCAATAGAAACTACTTTATCACCTTTGTCAACATTTACAATAATTACACCTGAAGTATTTCTTCCTGCTTTTCTAATTGATTCCATGTCAACTCTAATCATCTTACCAACAGAAGTTAATGCCATTAAGTCTTGTGTTTCATCAACAAGAACTTCACCAATTACATTTCCTGTTTTATTAGAAAGTTTCATTGAAATAACACCTGAACCAGCTCTATTTGTAAGTCTGTATTCTGCTACTTCTGTTCTTTTTCCAATACCTTTTTCAGATACTGTTAATAATTCTTGTTCTTCATTATCAATAACATCTGCATCAACTACGTAATCTGTATCGTGTTTAAACTTAATACCTCTTACACCTCTAGTTGATCTTCCTTGCTCTCTTGTCTTATCAATTTCGAATCTAATACATTGACCCATTGAAGTAAAGATCATTAAGAACTGTGAATTAACATCAGTAATCTTAGCTGTTACAATTTCGTCCATATCATCAAGTACAATAGCTCTTACACCATTTGATCTAATATTTGAGAATTCAGCTAATGATGTTCTTTTTACAATACCATTCTTAGTAAAGAATGCTAAAGATTTAGACTCATCAAAGTCTGTTGTTGGAATAATTTCCATAATCTTCTCATCAGGTCTTAAGTTGATTAAGTTAACAACTGCTTTACCTTTTGCTGTTCTTGAACCTTCTGGAATTCTATATACTTTCAGCCAGTATAATTGCCCCATATTTGTAACAAACATTAAAGTATCATGTGTATTTGAAACAAAGAATCTTTCAATGAAGTCATCATCGTGAGTAGTAACAGCAGTTTTACCTTTACCACCTCTTCTTTGTTTTTCGTATGATTTGATTGGAACTCTTTTTACATATCCATTGTGAGTAATAGTAACTACCATTGGCTCATTAGGAATTAAGTCTTCCATATCAATTTCATCATATGAATCTTCAATTTCAGTTCTTCTTTCATCAGAGTATCTCTCTTTGATTTCAACAAGTTCTTCTCTAATGATTTCATTTAATTTTTCTTCAGATTTTAAAATTGCCTCTAATTCTGCAATTAAAGCTAATAACTCTTGATATTCAGCTTCTAATTTATCTCTTTGAAGACCTGTTAATCTACCAAGTCTCATATCTAAGATAGCTTGCGATTGGATCACACTTAATCCAAATCTATTTTGTAAACTCTCTTTTGCTTCTGCATCATTTGCAGATGCTCTAATAATTTTAACAACTTCATCAATATTGTCTAAAGCAATTTTAAGACCTTCTAAGATGTGAGCTCTTGCTTTTGCTTTTTCTAAATCAAAAATTGTTCTTCTAATAATTACAGTTTTTCTGTGAGATAAGAATACATTTAATAACTGTGGCAAGTTAAATACTTTTGGTTCTTTGTTATGAACTGCTAAAAGGATAATACCAAATGTAGTTTCCATTGGTGTAGATTTGTATAAGTTATTTAATACAATTTCACCCATAGCATCTTTTTTAAGTTCAATTACAACTCTAATACCTTCTCTATCTGATTCATCTCTAACTTCAGAAATACCTTCAATTTGCTTGTCTTTAGCTAAAGTTGCAATTTGCTCAATTAGCCTTGATTTATTTACTTGATAAGGTAATTCATCAAGAACAATAATCTCTTTTTTACCTTTTGTTTCAATATGATGCTTAGCTCTAATTTTTACTCTACCTCTACCAGTAGTATAAGCATCAATAATTCCTCTTCTACCAAAGATCGTACCACCTGTTGGGAAATCAGGACCTTGGATAAATTGCATTAACTCTTCAGCTGTTGCTTCAGGATTATCAACTGTATATAAAACAGCATCTAATAATTCATTTAAGTTGTGAGGAGGGATTTTTGTTGCCATACCAACAGCAATACCTTCTGAACCATTTAATAATAAAGTTGGAACTCTTGTTGGTAATACAGATGGTTCTTTCATAGTATCATCGTAGTTAGCAACATAGTTAACTGTATCTTTATCAATATCTCTTAAAACTTCTTCAGAAATCTTGGTCATTCTAGCTTCGGTATATCTCATAGCAGCGGCATTATCACCATCTACAGAACCAAAGTTACCTTGTCCATCAACTAATGGAGCTCTCATAGAGAAGTCTTGTGCCATTCTAACTAATGCATCATAAACAGAACTATCACCGTGAGGGTGATACTTACCAATAACGTCTCCAACAATTCTCGCTGACTTTTTATACGCAGATTTAGATGAAATATTTAAATCGTGCATTGCATATAAAATTCTTCTATGAACTGGTTTTAATCCATCTTTAGCATCTGGTAGTGCTCTACCGATGATAACACTCATAGAATAATCTAAATATGAAGCTTTAACTGAGTCTTCAATATTTACATCAATAATGTCTTGGTTTTCAAAAAGGTTTTCCATAAAAAAAGGCCTTTATACATAAAATTGAGATATTTTATCCAAAAAGTGCTTAGTATAAGTTGTAGGAGGGTTTTGAGTATAAAAAAAGGGTCTAAAATAATTAAATTTTAGACCCTTTTTTCTTATTTGAATGAATAGTTATTTAAGAACCTTTTTTATACTCCAAAATAATACTATGTATTTCATCTTTTAGTTTTAGTTTTTCTTTTTTCTTTGTCTCAATTTTAAACTGGTCAGCAAGGGCTTTTTCTAATTCAATGATTTCTTCATCTAAACTATTGTGTTTTACAAACAGACTATTAAAGTAGTTATCTTTTTGTTTTAACTCAGCAATTTCGTCTCTGTATTCGTGTAACATATCTAATCCCCTATTTTGAATTTTTAATATAAATTCATTATACAACTAGGAAACTTAATGTATTTTAAAAAGTTTTTTATTGATTTTTTTATTAATTTTGAGAGTATTTATTTATAAATGTAAGTGATTATAAATCACTTACATAATAATTAAGTTCTGTAATCTGCATTGATTTTTACGTATTCATAACCTAAATCACAGCCATAAGCAGTAAATTTAGCTTCACCAACACCTAAATCACAAATTACTTTATATTTATCTTGTTCAAGTACTTTTGCAGCTTTTTCTTCTTGAGCTTCATCAAAGCAAATTTCACCTTTGTTAAATACTATTACATTATTATAAGAGATAACTAAGTTTTCTTCATTACAAGTGACTCTTGAAGCCCCTATAGTTGATGCTATTCTTCCAAAGTTAGGATCTTCACCAAATAATGCTGTTTTTACTAATAATGAGTTTGAAAGAGCTTTTGCAGCAATTTCAGCTTCTTGGGCAGATGCAGCATTTACTACTTCAAAAGCAACAGCTTTTTTTGCACCTTCTCCATCAGCAACCATTAACATAGCCATATCATGCATAACTAGTCTTAATGCTTCAATAAAAGCTTCTTTATTATAAGCATTTGATTTTTTGTTTGCTAAAAGCATAACAGTATCATTTGTTGATGTATCGCCATCAACTGAAATTGCATTAAATGTTGAGTAAGAATTTACTTCAAGTGCTTCTTTCATATCACCTGCTGGAATATTTGCATCAGTACATACAAAACAAAGCATTGTTGCAAGGTTAGGATTAATCATACCCGCACCCTTTGCAACTGCTCCAATTTTAAATGAACTACCATCTTCAAGCTTAACTTCATACATACAAGTTTTAGAATAAGCATCTGTAGTCATAATAGCTTTTGAAAGATTTTCACCATTTTTTGCATTTAAATCAAAAGAGTTAGCGCCATTTACAATTTTTTCAATTGGTAATGGGTTTCCAATAACTCCTGTACTACTCATAACTGGATTTACTAAATCATAATTTAAAGAAGAGAAAATTGTATTGATATCTTCAATTCCTTTTTTCCCAGTCATTGCATTTGCATTTTTTGAGTTAATTAAAACAAAATTTGTTTTGAAATTTTCTCCATATTCTTGAAAATGTTTTAATGGAGCAGCTTGAAATCTATTTTCTGTAAATACAGCTTGTACATCGCAAGGTTCATTTGAATAAATAAATCCTAAATCTAAATTTCCATTTGGTTTTAAACCAGCTGAGATTCCATCACAGTTAAAGCCATCAATTTGGTCTATAAAACCTTTTATTGGTAAAATTGTAAACATTTTTATACATCCTCTGGTTTTTGTGTTAAATTAATAATTCTTTTTGCTCTTGAAATACCTTTTTGAGAACCAACTAGTAAAAGTTTTGAATTTGCACTAATTGTACTTGTTCCCTTTGGCATTTGAATAAATTTACCCTTTTTTTCAGTAATACCAATTACAGATACTTTTAATCTATCCCTTAAGTGTAAATCTTTTATTTCTCTTTCAACTACCCACGAGTCTTCATTTACATAAACCTCTTCCATATCAATAGGAGTATCTCTTTTATATAAAAACTCATCAAGCACATTTTCCATATCTGGTCTAATTGCCATTGCTGAAACTCTTTTTGCCATTAAAGATGGAGTTGCAACAACCTTGTCTGCTCCAAGTTTTTTAAGCCTAATTTTTTCATTTTGTGTTTCAGCATTTGAAATAATTAAAAAGGGGCTTCTTCCAAGCTCTTTTTCATAAAGTCTTACAGAAGCAATTAAAGTAATATTGTCTGAAATATTTTTTGATAAAGAAATAGCACCTTTTGCAGAACTTAAGTGTGACTTTAAAAATGCAAGCTCTTTATATGGTTCCTCTTTTACAAAATATGGGTAACCATTATCTTTTGCAATTTGTTCAATGTTTTCACTAGGGTCAACAACAACAAATGGTATATGATTCTCTCTAAATTGCTTAGCTAATTGTGCCGTATATTCATTATGATAGAATATTACAAAATGACGTCTAAGTCTTGCAATTTTATATAACATATTTCTTTCCTTGTATAGGTCAAACAACCTACCCTTAACTACTGCATCAATTAATACGGCAGTTGATAATGTAAATAAAGCAAATCCAAAAATGATAAGTGTTACTGTAAAAAATCTACCTGCAGCAGAAATAGGAGCGATTTCTCCAAATCCAACAGTAGTAAATGTAATACCTGTTTGATAAATAGCATCCAAGATAGGAAAATCATCGATAATAATATATCCAAGAGTTCCAATCATCATTAAGATTTGAACTAATACTAAAGGCAGTCTGAATGGTTTTAATTGAGAGTAAATTACGGGGTTTAAATCGTATTCTGGTTTGGCTGTTCGAATTTCCCAGCCAAGGGCTTTTTTGATTCTTTTAAAGATGCTCATGAAAGCACTTTTCTAGTGCTCTCTTATGAGTGTTTTTTAAGAGTTCTTAACTCTTTAGCTGAGATTCTGATTTTTTTAGTTGTACCATCTTCTAAAGTAACTCTAACAGTTCTTAAGTTTGGTAAAAATCTTTTCTTAACTCTATTTTTTGCGTGACTTACGTTATTTCCAGTCATAGGACCTTTTCCTGATATTGCACATCTTCTTGACATTTGTCTTCCTTCTATAGTGAAAAATATTTGCGTATTTTATCTTAATTATCTTAAGTTTAATTTAAACAGCTTGTATAATTTCATTAACTTTTTGTAAATTTTTCTCTAAAGTAAATTTTTTAGCTATTTTTCTGTTTTGTTTTTGGATTTTCTTTAGCTCTTCTTTTTGCATTAGTAAGGCATCAACTTTAAATGGTGCTGATCTATCTGTAGGGCTTTCCATAGTTGAGAAAACATCAACTAACTCTTTTGCATGATTGTTTACTGTTGTAAATACAGCACATTTACAATACATAGCCTTTAATACACTTGTTGCAAAACTTTTATTATATGTAGGTAATAAAAAAATATCTGCAGCTAAATATAACTCATTAATATCTTCATAATCTTCTACTAAAAGAAGCTTTTCTGAATAAGAAAACTTTGATAGTTGAAATTTTAAGTTGTAGATTTGTTTTGAATCTCCTGCAATAATTCCAATAAAGTTTTGTTCATTTAGAGAGAATAATGTTTCTATAAACTCTTTTACACCTGAAGCTTTTATATTATTTGCAGTAAATAGAATAATTCTTTTTTTAGGATTTATTTCAAGGTTTTCACACACTCTTTGTTTTACAGTTTTTGGCTTTTCATAATCAATATTAATACTAGGATAAATTACTTCTACTTTGCTTGAGTCAATATTAGCTTTTGATAAAAGCTCTTCTTTTAATGTTGCTGAGTTTACCAACACAAACTTTGCATTTTGAGCAGACTCAATAGCTTTATCATCAATTGTTCCAGAATGGAAGTATATATCAGAATACTCTTTTGTAGAAGACATAAATTTAGATAGTAAACCTTTCTTTTCTTCAAGAGTTTTAATATTCTCTTGCTTTAATAACTCATCGATTAAATTAGTTTTTGATTTATATGATATTGATACAGGGTTCATTTAAACTCTTTATTTATGAAATGCGTAGATTACACTATTTGATATTTTTATATCGCCTTTTTGTAATACTCCAAATTTATCAAAAACTTTATTAAATTCTGTTAATTCAATTTCTCTATTTGATGAAGACCATATAATATCAATCTTTTCTTTTTTCTTTTCACAAGTTATTACATACAAATCACCTGATTTAGAGAAGTTTTCAATTTTACTATTATTTAAAATCTCCTCTAAATAAGTTAAGGCATCATTTGTTTTTTTATCAAATGTTTTATTTAAGACTAATCTATCAACCTTTCTTGAAGCATATACCAAAAGATAATATCTAAGAAGATTTTGTAGTTTTAGTTCATCTAAAAACTTATCTTGAGAAGTAAGGTTTATAAAAATGTTATCATTTGTAATTCTTGTACTAAGCATTGATGAAGAATAATAAAGATCTATTTTCTTAGATAAATCAAAAATACCTAAGCTTTTTTTCTCAGGGCTTTCTTCTAGGTTAATGTTTATGTTCACTAATGTTTTATCGTATAAAGGTGACTGTTTATCAAAAAAGTATTTAATTTCACTAAAAAAACTATTTTTTGATTTTTCTTTATTTATTTCTAAAAGTTCGCTATTTTTGTATTCATCTAGATTTTTACATATAAAGTTGTCATAGTTTTCTTTTCTTCCTTTTAATAAATATGCAAAAAGTAATAGTAGCGGATAAATTAGAATTGAGTGTATTTTTGATTTCATAAAGCACCTTTTATTTTTATTGAAGAGTAATTAATTTTTACTTACTTACCTCTTAATCCTAGTAAAACTTTAATATGATATAATATTTACCTTTATAATAAAAGTAGGAATAAATATTTTGAATAAGAAAAAAACTATTTTTTTAGATAGAGATGGCGTTATAAATATTGATAAACACTATCTTTACAAAATCGAAGACTTTAAATTTACAGATAAATTATTTGACACTTGTAGATATTTCCAAAACTTAGGTTATCAAATTATTGTTATTACAAATCAATCAGGAATTGGTAGAGGATATTTTTCAAAAGAAGATTTTGAGAAACTTACATCATGGATGATTACTGAATTTAATAAAAATGAAATAGAAATTATTGATGTTTTTTATTGCCCACACACACCAGATGATAATTGTGATTGTAGAAAACCAAAACCTGGAATGATAAATAAAGCTTGTGAAAAATATGAAATTGATTTAGAAAACTCATGGATGATTGGTGATAAGGTATCTGATATGGAAGTAGCATTAAATGCAAATATTTCAAATAGAATATTAATTACAAGTGAATATATAGATAACAACAAAGATTTAAAAACTAAAAATATAATAACTTCAATAGAAGAAACTAAGAATATAATCAAGGAATAGAATGAACTACACAGATATTGATTTTAACAAAAAAACTATTTTAATTACTGGTGCTGCTGGGTTCATTGGAAGTAACCTTGCTTTTTATTTTCAAGAAAATTATCCAGAAGCAACAATAGTTGCTTTTGATTGCTTTAGATCAGGAGAAACATTTTCAAATGGTAATCTAAAAAGCTTTGGTCACTTTAAAAACCTATTTGGATTTAAAGGTATTGTTATAAGTGGAGACATTAATGATAAAGAAGCTTTAAAGTCACTAGAAGAAAACTATAACTTTGATTATATTTTTCATCAAGCTGCAATTTCTGATACAACAGTATTAGAACAAGATATTATGATGAAAACAAATGTAAATGCATATGAGGATTTATTAAAAATTGCTATTAAACATAAAGCTAACATGATCTATGCAAGTTCTGCAGCGACATATGGAGATAGTAATAGATTTGAAATAGGTTTTGAACAACCTAATAATGCTTATGGTTTTTCAAAAGTTATGATGGATAATGTAACATATGAATATCTTAAAAAAGATTTAGATATTTCTATTGTTGGGCTTAAATACTTTAATGTTTATGGCCCTAGAGAATTTTACAAAAATAAAACAGCTTCAATGGTAGTACAATTTGGACATCAAATTCTAAAAGGACAAACGCCAAAACTATTTGAAGGTAGTGATAAAATTTTAAGAGATTTTATTTATATTGAAGATATCATTCAAGCTAATATCAAAGCTTGTGCTCCTAAAAAATCTGCTGTTTATAATGTAGGAACAGGAAAAGCTAGAAGTTTTGAAGATATTGTAAATATTTTACAAAAAGAACTGGATATTGATAAAGGGAAAGAGTATATTCCAAATCCATTTGTAGGATCTTACCAATTCTTTACAGAAGCAAATATTGATTCATCAAAAGAGAACTTAGCATATGAGCCAAGATTTGAGATGGAAGATGGAATTAAGGCATATATTCCAGAAATAAAGAGATTATTTGAAACAGAGGTAAAATAAATGATTAAGTATGATAAAAAACCACATATTTTAGTAATTGGTGATTTAATGATTGATGAATATCTTTGGGGTTCATGTGAGAGAATTTCACCTGAAGCACCAGTTCAAGTAGTAGATATAAAAAAAGAAACTACAGTTTTAGGTGGTGCAGGAAATGTAATCAACAACCTTGTATCTCTTGGTGCAAAAGTATCAGTAATGTCTGTAATTGGTAGTGATGAAGCGGGTATCGAGGTAAAATCTATGCTTGATAAAATAGAAGTTAAATCTTTTTTAGTTGAGCAAAAGGGAAGAAAAACTTCGAGAAAAACAAGATTAATGGCATCAAACTCTCAAGTTGTAAGATATGACAAAGAAAGTAAAAATGATATTAACTTTGAAAGTGTAAAAAAACTATTTTCCAAGCTTCAAGAAAAAATAAATGCATATGATACAATTCTTTTATCTGATTATGCTAAAGGTGTATTAACTAACGACTTAATAGAAAAAGTAATTTCATATGCAAATAAAAATAATGTAAAAGTTCTAGTAGACCCTAAAGGAAATGATTTTTCAAAATATTCTGGAGCATATCTTTTAACACCAAATAAAAAAGAAGCTGAATTAGCAACTAATACAAAAATTGAAAATGATGATTTGCTAAAAGAAGTACTAATAAAGCAAAAAACTACTGCAAATTTAGCTATTTCACTTATTACACTTAGTGAAAATGGTATAGCTATTTTAGAAGATGATAAAGTTTCTATAAAACCAACTGTTGCTAGAGAAGTATATGATGTAACAGGTGCAGGAGATACTGTACTTGCATCTTTAGGATTTGCAACTAGCTTAGGTTATGACATTTCTACTGCGGTTGAGTTCTCAAACTTGGCTGCAGGTGTAGTTGTAGGAAAAATTGGAAGTGCTACTGTTACAATGGATGAAATTGAAGAGTACCAAGCAAGCCTTCATAAAAGCTCTATCGAACTACATATTAAAACAAGAAAAGAAATTAAAAAAATTGCTGCTAGATTAAAAGAACAAAATAAAAAAATTGTTTTTACAAATGGTTGCTTTGATATTTTACATAAAGGTCATGTAAGTTATCTAAATACTGCTAAATCTTTTGGAGATGTTTTAATTTTAGGACTTAACTCTGATGCAAGTGTAAAAAGACTAAAGGGTGAAAATAGACCTATAAATAATCAAGAAGATAGAGCATATATTCTATCTGCATTAGAATGTGTCGATTATGTTGTTATTTTTGATGAAGATACACCATATGAACTTATTTCAAAAATCAAACCTAATGTATTAGTAAAAGGCGGAGATTATAAAGGAAAAGAGGTTGTAGGACAAGATATTGCAGATGAACTAAAACTTGTTGATTTTGTAGAAGGTAAAAGTACAACTAGAACTATTCAGAGGATTCAAGAAAAATGAAACAAACAGTAATTAGTGAATTTCAATCTCATTTAAATACAATCAATAATGTAATAAATAATATGGAAGAAGAATTAGTTAAGGCTTCAGAATTAGCTGTAAACACATTAAAAAATGGTAATAAAATACTTTTATGCGGAAATGGTGGAAGTGCAGCCGATGCACAGCATATTGCAGCAGAGCTTACAGGAAGATATAAAACTGAAAGAAGAGGACTTCCAGGAATTGCACTTACAACAGATACAAGTGCTTTAACAGCTATAGGGAATGACTATGGATATAACAGGGTTTTTGATAGACAAGTGGAATCTCTAGCAAATAAAGGTGATCTAATTATTGGTATTAGTACAAGTGGAAATAGTTCAAATGTAATAAGTGCTTTAAAACTAGGAATGGAATTAGGATGTAAGACAATTGGATTTACTGGAAAAAATGGTGGAGAAATGAATGATATTTGTGATGTTAATTTAGTTGTACCATCTGATGATACTCCAAGAATTCAAGAAATGCATATTTTATTTGGACATACAATTTGTCAAATTATTGACAATGAGATTAAATAATGAAAATATTAGTAATTAGATATAGTGGGCTTGGTGATATTGTAATGTTACTGCAAACATTACAAAAAGTAAAAGAAAAATACAATGCAACAGAAATAACATTACTAACAGATACCGTAAATACAAATATTATTCCACTAACTAATGGTTTAATCAATAATGTAATTCCTATAAATAGAAAATATTTCAAACAAAAAAACATATTAGCTAGTTTAAAAGAAATATATAAAGTGTTCAAAGGCATCAGAAGAAAATACGACATGTGTATTGATTTTCAATGCTTTGGAGAAACAGCAACAATTAGTTACCTTGCAAATGCTAAAAGAAAATTAGGTGCACCTAAAAGAGAGAAGTATAACTATGGATACACAGACATAGTTGAAAGGAATGATTTTAATCATAGAAGTCAACTATTTAGTAGAATTGCTCAAGTAGAAGATAAATTAGATTATTCAAAATTAGTTTTAAATGATGAAGCAAATGAATATAAGGCTTTAACTCTAGCAAGATTAGATACTAACAAAAAAACAGTAGGTTTAAATATTGGTTCAACTCAAGAGAATAGAAGATGGTCTGATAAGAATTTTAATATACTAGCTAAACAATTAAAAGATAAATATAATGTTTTAATATTCTTGGGACCAAGTGAAAAACAATATAAATCTACTTTTGAAAAAGATAGTTTATTTATAGAAGATGTAAGTATTGTTCAACTTTGTGGAGCAATTGACTGTTGTGATTATTTTATCACAAATGACACGGGTCCAGCTCATATTGCAGCTGCTTTAAATGATATTGCTATTTTAACATTATTTAGTACTGGTGACGATTGGAATGTTGGTGCACTTACAGATAAAAAAACTTATATCAAAAATGAAATAATTAATGATATAAGTATTGAAGAAGTAAAAGAGAAACTAAATACACTTATTTAAGAGTATTTAGTTTTCTCAATCCTATTACAAAATACAAAAAACATAAATATAGTTAATATTGATAAGAAAATTTTACTTGTAATAATACTTTGATCAAATTGAGAATTTACAAAAAAATAAACTAAGAGTACAAATAATAAAAACCTTTTTTCTTTATATATTTCTCTAATTGTTAAATATAAAAGATATGAAAAAGAAAACACTCCTAAAGATCCTAAATAGTAAAATATTTCTAAAAAACTATTATGAATAGAAGCAAAATTTTTTACCCCATTAGCTTTCCATGTATCTATTCCATATCCAAATAAAATACTTTCATTAATTAATCTAATTGCTTCACTCCAAATCATAAATCTATCAGCACTAAATCCATTTAATAAAAGGTATAATCGATGGTATAATGGGTGATAATTTATAAAAATCATTATTAATACCATACTAAATATTATTAAGTAAATAATATTTTTCTTAAGCATTGATTTATTAATAAAAAATAAAAAGACAATAGATATAAATAGTGATAACCATACTGCTCTTGAGTATGAAAAAAGTATATTAAAAGAGAACAATAAAAACATTAAAAAAAACAAAATTTTATTTTTCTCTAATAGAAAAATTTTTTGATAATATAATATCAAAATTAAAACTGCAGATCCCATTATAAAACCAAAAGTATTCCTATTAAAAGTAGCACCCGTTAATCCATGTACCCCTAAATCTCCAATATTACTCTTAAAAAAATCAATTCCATATATCGCTTGATATAATCCATCAAGAGATTGAATACTAACTGATATTAAAATAAAAGTTAATAAGTTTGTTTTTGTAAAAAAAAATTTTAAATAAAAATAAATTAATAGAATAGAAACTAAAACATACCTTAAAAAAAACATCAATTCTAAATGATATGCTTTTGTGTCATAAACATCATTTATTATATTAGATATTGTCATAGATAAAAAAATAAATATTAAAGCATAATAAACATCTTTATACTTCATAAGTAAAGCTTTAAAAAAATTAAAATTATTTTTATTAAATAAAGATATTAAAAAAAACAATACAATTGAAAATGTACTCAATTGATAAAATGCATTTTTAAAAGGTATTGAAATACACCAACATAACAATAAAAATTTAAATAAATTTTCAATTTTTAATAAACTAATCAACATAAATAATCAACAACCTTTTTTAAAATATCTTCACTTTTAATACTTTCCATACATTCCATATTTGTTGGACAATCTGTTTTGTAACATGGATGACATTTAATATTTCTATCTGGTTTAAAATAAAAGTGTTCACCAGTATATGGCATAAACTTAACACAATGCTTAATGTCTGTTGAGCCAAATATTGTTATAGTTGATGTTCCAACTGAAGCTGCGATATGAGTTGGACCACTATCATTTCCAATAAATAAATCAACTTCTGACAATACATTTTTTAATTGAGTTAAATTAGTTTTGTCAACTAAACTAAAAATATTATTTCCGAATTTCTCTGTTAGCCTCTTAGAATCTTCAAGTTCTAATGCCGTACCAACTAATACAATTTGAATATTATTTTTTATTAACCCATCAATTAATCTAGTAAAGTTTTTTAATCCCCATTTTTTACTGTACCATCTTTCGCTTGTTCCAGTTGAAATTGCAACAATTTTTTTATTAAACTTACTTCTTAAATCAAATTCTGATTTAAAATGAGGAAGTTTAATATATTCTTCATTTTTATTAAAATATTCATGAAGCTTTTGTTTGTTCAAATTGCAAAGCTCTAAAATTTCTCTAACTGATTTTGAATGTGTCTTTATTTTGAATAACTTTTGCCAAAAATTAAAAGATTTATTTATAGTAAGAACTTTGTTTAAAGCCATTGAAATATAATGAGAAGGTTTATTACATTGCAAATTAATAACAATATCATACTTATTTACTCTTAAATCAGAAACTGTTTTTTTATATGATTTATGAATATAAAATTTATCAAAATACCCAGTATCACTAAATAAGCCTTTTCCTATACCAGATGTTAAAAACGTAACTTCATCATCTTTAAAAAAATGTTTAATAGATCTAAAAGTATAATCTAAAGTAACTAAGTCACCTAGAGAGGAGAATCTAATAACTAAAATTTTTTTCATTTACATCCTCTAATTATTTCACTTTTCCATTCATAGCCCTCAGAATAGTCTTCATCAAATATAGTTTCAAGCATAAACTTTGTAACTCTCGTTGAGTTATATGAATTATGAGCTTTTTCCCATCCATTATATGCTATTTCTTTTCTTAAATCATCATTAGAAAAATAGAATTCTATCTTTTCTTTACACTCATTTATGTTATCAAATACTATAAGTTCATCATCACTAAACAGTTTTTCTATATCTGGAATATTTTTTGAAAAAACTAATGTACCATTAGCCATTAATTGTATAATCCTATCAGACGAATAAAGTGAAGTATTGTGATCCCTACTTAAATTTATTGACATTTTACTTTTCGACATTTTCTTTAAAAACTCATTTCCTAAAAGCAAAGTTTCTTTAGAAGTTCCAAATAAATTAAATCTAATATTTGATTTAATTGATGTTTTTAACCTTTTAAGAAAAGATTCTCTATCTTTATCTAGTCTTCCTGCAAAAAATAAATCTTGTTCATATAAACTATTTTCAAAAGCTTTATAACTTTCAATTGAAGAATCACACATATTAGGAATATATGCAATAGTAAGATTCTTTTTTAAAAGCCCTTTATCAACTGCTTTAACACTAGTAGTTGTAAATAAAACATCCAAATATTCAATTTTACTTTTTATTGAAGATAGATTTTTTAACCAATCAACCCACCACATTGCAAGCTTAATACTGGGATACTTCTTTTTTATAGTTTTTATAATATCTTCATCAATTAACTCAGTATGTCCTAAAAGAATCAATTCTGGTTCCATATTATCTATAGTCTTAAATATGGCATTATGCATCTTTTTTATACCTAATTTTTTAATTTTAAGAGGTGCACTATATTTTGATAAATCCCTATAACTAAAATCAGCTACAAAATGCCCATTTCGAATTAAGCCATTTGAGATTTTTCTGTCTATAGAATAAAAAACAGCTTCATTCTTAAACAAAGAGAAATTAGCAATATGAAGAATTCTCATATTAATTAATATCCTTTAAAAACTCAACAATTCTTTCACAAGCCTTTCCATCTCCGTATGGATTATGTGCTTTTGACATCTTGTTATATTCTACTTCATTATCTAAAAGCTTTTGTGCTTCATTTATAATTGATTCTGGGTTTGTCCCCACTAATTTTACTGTTCCTGCTTCTACTGCTTCTGGTCTTTCAGTTGTGTCTCTCATTACTAACACAGGTTTCCCTAAAGATGGAGCCTCTTCTTGTACGCCTCCTGAATCTGTAATTATAAAATGAGATTTATTCATTAAATAAATAAAACTTTCATATTGCAATGGTTCTATTAAGTGTACATTTGAAGTATCAGACAATATCTCTTTTACTGGTTTTTGTACATTTGGATTTAAGTGCACAGGATAAACAATATCTATATCTGGATTATCATTTGCAAGTGTTCTTAGGGATTCACAAATATTTATAAATCCTTGTCCAAAATTCTCTCTTCTATGTCCTGTTACAAGTATTAATTTTTTATTTTTATCTATTTTATATTGTGAGTTTATTGAATTAACTATTTTATTTTTTAGTTCTTCATTTCTTTCTATTTTATCTAAAGCTAAAAACAATGCATCAATTACTGTATTTCCAGTAACTAAAATATTTTGAGAATCCTTATTTTCTTTTAAAAGATTTTTTTCACTTGTAGTTGTTGGAGCAAAATGATAGTTTGCTAATACTCCAGTAATTTGTCTATTTGCTTCTTCTGGCCAAGGAGAGTATAAATCACCTGTTCTTAAACCTGCTTCTACATGACCTACTTTTATTTTATTATAAAATGCTGCTAAAGAAGAGGCTGATGTAGTTGTTGTATCTCCATGTACTAGCACTACATTTGGTTCAAAATCATTTAATACATCTTTTAAACCTAAAAGTACATTTGAAGTTACATCAAATAAATCTTGTCCTGGTTTCATAATATTTAAATCATAATCAGGTGTAATATCAAACATTTCAAGTACTTGATCTAGCATCTCTCTATGTTGTGCTGTTACACATACTTTTGACTCTATTTCTTCGCACTTCTCAAATTCTTTTACCAAAGGCGCCATTTTTATGGCTTCTGGTCTTGTTCCGAATACTAATAATACTTTTCTCATTAAACTATACTCTCATACTCTTTTAGAGTTTTTTTAGCTATTTCAATCCAGTCAAAATATTTATCTACCATTTCTTTTGACTTATTTCCCATTGATACATAGTCATTTTCAAGTAATTCATCTATTTTAGATGCTAAATCTTCAGGATTTTCACTCTCACATAAATATCCGTTTTCACCATCTTTTATAATAACAGGAATACCCCCTACATTTGTACCAACTAAAGGTAGAGAAGCTGCCATTGCTTCTAGTCCACTAATACTTGTAGCTTCCATTAAAGATGGAAGAATAGATAGATCAGCAGCACTATAATAGTCTATAATCTCATGATGTTTTTTAGAACCAAGTAAAATAAACCTATCTTTAAAATTTTCTTCTAACGTTGATTTAATTTCATCATACTGTTCACCATCACCAATAAATAGTAATTTTAGCTTATCATTTTTTATATATTTTGTAGCTAGAGCTAAGAAGTTTACACCATTTTTCCAAACCATTCTTCTAGTAACAATTGCTAACTTTTCATCATCTTTTATAGATAATTCATTTCTTAATCTAATTCTTACGTCATTATTTCTAGTAAATTTAGATGAAATAACTCCATTAGAAATAAATGCTTTTTTAGAATCAAATTTAAAAGGAATATCAAGTAATTCTTCACTTGGTGCTAAAAATAATTGAGGTTTATTAAATAACCTTTTTAATAAAGGTATTCTATAACCTCCTTTTTTAATTCTTTTTAAATATCCAGATGTATGATTAGTATAGGCTAAAGGAATATCTTTTATATTATAAAACTCTAAAGGCCTCATTCCATGAATATGAATTACATCAAATTTTTTATCTCTAGATAGATTATTTAAAAATTTATTTATTTGATATCCATAAGAGAATCCAATAAATTTCAAATCAAATCTATATATGTCAATCCCATCAACAGTTTCTTCTGCTTTTTGATTATTATCTACAAATTTAGTTGCTACGCTTACTTTACAACCTATATTTTTTAAAGCTTGTGATAACTCGTAAACATGAGCTGTGATTCCGCCAACAGTAGGTGGATAATCAAGACTTACCATCAAAATATTCACTATTTATTTCCTCTTAATTTATTATAAACTTTTAAGTTTTTTTCAAGCATATTTTCTAATGAAAAATTACTTCTTATATAATCTTGGCCATTAAATTTCAAAGATATTCCCTTTAAAATTTTTTCTGATAATTCTTCTTCTGCTCCAACATCAAAGAAAAAGCCATTAACACCTTCTTTTATTATATCCTTCACTCCACCATGATTTGATGCAATAACAGGAGTGTTCATTGCTATTGCTTCAGCAACAGCCCTTCCAAAACTTTCAGGTTTCTTTGAAGAACTTACAACTACATTAGATAAAGAATAAACTTCAGCTATTTTACTTTGACTTCCAGTAAAAATTACATTTTTTTCTAAGCCCAAATCTTTTACTAATTTTTTTAAAGATTGCAAATATTCTTTTTTATCATCTCTTACTCCACCAACTATTAAAGCTACAACATTATCTATTTCTTTCTTTATTAAAGAAACTGCTTTTATAAAAGTTTCATAATCTTTTAATTGAGTAATTCTTCCTACAGATGAAATAATAAATGAATTAGATAAATTATATTTTATCTCAAAATCTTTTATAAAAGAAGTATCCAAATTTTCTGGGTTAAAAAACTTTAAATCAACCCCTCTTGGAATAACTGTTATTATGTCATTAGATGTTTTGTAATTTTTTTGAATATACTCCTTAATAGAGTTACTTACACATATAACTTCATCAGCATTTGTCATAATTTTACTATAAAAACTAACACTATTAAATCCATGAACAGTACTAACTACTTTAATATTTAAACTTTTATTTGCTAAAAAAACAAGCCATGCAGGAACTCTACTTCTTACATGAATAATATCAGGTTTAATTTTTACTAATAATTTTTTTAATTTACTTACTCTTGAAAACAATGAAAATATGTTTTTACTGCATACATCAAAAGTATAATGCTTACCACCATCTTCTTCAATAGTATTTGATAGTTTCCCTCCATTGCTTATTACAATAGACTCTAACCCTTTTTTTACGTATTCTCTACTTAGCTCAACAACACCACGTTCAACGCCACCTTCATTAAGTTCAGGTAATATTTGAACAATTCTCATATTTTAATACTTTCAAGTGCTTTTTCAAAATCAACTCTTTTTTCAAGTTTTTGAATAGTTTCTGCTAACTTATGAAACTTAGTATTTTTCTTTTTTGAAGGTAAATCAATTATACTAATTTTGGCTTCACTATTAGCTCTTGACTCGCTAAGCATTGATGTTGAGTCTATTGTTATATATAATTCAGTGCATAGCATCAAAAAATCAGATATAGGATTTATATTTGGCTCTTTTGAATATATAAGTTTATAATCAAAATCATACTCTTCAATTAATTCTTCAATCTCTTTTGGAGTTCTTCTTGATGTAGTAATAAATTTTAATTTATCTTTATTATCATCAAATATTTTATCAAGCCTATTTTTAAAAGATAAAATATCAAAAGAAAATATATCATTGTTACCACCAACAATAATTCCTACAGATTCATTTTCCTTATCGAACTTAACTAAATTTTTAGGTTTTGAAAAAGACACATTTAATGGTACTTTAATTAAATTATCTAATGCTGGTGGATTATCATGGCTTTGTGCAATAATAAAATCATAATCTTGATATCTATAACCTTTTGGCAACATCAAAACAATTGACTTTTTATTTTCATTTTTACTTATAAATTTATTAAAATAGTATGTTCCTGAACCACAACTAATTATTGCATCATAAAACTCGTAATAGTACTTTCTATATTCTTCAAATAAATTATCAGTATAATAATTCAGTTTATCAAAAAAATAAGAAAGCAGCTTATGATATTTAGATTTAAATTTCACTTCTAAGATATCATAGCTTATATTTTTAATTTTGCAAAAAGCAATTGATTGATTTAGATGGCCGGGTTTACCATCACTAATTATTAGAATTCTTTTCATAAATCTCTCTATAATGGCTTTTGAATCTTTTATGAGGCCAAAACCATTGTTTTTTATCTTCCGAGATTATAGCAGATATTGCATTAGCTTGCAATTGAGACGATTTTTTAAGATCTTCTTCTTCATTTTCTGTTTTTATTGGCGCGATATAATCATATATTTTTATTTTATATTTATAATTATCATCATTAAAAATAGCAACAGGAACTATATATGCATCAAATTTTCTAGATAATATTGCTGACGTTGAAGTTTGGTATGCTTTTTTTCCTAAAAGTTCTACTTCTATACCATCTTTTGGTGTAATATTTTGATCAATTATTAAAGAAACAACTTTCTTTTTTAATAAAGCTTTTATCAGTTTCTTTAGTGCTCCGAATTTAAAAACTATAGTTGCACCAGAAGATTCTCTTGCATTTACTATAAATTCGTCAACTTCCTTAAAGTTTGACTCACGAGCAACTTGATAAATAGGAGTAACAAATTTATTCAAATAACAACTTAACATTTCCATATTTCCATAATGAGCAGAAATAAGAATAATTGGCTTTTTTTCTTTTAATAAACTATCTAATACTTCTTGGTTTTCAATTTTAATATTCTTTTTTAGTTCTTCATCTTTTACATCTAAATTCTCAATTAAAGATTGAACCCATAAAACCATATTAAAATACGAATATTTCTGTACAGATTTGATTTCATTTTCTGAGATTTTATCACCATAAACAAGTTTTAAATTAGCTTTTATAATTCTATTTGTTTTAGATGCTAATAAGTAAGCACTATTTGCAATAAATTTGAAAAACCCTCTTCTTAAAAAAGTTGGGCTTTTTCTTAATAAAAATATTATTACTAAAAAGATTTTGTATACAATTTTATTTTTCATTATAATAACTCTAGTTTTAAACTTTTTGGTAATTCTAATTTATCTATATTTGATCTAATTAAAAAAGATAGATTATCAGATTCTACCTTTAAAGTCTTACCTTCTAGTGTATATTCTATATTTGGTCTTGATAAATCTTGGTTAATCAGAATATTTAGTGATATCATAAATGACATCCATTTCATTACTTCTAACTTTGGAAGTAACTCTTCATACTCAATTAAATCTTTTTTTGTTGGTAAAGATTTCTTTGAAAATTTAATCGTATGGGCAATAACTACTCTTGAAGTATGTAAAAAATCATAATTAAGACCATTTAAAATAAAATCAAAAGTATTATCATTTGATTTATAGAAGTTAAGTGTTGAACCTAAAGAGTGAAGTTTAGAAGCTACTACTAATAATGTTCTATATTTATCTTCTAACTCATGTAAAGGTTTTAATGCATCAAATATTTTAGCTGCATTATTTCCAAAGAATGCACTTTGCTTTTTATCTATTTCAAACCTATCTAGTAAACTTCTAACACTAACATTATAATTAGCTGGAAATTTACAATTATTAGATCTTAATAAATCTGTTAAATAAACACCTTCTCTAACACCAGCACCAGATGTAATAACTTTAGAGACATCTAGTTCGTCTAAAATTGTTTTAAAGATAAAAGTACCTTCTTTGATAGTATCAAATCTATCTTTTTTTACACCTAATTGTTTTAACTCTTTATTTGTTTGAGCATTGATTATAGTTTCTAAGAAATCATGTTCTTTACTAACACTATATTTATAACCATGTAAGATATCTAAAGGATAATCATTTCTATCCATAATAAGCTTTGATAAAGCCCTGATACTTCCACCAATTCCTACAGCTGTATCTGGTATTTCAACACCTAAAGCAAAAATCTTTCTTAAATTATCTAAGATATACTCTCTAGCACCATCAATATCACCTTTATTAAAGAAAAGCTCTTTAATTCTAACAGTACCAATATCTAATGAAATAGACTTTTGAATTTCACCACCTTTGATGAAACAAAACTCAGTAGAACCACCACCAATATCAACAGTTACAAACTCTTTTTGATGTAATAAATTTGATGCAGCAACACCACCATAGTAGGCTTCAGTTTCACCATTAATAATTTTAATACTTAATCCAAAATCTTTTCTGATTCTATCTAAGAATACTTTTGAATTAGGAGCATCTCTTAATGCTGAAGTTGCAACACAAATAACTTTTCTTGATTTTAATGATTGTGATATATTTAAAAAAGATTTTAAAGATTCGTAGGCTCTTTGCATAGGAACTTCTTGAAGGTTACCATTGTTTTCATAACAACCCTCAGAAATTTTTACCCTACTCTTAGTTTCATTTATTAAGTTAAATGCAAACCTACTACTCTTTTGTAGAACAACCATACGCATTGAGTTTGACCCAATGTCTATAATAGTTGTGATTTTAGCCATTAAGCTTCTTCTTCCACAATTTGTTCATACTTGAACTTTAATTCTTCCATAGTTTCTTGGTTATCTGGATCAACCATAATACAATCAACTGGACAAACTTCCACACATTGTGGCTCTTCAAAATGACCTACACACTCAGTACATCTATCCGAATCTATGATATATATTGGGTCACCCTCTTCAATTGCATAGTTTGGGCACTCATCTCTACATGCATCACATGCGATGCAGTCATCTGTAATAATTAAAGACATTTAATCACCAATCCCTATTTTTAAAATATTTATCTTGGAGTTATAACCTATTATTCTTTATAAATTCTTTAATTAAGTCAATTTTATGCTTATTTTTAGATATAAGTAAATATTTATCACTTTTGTAAATAAATATGTCCTTACAAATGTATAATGAAGCAGCAATATCAAACTCTCTAATCTCACCTAAAAACAATACAAAATCAAATCTGTGAGCACTTGATAAAGATAAAGCAGCAGCTCCCAAAGCCCTAAATTTCAGCTTTTCCCTCTTTAATAATGATACTAATTCTGGATATTGATAAGACCTTTCAAAAATTCCAAATTTTGAGTTTGTAACACGAGAAATAACTTTTTTATCATCTAAAAAAAATTCTTTTTTTTCTTCATCAAAAGCTCTATAAATCATCAATGATGTTGCCAAATTACATACAAATCCAGCTATAGTTTTATTATTTACTTTTAACGCAACAGAACTACCATAATATTCTAAATTAGAATAAAAGTTATCACTTCCATCAATTGGATCAATAATAATTTCAAAATCGGCATTAAAGTCTAAATACCCACACTCTTCAGAGTAAATATTTCCATACTCTTTTAGATGTTTAATAAAAATTTCTTCAGCTATTAAATCAATATTTAGGGAGTTATCACCACCATGACCAATAGTGTTTGAATATTCTAAGTCTTCTTGTTTTAAATTAAAATGTATATAGTTATAAAGTTCTTTGTTAGCTTCTATTACAGAGTTTATAAAATTCTTTTTATAAACATCTGTAATAGTGTAAGACATTATGATAATGCGTTAATAATAGTGCTTGCAGCTTCTCTACCATCAACTGCTGCAGTTACTGCAAGGTGAGCACCTCTTTGGCAATCTCCACCTGCATAAACTTTTTCATTTGAAGTTTGGTAATTAGTTGTTTCAACTCCACCCCAAGAGTTAGTTTCTACATTTAACTCTTTTAGGAATTCTGGTTTTTCTGGTGAGAAACCTAATGCTAAGATAACAACATCAGCTTCTTCTAAATACTCACTACCTTCATTAATAACAACTCTTTGTCTTCCTGACTCATCAGGATCAGACATAGAAGTAGTTAATAGCTCAACGGCAGTAACATTTCCATTCTCAACTTTTAAAGATTTAGGTGATACGTTAAATACATATTCAACACCCTCTTCTTTTGCATTTACAACTTCTTTTTTAGATCCAGGCATATTAGCTTCATCTCTTCTATATAAACATTTAACAGATTTAGCTTTTTCTCTTACTGATGTTCTAACACAGTCCATAGCAGTATCTCCACCACCAATTACAACTACGTTTTTATCTTTTACATCAATAAACTCAACATCAGAACCTAAGTTTCTTTTTTGAATACCAGTTAAGAAATCCATAGCTAAGTGAACATTAGAAGCTTCTTTTTCTCCATCCATTCCAGTATATCTACCATCTTTAGCACCAATACCTAAATAGATTGCATCAAATTCTTCTTCTAATTCTTTTGCTGATTTATCTTTTCCGATTTCACAGTTTAAGTGAAGTTTCATACCAGCTTCAATTAGCCAGTCAATTCTTCTATCAACTGCAGATTTATCAAGTTTGAATCCTGGGATTCCATACATTAATAATCCACCAGCTCTGTCTTCTCGTTCAAACATTTCAACTTGATAACCTTTTCTTAAAAGGAAAGTTGCAGCTGAAATTCCAGAAGGACCAGAACCAATGATTGCTACTTTTTTATCTACTTTTCTATCAGTAAATTTAGGCTTTAAACCTTTAGCAAATGCTGTTTCAGAAATGTGAGTTTCAATTGCACCAATTGAAATAGCTCCATGTCCTGTGTTTAATGAACAAGCACCTTCACATAATACATCTTGAGGACAAATTCTTCCTAAGATTTCAGGGAAAGGAGATGTTTCATTTGATAAAGCAAAAGCTAAATCAGGATTTTTAGTAGCTGTTTGTTTTAACCATGCAGGAATAAAATTTCCTAATGGACAACCTGTATGACAGTATGGATCACCACACTGCATACATCTGTCAGCTTGCTCTTTAGCTCTTTGCTTACCGAATACTTCATAGATTTCATTAAAGTCTTTTAATCTTTGAAGTACATCTCTTTTTTCTGGGTTTATTCTTTCAAATTTAGTAAAGTTTAACATCTTAATCTCCCTCATCCGGATCTAATGGTAATACTGTCATATTTTTAGGTTTTACCATCCAGAAGTTTCTAGTTTCTGCTCTAAAGTTATCTAAAATATGTTGTGCAGCTTCACTTTCAGTTTCATGTACGTAATCTAAAAGTAATCTCTTCAGATATAATCTTTCTCTTTCTGTATCATCTGTGTCAATTCTTACAGCTTCAATTAACTCTTGGTTCATTTTATCTACAAATGCTTTATCCGGATCGTAAACAAATGAAAGTCCACCAGTCATACCAGCACCGAAGTTAACTCCTGTATTTCCAAGAATTACAACAATACCACCAGTCATATATTCACAAGCATTATCACCTGTTCCTTCAACTACTGAGATACATCCTGAGTTTCTAACTCCAAATCTTTCACCAACTGCAGCTCTTACATATAACTTACCACCAGTTGCACCATATAAACAAGTATTACCAGCACCAGCAAAGTCTTGTCCTTGATGTTGTGGGTTAATGATGATTTTACCACCATTCATACCTTTACCAACGTAGTCATTTGCAGCACCATCTAAGTGTAAGTTCATTCCCTTAGAAATAAATGCACCAAATGATTGTCCAGCAATACCTTTTAAGTTAAGGTTGATTGAGTTTTCTGGTAATCCAGTATCGCCATAGAATCTAGCAATTTCACCAGAGATTAATGCACCAAATGATCTATTTAAGTTTGTAATTTCAGTGTTTACTTTAACTGGAACATTTGGGTTCTCAATTGTTTTGTGAACTTTCTTTAATAACTCTTTTTCAAACTTGTTATCATCAAATGGCTCATTTGATTCTTTTTGACAAGTATCAATTCCATCAATTCTTCTTAATACATTTTGGAAGTCAAATTTTTGTGCAAATTCGTCATCAATAACTTTTAATAAATCAGATCTACCAACAATTTCTTCCATTGTTTTGTATCCAAGTTTAGCAAGAATTTCTCTTACTTCTTCTGCGATATAAGTAAAGTATGAGATTAATCTCTCAACTGTACCAGTAAAGTGATCTCTTAAATCTTCATCTTGAGTTGCAACACCAACAGAACATTTGTTTGTGTGACAAATTCTTAAGATTTTACATCCAAGTAATGTTAAGGCAGCAGTACCAAATGCATAAGACTCAGCACCAAGCATAGCAGCTTTAACTACATCTAAACCAGTTTTTAATCCACCATCAGTTTGAACGTGAACAAACTCTCTTAAGTGGTTAGCTTTTAATGCATTGTGAGCTTCAGCAAGACCTAATTCCCAAGAGTTACCAGCATGCTTAATTGATGTTAATGGAGCAGCACCTGTACCACCATCTCCACCAGAGATAATAATCTTATCAGCGTAAGCTTTAGCAACACCAGCTGCAATAGTTCCTACACCTACAGAAGATACTAACTTAACAGTAATCTTTGCATTTGTATTTACTTGCTTTAAGTCGAAGATTAATTGTGCTAAATCTTCAATAGAGTAAATATCGTGGTGTGGTGGTGGTGAAATTAGTGTAACACCTGGAACAGTATGTCTAAGTGTTGCAATAAGTGGAGTTACTTTATGACCTGGTAATTGTCCACCTTCACCTGGTTTAGCACCTTGAGCAACTTTAATTTGTAACTCTTCTGCAGATCTTAAGTACCCTGGAGTAACACCAAATCTACCAGATGCAATTTGTTTAATTTTAGAATTTTTTAATGTTCCAAATCTAGCTTTATCTTCTCCACCCTCACCAGAGTTTGAAGCACCACCAATAGTGTTCATAGCCATTGCCATTGCTTCGTGAGCTTCAGGTGAAATAGAACCACAAGACATTGCAGCAGATGCGAATCTTTTGAAGATTTCATCTTTTGATTCAACTTCATCAATAGAAATTTCAGTTTTATCAGAATTAAACTCTAAGAAGTCTCTAACAAATTTTTTATCTCTGTCTTGAACTAATTTCTTTAATCCATCAAAATCTGTAATTTCATCTTTTGCTGTTGCAGATTTATTATGCATTGCTCTTGTCATAGCTGGACCATAATCGTGGTACTCACCACCATTGATATATTTGTAGAATCCACCTAAATCTAATGGGAACATATGATTATCATCATGATATGCATTGAAGTGAGATTTTTCTACTCTTTCTTCAATATCTTCATATCCAAGACCTGCTAATTCTGAGTGTGCATCTGGGAAACAGTCATTTACGATTTCATCAGATAATCCTAATGCATCAAATAAAGAAGAGTTTCTGTATGAAGCAATAGTAGAAATACCCATTTTAGACATAATTTTAAGAAGACCAGCATTGATAGCTTTTTGAGTATTTTTTAATACTCTTTGCATTTCATACTTAGTTAATTCTTTTCTTTCATAAAGTGAAACAGTTGTAGCATACATCATGTATGGATACATAGCTTGTGCACCAAATCCTAATAATACTGCAGCCATGTGTGGATCATAAACCTCACCAGTTACAGGTACGATTGTTGCACTGTGTCTTACTTCAGCTTTTAATAATGCTTGGTTAATGTAACCAACAGCCATTGCCATAGGAATTAACTTAACATTTTCATTGATTTCTCTATCATCTAAAATAACAATAGAAACACCCTCTTCTTTTACAGCTTTAACTACATTTGCAGCTAATTCTTTTAAAGAAGCTTTTAAATCTGTTGTAAATGTAGTAGAGAATACTCTATTTTTGTAGTATTCATCATATCTTGGAGATTTTTCATCACCAAATGAGAATAATACATCAAATTTTTCTTTCATTAAAATTGGACTTGCAACTTTAATTCTTTTTGCATCTTCTGGAGTTTCAACTAAAATGTTTTGAACTCTACCAAATCCAGTTTCTAAAGACATTACAATCTTTTCTCTATATGGATCAATTGGTGGGTTTGTAACTTGAGCAAACTTTTGTTTGAAGAAGTCTGTAAAGTTTCTATTTACTTTTGAGAAACAGGCCATAGGTGTATCATCACCCATAGAACCTACAGGTTCTTTTCCATCTTTAGCCATTGGCTCAATCATTTGATCGATTGCTTCATAAGTAATGTTAAAGTATTTTTGTTTCTTCTCTAACTCTTCTACTTTATAGTCAGTTAAGTTTAAGAATGAATCTTCAATATACTCTTGTAAGTAATCCATATCATCATTTAACCACTTAGCATAGTGCTGTGATGATTTTAAGTAATCATTAATATCATCTTCTTTTAATACTTTTCCATGCTTAAGGTCTAAACCAATCATTTGACCTGATTGTAATCTACCTCTCTCAGAAATGTTATCTTCATCAATATCTAATGTACCATACTCAGAAGTGATGTATAACTTATGGTTTTTAGTAATTACATATTTAGATGGTCTTAAACCATTTCTGTCAATTAAACAACCAATATGTCTACCATCAGTTAAAGAAACTGCTGCTGGACCGTCCCATGCTTCCATTGCAGTTGCAGTATATTCATAGAATGCTCTTAAGTCAGCATCCATATGTGGAGCGTTTTGCCAAGGTGCAGGAACTAATGATCTTGCAGCTTTGAAGAAATCTACTCCATTTGCTAACATAAATTCAAACATATTATCTAGTGATGCTGAATCCGATGAACCTATTTGTAAAATTGGAAATAATCTACCAAGTTCTTCATCAGAGAATACTTCTGATTTAATTTGTTCAGATTTGATTTTTACGTTTACCCTATTTGATTCAACTGAGTTAATCTCACCATTGTGTGCAATTGCCCTAAATGGTTGTGCTAATCTCCATTGTGGCAATGTATTTGTTGAGAATCTTTGGTGGAATAATGAGAAAGAGATTTTAAAATCTTCATCTCTTAAATCCACGTAGAATTTCTTAATATGCGTAGGCATTACAAGCCCTTTATACGCAATTACTTTAGATGAGAATGTAGGAATATAAAAATCTTTCTTATCTATTAGTTTGTGCTCACACTCTTTTCTAGTTAAGTAAAGCATTGCATCAAATCTCTTTGATGACATTAAAGTACTTGGCACTACAAATACTTGAATAATATGCGGTAAAGAATCTAATGCTTGTTGACCTAAAGCATCAGTATCAACTGGAACATCTCTAGTTAATACAACTTTTAAGTCGTTTTGTTCACAGAATTCTTTAAATGTATCGATATCTTGAAGATCTTTTGCAAAGATCATTGCTACACCATATACTTCAGGTAAGTCAATACCATTTTCTGTAGCTATTTTTCTCATAAATTGATCTGGCATAGATAAAAGTAAACCTGAACCGTCTCCAGTTTTACCATCCGCTGCCACTGCACCTCTGTGCATCATTCTTTCTAGCGAAGTTATTGCATCTTCTAAATTTGAATGGCTTGGTCTGTTCTTCATATCAGCAACAAGACCGAAACCACAGTTGTCTTTAAAAGAAGTTAGTAAGTCTAAATTACAACCCATCATTTTCCTTTGTATTAATCTTTTATATTCCTTAGTAAAGTGGGGATAATATACTCAAAAAATGTTTAAAATTCGGTTAAAGAGTTTCAAAACTCCCTATATATAATGTATAGGGGTGCAAAAAGTGTGGTTTTTGAAACACTGATTCTATGGGCAGAGCAACAACTAAGTTACAACTTTATTACAACTTTTATGAAACTTTTAGGTATTACTTTTGGTAGTACAAAAAGTAATCTTTAATTTTTACTTAAAAAAATTAATCAATTTACATCTAAAAGCCTTATATTATAGTGCTTCTAAAGTTTAAAAATTTGCAAAAATGTACATTATTGTTACATAAGATTCCGCTATGATTTTCTTATATCGAAAATTTTTAAGGAGAAATGATATGAAAAAATTAGTACTAGGAACAATTGCAGCAGCAATGGTAGCAACTTCTGGATTAGCAGCTGAGTATACGTTAAAGTTTTCTCACGTAGTTAGCCCAAACACACCAAAAGGTAAAGCAGCAGATTTCTTTGAAAAAAGATTAGAAGCATTATCAGGTGGAAAAATTGATGTTCAAGTTTACCCATCATCACAGTTATATAAAGATAATGCAGTATTAAAAGCATTAAGATTAAACTCTGTTCAAATGGCAGCACCGTCATTTTCAAAATTTGGTAAAATTGTACCTCAATTAGCTTTATTTGATTTACCATTCTTATTTAGAGATATTAACCACTTACACGCAGTTCAAGATGGTGAAGTTGGTCAAGCTTTAAAAGATAAAGTTACTGCAAAAGGTATTATCGCTTTAGATTTCTGGGATAATGGATTCAAACAATTATCATCATCTTCAAAAGCGTTACTTAACCCTGAAGATGCAAAAGGTCAAAAATTCAGAATTATGTCTTCTAAAGTATTAGAAGCTCAATTCCACGCTGTAGGAGCAAACCCACAAATGATGCCATTCTCTGAGGTATATTCAGGGTTACAGCAAGGTGTTATTGATGGTCAAGAGAATACAAATTCTAACATTTACACTAAAAAGTTCCACGAAGTACAAGAGCACTTATCTATTACTAACCACGGTTACTTAGGTTACTTAGTAGTAATGTCTAAAAAATTCTGGAACAAATTACCAGCTGACTTACAAGCAAACGTTAAACAAGCTATGAAAGAAGCAACTGCTAAAGAGAGAGAATTCGCTCAAGAATTAGATCAAAAACAATTAGCTGAAATCAAAGCATATGCAGAAAAAACTGGTAAATTAAAAATTTACGAATTATCTGCTGATCAAAAAGAAGCTTGGAGAAACGCTGTAAGTAAAATTTACCCTGAATTCTATTCTGATAGAAAAATCGGTAAAGACTTAATCGAAAAAACAATTGCTACTAAGTAATTGTAGAAAATGAAAGTAGGAAATTTATGTTTAGTATTATAAGTAAAATTATAGGCTTCATAAATCAATCAATAGCTGTCATCGGTATTACTGCCGGTGTAGCTATTGCTTTTACTAATGTTGTTGCAAGATATGTTTTTGACGCGTCATTAGTATGGGCAACGGAGCTAACAGTATTTTTATTCTTATGGAGTGCGTTCTTCGCAGCTGCATATTGTTTCAAAAAGGATGCTCACATCGCTGTGACTATCGTTTTAGATATCGTACCATCAAAAATTGCAAAACCAATGTTATTAATTTCACACTTAGTAACATTTGTATTCTTAATTGCAGTTTCATACTTTGGATATGAATACTTATTATTAGTTCATGAACTTGATGAAAGATCGATTGATTTATGGGATATGCCAATGTGGATTGTGTATTTAGTTATTCCTGTTGCATTTGCTTTAGCAGCTTATAGAGTTGGTGAGAAGATTATTCATATTATTAAAACTCCTCACGACCAAGTTGTTCCAGAAAGTGAAGCTGAAATGGTATTAGCTGAATTAGGTGTTAAACATGACGACAATAGTAATGAACACGTTAAAGAGTTAAATGACATGGTTAAAGAAGTAGAAAAGAAAACGGGAGGAATGTTATAATGAGCGTTGCAGTATTATTTGGTATATTTTTCTTCCTAGTTATTGTTGGTGCACCTATTGCAATTTGTTTAGGAGCTGCTACATTTACGACATTAATGTTATTTACAGATATTTCACCTGTTGAAATCTCTGCTATGATGTTTGAAAAAGTTGAGCACTACTCACTTATGGCAATTCCAATGTTCATTTTTGCAGGTAATTTATTATCTAAAGGTTCTGCTGCAACTAGAATTATTGAGTTTGCTAAAGCTTGTGTAGGTCACTTACCTGGTGGTCTTCCAATTTCTGCTATTTTTGCATCTATTATCTTTGCTGCTGTATCTGGTTCTTCACCTGCTACAGTTGTTGCAATTGGTTCTATTATGTTCGGTGCAATTATGCAAGCTGGTTATCCTAAAAGATATGCTGTTGGTACTATTGCTACAGCTGGTTCATTAGGTATTTTAATTCCACCATCAATTGTACTTATCGTATATGGTGTAACTGCAGAAGTTTCTATTGGTAAGTTATTTATGGCTGGTGTTGTTCCAGGATTAATGCTTGGTATTATGATGATGGTTGTTACTTATATTGGTGCAAGAAGACTTGGATTTGAAAGAACTGAGCCAGCTCCATTTAGTGAAAGACTTGCAAAAATGAAAGATGCAGCATGGGGATTAATGACAATCGTAATTGTTATTGGTGGTATCTATGGTGGTATCTTTACTCCAACTGAAGCTGCTGCTGTAGCTTGTGTGTGGGCATTTGTTGTTTCTGTATTTATTTATAGAGATATTAAAATCACACAAATTTGGGGAACTGCTTTAGAGTCTGCAAAAACAACTGCAATGATTATGTTTATTATTGCAAATGCAATGTTATTTGCTCACTTCTTAACTATTGAGAATATCCCACAAGCGATTACTCAATCTTTAATTGAAGCAAATGTAGATAAATATATGTTCTTATTAATGGTAAATATCCTATTAATCTTAGCTGGTTCATTCATGGAGCCTTCAGCGATTATTATGATTATGGTACCGTTATTATTACCAGTTGCTATTGCTCTTGGAATTGACCCAATTCACTTCGGTATTGTAATTACAATCAATATGGAGCTTGGAATGGTGTCCCCACCTGTTGGTCTGAACCTGTTTGTAACATCAGGTCTAACAGGAATGAGTATCAAAGATGTTATTGTTGCGGCATTCCCATGGACAATGACAATCTTAGCCGGATTATTAATCACTACTTATATCCCAGAAGTTGCATTATGGTTACCAAACCTAATGTATGGTGGATGATAAATAGAAATTTAAATCTGATTTATAAAAGGCAGGAGATTTTATCTTCTGCCTTTTTTTATTTTTTAGAACCTAATAAATCACTAATTATTTGTTTATAACTTTCAACTGGATATGCTCCACTTATCATAGATGATTGATTAAATACCATAGTTGGAACAGAGTTAATACCTCTTTGAAGCCAATACATCTCTTTATCTTTTATATTTCCTCTACTATCTGATTCATCTAGTTTTGCCATTGCTTTATTGCTGTCTAAACCAACACTTTTTACAACTTCTTCTAACACTTCTCTTTTTGATACATCTTTACTTTGAGCGAAATATGCTTTAAAAAGTGCAAGTTTTAATTCTGTTTGTTTTCCACTATTTTTTGCAAAATCCAATAACACATGAGCATCTAATGTTTTTAGCATTCTTCTACCTTCTTGATATTCAAAAGGAAATCCAACTTCTGCAAAAGATTCTTTAAATTTATTTTGAGTATCTTTTGCTTGATCTAAACTCATTCCATATTTTCGACTTAAGTGTTCAAGTACTTCTTCACCTTCATCTGCAATATCAGGATTTAACTCAAAAGGATGCCAAGTAATTTGAAATTTGTCTTCAACTCCTAATTCTTTTAAAGCTTGTTCAAAACGTTTGTATCCTACTACGCACCAAGGACACATTACATCAGAGATGATGTCAACATTTATTTTATCAGTCAAAATCATATTAATTCCTATATTTAAATTTTATACATATAATTATATTTTCATTATATCAACAAACTAAGCTTTTAGAAATATACAAAAATACAAATTACTTGCCAATTTATCTTTATAAAAGAAGTTTACAGAACATATTTAATATAATTACCCCATGAAATACTACATTTACGACTTAGAAACTTTTCCAAATATTTTTACTTGTGTTATGCAAAACTCTCAAACAAAAGAAGTTAGAGTTTTTGAGTTGAGTTCCAGACAAAATGACCTAGATAAATTTATAAAAACACTAGAATGGTTAAATAAAACAGACAAAATACTTGTGGGTTACAACAACCTAAACTTTGATTATGCTGTTTTACAATATATCTATAAAAATGCAAAAAATTATGAGTTAAAAGAGCTTGTTTACAAGACATTTCTTTTTGCTGATGATTTAATCAAAAACAATACTATTTACAAAGAAGATAAAAACTCTATAAAAATAAATCAACTCGATCTTATGAAAGTTCACAACTTTGATTATAAAGCTACAAGAGTTAGTCTAAAAGTCTTAGAAGTAAATATGTGTATGGACTCTATTGAGGATTTAAACTTTGCTATTGGTGAGAATCTAAAAGTAACTGAGTTTGATAATCTTATCAAATACAACAAACATGACGTTGAAGCGACTCTACTGTTTTTTGAGCATTCACTTGAAGCTATAGAATTTAGAGAAGAGTTAAGTAGTAAATATAGTGAAAATATGCTGAACTACAGTGATACTAAAATAGGGAAAAGATATTTCATACGAAATCTTGAAGAGAAGCTTGGAAAAGATATATGTTATGTAAATGGAAAGCCTAGACAAACTACAAGAAACTTCTTGAATTTTAATGAAATCATTTTTGATTATATTAGTTTTGAAACGCAGGAGTTTCAAAGCCTACTTAAATATCTAAAAAAGCAGTATTCAAACTCTATGAATCAAGTCTTTTCAAATATACCTCAAAAAGAGCTAGAAGAGCTAAGTTTTTATTGTAGTTTAAATGCAAAAAAAGAGGCACACTCTTTACACCTAAACTATCAAGGTTTCTCTTTTTATTTAGGAACTGGTGGTTTGCATGGAAGTGTTGAGAGTAAGTTTTATGATAAAAGTGATGAGTATCTAATCATTGATGTTGATGTTGCTAGTTATTATCCATCTATTGTGATTCAAAACAGACTTTATCCAGAACATCTTGGAGTTGAGTTTGTTGATATATACAAAGAGATTAGAGATTTGAGATTTTCATACAAAAAAGGCACTTCTCAAAACAAAATGCTAAAACTAGCACTAAACTCTGCATATGGTGATACAAACAATCAGTTTAGTCCTTTTTATGATTATAAGATGACTCTATCTATTACTCTAAATGGTCAGTTAATGCTTTGTATGTTAGCTGAAAAGCTAATGCAAATTGATTCTGTTTCACTAATACAAGCAAACACAGATGGTCTTACTTTTAAAATAGACAAAAAAGACAAAGCTTTGTATGAAAAGATCTCTAAAAACTGGCAAGAGTTTACAGGACTAGAACTAGAAGAGATTATCTATGAAAAATTATGGATTAGAGATGTGAACAACTACATAGCCCTAAAAGAAGATGGTACGGCAAAAAAAATAGGTGCATACAAATACGACCTAGCATGGAATCAAAACCATTCATGCTTAGTGGTTCAAAAAGCAGTAGAAGCTCATCTTCTAGAAGGTATATCTATTGAAGAGTTTGTATATAATCATAGAGAAAAATACGACTTTTTACTAAACTTCAAAGCTACAAGAAATATAGATTTAGTTTTAGAAAAAGTTTACTCTATGCAAAAAACTTATGTTCCCCTACAAAATACTATCAGATATTTTATAAGTAAAAATGGCCTACCTCTAAAGAAAATACTCCCACCACTAAATAGTGTTAGTGAACCTAGAGTTGTTGGTATAAACGTAGGTTATAAAGTTGAACTTTGCAACAATATAAATGACTTTTCATATGAATTTTTAGATTTTGATTTCTATGTAAAAGAAGCATATAAACTAATAGAACCTTTTAAACAAAAACAAGAATCTCTTTTTGATTTTTAAAATAAGAGTATATTTTGAAATAACAAAACTGTAATGATATAATAATACAAAGGATTTAATATGATTGAATCTTCTACATTAGTTACTATCATTACAGCCTGTGGTGGTCTTGGTATCTTTCTGTTAGGTCTTATTATTATGACCGATGGCTTACATACAATTGCTGGTGACAAACTTCGTTCAATCATGTTATCATTTACAAAAAGTCCGTATAGTGGTGCAGCAAGCGGAACAATTATGACTGCAATACTACAATCATCAAGTGCGACAACAGTTGCAGCTGTTGGTTTTGTAAGTGCTGGTGTTCTTACTTTTACTCAAGCCCTTGGTATTATATTTGGAGCGAACCTTGGTACTACAATCACAGGATGGATTGTTGCTGTTTTTGGTTTTAAGCTCAAACTTGGACTTATTGTACTTCCACTTATTTTTATTGGTACTATATTAAAACTATTTGCAAAAAAAGAGTTAGCTTCTATAGGTTATGTTCTTGCTGGATTTGGTTTGATATTTGTAGGTATTGCTACTATGCAAGAGGCTATGCAAAATATCCAAGGAATCATAACACCAGAACATCTACCCTCAGATACAATTATGGGTAGATTAAAACTAATAGCAATCGGTATATTCTTTACTGTTATAACCCAATCTTCCAGTGCTGGTGTAGCAGCGACACTTACTGCATTATTTGCAGGAGCTATAAACTTCCAACAAGCAGCAGCATTAGTAATAGGAATGGATATAGGTACAACTATTACAGCACTTATTGCAACAATTGGTAGAGATATAAATACAAGAAGAACTGGTTTTTCTCATACTATTTATAACTTTATTACTGCTATTGGTGCTTTTATATTGATTACTCCTTTTGTAAATATATGGGAATACTTTAATGAAGAAAGTATTGTAAACAATGCAGAAATAGCCCTCGTAGCATTTCACACAACATTCAATTTACTTGGGGTTGTACTAATATTACCTTTTACAAACTACTTTGCAATACTAATCAAAAAAGTCATAAATCAAGATGGAGATTATCTTTTAAATAAGCTAGATCTCTCACTATTATATCAACCAAGACTTGCACTAAATGTCCTATTCACTAGCGTAAATAAAGAGTTTATTGATTTACTTGAATATATAAATACTATTATTGATACAAAAGAAATACAAAGAAAAGTCGATATAAAACAGTTACAAATTGCATTAGACGAAACCCATGCATATGCTGATAAAATTCACTTAACAAGTAAAGACAACACAAACTGGGAATATCTAATATCAATTATTCATATTTTAGACCACCTCCAAAGACTACATGAAAGATGTGAAGAGGATGAAGATAGAGCTGTAAAAGCGAAAGAATCAAAAGAATTAGAACAAATAGTTCATTTATTAAATAGAACAAGTACAAAAACTATAAAACTAATAAAAAACAAGCAATGGAGTGAAGCTTCTAAATTAAGTGAAAAAACGACAAATACAATACAAGAAAAAATGCACATATACAGAGATAAGATAACTCATCAAATAGCAAATGGAAAAATAGATGTGCATGAAGGTTCAAATAAACTTGAAGCTATAAGATGGACAAGAAGAGTTAGTATTCATATTAGTAGAATTTGCTACCATTTAGAAAAAGCTGTTATTTCTGCTGGGAAGTAATAATATTATTCCAATAATTATTTCTTGTTATGATTGGTTAATGTAGTTTTGATAAAATTAAATATGAAAAAAACAATATTAATTCTATTTTTACTTACAATGCAGATTTTAACTGCCAATTCAAATACTAAAACTATTCTATTTTTAGGAGATTCACTAACGGAAGGCTTAGGAGTAGCAAAAGAAAATGCCTATCCAAACTTAGTAAAAAACTTGGCAAAAACAAAACTAAACAAAAATATCAAAGTTATAAATGGTGGAGTAAGTGGCTCTACAACAAGCGATGCACTATCAAGGCTAAAGTGGTACCTAAGAAAAAAACCCGATATGATTTTTATAGCTCTTGGAGCAAATGATGGTCTAAGAGGTCTAAACCTAACTGAGTCTCAAAAAAACCTAGAAGAGATAATCAACCATGCTATAAACTCAAAAGCAAAAGTATCATTAGCAGGTATGTTAATCCCACCAAACTATGGCCCTACATATTCACAAGACTTTAAAAATATGTATGAAAATATCAAAAATAAATACGACATAAAATATATGCCATTTTTACTAAAAGATGTGGCAGGTGAGCAGAGCCTAAACCAAGCAGATGGAATCCACCCAAATGAAAAAGGACATAAAATAATCGCAAATGAAGTATATGAGTTTCTAAAGGAAGAACTATAATGTTAAAACTAAAATCACTAAAAAAGTCTTATCTTCAAGGCTCACAAGATATTCATATATTTGAAGATTTAAATTTCCATGTTCAAAAAGGACAAAGAGTAGCTATCATGGGAAAATCAGGAAGTGGTAAGTCAACTCTACTTTCACTAATCTCAGGAATCATAAAACCAAATGATGGAGAGATAGTATTAAACGATACTTCATATGAAGGTTTATCTGAGAGTAATCTAAATGACTTTAGAGCTTCAAATATCGGTTTTGTATTTCAAAATTTCCATCTAGTTTCATATCTAAATGCCTTAGAAAATGTAATGCTTCCAGCAAAAGTAAACAACATAAAAAATGCAAAAGAAAAAGCAATTGAGCTTCTAAAAAGTGTAGGACTAGAGCATAGACTTGATCACTTACCTTCACAGCTTAGTGGTGGAGAGAGACAAAGAGTTGCAATAGCAAGAGCACTTATTCACAATCCTAAAATCATCCTAGCTGATGAACCAAGTGGAAACCTAGATGAAGAGACAGGAATTGCTGTAATGGATAAACTTTTTGAGCTTATCACTCAAAATGGAACTACACTTATTTTAGTAACTCACTCAAAAGATGTTGCAAATAGATGTGAAGAGATATATGAACTAATCCATGGGAATTTAACTAAATGTTAGCATTTGAATTAGTTTTAAAAGCCCTTGCACGTTCAAAGTCTTTTAGTTTTATTTTTATTCTAAACTTTTGTTTGGCTATTGCTTCACTTTCATATTTACAGTTTTTCAAAGGAAGTGTAGATAACTCACTAGATGCAAAAGCAAAAAGTCTTCTTGGAGCTGATTTAGTTGTATCTTCAAGATTTCCTATAAACGATCAGCAAAAAGAGCAAATACTAAGTAAACTTCCAAATATAAAAAACTATGATGAAATCATCTCAACAGTTAGTATGGTAGCCTCTTCAAAAAGAGCTAGACTTATGGAAGTTGTACGAGTAAATGAAGGTTTTCCATATTATGGTGGTATAACATTTAAAGATAAATCAACTTATCCAAATCAAACAGTACTTCCAAAGAACAATGAAGTATGGGTCTATCAAGAAGTACTTGATCTACTAGGACTTCAAAAAAATCAAACCCTAAAAATAGGTCAACAAAACTTCATCATCAAAAAAGTAATAGACTCAGATTCTCTAAAAAACGTAAGTTTTAGTGGTTTTATGCCAAAGGTTTATATAAGTGATGAGGGGCTTAAAAAGACAGAACTACTACAATTTGGTTCAACTGCTAGATATAAACTAAACTATCAGTTTGAAAAAAGCTTTTCAAATGAGCAGTTAGAAGTGCTAGAAAATTCACTTGAACAACAGTTTGATAGAACACTTAGGGTTTTATCACCAAATGATGGAAGAGATAGACTTCTAAATGTTCTGAACTTCCTTACAAACTTTTTATCTTTAGTATCATTAATCTCATTTTTCTTAGGTTTAGTTGGGCTTATTTATCTATACTCTGGATATTTACGAAAACATCAAACTGATATCAAAGTATTAAACGACATTGGTGTTAGTAAGAAAAACTTGATTTATACATATTTACTTCATCTTTTTGTACTTATATCCATCTCTACTGTAGTAGTGTTTTCAGTTATAGCTTTAAGTGCACAGTTTTTAGCTCCCCTACTTCAAAGTTATATTGATTTGGAGTTTGATTTTACACTTGATTACTTCTTTTTTGTGAAATCTGCTATTGTGCTTTTTCTACTAAGTCTTAGTATTGGACTACCTATGATTTTACCGATGGTGCAAAATGAAAAGATAAGTTTTAGTAGAAATATTTTGAATTTTACACCATTTATAGTATTTCTATTGCTTTTAGCACATTTTGTAACTCCTGCTAAATATATAGGATTTTTCTTTGCTTTAGTGGTGTTGGTTTTAATAGTTGTGTTTTTCTCTATTGGTTCATTTTTATTAAAAAAGTTTGATTTTACTGGACACTTTGATAATCTATCTTTATCTTTAGCTATCAAAAATATCACTAGACAAAAAAGAACTTCACTTACTTTGTTTACTGCTATTTTACTTTGTACGGCGTTTTTCAGTCTTATTCCTCAAGTTGGTACTTCTTTGTCTACTGCTTTGACTTCTAGTGTAGAAGATAGACCAAGATTCTTTGTGGTTGATGCAAAAGAGGAGCAAATAGATACACTAAAAACACAAGTTTCAAGTATGAATGCCAAACTAGAAAACATAGCTCCAATGATTCGAGCAAGAATCATAAAGATAAACGACAAAGAACAAAAAGCAGAAGAAAACAGCTCTAGAAATGCAGCTGTGAATCTATCATATAGAAGTGATTTAAAAGATACAGAGCAGATTGTAGAAGGTAGAGAGTTTAGTGGAGTTTATGAGTCAGCAGATTTTTCAAAACCAATAGAGCTTAGTGTTGAAAAAAGATATGCTGACAGAAGAGGTATAAAACTAGGAGATAAAGTAGTTTTTGATGTATTAGGTTTAGAGTTAGAAACAAAAGTAGTAAATATAAGAACAGTTAAATGGACAGAGTTTACACCTAACTTCTTCTTACTCTTACAAAAAGGTGCTATTGATGATGCCCCAAAAACTATACTAGCAACTATCTCATCAGGGGATTATGATGCATCGCAAATGATACTAAAACTAACAGATGTTTTCCCATCACTTACAATCATAGATGTGAAAAATCTATTTGAGACATTTGCCGATGTAGTAAAAAGTGTGAGTGCAATAACAGAGAAAATGAGTCTATATTCTATAGCTATTGGACTTCTTATGAGTTTCATAATCATCCAATACCAAATGAACCTACAAAAAAACAATATTCTAAGACTTAAAATGATAGGAATAAACAACAAAACTATCAAAAACTCATTTTTAATAGAGTTTGGTCTTATCTCATTTACAGCAAGTAGTTTGGGGATTATTCTAGGAAGCGTTGGTTCATACTTTGTAAGTAGCCTACTTTTTGAATCGTACTGGGATTTTAGAGCAGATATTTTACTGCTTTATTTTTCACTTATTCCACTGCTTACTTTAACTGTGGTTTCAGTGTTTACATCTAGGATTATTCATCAAAAAGAGAATATTCTTTTTGGGGAGTAATATTCTTATTCTTCAAAAATATTACAAATTGACATTATTTTAAAGCATTAGCAAATCTTTTTATATAATCTAAGAAATAAAATATTCTTAGGAGTTACGATGCAATTAATAATAGGGTCTCAAGTTAAACTTATAGATGGAACTATTGAAAAGATCTTCCCATATGGGGAGGTTTTACAATTGCTGAGTAAATTCAAGAATATTTGTAGTGATATAAAATGGAACGTAAATGTACCCGCTAGAGATAAATGCCAGATTATAGAAAATCAAGAAACAATTAATATTAAAAATTTTCAACCAAGAGATTTTCAACAAGCTTGTGTTGATAAATTTACAAGAACTACACTTACAGGTTATATCTATGCTCCTACAGGCTCTGGGAAAACAAATATAGCTGCATATTTGATTGCCAAAAGAAATATAAGAACACTTTTTATTGTTCCTAAATATGATTTAGTAAAACAAACAAAAAAAAGATTCCAAGATATTTTAGATATAGACCCATCAATGATAGGTGAGATTAGCTCTTCAAAAAAAGAGTTTGGAGCTCCTATTTTAATCACTACATGGCAATCACTAAACAATGAAGAAACACTACAAAGAATCAAAGAAGATAAATACTCACAGATTATTTGTGATGAGATGCATAAAGCTAGTGCAAATGTTTATTATGATGTTGTATCATCAATACCTGCTATGTATAAACACGGTCTTACTGCAACACCATATAGAAATAATATCAAAAATGAACAAAGACTTTACGACTTAGTTGGAAATGAGATTGCAAGTGTTGATATATTAGATTTATATAAACATGGATTTTTAGTTCAACCAAATATTAGGTTTAGAAACACAGGTTACAAAATCAATATAGACCAAGAATACTTAAGGACTTTAGAGTTTAATGTAAAACTAGGAATGCTTAAAAAAAATATCGATAAATCAAAAAGAAGAAAAGAGTTTATTTTAAATGACATAAAAAATGCTTTAAAATACGAAAGAAATCAATCTAACTCTAACCAATCAGTGATTTTGATGAATACACTAGAGTTAGGACAAATGCTAAAAGAAGAGTTATCATCTTCGTATAATGTACTATATATTGATGCAAATACAAAAGCAAAAGATAGAAATAAAATATTTTCTGATTTGACAGAAAACAAAATCACAGATTATGTTCTAATAGGAACATCAAAACTTCTAGGAGAAGGTACAGATATTCCCTCAATCAAAAATGTATTTTGTGCAAGTCCTGCTTACCCTCCATTTGAAGATACAGCACGACTACAACAAATCATAGGAAGAGCTATGAGACCATTTCCAAATAAAAATAGCGCAAATATAATTATCTACAATGATGAAACAACAGGATGGATAAATAAAAAGAAAAATGAAGTTTTAGATATTGTGATTAATAATGTAAAGCCTATTATAAATTCAGGAAGATTTCAAAAGAGTTAGGTGTTGAATTGTGAATTTTGTTTTAAAAAAATGGAAATTCATGACTTGCCCTTATTTACTTTTTTTCAAGTTTCATTTTCTTAGAAATAAGATACTCAGTTATAAATATAATAAGTAGCCCTAAAATTATGCCAAGAAAATTAAATGAGTTTCCTAAAATTTTATTTTGTAAAAATAAAATAGTAAAAAAAGAAATTAAGTATCCCAAAGCTAAAAATACAACTAAATACTTATACTTTTTTAATGAACTATCTTTTATTTTAAAACTTGATTTGCAATTACTACAACTAATTTTATTATCTAAAATACCATGAATAATAAAAAAAATCTTGATTATTGATATTTTACCTTCTAAGCAATTATTACATTTATTATTAAAATTCATTTTCATTTTTCTTGTCCCCTTAAAACTTATTTACTTAGCAAAGATTATAAAATTACACCAAATTACACCCCAGGGGTTGAATTTCCACTTTTACTTTTTTGGATTTATAGTTTATGATATTCCCGTCACATCTAGCGTCACAAAATCAAAAACTTTCTAAACTACCCGAATAGGAACATAAAAATCCAAATCAAAAGTATCATTGCCTTCTAAATAATGGTTCTTATGATAGTTTGCAAAAGCTGGTAAGGTTTTAGCTTCATAACCGTTGTTTGGTAGCCAATAGTGATAGATATATGTCATTAGTTTACAGATATCTCCATATTTTCCTTCGTAGTGAAAGATTGCGTATAGTGATTCAAATACAACAAATTTACTAATAGAGTTTGTTGGTTCAAACTTTTCATCCACTTCTATTGCAGCTATGTAATTACACTCTTCGTGGGGTATGATAATAGGGTTATCGTGATAGATTCCTATTTGAGTTGTGTTTTGGATATCTTTTTCGTATGCAAAAGCTAAAAGTCTTTGCCATAGTTTTGATAAAGAGGCATTATCATAACCTTTGTGTCTTATGTAGGCACAAGTCTTTTTGGGTACTACTTTTACTATTGGCTCTAGTCCTTTGAATTCTTTATAGAAGTTATCATCAAAATCATATTTATCTTTTGAGAAGTTTTTGTATAGACCATTTCTCCATTGGCTTGGAGTGTATGTAAATCTGTTTTTAAAAGCTTTGATAAAAGAGGTATGAGAAGCATACCCACACATTTGACTTACTTCACTTATAGTTGAATACTTGTTTGTGATTAGTAAGTTTGCAGCTTTTTGAAGTCTGATTGAGCTGATTCTATCAAACAGATTTTCACCTGTTTCTTCTTTAAATATTCTGTGAAAGTGGTATTTACTAACACTATTTAATCTTGCCAATTCTTCTAAACTAATATTTGTATCAATGTACTTATATATGTAGTTTAGAGACTTATTTACAATCTCTGCTCTTGCGTGTTTTGTTTCTCTTTTCATATTTTTAGCATAACATAAAATAAATATTTTAGCAATAAAAGATAACTATATTGAAATTTAGAATAAAGATTAAAAGTTTTTTATAGGTTATACTTGTGAAAAATTAAAGGAAGAGATTATGAAAGGAACACAAAACAATACAAATTCATATGATGAAACATCAGGATTTGAACACTTACCAGCGGAAGCGAGCAAAAGATGTATTGATATACATTTCCCTTTTGCACAATTAGCAAAAAAGTATTTTCAAAACAAAAATATTTCTATGAGAGAAATAGAAAATGACTCAATTAGAATATGTTTAGAATCATTAAATACAAATGAGAAAAATGACTTATTAAATGAAATCAAAATCTTTTTAAAGTCATCAAGAAGAGAGATAATAGAAAACTTCTTAATCTATAAAAGAAAAGGAATAAGCAACTTATAAAATGAGTCTTTACTCATTTTATAAATAGTTTAAAAGATTATAGTTACAATAAGTCATGAAAAAATCTACAACAAAAAAATCCCATTTTGAACAAATAAACCTAGCTTTAGTCTATATACATGATAACTTTGATTCAAATATCACGGCAGAAGATTTAGCACAAGTTAGTGGATACTCAGTATATCACTTCCATAGAATCTTCAAAGAAATCATAGGTGAAAATATAAATGACTATATTAGAAATACACGATTAGAAAAAGCTTCAAACCTTTTATTGTACAACCAACATAAAAATATAGAAACAATTGCACAAGATTGTGGATTTTCAACCTCTACTGGATTTAGTGCAGCTTTTAAAAAGAGATTTAATCTAACTCCAAAACAGTGGAGAAAAGGAGGATATGAAAATCCTTCAAAACTAAAAAACTCTGGATATTCACTAATTGAAGTAGATGAAGATATGGATATAGGTACTCCTCAAATCATAAGTAAAGAAGACTTACCTATTATGTATACAAGAGTATATGGATATGAAAGTGATATGAGTGAAGTATGGCAAAATATGAAAGAATGGTGTGAAGAAATAGGAGTTTTAGATGAACCTCATAAATATATAGGACTATTTCACAATCACCCCTCTTTTGCTCCATACAACACAGCAAGATATCTAGCTTGTATACAAACACAAAGTGAACTTATCAAAAGTGGAAAAGTAGGAAAATGTGTAATTACAAATGGTAAATTTGCAAAGTTTGAGTTTAGATGTACTCACACTGATTTATACAAACTAATGCACCTAGCATATATGAAATGGCTTCCAGATTCAAACTATGAAGTTAGAAACTTCCCTGCATATGTAGAATACAAAAATCCAGAAAACTTACTAACAAATGGTATTTTAGAAGTTGACTTCTTTATGCCAATTCAACTAATAATCTAAAATATTTATACTTCTTTTACCTAGTAAACTAGCAAATTTCTGTAAAAATCGCACAAATGATGGATTTTTTTCGCAGGAATTTGCTTTTTTTTATTTCAAAAATCTATTATAATTACAATACTTACCAAAAGTAAAGTAAGCAACTTAAAGTAAAACTTAAAATATTAATAATGGAGTTAACAGTGGAAAATAGATTTTTAGATGCAATGAATTTTAGACATGCGACAAAAGAGTTTGATGGAACAAAAAAGATTAAAGATGAAGATTTTAATACTATTTTAGAATATGGCGTATTAAGTCCTAGTTCATTTGGATTTGAACCATGGAAATTTGTAGTTGTTCAAGATGAGAAACTAAGAGAAAAACTAAAAGAGTTCACTTGGGGAGCACAAGGTACACTTCCTACTGCAAGTCACTTTGTATTAATCCTAGCTAGAAAAAGTGGTATGCACTACTCAAGTGAATACATTCAACATATGATGAAAGAAGTAAAACAACTTCCCCAAGATGTTCAAGAGATGTATAGTGGTTTTTATGAGAAGTTTCAAAAAGAGGATTTTAATCTTTTAGAAAATGATAGAACTTTATTTGACTGGTCTTGTAAACAAACATATATTGCTTTAGCAAATATGATGACAGGCGCAGCATATATGGGTATTGACTCTTGTCCTACAGAAGGATTTGATGCTAAACTAACAGAAGATTTTATCAAAAATGAATTAGGTATTGATACAGATGAATATGGAGTATCAGTTATGGTACCATTTGGGTATAGAAATAATGAACCCAAAAGAGAAAAAGTAAGACAAAACGTAGATACAGTAACTACATGGTTCTAAAATAAAGGAGGATTAAATATGTCACAAAATTTGCAATTTCCAACAATAAACAAAGCATATAACAACACTTTTAAAGTAGGAAAACTAAGTATTGGATTGGTTGTTCCTTTAGAGAGTTATGATATTGATGCAAAACCAACAATGAGTGAACATATTCAACTAATCCAACTAGCAGAAGAGTTAGGTTTTAGCTCAGTATGGCTAAGAGATATTCCTTTTGAAGTACCATCTTTTGGAGACGTGGGACAAATGCATGATCCATTTGTATATCTTGGATTTTTAGCAGCAAGTACCTCTAAAATATCTTTGGGAGTTGGAAGTATTATCCTACCACTTAGACATCCAGCTCATATAGCAAAAGCAGCAGCAAGCGTAGATAGTCTATCAAATGGAAGACTTATCTTAGGTGTAGCTTCAGGAGATAGACCAGAAGAATACCCAGCTATGAATATAGATTTTGATTCAAGGGGTGATAGATTTAGAGAAAGCTTTGAATACATCACAGAAGTATGGAAAGATAAACCAATGTTTGAAAATGAGTTTGGTAGTCCATACGGAGGACTTGATATGCTTCCAAAACCAACAGCAAAAAAAGTTCCTATGCTAATTACAGGAGCAAGTCAACAACACCCTGATTGGGTTAGTCAAAATGGTGATGGATGGATAACATATCCAAGAAAAGCAGAGCTTCAAAAAAAGCTAATAACTCAATGGAGACAAAAAGCAAATGACTTTGGATGTGAGTACAAACCAGTATCACAATCTTTATATTTAGATTTAGTGCAAAACAACGATGCACCTCCTAGACCTATTCATCTTGGATATCAAGTTGGAGTAAATTACCTAGTTGAACATCTAAAAGACTTAGAAAATGCAGGAGTAAATCACGTAGCCTTAAATCTTAGATTTAACCAAGCAGATATAAAACAGACACTTCATCGTTTAGCTATTGAAGTATTACCACATTTTAAAAACTAAGGAAAAAATATGAGCGATAAAAAAACTATTTTAATCACAGGTGCAACAGATGGAATAGGATTTGAAACTGCAAAGCTTCTAGTTTCAAAAGGTCATAATATTATAATTCATGGAAGAAATGAAAATAAACTGCAAGAAGTAGTAATAGAACTTACTTTACTTTCAAATGATTCAACAATCAAAAGCTACCTTGCAGATTTATCAAGTATTAAAGAGGTTAAAAATTTAGCTTCAAATATTTTAGCTGATAATAAAAAGCTTGATGTGATTATAAACAATGCAGGAGTTTTTAAAACAGCTAATACTAGAACTATTGATAATCTTGATGTTAGATTTGCAGTAAATACAATAGCACCATATCTTCTAACAAAAAAGCTAGAATCAACTTTAGATAAAAACTCAAGGATTGTAAATCTATCATCAGCAGCACAAGCACCAGTTGACTTACAAGCTTTAAATGGAGAAATTAAAAATCTAAGTGATAGTGATGCATATGCTCAAAGTAAATTAGCTCTTACAATGTATAGTAGACTTCAAGGCTTAGAACAACAAAACAAAGGGCCAATGATAGTAGCTGTAAATCCAAAATCTTTCCTAGGAAGTAAGATGGTAAAAGAAGCTTACGGTATGCAAGGTTCATCTCTTAGTATTGGAGCAAATATTTTATATAGAGCTGCTTTAAGTGATGAGTTTGAAAATGCCCACGGGAAATACTATGATAATGATAGGGAAGATTTTGCACTTCCTCATCCACAAGCTTTAGATGATGGTCAATGTCAAGCAGTAATAAATGAAATAGAATCTATTATAAAAAGCATTGAAAACTAGTGAAAAGCCACTAGTTTTTCAAGCTAATATTTTATAGCTATTTTTCCTATGTTCTTTCCGCTTTCAGTTAATTTATGAGCTTCTTTGAAATTCTGTACATTAAAACCTTCAAAAATTTTAGTAAGAGTTGATTTAAGTTTGCCCTCTTCTACTAAAGTTGCTATTTCACTAAGAATTTCATGTTGTTCTTCTATATCATCTGTAGTAAACATAGATCTAGTAAACATAAACTCCCAAGAGAAAGTAACTGATTTTGATTTTAGTTTACTTAGATTACTCATATCAATTCCTTCTGGAATATCTACAATAGCTGCAATTTTACCTTGAGGTTTTATAAGCTCAACCATTGAATCCCAGTGCATTTTAGTATCTGATACATTAAAAATATAATCAACCTCATTAAAGCCTACTTGCTTTACACTATTTACTAAATCTCTGTGATTTACTACATAATCAGCACCCATTTGTTTACACCAATTTACAGTTTCTTCTCTTGATGCTGTTGCTATTACAATTAAATCTGTAGTTTGTTTTGCTATTTGAGTGGCAATAGAACCAACTCCACCTGCACCACCTATGATTAAAAGTATTTTCTTCTTATCTGTTTTTACATTCATTCTATCAAATAGAGCTTCCCAAGCAGTAAGAGAAGTAAGAGGTAAAACTACAGCTTCTTCATCACTTATACTCTCAGGAGCTAAAGCAACTATTCTTGAATCTATTAGTTGATACTGGCTATTTGAACCATTTTTTGTTACATCACCTGCATAAAATACTCTATCTCCTACTTTTACAGTTGTAACATTCTCGCCCACCTCATCAACTATTCCTATTCCATCATATCCTAAAACCTTAGGTTCATCTAATACTATATCTTTTGCAACACTAGCTCTAACTTTTGTATCAACAGGATTCATTGATACAGCATTTACTTTTACTACAATATCAAAGCCACTTGCTTTTGGCTTTTGTGTTTCAAATTCTACAAGTGATTCTTCATGCTCAATATTATGGGAAGTTTTAAATCCTATTGCTTTCATGTTTATCCTTTATTAGATTGTTTTATATATTATAACTAACAAAACATAGGCTATTTAATAAAATAGTAAAAGATAAACACTCTTACCTACATTTATACATATATTTTTGATATAATTATTTTATGAATGATTTTATTTCTGAACTAATAGGCTTTGGAATTGTTACCCTTGTAGTAATCATGCTTGCATACTTTACTAAAAGAATGGAAGATAAATACCACAAAGACCCTGATGAAAAATAAGCTACGGCTTAATATTTTCAAATACTATATTATCTACAATACTTCTTGCTTTTAATTTTTTCTTTTTAGAGTTGATTGTCCATGATACAATAGGAAGCTTAGCTCTTCTACAAAACACTGGAATCAAAGTATCCAATAGTTTATAATCAAGAGAAACAAAGTGAGGTTTACACTTGAAAAAGTATTTTAAAAACACTACTTTATAGAACTTAATATTGAACTTTTTAATATCCCCATATATTAACCCTCTATTGAAATCTGGTCTGTTTTTCCTAAACCAATTTACTACATTTGGATTAAAAGAACACACAGCAAATTCCCCTTCGTAATTTTCAAGTGCTTTTACAACTTCTTCTTCAAATCTTCCTACTTGTCCATAGTTTTTAATCTCCACAACTACAGGAACCCGTCCATCTATAAGTTTTAAAACATCAGTAAATAAAGGTATTTTTTGAGTTGAATGATAAAGTTGAATTTTTGTTAGAGTTTGAGAAGTTTGATTTTGAATCTTTTTTCTACTTGCACAAACACGAATTAGATTCTTATCATGAAATACTACTAACTTCTTATCCTTCGTTAGTCTTACATCAAGTTCTATTGCATAATCTCTTTTAATAGCCCTAGAAAATGCTTTCATAGAGTTTTCAGGTACTGAAAAACCTCTATGTAAACCTCTATGAGCTATGGGTTTTGTTTTTAACCAGTGCATTTTATTTATCTTTTTGATTTTATTATACACTAGTTTTATATCAAAATAATTACAAAATTATTTATTTATATACTAAATAAAAAAGTTCCTACTTAGTGCAACAATTAATACACCTAATACAAGTGAAAGTAAAACACTTCTAGTTTTATACATACAAAGTACTATAACTATAGAAGCAATTAATCCAATAACACCCTCTTTTATAATAGAAGGAACAACTAAAGCTAAAAGTAAAGATGCCGGTAAATAATCTAAAAATAGTTTTACTCTCCCCTCATCTTTTACAAACTTAGAAGATAAAAGAAGCCCTGATACTCTAAGACTATATGTTCCTAATCCAACAAGAGCTATTAATAAAACAGCATTTATATTAAACTCCATTTTCTTTACCCTCCTTTGATAACATAGCAGCACATAAAGAACCTGCAATCGCAGCAACTACTATATAAAGTTTCCCTTCAAAATAGTATTCAAATACTATAGCCACTACAGCTGTTACTATCCAAGGAATTAAATCACCTTTACCTTTAAACATACTAAGAGCCAAAGCAAAAAATATTGCAATAAAAGCAAAATCTAAACCATATTTAGCAGGATTAGAGATAAACTCTCCAAGATTAAATCCAAGAAGTGTTCCAGTAAACCAAGTAAAAAATATACATACACCTCCACCAAATAAAAATATAGGAGTTATTTCTTGGGTTTTTAATCTTTGCATTGTTATAGCCCATGATTCGTCTGTTGCAAAGTGCATATATTTAAACTTATCTTTTTTAGAACTATTGACAAATACAGGAGATAAAGAAGCACTTATTAGAAAATATCGAAGATTAATTAAAAGTGCAGCAAGAGCAATACCTATTACATCCAAACTATTACTCCACATGTCTACCATTACAAACTGTGCAGAACCTGCAAATACAAAAATATTCATTAAAACTAATTCATAAAGTGCTATGTCTTTTTGAGTACATAACACACCTAATACTGAACCATATGCAAATACACTAAATCCTATAGGAAGATTTGCTATAAAACCATCTTTAAATTCATTTTTCATAAAGGGATTTTAACAAGAAGGAAGCTTGTAAGTCTTGGACGATGTTGCTAATGAAAAAACTTTTTATAGTTACCTGGAGTTACCCCTACTAAAGTTTTAAATCTTCTGTTTAAATGGCTTTGATCATTAAAACCACACATATGTGCTGTATTTATAATACTCTCGCCTTTTTGTAGGGATTGTTTGGCTTTTTCTATTCTTTTTAACATCAAATATGTATGAGGTGAAAGAAATGTTTTTTGTTTAAATAGTCTTAGAAAATGATACTTTGAGATATCAAGTTCATTGGATACATCATCAAGTGCAATATCTAAGTGAAGATTATCATTCATAAACTCTTTTGCCCTTTGTATCATCTTATCATGGGCTAAAAAAGTAGTTTGTTCTTTTGCTTTTGAATTTCTAGAAAAAAGAGTATTTATTGTATTTATTATCTCGCATTCAAAATCTATTTTATTACTTAGATTATGTTCATGCTGATTTAATATACCAATCAATTTTGAAGCTAGTTTTTCATTTTGAAAAATACCACTAGAAAAGTAAAGTTCTTGTTTATTGAAACTTTGTTCTTCTAACTTTTTTACAAATGAAGGTTTTAAATAAATAGAGTAATGTTTATAACCATTTTTATTTCTTGTTTGACAAGCGTGTGTTTCATCTGGATTTATCGTGATAATTGAAGACTTGTTTAATGGTGTTTTATTTCCATCTACAAAACCATCCATTTCACCCTCATAGATTAAACCAATTGTATAGTCTTCATGCACATGTTTATCAAAACCATAATTATTAAAATGAGCCTTATGTAAAACTATATCCTCATTTATATCAGGTTTCCAAAACTTTGCATCGTATATTACTTCATTACTTTTTTTCATAATGCTTATTATAACAAAGTAACAAGAGTAAAGTCTTGGATGATATTGCTAATATAAAATTATGATTTTTTTACCCTTGGTACATGAATAGAGAATTTAGCACCAAACTCAGTATTATTAACTTTTAATTTTCCTTTCATATTTTTATCTACAATAATCTTACTCATATAAAGACCAATACCCGTTCCATCTGTATCATCTTTTGTAGAAAAATATGGTTCAAAAATTTTATTCTTAGGCTCTACTGTAATTCCTCCACCATTATCCTCTATACATAAAACAGTGCAATCTTTTTCTTCATAAGAAGTAATTTTAATAAATGGTGATTCTAGATTCTTCTCTATTAATACATCTTTTGCATTTTTTAGGATATTTAGCACAACTTGTTCATACTCATTTAGATATGTGTTTACTCTAATATCTTTATCTAAATCAATTTCAATTTTAATATTATTGTTTGCTAAAGAACTAGAAACAATAGTCATAACTGAATCTATAATCCTATAAAGGAAAAACTCTTCTTTCTCTTTTTTAGGCATAAAGAAGTTTCTAAAGTCGTCAATAGTATGAGACATATACTCTAAAACCCTATCTGCTTCTTTTGATTTTTGTTGCATTGTTTCATCATCCAAAGCATTAATACTATGTTTGAACTTTATATACATCAAAATAGAAGATAATTCAGATAAAGGTTGTCTCCATTGGTGGGCAATATTTGAAATCATCTCCCCTAAAGCAATAAATCTTGATTTTTGAATAAGAAGTTGATCTTTTTCTCTATTTTTTTCAACCTCTTCTGAAACTCTATTTTCAAGATTTTGATTTAGTTCCTCAAGCTCTTCTGTTTTTACTTTTACTTTATTTTGGTAATTTTTAAGAACCTCATCAATCTTTTGAGAAACAACAATTGAGATTAAAATACCAATAGATAAAAACATAATAAACAGTACAATATTTTGTCCTATTTGATTTCTAACTCTTTTTTCTAAATCTTTTCTTTTCTCTAAAATCTCTTTTTCAATATCATCTGTATATACACCAACAGCGATAACCCAATCCCAAATTTTATAGTGTTTAAAGTATGAAAGTTTTTGTTTTATAAACTTTGTATTTGGTTTTTTATAGGCATATTGAGTATATGATTCTCCTTTAGTTCGGATATTATGCATAAACTCTTCCCTAAATTTCTTTCCATCATCATCTTTATAATTTGTAGATAGAAGTTTGCCAAGTAAATCAGGTCTATTTGGATTTACTATGAGTCTAGCAAACTCATCTCCACCTTGCATTTTTTTGATATCATATACAAAATAGTAGTTACTTTCACTCTCTTGAAATGAGATATTATTTAAAAGTCTAATAGCATCAGCTTTTAGTTCTTCTTCATCATACTCTTTAGTTAAATTATAGTTTAAAACATCAATAATAGTATCAATCTCTTTTTTTAAAATCTTTTTTTGCTGTTCATAATACTCTTGAACATATTTTTCCATTTGAGTTTCAAAATCTTCATAGGTGTTTTTCACATAGAAATATGAAATCATAAAAATCATAAATGACATAATAATTATAAAAATATAAATGGTGATTTTAGATAAGTTTTTTTCTGTTATAAGATTCAAAAGATGCCTTATTATGGTTTTTTTATTATTAAATAATAGTAATCATTATAAAACTAAATTTTATATGGGATGTACATTTTAGTTAAATTTTTTTATGGTATCATATCATAATTTTTCTAATAAGGATTTTTGCAAATGCAAGAGAATTTTGTAAATAAATTAAATGCATTTTCTGTTTTATATATAGAAGATGAAGATGGAATTAGAAACAATATCCAAGAGATTTTAAACCACCTGTTCAAAGAAACATATACAGCAAAAAATGCTAGTGAAGGATATATGAAATATGTCCAATATAAACCTGATTTAATCATAACAGATATTAGAATGCCTCCAGGTGAAACTGGAATTGATTTAGTTAAAAGAATTAGAGAGGCTGATTCAAAAACTAGAATCATTGTAACTTCTGCTCATACTGATTTAGAGTATATGCTTGAGGCGGCTGAACTTCATTTAGTAAAATATATTATCAAACCAATTACGCAAGAAAAACTAATGACTTCTTTAGAAGCTTTTGTTAAAACCCATGGAGATAGCAAAATCTACCATATCAATGAAACTTGGTATTTTGATTATAGTAAATCTATTATTGCAAATGGAGAAGAAGAGTTTAATTTAACAAAAAAAGAGACAAAGTTCTTAAAACTGCTTCTTACTAAAAATAGAATCATTACTTATGAAGAAATGGAAACACAAATTTGGGATGAAGATTCTGTAATGACTCAAAATGCAATGAGACTATTTATTAAAAACTTTAGAAAAAAACTACCAGAAAAGTCATTGAAAAATATTCAAGGAACTGGATATAGATTAGTTAGGGATTAGAATGAAATATTTAAGCTTAATAGCTCTACTTTTTTCTGCATCAATTGCAAACGATTTTTATTATGAATTTGGGAAAAAAGTAGAAATAAATTCAACAATACAAAAAAAGAATTTTTCATCATCTGATGATATACAAGAATATACAACTAAAGATGGTATTAATATTAAATTTAAAAATGAAATAATTGTAAAATGTAAAAAAGATATAGAATGTGAAGATGATATAAAAAATGAAAATCTTAATAACTTTTTCAAAATATCTAAAGGTTTTTACTTAATAAAACTTGATGTATCACAAAACATTTTTGAATATTCTCAAAAACTTTATTTAAAAAATAACATTGAAATTGCACATCCAAACTTTATTAAAGAAAGAATTTATAAATGATTTTAAATAACAAATATATATCTCTTCCTTTATTATCTATCTTAATAGCCGGTTGTGGTGGAGGTGGTGGAGGTGGTGGAGGTGGTAGTTCTTCCCCCTCTACTTCACCAGTAATAAATCAAACAAATCCTTCAACACTAAATAGTGAACCATATTATAAATATGCTTGGCACTTTAATCAAAGTATTGATAGTTCATTTAAATCAAATAATACCATAGATTCTAGTGCACATGTTAATATTTTAACTGCTTGGAATGAAACTACAGGTAAATATACAACAGGTTCAGAAACAGGTCAACCAGTAAAAATTGCTATTATTGATGATAACTTTAATACAAATCATGAAGATTTAAAAGATAGTATTATAAGTAAATGTAACTTTGATAATTTTACTTTTTCAGGAAGCACAAGCAGTATTAACTCATCAAGTGTAACTACACATTGTAATAATATTTCAAATCAAAATGTTTTACCAGTAGCAAATGAAAGTTCACATGGTACTTCAGTGGCAAATTTTATTACTGCAACTCAAAACTCAAAAGGATTGATTGGTAGTGCACCAGATGCAAGTTTAATTGTTATAAAACAACAATATGTAGATGATGCAAAAACAGTTGCTGCATTTGAATATGCAAGAACAATGGGAGCAAAAGTAATTAATTGTAGTTGGTCAACACCAGTAAGTCAAGGTGGAGTTTCAAGTGCAGTTAGTGCAAAAATACAAGAATTAAAAGACGATGGTATTACTATTGTATTTGCATCTGGTAACGATAACAAAGATATGAATGCAGATGCAGTAATAGAAGAATCTGAATTAGATACTGTGATAAGTGTAGGATCTTCAAACAAAAATAATGAAAGATCATCTTTTTCTAACTATAGTCCCAAAATGGATATATTAGCCCCGGGAGGAGGAGATGGTGTTGGTGTATTAAGTGCATTTGTACCAAATAGTTCTACTAGTGCTACAAATAATGGATTAGGTGATATTGATACTTTAAATTATTCATTTACACAAGGAACATCATTTTCTGCACCAATTACTACTGGTGTTATAGCTTTAATGATTAGTGTTAATCCATCAATAACACCAGACCAAATCAGAACATCACTTATTGAAACTGCAGATAAGATTGGAACTGGTGCATCATATACTGATATTGGAGGAGATGGAACAAGTAGTACTTTTGATACCTTTAGAGCATATGGAAAACTTAATGCAACTGCTGCTGTAAATCGAGCAAAAACTCCATAAAAAAGATAAGTAAGAAATCTTACTTATCTTCTAATAAATTTACTTTTACTATCTTCTTTGGTTCTTCTTTTTTCTTTTCACTACTATTATTTGGATCTGGAACTTCAAATTTATACATTTTATCAAGCTTTACTAAATAGGCATGACCTAAATAAATAATATAAAATACTGCTGTAAATAAAGTAATAAATGGAATCATAGATACGATATATAAAAACAGTGTTCTTAATCTAAATGAAGTAGATTCACTTTTATAAATCTCTTTAAACTCTTCTTCACTTAATAATGTAGAAGCAACGTCATAGTTTAGAAGCTTATGGAAGAAGTAATATAAAGGTAATGCAAAAGCGATCATATTAAGTACTGGTATAAAATACACAGGTATTAACACTATAAATAAAATCACCATCATCAAAGAACTTTTTATAAGAACCCATAAAGGAGATATTAAATCCCCATGTCCATGAAGTGTTAAGTGTGAATAATGCCTTTTATGAACCTCTTTTAAAATAAGTGGTGTTAAAAAACCAATAACTGCAAGAGTTAAAATCACCGATACTTGAAGTACTACAATTGTCCCTATTGTATATAATAAAAAAGCAGCAAGCCAAGATGTAAATGAGTATTTAAATAAAAATACAATCAAATACGTTGCCCATACAAAATAAAAAGGAGCATTTTCATCAATTATTACTTCTTGTCCATTTTGAGAAGCTTGAGCAACTTCTTGTAATGCAGTTATTCCAAAGTCTGCTGCTGCAAAAAACAAAGAGTAGATTATAATCATAGTTACGATTAGTGGAACTAGTGCAATCTTTAACATCTTCGAAGTAAAGAAATCTTTTATACTTCTTGAAAAAACATCTATTTCAGTCACATTTTACCTTTTGATAATTTTTAGGATTATACAAAACTTTTACTTATCAAACCTAGTTCGATAATCACATTTTTGACATAGTTCTTCTACAACTATACCTTTTTTGAATCCATTTTGAATAGCTTTAACTCTTTTTGAGTTTAAGATATCAACTAATTGTGAATCATTTGTATTACCAAGGTTAATACAAGCATTTTGATCCAAACAGCAAGGCACTACTTCCCCTGAAGTTAAAATACCAAAGTGAGAATCTAAGCCATAACAAAAACCTTTATCTGAAACAAAATCATTCTCTAAACTTGGCCAGTTAAAATACTCATCAAAATTGAAAAATACTTTTCTTGCAACTTTAATATTTTTAGGTCTATTTTTATAAACCTCATCAATATTAATATTTGAGTTAAATCTTTCATTTACCTTTTCAAATACTGCTTTATTAAACTCTTTTGCACTTTTTGTATCATCTAAATTCCAAATTCTTAGATTTATAAAATACTCATGTTTTAAATTTTGTGCATATTCTATAAAATCCAATATTGGATTTAAGTACTCATCAAGGGATTTTTTATGAGAGTTTGCATTATATGAATTAATAGAAAAGTTAATCTGTTTTATTGTTTCATTCATTAATGCTTCATAATGTTTTGAAGAGATATTATTTGCTGTTGTTGTAATATTTACTTTTAATTCATGTTTTTTTGAAATATTTAAATATTCATTTAAATTTGTTAATACCAAAGGATCACCAACAATATGATAAGCCAACTCTTTTGTAAAAGGTTTTAACTGAGCATTTATATCATCAAATCTATCCAATGACATAATACCAGTAGGCTTAGTTTTTGGTGGACAAAAGGTACATTTTAAATTACAAATATTTGTAATTTCAATATGAACTTTTCTAAACTTTTTTATATTTATTCCTATTTTTAAAATTTACTCGCAATTATATCAAAGAAATACAAAGGTCATATTAATTGCTTTTTACTTGTATTGCTGTATCATTAATATATATACACAAAGGTTTTGTAATGGCATTTTATTCATCGCACGGAGCTGCAGGAGAAGTAACTGGTTCTTGTCACTTACTTGAAGTTGGTCATATACAAATTCTAATAGATTGTGGATTATTTCAAGGACAAGAAGAAGCTTTTAATTATGATGAGTTTGACTTTGATCCAAAAGAGATAAACTATCTTATAGTAACCCATGCTCACTTGGATCATATAGGAAGAATACCCCTATTAGTAAAAAGAGGTTTCAAAGGTCAAATAATATCAACAAAAGCGACATATGATTTAGCAAAACAAATGTTAAAAAATGCAGCAGGTATTTTAAAAGAAAGACGACCTGTACTGTACGAACATGAAGATGTAGAAAAAACATTCTTTTTAAATTGGAGTTTTTTAGAGTACAATGACTCAATAAAACTTGAAAAAGATATAGAAGTCACTTTTAAAAATGCAGGACATATACTAGGGTCTGCAACTGTTAAAATCAACTATTTTGAAGAAGCTATGAATAAAAGTGTAGTTTTTTCAGGAGATATAGGACAAACTCCAAGAATTATCACTTCAAAAATAGATTTTTGGGATGAAGCAAACTATATTTTTGTTGAATCAACTTACGCAGGAAGATTTCACAAAGAATTAACCTTATCAATAAATGAGTTCAAAGAGAAGATATTAGAGACATTAAATAAAAATGGTGTTGTTTTATTACCCTCTTTTGCACTTGAAAGAACTCAAGAGATTTTATATATTTTAAAACAAATGAGCAAAGATAAACTTCTTGAAAACATACCTGTATTTCTTGATTCACCCTTAGCAATTGATATTACAAAAACATTTTTAAAACATCCAGAACTACTAAATAATCAATTAAGAAAGTCTATAAAAAGAAAAGACAATCCTTTTGATTTTGAAGAGTTAATTCAAACCTATACAAGAGAAGAGTCAATGTTGATTAATAAATCTGAGGGCAAAAAAATCATAATTGCAGGTTCAGGTATGTGTGAAGGAGGAAGAATTCCCCATCATATTTTAAGATATGCAGGAGATAGAAGAAATATGATTCTATTTGTAGGATATCAAGTAAAAGGTACTTTAGGTAAAAAAATTTTAGAAGATAAATTGAATATCAATATAGAAAATAAAGATATTGATATTCATGCTAAAATAGACATGATTGATGGATTTTCAGCCCATGCTGATCAAGAAGGTTTACTTGAGTTTTTAAAAAATCCAAAAAATATTTATTGTATCTATCTAATTCATGGAGATGTCCCAAGATTAGCATTATTTAAAGAGATAATCCATGAAGAATTAAAAGATAAAGCGCATATAGTAAAAATGAAAGAAAAAATTTACATATAAACTGATATTATTTCAAAAAAATTAAGGCTTTAGTATGGAAATGATTCTAAACGAAGATGATATTGTAGTTGGAGCACAGTTTGATAATGGAACTATCCAAGACTACATTGATGAAAGTAAAACATATGGATTAGTAAGAATTGAAGATTCTTCTGCTAACTGGTTTTTATTTAACAAAAACGAAAGTGAAGAGGATTTACAAGAGTTATACCTAAAAGTAACTCAAGAAGAGCATTTTATTCAAGATGACTTTGGAGAAGAGATTGTAGTTTTCAATAAACAAGGTTCAAAAACATTTGAAGAGTTTATTGCAAAAATTGATGAATATTTAAATGATGAAATGGGAAGTATTTTTTAATCCCACTCATCATAAAGCTATTTCCTTAACTTAATAAGTAAGGAAGGTCTCTTTTTAGGCTCTCTAATAAATCTTCATTTAAAAAGAATTGTGATTCTTCTTTATGAAGTGTTTTATAACAGTGAGCACAAACATATCTATTTCTTTTTATTACTTCAACTGCTTCTTCTAAATATACTTGTAACTCAGGGTTTGAAGTATAATATGTATGCATTTGTCTTAAAGCATTATCTAAATTGCTATCTTTTATAAAAACAATTGACTCATTCATAAATTCAATTACATTTTCATCATTTGATTTAATATTTAAAAAAGCATCTTTTACATCAGAAAATCTCATATCGAATTTTGCACCAGTTAAAAGTACCTCTTTTAGATTAGTTAAATCATTTTCTTGAAAATAGTATTGTAATAAAAGATTTAAATAATGTTCTTGAATATCTGTATCATGTTGTTCAATTGCATTAAATACGTCTTGTGCATTATTAATTGTTCCATCTTTTACAAACTTGTTATGAAAAGAACCAATTTCTGCAATAATTTCATGTAATCTATCACTCATTAAAATTTCCTAATATTAAATATAGTATTTATATACATTATATCTCAAAGATTATTTTAAAAAAATATAAAAATATGCTAAGTAACAATTTGGATTCAGTTTATCTAAGTAAATTTAGAATATTTATGAATTAAAAGTATCCTTAGATACTTTTAATTATGTAGAAGTTGATTTCTTCCTTGCTCTTTAGCCTGACATAGTAATAAGTCAGCTTTTTTATACACTAATTCTCGACTTTCTACCTCATTTGCTGGAACACAGAACAATCCAACTGAAGCAGTTAAGTATTTGCTTGCTCTATTTCTTTCATGAAATATTTTAAGTCTTTTTACCCCAAGTCTTAATTCATCTGCAAAATGTATTGCAGCATCTTTTGAATTTGCTTTATATAGTACACCAAATTCTTCACCTGAAAGCCTAAAGCCATAATCATCTGATCGATGCAACATTTCTTTGAATAATGATGCAACCTCAATTAATACATCATCCCCTTTTGCATGACCGTAAGAATCATTAAACTCTTTAAAGAAATCTAAATCCATGATTAAAAAACAAATCATTTCATTATGTCGTTTTGCACTATTAATAAACTTAGGGAATATTTCATTAAAGTGTCTTCTATTATAAATATTAGTTAAGCCATCTTTTATTGATACTTCGTCAATTAGTTTTTTATCAGTTATATCTTTTCTATAAGCTTTGTAACCGATTTTTTCTTCTCTCTCATCATACATTGGCTCTATATTTAAATAAACCCAATAAGGTTCACCATTTTTCCTCATATTTTTAAGTTCACCCTCCCAAAAATCATTTTGAGTGATTGCATCCCATATACTTTTATAAAAGTCATATGGCATATCAGGGTGCCGTATGATGTTGTGTTTTTTACCAATTAATTCCTCTTTTGAAAAACCAGTTAATTCACAAAATGCTTTACTAACAGAAGTTATGTTTCCTAGTAAATCTGTTGTTGACATTATTATATGGCTATCAATAGTATCTTTATAATTTTCAATTGTTTCATTGTTTGATTTTATTTTTACTTTCAAGTCTCTAACTTTATATGCAAATATAGTAGTTGCTAACCCAAAAATAAGAAATAATACTGCTAAGACCTTTAAGTAGTTTGCATAATCAGTTTCTCTTGTTTTAGGAGTGTATATCAAACTATTAAGAGTTATAATTGCATCACTTGAAGTTACTTTTCCACTATTTACATAGTTTTGTGCTACATTTTTAAATCTATCCAAACTTGTATATCCAAGCTTTATGATATCTCTTAGCATCATATTTTCAATAACATTTGCTTCTTGTAGCATTTTTTCAAAAGAGTTTTTCACATTATATTTCTCTCTTAAAATTCTTATTGTTTCCTCTTTGTTATTCATTGCATACTCCCATCCCATTAAAGAAGCTTTTACAAAGTTCTGAACTCTTTGGGGATGATGAAGCAATTCATCTTCTGTAGTAAAAAGATTGTCAGCATAAAAATTTATACCATAGTTTAGTATGTTTTTTGAATCTGTTATTAAAGATAAGTTGTTTAATGAAATTGATCTATTTTCATTCATTAGATATAAAACAGCATTATCTAAACCCTCTTTATAAAGTAAATTTGTTTCTTTATATTTATTAATATTTATACCTTCTTTGTTTGATATAAATATCAGTGGGCTATACTGAAAAATTGATGCCAAAATTTTTATGGGTTCACCTTTTGCTCTATGTAAGAAGAGTGAAGCATCTTCAACTCCATATTGAGCATCAACTAATAAAGACTGTTTTGTGTTTGAGCTACTGGATTGTTTTTGTTTTATTTTTACATCTAAACCATGTTCTTTATAAAATCCCTTCTCCTTTGCCATATAATAACCAGCAAATTCAAAAGAACTAAACCATTTTAACTGTAGTGAGATTGTTTCCTTATCTTGTGCAAATAAATTTGATGAAAAGATAAAAACAAATATTGTGAGTTTTAAAACCAATTTATTAAGCATTGTTAGTCCTTTATTTATAAACTAAAACAATTAGATCAACTTAAACACTGGATAACATATAAAAATAAAATACTAAACTTTTATATTTTTATTTTTAATTCTACACTTATTATACTAAATATATTAAGAAAAATTCAAACTAACTTAATATTTTAATTTATTAAACTGGAAGACTTATTTTAAACTCTGCTCCCCTTAAAGCTCTTTCATTATGCACAAAATCGACATTGTTAACTGAAATATTCCCTTTTAATTGTTTAGTAACAATTTGATGAGTCATATATAGTCCAATACCTGTACCAATAGACTGATGCTTCGTAGTAAAGTACGGTTCAAAGATTTTATCAATTATAGTGTTACAAATTCCCCCAGCACTATCATAAATAGTAATATGTGCAATACTATCTTTCTTTTCAAGCTTAATAAATAGATATCTTTTATCATCTTGAATATTACTTATCTTCATTGCATCTTTTGTATTGTTAATAATATTGATTAGAGCCTGTAGTAAAATACTTTCATTGTGATATACATAAACATCGTCCAAATCCATATCAACTTTTATATAGTTACTAGATAAAATATCTTTAGTTAATTCATTAACTTTAAAAATTAAGTCTTTAATATTAAAGTTTTGAAAACTATCTAAGTCCTCTCTAAAGAAATCTCTAAAATCATCTATTGTTTTTGATAAATACTGTGCTTGAGAGTTTACTTGGTCTACACAATCTAAAATAGATTTTTTAGGAACATCTTCATTAATTTGGGTTTGAAGTTTTAAACCAGTTACACTTGTAGTAATAACAGACAAAGGTTGTCTCCATTGATGAGCGATATTACCTATCATTTCACCAACGGCTGCAATTTTTGACTGAACTTGAATTATCTTTTGAAGTTCAAGTAAATCACTAATATTTGTAAGAACTAATATAAAACCTTTTTCATTTTTATATAAATCACAATTGATTAAATAAACTTCCTCTTTTTTTGTTTTTTCACTATATATTTTTACTGTTTTATTATCTAATAACTCAATATCTCTATTTTTAATCGCAATATTAAAAGTGACTATTTCCAAAGAGTTTTCCATAGTTTCATCTATAAATATTTCACTTAAAGAGTTATATCTAAAATTAAAGTAATCAAGCTTTTCCATTCCAGTTAACTCTAAAAACTTTTTATTAACTTGAACAATTTTTCTATCTCTATAAATTACAACTATACTTTTTTGATGATCCATAATTGTTTGAAGATTTTTATGATTCTCTTCAATTTTTCTTTTTTGAACCAATGTTCTTTTTCTTTGGTTAAAAGCAAAAAACAATAAATATGCTAAAATCAATATAGTTATACATCCTATGATAATAAATAAATCATATTTAGATTTTACTGCAACTAAATCACTCAGACTTGAATAAGAAACAATATAGCCAGCAAATTTATTTTCTGTATTAGATAAAGCTAAAAAATTAATACCATAACCATCAACACCTTTTAATAATGCAAGAGAAAAGTTTTTTTGCTTTTTATGATTTATTTTAAATTCTGGATGGCTTCTAATATAAAGGTTTAATTCTTCTATTAAAGGATTATTTTCAATATTCCTTGTAATTCTTGAGATTTTTTGATTTTCTAAGTAGTATTCAGGAGATAATTTAGATTTACTAAAATACTTTTTATATGATTCAAACACTCTTTTTAATGTTGTCTCTTCATTCATTAAAAGTATATAAGCATAAGAAGGCAAAGCACTTTGAAGTTTCTCTTCAATTGCTTCAAATGCAAGTGAAAACTCTACACTTCCTAAATACTCACCCTTTTCCATTATAGGAAAAACATATCTAAATCCAGGAAGAACTCTACCCCCTTCAAAACCAAAACTCGTTTTTTTACTTTCACTTACTGTTTTAATAGATGTTCTAAAGTCACTTAAAAGATCCCCATTTTTATAAGGGTTATGAAACCGTAGAAGTGATTTACCATCAAAGGTATGAAAATGGAACTGTCTTAAACCTGAGTTTTTTAGTTGTTCATATCTTTTATAAAGTAATCTATAAAGTTTACCTCTTAGAACTTTCTTTTTTTCCAAGGAAGCATTTTTAAACTCTTTTAATACAGCTATTACATCTTTATTATTTACTAATATCTCAAAATCTTTTTGTGCAGCAACCTTATAAGTATCAAAGATAGAATTATAAGCAATATTTGCAGACTTTAAACCTTGACTTGATATAAGTTGAAAATCTTTATTCATAGAGAATTTCATTAAATAAATAAAAACAAGTATAAAAGCCAACACAAAAAACGAATATATAAAACTTTTTCTATTCATTTATATTTCCTATCTTGGGAATATCATTCATATTTACAGATAAATCTCCATAATCATTATGGCTTGCCTTTACAAAGCCAAAGGAACCTTTACCATTCCATTTTTTATAAACATTTGAGGGGATTTCTAAAATTGTATTTTGAATAGAGTTTATAAGGTCAGAATTAATTGTTTTAGTATTTAATACAAGTGTAAATCCTGGTAATAATTGACTAGATGAGATAATCTCTAAACCTAAACTATTATGTCTTTTGGCAATAGAATCTTTTGCTCCAGCTATTATATACTCACCACTTAAAGCAGATAAAAGTGCATTATCATGAGACATTCTATAATCGTAAAGATTTTTAGATAAATCAATATCAAAATCTTTTTTTAATAAAACACTACTCATGAAGAATCCACAAGTTGAAAGAGGCTGAGTAAGAGCAACCTTTATTTTCTTGTATCTGTCAATTTTATCACTTTTAAATTTTGCAAGAACACATCTATAATTGTGCTTACCATTTTTCTCAACAAAAGTTATAATCGGTTTCACATCTGTATATTCCTGTCTTAAAGAAATATATGGTAATGGACCTAAATAAGCCATATCAATTGAACCAGACTTTACTCCTGATAAGATATCTTTATAGTTAGTTTTATATTCAAATTTGATTTTAATGTTTAGTTTTTTTTCTAAATAAGAAGTAAGTGGTAAAAAATCTTTCATTACTTGAAAGGATGATTTTGTAGGTAGAGGTGAGAAAATGATAGTTCTCTTTTCTTGTGCAAAACAAAAAGAAAAAATCAACAAAAAAAAGAGACATAATTTTTTAATCATTTTATATCAAACCTGTGAAACCTATGAATAAAATTCATAAGATTAATTATTATTTGATTATATCATTATTAATTAAAAAATTATATTTAATACTGTAGTAAATTTATCAATTTTAAAGTTCTACTTAGAAGATAAGAAGTCTTCTACTATTTGTCTATGATCAAATACTAGCCTATCTAAAGGTAAATTATCTAGTTCATATACAAATATCTCTTTTGCATCATCACATGCTTTTGGTTCACCATATGCTTTACATACATATACAACAGAAGCAGTATGAAATCTTGGGTCTCTTGATGGATCTGAATATACATTTAATAAAGATTCTATACTTACATCTAAAGATGTTTCTTCTTTCATCTCTCTAACTAAAGCATTTTCAACTGATTCACCAATATCAACAAAACCACCAGGTAGTGCAAGCCCATATGGTTTATTTAATCTTTCAATAAAAACAATACCTCTAAAATTTTCATTTTCATCATATAACTTGATAATACCGTCTGTACTTAAATGTGGTGTCTTAATCATAAGAAGCCTTTTAATTGTTTAATGTTTGCATTTCGAATTTACTAAATATTACATCTTTGCTGATATTTCTCATATTAAGTAAATCTTTTCTTTTTGTTGATACTTGAAGTTTCTTATTTACATTATCAAGTATTATTGGTGTATAGTTTGGTTTATGATAGTAACTAAGCACAATATGTGCTTGATTACTCTTTGATAGTTTCGCATAAGTAAGTTTTAGTTTATCATCCTCTATGCCTAACTCTTTTAAAGTAAAATACTTTGCAATTGCATAATCTTCACAATCACCAGCACCTAAACTCAAAAATTCATAAGGAGTGGCCCAATAATCACTTCTATTCCAATTTTTAATATCAGAAGAGTAAGAAAGCTTATTAAAATAATCATTTACAATTTTAAGTTTTGTTAATAGCTTTTCATCTTTTGCTTTTTCTTTCATACTCTGCCATGACTTAATTCTCTCAAGAGAATCAACACTTAAAGAGTTTGTATCTACAGAAGAATAAAGTGAAGTAAAAAGAAAACTAACAAGAAGAAATTTAAAAATAATATTCATACTTTTATTAATACCCTATAAAAAAATTGTGACATTTTACTGAAAACTGTTTTAAAGATTGGAAAAAATTGAGCAAAAAAAAAGCTTCTAGTCAAAAGAATCAAAATTCTCTTAACTAAAAGCTTTTAAAAGTGGAGCTGGTGAAGGGACTTGAACCCCCGACCTGCTGATTACAAATCAGCTGCTCTAGCCAACTGAGCTACACCAGCATATTTATAGTGGATGGGGTAACAGGATTCGAACCTGTGAATACTGGTACCAAAAACCAGTGCCTTACCGCTTGGCGATACCCCAACAACTAAAAATAAAAATGGAGCGGGAAACGAGACTCGAACTCGCGACAATCTGCTTGGAAGGCAGAGGCTCTAGCCAACTGAGCTATTCCCGCAATAAATGTGGATGGGGTAACAGGATTCGAACCTGTGAATACTGGTACCAAAAACCAGTGCCTTACCGCTTGGCGATACCCCAAAATGTAAAAGATAATTTAGTGGAGCTGGTGAAGGGACTTGAACCCCCGACCTGCTGATTACAAATCAGCTGCTCTAGCCAACTGAGCTACACCAGCATCCAAAAATTAAAAAAAGTTTAAAACGAATGTTTTAAAAATGGTGTCAAGAGAGAGACTTGAACTCTCGACCTCCGGCTTATGAGACCAGCGCTCTAGCCAGCTGAGCTACCTTGACACTATGGCTAAATTGGTTGCGGAAACAGGATTTGAACCTGTGACCTTCGGGTTATGAGCCCGACGAGCTACCTAGCTGCTCTATTCCGCGATTTAAAAATAATAAAAAAGTGGAGCGGGAAACGAGACTCGAACTCGCGACAATCTGCTTGGAAGGCAGAGGCTCTAGCCAACTGAGCTATTCCCGCTCTGGTGGTAAAAAAATACTTCAAATAGTCTTACCAATTCTATTTGAAAATGGAGCGGGAAACGAGACTCGAACTCGCGACAATCTGCTTGGAAGGCAGAGGCTCTAGCCAACTGAGCTATTCCCGCACTACATTAACAATTTATGGTGGGTCTAGAAGGACTCGAACCTTCGACCACTCGGTTATGAGCCGAGTGCTCTAACCAGCTGAGCTATAGACCCGCTCATAAATAAATGGCGGACAGAGAGGGATTCGAACCCTCGGTACCGTTACCAGTACGCTTCCTTAGCAGGGAAGTGGTTTCAGCCAACTCACCCATCTATCCGTTTGTATTTATGTTTCCGCATTTGTTTCATCAAATTTGGATGGGAATTATATACGCAGTACACTTAAAAAACCCTTAATTTCCTAAAGAATAGTGTTTTTTTAGAAAAAAAAATAGTTTTTTTCTAAAAGCCTATAAATAACTAATGTGTATATATTCATAAAATTAAATAATGTGGTTTTTAATATATTAGACATAAAAAAAGCCAAGCTCATTTTGAGCTTGGCTTTTAAAGAAATTAGATGTTTTGAAGTATTTTTTCAACTACTTCTTTTGGATTGTCAGCTTTATAAATAGGTCTTCCTACAACTATAAAGTCAACTAAATTCTCTTTTGAGAAAGGAATATCAGCTACTCTTTTTTGATCTCCAGCATCTTCACCAAATGGTCTAATACCAGGACAAAGAGTAATGAACTCTTTTGAAGTATTGTTTTTAATATCTAAACTTTCAAAAGCAGAACACACTACACCATCAATTCCTGATTCATGAGTGTCTTTTGCAAATTGAGTTGCTTTACTTGCAATATCTTCATTATATACTGCTTTAAATGCATCATTATCAAATGATGTAAGAGCAGTCACTGCTAATACTAAAGGCTTATTTGGAATATCTTTAATTCTGTCCATTACAGTTGTCATAGCTTTAACCCCTGCACTAGCATGAACATTAAACATATCAACTAAACCAAACTTAGCAATTTCTTCTGCTGCATCAGCCATGGTATTTGGAATATCATAAAGTTTTAAATCTAAAAAGATTTTAAAATTTGGATTAATCGCTTTAATCTCTTCTAAAAACTCTTTACCATCTCTAATATAAGATCTAAACCCTACTTTTAACCAAACATCAAAATCTTTGATTTCTTTTACAATTGCTAAGTTTTCTTCAGCTGTAGGTAAATCTAAAGATACACAAAGTTTCATAGCATTACTCATACTATTGTGCCTTTGCTACTTTATCTAATAAACCATTGATAAACTTAGGAGCTGTATCACTAGCTAGTTTTTTTGATAATTCAATTGCTTCATTAATAACGATTGCTTTATCTAAACCATCAACCATAATTTCAAATACAGCTAATCTTAAAATAGATTTTTCAACAGAACCAATATCAGTTAATCCACCTTGGTTTAAGTGTGAAGTAATCTCTTCATCAATTTTTTCTATATTATCAATTGTTCCATTGAATAGTTTTAAAGCAAAATCTTTTTGCTTATTTCTAATTTTTTTATCTTCTAAGATTTCATCAACGAATTTAGCAATTCCTTCATTACCTAAATCATAAGCGTATAATAAACCAATTACTGATTCTCTTGCTTGTGTTCTAGTTGCCAAATTACTTCTCCATCTCTGCGTAAAGGTCTAACATCTCAATGATTGTAGTCATTGCTTCAGCACCTTTATTACCTACTTTTGAACCAGCTCTTTCAATTGCTTGCTCAATAGTATCAGTTGTTAATACACCGTTTGCTACAGCTTTTCCATATTTTAAAGCAACTGTTGCAATACCTTTTGTAGCTTCTGCTGAGATGTAATCAAAGTGAGGAGTAGCACCTCTAATTACTGCACCAACACAACATACAGCATCATACTTACCTGAAGCTAATGCTTTTTCTAATGCGAAAGGAATTTCAAATGCACCTGGAACTAATAATAAATCTAAATTCTCTTCATTTCCACCGTGTCTAACGAATGCATCTTTTGCACCTTCAACTAATCTATCAGTAATGATGTGATTGAATCTTCCATTGATAATAGCAACTTTTTCGTTACCATTTAATCTCATTTTTCCTTCAATAATGTTCATAAAATTTCTCCGAATTTCTTATAATATTTGGCGATTATATCTAAAACTTATTTAAAGCCTAAAAATATAATTTTTTATTTGTTATATCCTAGTACTTCTTGAATATTAAAAATGTCTTCAATAACATTGTATAATTCATCAACTTGAACCATATTTGGTCCATCACTTAGTGCTACACTTGGATCAGTGTGTGTTTCAAAGAAGAATCCATCAACACCAACAGCTGCTGCTGCTTTTGCTAATGATGGAACTACAGCAGAATTACCACCAGTTGTTCCTCCAGTACTTGGAACTTGTGCAGAGTGAGTAGCATCAAAAATCACAGGAGCATACTCTCTCATAGCAATAAGGTTTTTCATATCAACAACTAAAGCACCATAACCAAACGTATTTCCTCTTTCACAAAGCCATACACCATTTTCATCAGAGTTTTTGTAGTTAACCTCATCAACTCCTCTAGTTTTTAATACTTTTTCAACTGGGTGACTCATAGAACCAGCTGCTAAGAACTGACCTTTTTTAATATTGATTTTACAGTTAGTTTTTGCAGCTTCAACTAATAAATCAGTTTGTCTACATAAGAATGCAGGAATTTGTAATACATCAAGTACTTCACCAGCTGGTTTTGCTTGGAATGACTCATGAATATCTGTAACAAGTTTGTATCCAAACTGTTCTTTAATCTCTTGGAATAGTTTTAATCCTTCTTCTAAGCCTGGTCCTCTATAAGAGTTAAGTGAAGTTCTATTTGCTTTATCAAATGATGCTTTAAAATAAAACTCAACTCTTTTATCTTCACTAAGAGGTTGTAACTTCTCAGCAATTCTTAATACTGTGTCTCTATCTTCTAAAACACATGGTCCAGTTAAAATTTTCATCTATTTCCTTTTAAAAATTGTTTCTTTTTCTTTACCTGTTAAGGCATAATAAAATTCATAAATATTTGAAGAGATATACTCAATATCATCTTTTGCATTTTCATCACATGCTAATAATATTTTATCGTTTACTAAAATCTCTTCTTCAAATGAAGGTAATAAAATATACTCTTCATCTCTTTGAAGCAGTAATGGTACCACATTATTACTACTTTCTTGATTATGCAAAGATCTTCTTAATATATCTAGGCTCAGTGACTTATCCTCTTCAAGATGTTTAAAAATCTCTGGTGTAGTTTTTTCATCTATTATTAACTCAAAAGTAATTGGGTTTTCGTTTACCTCTTGAAGTAATCTTTTTACTAATAATGTAGCAAAGTGTTCATCTTTTTTTATAATCGTTCGCAGAAACTTATCTGAGAGTGGTTTTATTAATGCATTAGTAGTTTTATTTATCAAGATTTTTGATGGCATAAAAATATGATCAATATTTGCGTTTTTAAATATTGAGAAATCATCCATCTCATTTTCTCTAACTATTGTCATAATATCAGGATTTAATTTTTTAGCTGTTGCTAATATTGATAGATTTACAGTGTCGTTATTTGTAGCTGCAATAATTGCACTTGCTTCTTCAACACCAACATTTTGTAATGTATATTTATCATCAGCATTAGCAAAAGTTAAATTACTCATTTCATCTTCATTATATATTAATGCTTTATTATCATCAATTTCAATAAGTTGTGCATTTATATTATTACAAGATAGTTTTTCATATATTTTTCTACCTAATCTTCCATATCCACATATGATATATTTTCCTTTTGGAAATACAGGAAGAGTTGCAACTAAATCATCTAATTCATATAGCCACTTTTCAAGTTTAAACATATTAGGTGATACTAAAGCCATATTTACTTCTGATGAAATAATAGAAAAAGGATTTGCAATAATCTCAACATCTAAATCTTTTAAATTCTCTGTTTGCATAGAAGTTGTAGACTTAGCAGCAACTTTGATATATTTATTTAAAAGTTTAGAAGTAAGAGACAATCTTAAATTCAAAGCATCATCTTCAAAAAGTGAAACAACAGCCTTACAATTATGTTTTTTTATACCAGCAAGTTCTAATGCTTTTATAGAATAAGAATCAATATGTAAAACAGGTACAGTTGGAGTAAAACTCTCTAATATTAATTCGTTTATTTTTTCTCTATCTTTTTCAATTACAACGGCTCTAATACCTTGCTCAATTGCTTTATATATTATCTCACTTGTGATTTGGTTGTAACCTAATATAATAATAAACTTCTCTTTTAGATGTTTTACCTGTCTTGAGAACTTTGCTTTTTCAAGCTCTTGAATAAATAGTTTATCTTGAAGAAGTGATACTAAAGAACCAATTCCATAAAACCAACCAAGTACAGTTAAATAAATAGAAAATACAACCCAAATTCTTTGGGGATAAGTAAACTCAAAAGGTGTTTCACCAAAACCAATAGTAGTTGCCATATAAGAAACAAAATAAAAAGCATCAAAAATTGTCATTTGATGATGACTTCCATCTGGATCAACTCCATCAATAACAAGTAATCCAATGATTGCAATAGTATAAGTGATTACGATGACCAAAATTGGTCGTCGCATTCTTTGTAAGATTATAAATAGTGAACTATTTTCCAAAATTCACCTTTATCTTTTAGATTTAAGTGTATCTCCCACATAAAGTGCTACAGATACTAGATTTGCAAGTAATGCTCCTCCAGATAAAGATACAATTGTTGCAACAGTTTCAGCATCAACAGTATATGCATAAGCTGCAACAGTCCAAACAATAGCAGCAGCTATTAATTGAATATCAGCAACAAGAGATGTTGCTAAAAGTACTGAACCAACTTGAGTTCTATCCCCAATTTTTAATATTGTTGCAATGATATTAATAATAATTGCAGCAAAAAGTTCGTACTTACTATGGCTTTCTAAAGAGTAAATATCCCCATAGAAAAAGCCAAAGTTTACAGTCATTGCAAGGATAATAAAAAACCCTGCAATAACCTTATCTAGATTCATGGTATTCATCCTCCAGATCTTTACCAATATCAAGTCTTCTTTTAAATACGTCATCAATATTATCATGAACTCTTGAATCTTTATCCAAGAACATGATTCTATGTTTATTTAATTGGTTGATATTTTTAAGTCCCATAATTGCAAGCATTCCTCTAACACTTTTAAGTAAGTTCTTGTGATAGTTTGCAACTTTTTTAGCTTGCTTATAAACAAAGTATTTCTTTCTTTTATCTTTGTTTTGTGTAGCAAGACCAACTGGACAATCATGACCTGTAGTACCAGAACAATATCTTGCTCTAATACAACCAGCACTCATCATAAACCCTCTTGCAATTTGTGCAAAGTCTGCACCTAATGACATAATTATTATAAGATCATCAGGAGTTAGAATTTTACCACTTGCAATAAGTTTAACATTATCTCTTACTCCATGCTCTGTTAATACTTTATCTGCTAAATAAATAGAATCTCTAATATTTAAACCAACTCTTTCCATCATTTCAATTGGAGCAGTAGCTGATCCACCTGAACCACCATCAATAGAGATAAAGTCTGGATATCTACTATCACCAGCATCTATTCTTCTTTTAATCTCTTTTGCATATGGTTCAATATTTTCTAAATCTGAAATTACAATTTTTACACCAACTGGTTTATCTGATAATTCTTGTAATCTTCCAATAAAATCAAACAACTCTTCAATAGAGTTCGCATATGGGAATCTATTTGGTGAGAAAACATCTGTATGAGGTTTAACATTTCTATAATAAGCAATAGCAGGTGTTACTTTGTGTGCTGCTAACTTACCACCAGTTTGTTTTGCACCTTGTGCAATTTTAATCTCTGTCATTCTACAGAACTTCATAGTTTTTTGATATCTATCTGGATCAAAATTACCATCTACATCTCTAGCTCCATATAATCCAGAACTTAACTGTAAAATAATATCTGCCATATCATCAGGAACATCCTCTGGGAAGTTTTCAAGTGGAGCATCCCAGTTGATTCTATGGAACAGTTGTGATTTTAAATCAAATACATATGTTTCAGCTTCAGGGTCCTTTCCAAACACCATTGACCTATATGCATCTGCTGCCATTGCACCATTAAAGAAGAAATTAACTACATCTTTAACTTTTTTCGCAACTGCTGAACCATGAACAATTTTCATATATTCAGGTTTATATGTTTGATGAGTAACAAAAAAGTTTGATGTAACTCCACCCTCACCTGAGTTGATTGGGAAACCTCCCATTTGAGAACCTCTTACGAAGGCTCTTGTTCCTTCAGGAGAGATAGAACCATCACTCATTGCTGATCTAGCAATAATACTTTTTGCATAATACGGTTTTTTTCTACTTGCACCAAATACTACAGAAAATTCCTCATCAACTTCATCTTCATTTAAAACGATATTTGCGTGTCTAATCATAAACTTTGGTTTAGGTAGAGGTTGAGATGGAGAGAATGCCGCATAATTTGGAACATCGTTAGCTGCTTTATAAACCCAATCTAATTTATCTTTAGACTCATAAAACTTCTCATCACCAAAATATTGCCTAAAAGGCTCCCTTGCTTCTTCAAGCACATATCTTAACCTACCAATAATTGGATAATTAACTAAAAGTTGATGATCCCTTTGTACATATTTATCATGTACATACCACGCTGTTATAATAATTAAAAAGATAAGCACGAATACTTCTATATATAGAAAAAATGCTTCCAAAATTAATCCTTTTTCATAGATACTAAAATTCCACTAACTACAATCAGAAGTATACCAAAAGAAATCCAAATATCAGGAAGATTATCACCCAATATTACCCCTAAAATCGTAGAAAAAGCAATACTACTATAGGCAATTGTTCCAATAATCCCTGCTTTTGCGCACGAATAGGCCTTTGTCATAAAAATTTGCGCATATGTGGCAAATATTCCCAATAAAATAATAAATAACCAGTCACTTGGATGTGGCATTACAAAAGTTGCAAAAATAAAGTCTAAATCTGGATTAATATAGAACTCTGATACAAGCATTAAAAATAATGGACCAATTGTTCCAATAGTCATAAATGATAATACAATTGCTCTACTATCATAATATTTTCTAAGTTCTCTTACAGAAGTATAAGCAAGTCCTGCTCCAACACCACACAAAATTCCTAAATAGTCTGTTTTATCTAGGTTTGAACCATCAAACTTAGTAATAAATAAAATTCCAATAAAACCTACAAATACTCCAAACCAACCTTTGAAGCCTAACTTCTCTTTTACAAATATATAAGCAAAGATTGCTGTGAATATTGCTGAAGTTTTTGAGAAGGTCATAGCCTCACCCAAAGGAATGTTTGCAATATTATAAAAGAAGAATAGTAGAGCAATAAAACCTGCCATTCCTCTAAATATTAATAACCAAAGTTTTCCACCAATTTGATTTAAAGGGCTTTTATAAATAGAAAATAGTATTAAAGCTACCCCAAAAACATTTCTAAAAAAAACTACTTCAATAGAACTCATGTTTGAACTAAGTTCTTTTGCTGCAACTCCCATAAAAGCGAACAGCAATGAAGCAAATAACATATATCTAACACCTTGTGCTACATTGTTTTCCATGTAATATCCTAATTTAAAATCGCAATTGTATTGCTTATAGCTTTAAAAAAAGATTATTAGGCAAATTTTAAAGCAACTTTTAGGTAATATATATGTTTTTGATAAACGTTATAAATTTGTAGGATTGTTATGGAATATTTAAAAATTGTAGGAAACAAAGAACTTTCTGGAGAGGTTTTTATCTCTGGAGCTAAAAATGCTGCACTACCTTTAATTGCCTCAACTATTTTGGCTAAAAATGAAATTACTATTGGGAATATGCCAAATGTTGTTGATATTAATACACTATTAAAACTAATTAAAATGCTTGGTGGAACATTTAATAAAAATGAAAATCAAGTAAAAATCAATACTTCAACAATTGATAAAACAACAGCGACATATGATATTGTAAAAACTATGAGAGCTTCTATTTTAGTTTTAGGACCACTTTTATCTAGATTTGGTCATTGTGAAGTTTCACTTCCTGGTGGATGTGCTATTGGTCAAAGACCTGTTGATTTACACTTAAAAGCTTTAGAGCAAATGGGTGCTAATATTGAAATTAAACATGGATATATTCAAGCAACTGCTCCAAATGGTTTAAAGGGTGCAAAGATTGTATTTGATAAAGTAACTGTTGGTGGAACTGAAAATATTTTAATGGCTGCAGCGTTAGCAGATGGTGAAACTACAATTATTAATGCAGCAAAAGAGCCTGAAATTGAACAACTTTGTGATGTTCTTGTAAATGCAGGTGTTCAAATTGAAGGTATTGGAACTTCAAAATTAATAATTCAAGGTAAAAATAGAGAATTATTAGAGTTTAAAGATTTTGATATTATCCCAGATAGAATTGAAGCAGGAACTTATATGTGTGCTGCTGCAATTACAAATAAAAAACTAAAAGTTTCAAATGTTATTCCTTTACACCTTGAGGCTGTAACTTCTAAATTAGAAGAGATGAACTTTGAGATTTTACAAGATGAAAATAGCGTTACTATTCTACCTACAGATGAAATTAAACCTGTAAATATTATTACAACTGAATATCCAGGGTTCCCTACAGATATGCAAGCGCAGTTTATGGCACTTGCAACACAAGCAAATGGAACATCTACAATTGATGAAAGACTATTTGAAAATAGATTTATGCACGTTAGTGAATTATTAAGACTTGGAGCTGATATTCACTTAAATGGAAATATTGCAACAATCAATGGGAAATCTGATACATTAAACGGAACAGATGTTATGGCTACAGATTTAAGAGCATCATCTGCATTAGTATTAGCAGCTTTAGTTGCTAAAGGTGAAACAAATATTCATAGAATCTATCACTTAGATAGAGGTTATGAAAACCTAGAAGGAAAACTAACTTCTATAGGCGCAGACGTAAAAAGGTTTACGGAATAGCACACTTTTTTGAATGATAAGCAAAAAAACATATGCTTATCATTTTTTTAAGTTAAAATTATCTAAAATCATTACAACTATAAAAAAGGTGATATAACTGATATGAAACTAGAAATTTCTTTATTTAAATTTGACCACAATTCTGATTATTTACCATATTACACAAAGCATTTTTTAAAAATTAAAGATGAGAAGAACTTATTAGATGTTCTAAACAAAATTAATGAAGATGCAAAATTAGGATATGAAAATAATGAGAACTTTGATCTTGTTATTAACGGTGTTTATGTAAAAGCTTCTATTACACTAGACGAGATTGTTAAAAACTTTGGAAAAGATATTACAATTGATCCAATTTCAATTAGAAGAGCTTATGCTGATTTATTAATCAACGATAATGACTTTACAAGTAAACTTGAAATCTTAGGTGATTTAGTTACTGATGAGTTAAAAGAAGAGTACTTACAACTAAAACAATACTACTATGCTTCAAATACATTAAACTTCAAGAGTGAATATGTTGGAGATGCATTACTAATCATTGCTTCAAAACTATTAGAGACTTTAAAGGGTGAGCAAAAAGCTAAACTTTTAGAAATAATAGATGGATGTGAAGTTGGAGCTGATTACTATACAAGTTTAGAAAATAGAATCTATAACTTTGATTCAAGTATTGAAAATAGAATTCACCAAGTTCAAAAAGAGTTAGGATTAAGAGAAGAATTAAGCTCTCAAAACTTTAGAGTAAACAAAACTTTAATCTTAGACTTTGGAAAATTTGAAGAAGAATACGAAGTTAAACATAACTTTGAAAAATTCAATGTAGCTTACTATTCTAGTGCTAATAATGAAAAATATAATGAGTTAGTTAATAAATTAGATGCTAAAGTATTAAACTTAGATACGCTAAAATTAGACTTAGCAAAAAATACATTTAACAAAAACCCTGAAATTACGTATTTTGCAGCATACAATATTCTTTTAGATGCATTTGACCAAAATGCAGACTTTTTATTAGTTGATAATGAAGATGACTTCTATATCTTCGATTATAATAGAAAAGAGTTAGAAAGATTATGTGGAAGAGAAGTTTTAATCCCAGTTATTCACGTAAATGAATTACAATTATTAGCTTCAGGAAACCACTCTAAAGCAAAAGAGACTTTAGAAAAACACAGCGTTAACCCAGAAATCATCTAAGGAGAAAATTATGGTACTTCAATGGGATTTTATTATCTATTCATCAATCCTTATTGGAGCCATAATTCCCCTTTATATCTACAGAGAAAAGCTTTTTGCCTTTGCTTATAAAAAAGGTGATATGGAGATTTTTATTAGAGATATGAAACTTCATATGAAAAAAGAACATCCAAGAATCAACTTTGACTACTCTATTATTGAAAAAACAAAAGATGAAAAAGATATTAGAATTAGACAAACTATAATTATTGAAGATATTGTTGCACAGTATTTCAACTACGACTTCCAAAGAAGAACTCAAGGAACTGTTTCAAAAGATAAACTTTGGTCAAACTATGATGAAAAGTCAAAATCAAATTCTAAAGCACCAAGTGATTGGACTCAAAGAAGAGAGCTAGCTTGGAGTAGAGATCACAAGAAATGTAATAGATGTGGAACTGAAACAAAATTAAAAGATTCTGCTTCAATTTTTGTAAGAGAGATTGCCGATGGTGGTGGATACAATATTGAAAATGTTATTACGCTATGTAGTGATTGTAATAGAATTATTCACTCTAAGAACCATAAAAATACTATGGCAACACTTAGTCTTACAGATAAACTTATGGTATTTGTAGAGTCTTAAAAATCTAATAAAAACTTAGCTACGTACTTTTTCTCACCTTTTAATTTACACCAACCAAATTTACTGCACTTTTGAATTTCAAGTTTATCACCCTTTTTTAATGTTTGTAATATTTGTGCATCCGCTGCTGCTTTTGCTCTTACATATAATTCATCTGGTCTTACTGTAGCAATTTTTGTAGAGTCGATTTTTTTTACTTCTACTTTTGGTTCAACTTCTTTTTTAATCTCTTTTATTTGAGGATTAGAGGCTTGAAGTTTATTCATCTGCTCTTTTAATAAAGCAATTTCATTTTTTAAACTCTCTATCTCTTTTCTATTAACATCATTATTTACTACTACTGAAGAACTATCTGTTTTTAATACTCTTTTACTTTTGTAAACCTCATCCATTATAATGTTTACTTTTTGGTTTAGTTTTTTTAATTCTTCTTCATTTAAAGAAGATTTATTTTTTGTAATTTCAACATCATTTAGAAGAGATTGAAAACCAATTTTAAATAAAAATAGTTCAAGTTCAGATGTTTTTACTATATTAGAGTTTTCTTCTATTTGCTCTTGAGCAAATAAAGATGAAACAATACATAAAGAGATTAATAGTTTTTTCAAATTTTTACCTTTTAATTACCTTGCCCAGGAGGAGTTTGTATATTTGGTTTTATTTTAAATGTTTTAAAAAGAATTCTATCTTTATTTTTCTGTTTTATAGCAAAAACATACTCATCTTTTCTACTATTTTCTTGAGTATCAAAAAATTCTATATCATTTAGCATTGTATCAATATAGCTAGAATTATTCTCATAGAAATCATATGAAGTATCTGCCATTTTAAACTCGTTGTAACTTTCTATTCTTACTAGCATATCATTTGAAGAAACAAGATAAGTAACATTTCTCTTATATGCATCATGATAAGTATTATCTGTAACTAATCTAACAATTGCATTACTATCCCTATCATAATCAATCTTTACAGAAATAGCCTCTGCTATGTCTTCTAAAAAAATTTTATAAAGTGTATTTATTTCTTTTACACTTTGCTCTTTTTTTGCAAATAGATTATTTGAGTGTTTTGTCTGATCTAGCGTTTTATATAAAAATAAAACCATAATCATAAATAAAGTAATTGAAATTAAAACTTCAAGTAGAGTAAAAGACTTTTTGTTTATAAACAAAGTTTTCTTACTTTTCATTATAATTCCAATTTAAAAGTATAAATAGATTTTTTGATTTTGTCATCAATAGAATATGTAGTTGAATATGTAGTAATATTTAAATCCATAGTGTCATTTTTCATTGTTACTGTATCAACTTGATTATCTTTTTGTTTTATTTTTATAGGTTTTAATTCTTGTCTTAACTTATCGTTATCAAACCTATATAACCTGTCTAAAAAGATATTTTCATTTCTATCATTTGCTTCATTTAGATTCATTGATAAAAATACATAGTCATTTAATTTTGCTTTTTCATCTGATTTCTTAATTCGATAGATATTGTCACTTCTAATTTGCAAAAGAGATAGCATTACTACACTAAGTAGTGTAATAGCAACTAGCACTTCCATCAAAGAAAAAGCTTTCTTCATTTATTTTATACCAATTCTAATAGCTTCATCAACTGACGTATCACCATTTTGAAGCATTAATTTAAGTTGTTTATCTAAAGATATCATTCCATTTTCAACTGCTTTTTTCATCAACGTATTATCATCAACATCACCTCTTAGATACTCTTTGATTTCATCATTGATAACAAAAAGTTCTCCAATAGCTACTCTTCCAGAGTATCCAGTGAAGTTACAAGCTTTACATCCTGAGGCTTATATATTTTAGTACTTGGTTCAAGGTTAAAAATCTTATGAGAACCTAATGAATCATCTTCACATTTACATTCATTACATAGTTTTCTAACTAACCTTTGAGCAAGAACAGCAAGTAAAGATGAAGAGATTAAAAACTTCTCTACACCCATATCAATAAGTCTTGTTATTGCCGCTGGCGCTCTGTTTGTATGAAGAGTTGAGAATAATAAGTGACCTGTAAGGGCTGACTGAACTGCAATAGAAGCTGTTTCTGTATCTCTAATTTCCCCAACCATAATAATATCTGGATCTTGTCTTAGAATAGATCTAAGCCCTGATGCAAATGTAAGCCCTACTTTTGTATTTACTTGAATTTGAGAAAACTCATTTGATTTATACTCCACTGGGTCTTCAACTGTAATAATATTTTTTTCTTCACTTACTACTTGATGAAGAAGTGAGTGTAAAGTAGTTGACTTACCACTTCCAGTTGGTCCAGTTACTAAGACCATACCATAAGAGTTTTGAAGTACTTTTTCTAACTCTTCTGTTATATAAGAGGGAAAACCTAATTCTTGAACAGATAGAATATCTTCACTTTGCATTAATATTCTCATTACAACTCTCTCACCATAGAAAGTTGGAAGAATAGATACCCTGATATCTAGTGTTTTTCCTGCAATTTTGATTTGTGTTCTACCATCTTGGGGAATTCTTTTTTCCGAAATATCAAGATTTGAAATAACTTTAATTCTTGATATTACTAAAGACATAATATTTTTATCAAGTTCGATATGTTTTGTTAAAACACCATCAACTCTATATCTTACTTCTGCTTTAAACTCATGCATTTCAATATGGATATCTGATGATTTCTTTTTAATTGCTTGATAGAAAAGTGAGTTTACAAACTTGATAATAGGTGCAGATTCTTCTGATGTTAAAATATCACTTCCAACTTTTAAGAACTCTGTCATAGAGAAATCTTCATCCTCTAAAGTTGCGTCCTCTTGTTCTTGTTGAATTGCACTCATTTCTTTGTCAGTTTTAATTTCTAGAAACTTATTGTACAACTTCTCAAAAGAGATCTCATCTAAGAAAATAGTTTGATACTCATAAGATGTTTTTGATAAAAAGTCTAAAGAGATACTCATGTACTCTTTACTAATTGCTACAACTATTTCATCATCTACTTGAGTAAATAAAACATAGTTTTTTAAAGCAGTTGCATATGAATCAATCTCATAAGGAACTAAATTTAGATTATGTACTTCATTAATATTCATATTAGTTACCTAAAAGCTCTGCTACTCTTTTTTCATGAGCTGATTTATTATCTACTTTTTCTTGTATTTGATTTGATGAAACAGTTGAATTTGAACTATTATTTGCCTTTTCTAGTTCTCTTTCTAAGGCTTTTAATTTAAGTTTATACTCTTTTTCTTCATTTACTTTTTTAAGTTGTTTCTCTCTTAGTCTAATAAGAGAATTTTTCAAGAATCTATCTTCTAAAAGTTTAAGCTCTGCTAATTGATTTCTAACATAAGTTAAATCTTTTGACTTTGGTACAATATATGGAGTTACAACTATTACAAGACTTCTTTTTCTAACAGTTGAACTATCATGTTCAAATAATCCACCAACTAAAGGTAAACTTGAAAAGCCAGGAATATCACTATCAGTTTTTTCATCTTTATCTTCTATAAGACCACCAATAATAACAGATTCACCATTGTTTACAATAGCAGTTGTTTTAACTTCTTTTTTTGTAGTATCTGGGTTACCACTTGTTGTTTGTGTAGTTTTTACATCTTCTAGAATTGTATTTATTTCTAAAGTAACTTTATTATCATTTGAAACTCTTGGTTTTACTTTTAGAGTTAAACCAACATCTTCCCTTTTAAATGAGTTATTAACAGTTCCACCATCTGTAGTTGAACTTCCTGTTTGAATAGAAATAGTTTCACCTACATAAATAGAACTCTCTTTATTATCAATAGCAAGGATAGAAGGTTCTGATACAATATCGGCTGCACCATTTTCATCAAGTAAAGATATTGATGCACCTAATGCTAAGCCTGTTGTAATATTTGGTATAGTTAAACTTAGATTTGAATTTGTCAAAATAGCATCACCACCATTTAAACCCGAAGCAAAAGTAGCTAAACCATTTGTTCCTGCTGTACCACCAAAAATTCCATATTTAACACCTATTTCATCTTTTAATGTTTCATTTAATTCTATAACTCTAGCTTGTACATAAACTTGTGCTTTTTCTTTATCAAGCTCTTTTAGAATCACTTTTACATACTCAATCTCATTTGCTGGTCCCATTAAAACAATTGAGTTTGATTCTTCATCGATTGAAGATAATGGCTTAGAATCAGCATCTAAATACTTCTTTTTACCAATAATTCCATCAATAATTTTAATAACATTTTTTGCTTCTACATTTTTAAGAGGAATTACCTCAACAATTCTTTTTACAAGTGAATCAGTATTATCAACACCTGAAATATAGTTTTTTAAATATTTGATGTTTTGAGATTTACCTATTAAAACAATAGAGTTATTATCTTTATTTGCAATAACAGATACTTTTTCTGTTTCAATTTTTGTATTAAACTTTGATTTTGCAATAGCGTCTAAACTCTTCTTTGCTTCAATTGCTTTGATATTTTTCAAAGTTACAATTTCAGTACTTTTCTTTGCACCATAAGTCATAATAGATACTACTTTTTTAACTGTTTTAATATTATCTTTAAAATCAGTTAATACAATAGAATTTGATTCTTTATTTGATACGATTTTAGCTGTTTTTGAAATTAGATGTCTTACTTTTGAAATCACATAATCTACATTTGCATTATGTACAGGGAATACTTCTGTAACCATTTGATAGTATGGTTCTTTTTGAGAGTTATTTACAACAGGTACATTGTTTTTAGCACCCTCATTTAGTTTTACTATTCTTAGTATTTCATTGCTTTGAACAAGTGTATAACCTTTTGATTCAAGTACATAAATCAAGATTTTTACTAACTCATCTTTTTCTAAAGGTTTATTAGAAATAAAATCAACATTTCCTTTGATTTGTTGAGTTACAAGAATATTCTTATCAATAATCTTTGAAGTAATCTTCACTAAATCCATTATCTTTAAGTCTTTAAAATTTATATTTATCTTTTCACTTGCATTTAGGCTAAGTCCTAAAATAAATATAATAAAAATAACTCTAATCAATTTCATAATTTAACTCCATAATTTCATTGTCTCTTAAAATCTCTATACTTAAATACTTTGTATTATTTATATTGTTATAAACTTTGAATGCATCGGCATATGAGCCTAAAACATTATTGTTTATAGATTTGATAATATCACCTTTTTTCAAACCAAGTTTTCCAAATACTGAGTTTTTATTTACATTTTCTACTTTAAACCCATCTATTTTTCCATTTTGTCTTATTTCATTTATTGCGATATTATTCCAAACTTTATCAATATCTTTTACATATGAATTTAGATAATCTCTTTTTACTTTTACAGTATCATTATCAACTAAAATATTTTCATTTGTATTATCTACTTTTCGTGTAACTTCATATTTGATATTTTCATTTTTTTGTTGCATATCAAGTTTATACTCTTTTGAGTTTTTCTCAAATACTACATACTTCTTATATAACTTAACTAATAAATAACCATCTAATGTTTCATCTTGAGAAATAAAAGAAGATTGTTTTGTTCTTTTATTTTCTACAATAATCCATCCACCATTTGAAGTAGTAGAATAAATACCCTTTAATACATAATTTGAAAGAGTTTGTATATTTTGTTTTTTTCTTTTTTTCACTGGTTCTTTTTTTACAACTCTAACTTGAGAATAAAAACCATTGTATTGTCTATATTCTAAGTTTGTAGAACTTTTTTCAATATAATTAACTCCACTTTTTGGAAGATAAACATATGCTACAGTTGATAAAATATATGCAAATAAAACTACAAAAGTATATGGGATTAATATACGAATCAACTTATTAATATTTGTATTCATATGTATACCTCCCATCTTTTAATCTAAAGTTTCGCAGAAGTCTAGAATAAGAACTTTTCATAACTTTAGAAGGGAATAGTTCTAATAAGACTTTTCTATTTAATAAGTCAGCTTTTCCTTCAACTTTTCCAAATAAACCACTTGCTTTAATATCAACTTTATCAAACTCTAAAACTGAATGTTTTAATTCAATATCCATTATTGGACTTGGAATCATACTCTTAAAACTATCAAGAAGATTTACATCTTTTACTTTTAACTTTGTATATACTAAGAAAGTAGTAATAGAGGTTTTTGAAGTATTTGCAACCTCAATACCTTCAAAATAAAGTTTTAAATCTTTTATATCTAATCCAAATACTCTTTCATCTCTAGTTTCATCAGAAATAATAATCTGTTTTTTAGCCAACTCTTTTTCAGCAAAATTATAAGCCAACTCTTTGGGAGCTAAAATCAATAAAGACATAAGAAAAACAATAAGGTAAATAAATAGTTTAAAAATCATTTTCATTATTTAAGTCCTATCTCTAAATCAATATATGTTTTATCAAGTTCAAGTTTTTTGATAATTAATTTTTTATTTAATATTTTGTTTAACAAACTATTTAAAATTCTTGGATTATCAGAAATCATTTTTAGTTTTACAGAGTTCTTTGTATCGACTCTTAGAATCTTTTGACTTTTGAAAGAAGAACTTCTTAATATCTGATTTAAAGTTTTATTTACAAAAGCTTTGTTATTCCAAGAGGACTTGAAATCTTTATACTCTTTTGCTTTTACTTGAATCATACTAAATTCATTGTTATTTTCATTGTATAGTTTTACTTCTTCTTTTAATAAAAAGAATGAAACAAATACAATAGTAATTCCTAGTGCTATTACGTATAAAGGATTTAATCTATTCATAATTTAACCTTTATATCTAAACTTAAAGAAGTAACTTGAGAAGAAAGTATTTTATATTTCTTTGAAATATAAGCATCAGCTTTTCTTTTATCAGTATTAATAAACTGTAGATTTAAAACATCTTTTTCAAGTTTTAACTTTTTTAACTTAATAGCTTTGTTCTCCAATATATAAGCTATAGCTTCTCTTTTCTTTATTTCTTTAGAAGCAATATTTTTATATTTTTTCAATATTGAATTAGTTTGAATCATACTTGATGGAAGGTTACTATTTACTTTTAATATTTCTGTTTTTTCTTCTAATTTAGCATTTTCATTTTTATAATCATAAAATTTGAAAAAGTTTACACAAGCTAAAACTAATAAAACTGCAACAAGTGAATAGATTTGTTTAGGAGTTAAAACATTGTTATATAGTTTTATTTCAACTTTATTAGATGATAATTCTATTTGATCAAGAATAGTATTAATATTTGTTGCATCATTTAATAAACCATTAGGAACTTTTACTAAAATTCCATCTTGTGTATATAAAAAGCTTTTATTTTCTGCTACAAACTGTTCAATATTATTACATTCATTTTGTGCAAAATATACAGAGTTTATAGAAGATAGAGATATTCCTGACTTTTTAATTGATTCATATATCTTTTTGTTTTCATAAGCAAAACATAAATACTTGTCATCTTCAAGTTTAATAACTTGATAAGATAGTTCATTTACATTTTCTAAAATATCCTCAAATAGTGTTGGTAAAACATGTCTAGCCTGAGTAGTACTTTTTACTGGAATATCAAATACTCTAACCCAATAAAACTCAGGTGAAAGTATAATATCTACCTTACCTTTTTCATCTATTTTAGTATTTGAACATAAAAAGACTTTTTTACTATTACTTGAAACCAAGTTCAAAATACTTTACCCCTCCATTTTTATCTAAAACATAATATGCATTTATAAAATCATTTAGATTTTTTATTTTTAAATATAGTTCATATAATTTATCACCATTTTGAGTGGGTGCTAAAAAACCTAAATCATTTCTAAATTCTAGAATTTTATCATCATATGTATCTTTAATAAATTTGTTCATTATAGCATCTAATTGTTTGTTATTTTCTGTTTCTTCACCTTGCGAAACAATATATAATAAATTCTCAAAATTAGACAACTCTTTATCAAAAAACCAATCTTCAATTATTTTATAATCTTCTCTGTTTTCTGACCTTAATAAATTAATATTTTTTTTATCATATTCTTTTAAAGTAAATAAAAGTTCATTATCTTCTATTTTTAATGGAATATTTTCAAATCCCTTTTCAATCTCTTCAGGATGTTTCTTTATAACTTCCATAGCTTCAATTTGTGCATTCTTTACTAAAGCCATTAACTGAACTTTATTTATCTTATAATTTTGACTCTCAACATATGATTGAGTATCATCTAAGTTTTGTAAAAGCAATGCTGAAATTGCTGTTATAAAAAGTAGAGATATCAATAAAACTATAGATTTTTTCATTTTTACCCTAAGTTCATTGAGAAAATTGGCAATAACATTGAAATAACTATAAAACCAATTGTAACACCAACAAACAACATAAAGATAGGTTCTAATAAAGATAAGAAAATATCTGTTTTATCTTTATTTGATTCGTTATATAAAGAAGCCAAATTATTTAAGATTTCAGATAATTTACTTGTATCTTCTCCAATTGCAATAGAGTGAATAAATGATTCATCAATTTTATATATTTTATTGTTTGCAAGTAATACTGATAATTTTTTACCTTCAACTACACTATTTGATGCTTCTACAAACACTCTTTTAATAACTTCATTTTTCAAAATATTTGCACTTAAGTTTATTGCTTGAACTATTGGAACACCTGATTTAATCAAGATAGAATTCATGTATGAAAATCTTGATAACTCAGCTTGTTCTATCATAGTTGAAAAAAATGGAAGCTTTAACACAAATTTATCAAAGGCATATTTAAATTTTTTTGATTTCTTCATCAAAAATATAAATGAGAAAATAAAACCAAATATACCAGCTAATACATAGGCATAATTATTTGAAAAGAAATCCCCTAAAGATATAACTATTTGAGTACTAGTTGGAAGTTCTTGGTCAATTTGTGTAAAAATATCTGTAATTTTTGGAACAATAAAACTAAGCATAAAGCCAACCATAAATAAAGATATAAATAGTATAAATAAAGGATAAGCCAAAGCAGAGCCAGCTTGTTTTCTAACTCTATCTTGTTCTTTTAGAAATATTGATAACTCTAATAAAACAGATTCTAATAAGCCACCATTTTCACTAATTTTTATTGATTGTTTATAAAACTCTGGAAGATTTACTACATTTTGAGAATCAAGAGCAACATAAAAAGTTTTTCCTTCATCTAAATAAGTACTAATTGACTCAAAAAATGCACTTAATGTTTTATCATTTTTATATCTTTGTTTTAATAATTCCACTGCAGATATTAGTGAAATCCCCGAATCAAGATAGATACTTAAATCCCTACTTAATATTGCTAAGGCTGATAGATTTAATGTTTTTTTTCTTTTTAAAGAGAATTTTGAAAAGTTAAAGTTCTCTTCTTCTAAAGAAGTATATAAAATAGATTTTGCTTTTAGTTTTGCTTTTGCTTCATGAAGTGTAGTTGCTTCAATTTTTGATTTTACTTTTACTCCATTTGAGTCAAAACCTTGATATTTAAAAAGCATCTTTTACCTCTAGTTTATTTTTTTCAAAAACATCAAAAGCTTCACCTAAACTATCATAAAACTTTGCTGTTTCATAAATAGAGTTATATACAAAAACCCTATCGTCTAAAGTATCTAATATTAATTCTTCCACAAACTTGAAATCACTATTTAACTCAAGTTCAAATACCACATCATAATCAATATCATCAATACGAATTGATTGAAAATCAACTATTATTTGATCTGTATTGTATTCATAAACTTCAGGCTTAGTAGTAAATACTCTTTCTATTTTGCTTTCTTGGATTACATCACCATCTACTTTTATAAAGCAATCAAAATTATTTTCTATACACACAAAAGAGACTCTGTTTTTAAAGTCAACCTCTTTTAGTTTCTCTTTTATATTTACAAATGAAAATTTATTCTCTTGATTTTTTACTTTAAATGTAGAACTAGAAAAAACAAAAAAGTACATAGTTGCAAAAAGTAAAATCACAACCAGCACTAACTCTACTAGAGTAAATGCCTTTTTTACTCTAGTAGTAATCATCTATTTATTACACTTTGATAAATAGATATCGTCAGCAGTACCCTCTTTTTTATCTGCTCCAAGTGAGATTAAATCAAAACTTTTTTCATTTAAAATATAAATGAAATCATTATTCCATGCATCTTTTGGAAGTTTTCCATCTTCAAAATAGTTTTTCTCCACTAAAAGATTTAATCCCTCTTCTGTTTGAGGATAAGTAGAGTTATCAAGCTTAAACATTTTGATAGTTTGTGCTACTGATTTCATTTGAATACAAACTATTTTATCTTTAGCTTCATCACTCTTTCCAGTTAAGTTTGGAAGTACAAAAGCAGCTAATAGTCCTAAAATAATAATTACTACCATTAACTCCATTAAAGAAAATGCTTTTTTCACCGATTTACCTTAATATTTTTTGTTTTATTATATTGAAAAAAACTTAAAGTAATTCCCATATTTACGAAGAATTTATCATTTTTGAAAGTGATTATTTACTTAGTATTCATTATCATAAATAAAATATTATTTTTTATTATAGATTAAATAATTTTATAAGATTTTAATACCTAAAGGAAGCTTTTCTTTAAACCCTTCCCACTCTTGTTTTGATAACTCAAGAGTTAATATAATATCAGAAGAAAAATCTTTTGACTTTATATTTATCCCATCTTGTTTTATAAGATATTCTAGTTTTGAAAGTTCAGAATATGTACATCCAATCTTTTGAGTTTGAAGTTTTTTATACTCTTTAAAATCTGCTAAACTTAAAACAGCATTTACACTATCTCCATAAGCTCTTACAAGTCCGCCAGTCCCAAGTTTTATACCACCAAAATATCTAACAATAATAACACCACAGTTTATAACATCAGCACCAGCAAGCACCGCTAAAGATGGTTTTCCCGAAGTACCTTTTGGTTCACCATCATCACTACTGTTTTCAACAACTTGGTCATACTCATTTAAATATCTATAAGCATAAACAAAATGTCTTCCCTTTGGATGTTCTTCTCTTAATCTTTTCATAACCTCATTAAACTGCTCGTATGGCATAAGATGTGCTATAAATTTTGACTTTTTCTCTTCGAAAGTATTTTCAAACTCTTCTTGTACAAACTTCAATAAAATTCCTATATATAAGTATCACAGAAGTATATATAAAGTATTCTTGATAAAAATTTAACTATAATTCCCCAATGAGATTAGACCAATACCTAAAAGATAACTACGATATTCAAAGTAGAAATAAAGCTAGTGAACTTATCAAAGCTAATAAAATCAAAGTAGATGACAAAATTATCACGAAAGCCTCTTTTGATGTAAATGAAAACTCAAAGATAGAAATACTTGAAGAAGAGTTTTTTGTAAGTCGAGCAGCATACAAACTAAAACACTTTTTAGAAGAGCTTCCGAATCTAAATATAGAAAATAAAATTGCTTTAGATATAGGAAGTAGTACAGGTGGATTCACACAAATTCTTCTAAATCAAAATGTAAAAAATGTAACATGTGTTGATGTTGGTTCAAACCAACTACATGAAAAAATTAAATCTGATAATAGAATCTCTTTTTATGAAAACACAGATATTAGAGACTATAAAAATGAAAATGGTTTTGAAGTTGTAACATGTGATGTTTCATTTATTTCTATTTTAAATATTATCGAAGATATAAATAGACTATCAACAAAAGATATAATCATTCTTTTTAAACCTCAATTTGAAGTGGGAACAAATGTAAAAAGAGATAAAAAAGGTGTTGTAAAAGATAAAAAAGCTATAGTAAAATCAAGAGAAAAGTTTATTGATTATACTAAGATTTTAAATTGGGAATTAAAATATTCATCAATGAGTAAACTACAAGGGAAAGATGGAAATGAAGAAGAGCTCTTCTATTTTAGTAAATAAAAATACAATTACTTCTATTGCTATTGGAGGATTTGATGGAATGCATTGTGCTCATCAAGAGTTGTTTAAACAGCTTGATGAAAATGGTGCGATTTTATCTATTGAATCAGGTTTTGCAAACCTAACTCCTAAAAGATATAGACAAGAATATTCAAAATATCCTATTTACTACTATGTACTAGATAATATTAAACACCTTGAAGGTTGTCAATTTATAAAACTTCTAAATGAAGAGTTTCCAAAGCTAAAAAAAATAGTAGTTGGATTTGACTTCTGTTTTGGAAAAGGCAGAAAATACTGTGTAAAACAACTAAAAGAACTTTTCCATGGTGAAGTTGAAGTTTTAGAAGAGATTAAAATCAATAATATTGGTGTTCACTCAAGAGTGATTAGAAGCCATATTAAAGATGGAGAAATCAAAGAAGCAAATACACTACTTGGAAAAGAATACAAGATATATGGAAAACAAATAAAAGGTCAAGGTTTAGGAACAACAAACTTTGTACCAACAATTAATCTTTCCGTAGAAGAATTTCTTCTTCCTAATGAGGGTGTATATGTAACTACTACTTTACTAAATGACAAAGAGTATGAATCAGTAACATTCTTAGGTCATAGAGTTACAACAGATGGCTCATACGCTATTGAAACACATATCTTCGATGAGAATATTGTAAATAAAGATTATACAATTCAAATAAAATTCTTTGATAAACTAAGAGATAATCAAAAGTTTGATTCTTTTGAAAAATTGAAAGAGCAGATTTTTGTAGATATAAATGGAGCTAAAGAGTATTTTAATTAATACTTTTTAGTTAAATTTTATTTTATACTTAAACTTTTTATAGTTTCTATTACCAAGTTTTATACGAACATTTTTCAAAAATAAATCACTTCTAGAAAATATCGCTTTCTTTGCTTTAAAAGGACTCGTTTTATAAAAGCCTTTTGATTCAAGCATAATAAACTTACCTTCTAAAAAATATGCTTTTTTAAAACTAATTTTTAAATCTTTTGAAGAAAAGTTTCCATTTAAATAATATGATGAATTAGAAACAACTTTTTCTTTATTAAAAAATCTAAATTTTTTTAATTTCTTATAATGAATATTTTTTGATTTTGCTTCAATTTTATATAAAACTTTTTCTTTTGTTATTTTATATTCTTTTATATTGTTAAGCTTTATGGAAGTACTTGAATAAGTAAAAGAGGAAGTAAAAAGTAAAAGAAGAAAAACTTTTTTTTTCATTTAAAGCCTAATTAGTTTTTCTTCATTTTACAAAAAAGAGAGTTAAAAACTCTCTTTTTTTATTAAAGTGCATTAATAGAATCAATAGTCATATTCCACATGTCTTCTTGATTATCATCACTATTCCACTCTTTAATACCAATTACCTCACCAGCTGCAAAGTTTGTAGGTAATTGTAAATGTAATTCTCCATTAGTTTGAAGGTTTCCATCAGGCATTTCTGTTGTTCCTGCATCTTCACAAGTTACAGCAACTTTTCCTCCACCAATATCAACCCACTTACCAGAACAAGCAAAAGGTTTATTTGGAGTAACATCTGTATCTAGACCATTCTCTTCGTAATTACCATTTATATGAAACTTAATCGTTACATTACCTGCTGAATCAGAAGCGGCAATTTGTTTACCTGAAACAATTGACGGCGAAGTTCCTGATTGTTCATCATCTTTAAAAATAAAGTCAATTACCTCTTGACCAGTTAATTCACTATTATCTAACTTAGTAATTTTCTCAATAATATCATCAATTCTTGAAGTTTGCGCAGTTGGTTTTACATTTGCTTCTAAATCTGCAAATTCCCATACTCCAGAACTATTAGAACAAACTGATTCATTTTCAATTTTAGATTTATTTGCATCATAAGTAAATCCAGTTCCTTCGCAACTGATTACCCATGAAGAACCTAAATCAACAACACTTAAAGCACCAGCAGAACTGAACATTTTAGCAATATTTACATTTATAGATTTGATTTCATCGTCACCTTCTGGCTCAATTAATAATGTAGTATTAACATCACTTAATGCTGTTTTAAAATTATTAATATCAGTCATATCTTCTTGAGTCACATCTTTACCATCTACAGGAATAGAACTTGCAATTGTTAATGCTTCAATTGCATACTCTTTTGCTCTGTCAATAGAATGAGTATTTGAATCTCTTAAAGGATTTACAAGTTTTAAGAACTCACCACTATTTAATATAGAAGCTGGATCAACTGCTAATGTCATATATTCATATGTGTCAGAATTAACTACATGATCTCTTGGATAAATATCAGAGTCATTTCCATATTTATATGCAGATAAATTCTCTAATTTAAATGCTAATCCTAAAGCTAACACTCTTGCACCTAAAGAATCTCTATAATCCATAACATCGCCTCTAAAGTCATAAGCTTTTGATGTCATATTAGCTGGGAAAATCAATCCTAAATCATCACTGATTTTTTTAAGTTTAACTGCGTAGTTATGTAATGTTGTAGTTGTATTATCAGTAAATACTGTTGTTGATGCATCAGTTAATTTATGATCAATTTCAATATTATTTAATACTGTAGATCTTAAAATCTGATTTAAATAAGTAACAGTTGATACTCCTACAGGAACATTTGTAAATTCAATTACATTTGCAACTTCAGGTGAATTTACAATCTCTGCTAATTCTATAATTGTCTTAGCTAAAATCACTTGCTCATTAGTTGAAGCTTCATCTAACTTAGCTTTAGCAGAAGCAAGTTTTGTATCAATATCTTCAGTTTCTAAATTAATCGACTCTAAAATTTCAATAGCTTCAATTACTTTTGCATTTAAGTTATCACCTAAACTAAATCCATGTACTCTAAATTTAGTTGCCTGAGTATCAGTTGTAGCTTCGCTTTCCGCTCTAAATTGAACTTTATCAATTCCAGTATCATAAGTACTATCTACTGAAACAGATACTTCATTATATGCAAATACAGAACTTCCATCATCTTTAGCTACATTAAATTTAATTTCATTTCCAACTACTTCTACTTTTGCATTAAATTTAATAGATGCAGATACTGTATTTTCAGTAGCGATTGTTCCAGTTGCAATAAATTCTAACTCAGTACTACCAGTAGAGTCATATCTTCCAACATAATATTTAATTGCACCACTTAAAAGAGTTATATTTGCATAAATTCTTTCATTTGATGAATTAATATCTTTCATCACTATCATAAATTTAGCTTTTGATTTAGAGTTTGTATCTTCTAAACCAAGAATTGCTTTTACAACATCTTTTGGATCATTAAAGTAAGTTAATGCTTCAGCTCTAGAAGTGGATACAGAGTCTGGCTGTGCATCAATTAATAAAATTTCTGCATTAGTATCTTTCTTTGCATCATTACCTGCTATAGTATACTTACTTCCATCTTTTCTATTATCCCATTCTCTATCAAATACAAATATTTTACTTGGAGCAGGAGTTGGATTTGATGGCAAAATTGAATCTAACTCAGATGGAGAATAAACATCAAAGTTCGATTGACTATTTGTTACAGTATTTGAACCATTTGCAGCGACTTGATTACTACTATTTAATTCAAAGAACTCAATTAGGAAATCTCCTGAAGTAGTTTTTGAAATCAAGTCATACTCACCATTTGTAAATATGATTTTAATTTTCCCATTATCTTCAGAATAAGATACTAATTCAGTAGTTGGATTTTCATTTGGATCATATAATACAACATCATTATCTCTAAAGAAGTATGTTTCATTTCCATTTACAAGTTTTTTACCAACCACTTCAGATTTAGTTAATCCATTTTCACTAGGTGCTGTTGCATCTGGTTGATTAATTGACGAATAATCAAATATTCTCAAATGTGATTCATCAACATTGAAACCTTCATTTTTTGAAATAAACTTTACTTTATCTATAGCTAAATCTAAGGTATTTTCTGAAAAGTAATTTAATAAATCATACGTTTTTGTACTAAATGATTGTTCTATACTTCCATTAATTTCTGGTGTAACATTAAAAGAAATATTACTACCTTTAGATTCAATATCGAGTTTAAATTTTAGACTACTGTTTGAACTCACAGCACTAGACATAGAAGTACTATTTGTATCAAAAGTATGAATAACATCATCAACCAATAGTGTTTCTACATAATTATCCGTAGAGTTATCTTTTACTAATTTTTTAATTTCTGCCCTAATTTCATCATGATAAATGGATATAGAGGCATTTATATTTGTATCTTGAATAATATCCGTGATTACGGTCTTAAATAATATAGCAGTACTAAAACCTCCTGATACTAAGCTAACAGTGGAAGATACTTTTTCTTTAACATCAGTTGAAAATAAAGTTTCTGCTTCTGCTAATGATTCTGTATGAGATTCAAAATTAGCAATAACATCAATAACATTATTATCAAACTTGGCAATATTTCCTGTAGTTTTATACCTGTCATCTTTTTTAACATTTGACCAATTTACACCAAATGCATAGAATGTACTATCTTGTGGTGTTCCTGGATTCGTTGAGTTAGATGACTCATCATCTTTAAACATAAAGTCGAATAAAGCTTGTCCAGTAAGTACAGTAGTATCTTTTTTAGTGATATTTAATACAATATCATCAATATTTGAAGAATCTACAGTTGGTAGTACTTTTTGTTTTTGATATGAGTGATGTAAGTATGAGTTAGTTCCTCCAGTTGAACAAAGTAATTCATTGTTCATTTTAGCAATATTTTCAGATACTAATGTATATCCAGTATCACACTTATTCTCCCATTGAGAACCAAAGTCACCAATATCTAAAGCATCTGTTGCACTAAACAATTTAGCAATATCTACGTTTATTGATTTTACTTCCTCATCATCTTTTACATCAATAATCAATGATGATGTTGTACCATCTAATGCATCTTTAATCTTTTTAGCATCATTTAAATCTTCTTGAGTTAATTCATCTTCAAAACCAACTGGAAGTTTTAATGCATGAGTTAATGCTTCAATAGCATAACTCTTAGCAGTATCAACTCTTGAACCGTTTACAAGCTTTAGGAAATTCCCACTATTTAAAACAGCTGCTGGATTAATAGCAATATTATTGTATTCATATTCATTACTATTTTCTGTATGAATTCTTGTTTTAAAGTCTTCATTTGCACCATATTGATAAGCAGCTAAGTTCTCAAGTTTAAATGCTACAGCTAATAAAGTTGCTCTAAATGCTAATGATTGATTATAATCCATTGAACTACCATCGTAATCATAAGCCTTATTAGGTGCATCAAATAATCCACCTAAATCGTCACTAATTTTCTTAAGTTTAGTTGCAACATCATGTAATACTGTTGTTGAAGTATTTGATAAATCAAAATTTGAATCATCTGCAAAGTTATCTTTGATTCTAATACTATCTAATACAGAAGCTCTAATATATTTATTTAAATAACTAGTAGTAGACATTCCATCTGGAACTTCAATGGTTAGTAAACTAGCAATTTCAGGTTTATTTGCAATTTCTGTTACAGATAACATTGTTTTAGCAAGTATTGCATCTGGTGATGTTTCATTTGCTAATAATGCATTTGCTTCAGCAAGTTTAGTGTCAATATTTTCAGTTTCAATATCTATACTATCAATTTTTTCAATTGCTTGAATAACTGGATTAGTTAATACCTCTCCACCTCTTATTTCATGGTGATGAACTACAAACTTGTTTATTGAAGTTGGAACTTGAGTAACTGTACTATCTATTTGAGTTTTTGTTCTATAGTTAACTCTATCTAGCCCTAAATCAAATGATGTATCACTTACATCTACAGTTTTTTCAGCATATTGTTCAATAACTGCACCAGTACTACCATCAACTTTTGCAACATTAAATTTGTATACTGTTCCTTCAACCTCTATTTTAGTTCTATATTTAAATGCACCACTAGCTGAAACTGTAGTATCAACATCTGCAATTAGTGCACTAGCTGGAGAATATTTTTCTAATTCAGTATTTCCAGTAGAATCATATCTTCCAACATAATAATAAATATGCCCAGCTTTAAATCCTAAAGTTGCATAAATTCTTTCATTTGATGAATTTATCTCTTTTGATACAGCCATAATTTGACCTTGAGAATAATCATTCCCTTCAATAACCTCAACTTCTGACTTTACAATTTTCTTTGGCTTATCTAAATTTGTTCTAGCTTCTGCTCTTGAATCAGAATTTAATTTATTAAATGATTCAATAATAATTGCATTACTATTAGCATCTTTTATTGCTTTATTTCCTGAAACTAAGTATTTATCACTGTGTCTTTTCTCTTTAAACATAGTATTAAAACTATTAATCTCTTCTTCTTTAATATCATTAAATGCAACTGATAAATCAGAGTCATTTAAATCTGTAAGTAAAGAATCACTACTTGTTGCAGTATGATCAAGTACAATATTTCCAGCTGAATCTTTTTCATAATACTCAATTAAGAATCCGCCTGAAGTTTTAGAGATTAAGTCATATCCACCATCTCTAAATTTAACTTTTACTTTTCCTTCAGCAGCAGTTTCATATGTTAAAAATTCTGTTGCTTCATTAGTATCAGTATCACCTAAAACAATATCATTTTCTCTAAAGAAGTATGTTTCATCACCACCATTACCAAGTTGTTTTCCAACTAAAAATGCTTTTGTTAATAAAATATCAGTAACATTTACGCTTACCGTCGTAGCAGCTGATTCAACATTTTGTTTATCAATAGCAACATAAGTAAATGTATCTTCACCTAAGAATCCATCATTTGGAGTATATTTAACTTTTCCATCAACTATTTCAACAACACCATTTGAAGGTGTACTTAAAGAATCAGCTTTAATTGTTAAAGCATCACCTTTATCAACTTCAATATCATTTACTAATACATCAATTAATACTGAATTTTTTGCACTTGAACCTGAAATATTTTTTACAACATTTGCAGCATCATTTTTACCAACAGGTGCATCATTTACATTTGTAACAATAATTTTGAATTCTTGAACAGTTTTTGCATTATGAGTATCCGTTGCAGTAATTTTCATAATATGCTCACCAACATGCTCATTTGTAGGTGTTACTACTAATATCGCACTACTTGCGTTGAAACTCATCCATTGAGGAAGAAGTTTCCCATCTGCAAAAGTCACATCATATGTTAAAGAATCGCCCTTATCTATCTCATCAAAATGAACTGATAAATCAATATTTGCAGATGTAGTATCTTCTGCTACAGTAATATCATTGATAGGTGATTTAACAATCGGAGCATCATTTGTATTTAGAACTTCTAATTCAAAAGTTGCAACAACCTCAGCATTTTCTTTATCTTTTGCAGTAACTTTTATAGTTTCAACTCCAACAGCATCATTATCAGGAGTACCATTAAATACGCCATTTACAAAAGATAAACCACTTGGTAAAGGATCTCCATTTCCTAAAGTTGCAGAAAATGTTAATCTATCACCGTGGTCAACATCTTCAAAGTGAGGTTTTACATCATAGTTAAATAAAGTATCTTCTGTTACAGTCTTTTTAGTAATTGCATTTTTAAGTGTTGGTGCATCATTTACATTATTTACAATAATTTCAAATATATCACTTACACTCAATGTTCCATCTGTAGCTGTAACTTCAATTAACTTTCTACCAACTCCACTATTATCAAAAGTACCACTAAATACTCCATTTGTAAAAGTTAATTCACTTGGTAAATCAACAAGATCATCACCTTGGATTAATTTTGCTTCAAAAGTTAAAGTATCGTTAGCATCTAAATCTTCAAAGTTTCCTTTAATATCATAAGTAAATGCTTCATCTTCTTTTACTACTTTATTAAAAATTGGTGTTTTTAAAATAGGTGCATCATTAATATCAGTAACTGATACATTAAATACAACAGGTTCACTTTTTGCACCATTTGAATCAACTGCAAAAACTCTAACTTTCATAGTTTCACCAGCAGCTTCTTGACCAGGAGTACCACTTAAAACACCATTTACAAATGTAACTCCATGAGGTAATGGTTTTGGTGTTGACTCGCCATCTGTAATATCAAAGGCATAATAACTTAAACTATCTCCATCGGCATCACTAAAGTATGATTTAATATCGTAGTTTAATGTACTTCCTTGTGCTACAGTTGCATTTGGAATAGCACTTCCAACTGGTTTATCATTTACGTTTGTAACTGTAATATTAAATGGCCCTAATGAAGCTTGTCCACCATTTCCATCACTTACATTTATTATAATATTCTGAACAGTTCCAATATTTGAAGAGCTTGGAGTACCACTTAATTCTCCAGTTGAACTATTAATATTTAACCAAGATGGATTATTTGCAACACTAAATGTTAATGTATCTCCATTTACATCATTTGCAATAGGTTTAAAGCTATATGCTGCCCCTTCACTAACAGAAGTTTTTGGTGTACCACTAATCGTTGGCGCAACTTGTGCAGTTTCAAACTCTGTAATTTCTAAAGCCATATTTAATGTAGCAGATGCAGAACTTGAATCCGTAACTTTTACAGAAATTGTATGTGCTCCAACATCACCAGTAGCAATAGTTCTACTATTAGTTACATCACCAGTTTGCGAATTAATTTGAACAAAATCTAGAGCAGAATCTAATGAATAAGTTAATGTCTCATTTAAACTATCAGTTGCTTTTACTTTTAATAATAACGTATTCCCTTTTGTAAGAGACGTAGGGTTTGACTCACCTGCTAGTAAAGTAGGAGTAGCATTTGTAACTGTAATTGAAAATGGTCCTATTACATCAGTTTGCCCTGAATCATTTAATGCAGTAATAGAAATATTTGAATACTCTTTCTCATAAGATTTTTTATTAGGATAACCTTTTAGTTCTCCCGTTCTTGTATTAAAAATTGCCCATTCTGGTTTATTTGTTATTTGCCAACCTACCACATTATCTGCAGCTGCTTGATATGTATAAGTTTGTCCATTAGCAACACTTGATGCAGGAGTAGTAGAAGTAATTGCTGGTGCAGGCTTTTTCGTAACAGTAATAAATTTAGTAGTAAAAGTACCAACTGTTAATTCAGATACCTTTTTTTCATCATTATTTGAACTTGCAGTTTGTCTTACTTTTATAGTAGTATTATCAGTAGTATTATCTGATGTTACCCATGTTGTTCCACCATCAGTTGTAAATTCACCATTTGTAATAGAAATAGGAGTTGAAACATTAATACCTCTAATTGTTATATTTTCTGATTCTTGTACACTTGAAATATCAACACCATTTTTAATTGCAAAAGAGAATAATGCAGGAGTAGTATCATCTGCTGGTTTAGTAAATGATACTAACTTTCTTTCAATTCCACCAATATTTAATGTTGACACTGTTTTTTCTAAATTATCTGCAGAAGAAGTATGTCTTATATTAACTACATCAGTATTATTTACAATTCCAGCAGTATTTGTCCAAGAACCACTATTAATTCTATATTCACCGTTTGTTACAGAAATAGGTGTAGCAGTATTAATACCTGCAACTGTCAAAGTATCAGTTACTTCATTTGAAGTATTTACATTAAATTGTGGAGCAAAGTTAAACTCATTTGGTATTGTATCTTCTGCTAGTGCAACAGTATAAGAAACAAACTCAGTAATTTTTGTACCAATAGTTAGAAAAGACTGCGTTTTTGTATTATGGGATGAAGGAAGTTTTTGTCTTACAAATACCTCATCATTTACAGTAACAGTACCTGATTCTTTTGTCCAACTTCCATTTACTCCAAGTTTATACTCACCATTTGTAATAGAAATTTTTACATTACCAGTAATTTCAGCTGGCTGAACATCCTTTATAAATGGTTTAAAAGTCTTAGTTTCAGTAAATTGTAAATAATTTTCACCATTTTCTGAATATACATTGCTACTATTATTACTTAAATTAGTAAAATCTATATCATATAAAGAGGTAAAAGAAAAGGCATCAGGTGTTTTATCTTGTGCTTGTGTATAAGATTTAAATACTGCTTGTACTTGACTATCACCTAAACCAAATGTAACAGTACTTTTTGTTCTTGCTGAATAATTAGATGAAGTCGTATGTCTTACTTGTAAAGTATCTCCATCATTTATTGTTCCTGCAACATTTGTCCACGTACCACCATTTATTCGATAAAAACTACCATCAGAAATAAAAATATCAGTTGCAGCATTAATTCCTTCTATTGTTACAGTATTACTTTCAACTAAAGTACTTACATTTTGATTCTGAGCATTTGTAAAATTAAACTGTTTAATCTTTGTATCTTCAACAAAAGGATCCGATTGAGTGAAAATATTAAATGTAAATTTTGTTCCACCAATATCTATTGATGTAGTTGTTTTTGTATCAAAAGATGATGATGAAGTTGCTTTGATTAGTAACAAATCACCATTTATAACCGTACCACTTGTTTCCCAAGTAACACCACCATCCTTAGAAAACTCACCATTTGTTAATGTTACTTCAGCAGAACTTGTACCATAAATACCTTTTACAATAATTTCATTTGATTCATAAGAAGTGCTAGTGAATGCTTCATAAATATCATCAAACTCAATAGAGTTATCTAAAGAGATTGTACCAGCAAGAAAATCATCACTACTTGGAATATTATCAATCTCAATAATATTTTCCATTTTAGCAGCAACATCAGATAAATCTACTTCTTCTTCTTTTGCTTTTAACTCTTCAAATACAATCTCTGCTTCATCATTAATCCCACCATCTTCTAAATCTGTTGCAAGATTATTTAATGTTTCTTCAGGATCATTTGTAGCAGACAAAGCCGCAGAGATTTTTAATAGTTGAGTATTTGCTACTTGATTTGTACCTGCACTACCATCTGTTAAATCTAAATCTTCTAAATCAGTATTTTCATCAAGTTTTAAATTAAATGTTTCTTTTACTACAGCTTTAGCAGCTTTAGCAGCTTGAGAAAAGTCTATATTATTGTCATCAGACATTTGTTTTTTAATATTTTTAGCAGCAATATGAGTAAGAATATTAATATTAACAGTAGGAGTTTCACCTGCAACTACATTAGTAACAGCAGTTAATACACCTCCCGGTACATATTCACCTGTTGTTTCATTTAAATATTCCCCTGTTACTTCAAATTCTGTTGGTCCAGTCCAAGGAAGACTAGAGAATTGGAATTTACCTAAAGAATTAGTAACAGTATTTTTCGTTACATTTGTGGCATTTTTATCAAAACTAATTATTCTTTGTCCATCAGATCGTAGTTTATATGCTGTTACGGTTTGATTTTCTTTAAAAGGACCTTTTTGTGCACCACCACCTGCACCAGTATTTCCACCACCACTACTACCGACACTACTACCAGATGAACCAGCACCACCTCCGCCACCACATCCAGATATAACTCCGGCAACCATAGTTGATATTACAATATTCTTAACACTCTTTTTCATATGATTACTCCCATTTTAAGTTCATAATAATTAAAGTAACGAATATTATAACAGATATTAATTATATTTAGATTATAAAAACAGATAATTATAATTTATATAATTATTTTAAAATATGAAAAATACAATATTTTATCAACCTTTTAGAAACAATAATTTTATAGTGTTTTTTTATTATTTTTGAAATATACAATCTCAAAATACCAAATTTAAGGATTTTAAATTAATTCAAAAAGAAAAAAAAGATGATTTCAAGTGACTCTTATTCCAATTCATAAAAATTAATAACATTAAATAACAATAAAAATTACCTTTAAATAACATTTTAAAAATTTAATAAAATTTATTTTTTATATTTGAAAAACTAAAATAATATATTCCTATAAATATAATAATTTAAAACTACTCATTTCCACTTATGCTAAAATTTAATTAATACACTCACTTATTTAAATTCAGAAAACACATCTTTTATCTAGATTAATAATAATTTCGATAAAATATCTTCTATGGTAGATAAAGTATTTGAAAAATCAATAACAAAACAGTTCGAGTTTGATGAGGATGTTGCATCTGTATTTGACGATATGCTAAACAGGTCAGTTCCATTTTATAAAGAGATGCAAAGATTATCTATTAACTTTGCATGTAACTTCTTAGAAGAAAATGACGTAGTATATGACCTAGGATGTTCAACAGCTTCAACACTAATTGAACTTGCAAAACATTATGAAAAAGATTTAAAATTAATTGGTATTGATAACTCACAAGCTATGTTATCAAGAGCTGCAAAAAAATGTAAAGCATTTGGAGTGGATATTGATCTTAGAAATGCTGATTTACATGACACCTCATATGATGATGCAAAATTAATTCTTTCAAACTATACACTTCAATTTATTAGACCTCTACAAAGAGAAAAACTAGTAAAAAAAATCTATGACTCCTTAGAAGTAGGTGGAATTTTTATTTTTAGTGAGAAAGTAATATCTTCAAATTCAACACTTAATAAACAATCAATTGATGAGTATTATAATTTTAAAAAGACTCAAGGTTATTCAGAATTTGAAATTGCACAAAAAAGAGAAGCTTTAGAAAATGTTTTAATACCATATACAGAAGATGAAAATAAGAAGATGATATTAGATGCTGGATTCTCACATTGTGAGACAATTTTTAAATGGGTTAATTTTGCCACATTTATTGCTATTAAAGAATAAGGATTACATAAAATGTTAGAAATAGGAAGCAAAGCACCTAGTTTTTGTGCACCAAATCAAGATGATGTAGAGATTTGTTCAAGAGACTTAGATGGAAAATGGATTGTATTATACTTCTATCCAAAAGATTTAACTCCAGGATGTACAACTCAAGCTTGCGACTTTACGGAAGCCCATCCCCAATTTGATGACCTAGATGCAGTAATTTTAGGTGTAAGTCCTGATGATACAGAAAAACATAGAAAATTCATTGACAAAAAAGAGTTATCAATTACACTATTATCAGATACAGATAAAAAAATGTGTGAAGACTATGGAGTTTGGCAACTAAAAAAATTTATGGGTAAAGAGTACATGGGTGTAGTTAGAAGTACATTTGTTATTAATCCAGAAGGTAATATAGCTGCTATCTGGGAAAAAGTTAATGTAAGAAAGAAAAAAACTGTAAAAGGTGAAAAAATAGAAATCTTACATGTTAATGAAGTAAAAGAAAAACTTCAAGAACTACAATCACAAAACTAGGATAAATTATGAATAAGTTTTTAAATAAAGTTTTATTTGCAAGTGCTTCAATCTTACTTACTGCATCTTTTGCAAATGCAAAAAATACAGTTTGTTACAAAAACAATTGGAATACTCCATCAACAGTAGAGTTCAGTAAATTTGAAGGTGGAGAGTGTAAAGGTCAATATTCAATTAAAGAAATGGAAGAAAAAGGTTGGAGAATTTTAGATATTAAAATTGATTCAAACCAAAATAGTTTAAGCTTTAAATATCTTCTTACAAATGACCCAAAAGCAGAAGAAATTGAGAAAAAAGTAGTTTATAAAGATGCTAAAACTAAAAAACTATCATTTCAAGCTTTTGGTGTAAAAATTGATAATTTACAAGATAATAAAACAACTATCAATATTGGAAACCTAATAATAGGACAAAGTGGAGTTGTAATTCATTTACATGATAGAGATAAAAGATTAATAGTTGCAAATGCAAAAGTTATTAGCTCTGATGATAAAACTTCTGTTGTAGAATTTAGTAAATTTGATGATTTAAAACAAAATGCTATTCCAACTTCAAAAAGAGAAGTTGAAAAAGGTGATATTTTAGCACTTAACTATTTATATAATTCATCACTACTAATTGCTCCTTCTCAAGAAACATTCCAATTAGTAAGAGAAAACTTTAGATACAACAACTTTTTACATACAGATATTTTTGCATCTTCTTTAAAAGATCAAGAAGAACCACTACCAACTAAAAAAATTATTCAAAATTTTGCAATTAAGCAAAACTTAGGAACAATCTTTGTAGTAGTTAACAATAAAGTAAATGTTATCGATACAAAAACATTCAAAAAACTAGCTACATATGACATTAGTTATGATAGTGATAATTCACAACTTCCATTCTACACTAGAATTGAAAAAATTGAAGCAAGTGCATTAAGCTTTATTAAAAACTTCTCGCTTAAAGACTTTGAGATTAAAGATGACTATATAGATATCAAAGATATATTATTTGGAAAATCAAAAGATCAACAAAAATTAACATATGATGAATATTACACAAAAATTTTAGGACTAAAATAATGATAAAACAAGAACATTTAGATTATTTAGCATCTATTGTTGGAGAAGAAAATATAAAAAGTGACAAAGCGCACTTAATAGCATATTGTTACGATGCAACGAAAGAGAGATTCGAGCCAGATGCAGTAATCTTTCCAAGAAATGAACAAGATGTTTCAGATATTTTAAAATATTGTAATGAACATAAAATTGTAATTGTACCAAGAGGAGCTGGTTCAGGCTTCACAGGTGGAGCACTTCCAAGTGAAGGAGGAATTACTTTATCACTTGAAAGATATATGAATAAACTTTTAGAAATTGATATGGAAAATATGGTTGGAGTTGTTCAACCAGGACTTATTAATATGGATTTCCAAAAAGCAGTTGAAGAAGTAGGATTATTTTATCCACCAGATCCAGCAAGTGAAAACTACTCTACTTTAGGTGGAAATGTTAGTGAAAATGCTGGTGGTATGAGAGCAGCAAAATATGGAATTACAAAAGATTATGTAGTAGCTTTAAGAGCAGTACTTCCAAATGGTGAAATTATCACTGCTGGTAAAAAAACAATTAAAGATGTTGCAGGATATAACACAGCTGGTATTTTAATAGCAAGCGAAGGAACATTAGCAATTATTACAGAGATTACTTTAAAACTAATCCCTAAACCAAAATTCAAAAAAACATATATGGGAGTATTCCCAGATGTAAATAAAGCTATGAATGCTGTATTTAAATCACTTGCTGCTGGAGCAAATCCAGTTGCAATGGAGTTTTTAGATGCTCTAGTAATTAAAGCATTAAAACAAAAATTCCCACAAGTTGAACTTCCTGAAAATGCTGGAGGAATTTTAGTTGGAGATGTTGATGGAACATCAATGGCACAAGTTGATGCAGAACTTGAAACTTTAAAAGATTCATTTGCACAAAATGGTTCAATAGGTTTTATTGAAGCAAAAGATGATGCACATGCAAGTTCTCTTTGGTTTGCAAGAAGAAACGCAAGCCCAGCAACAATGATTTATGGAACAAAAAAATTAAATGAAGATATTTCAGTACCAAGATCAAAACTTCCAGAAGCATTAGATGCAATCTACGCAATTGGAGAAAAATATGGATTTAATGTACCTTGTTTCGGCCATGCAGGTGATGGAAATATTCACGTAAATGTAATGGTTAAAGATAAAACAAATGAAAAAGAGATGCATGATGGACATAAAGCCATAGAAGAGATTTTCCAAATGGTATGTGATATGGGAGGAACTCTTTCAGGTGAACATGGAATAGGATTATCAAAAGCACCATTTATGAATATAGCATTTAATGATGCAGAGATAGAATTATTTAAAAGTATAAAAAAAGCTTTTGATCCTAATAATATTTTAAATCCTCATAAAATGGGGTTATAATGACATTATGAATGAAGAAAAGAAAGAAAAAAGCCTACTTAAAAAGATTCTAGACTCACTAGATTCTTTTTTTAATGATGATACAACATATTATGCTGCATCATTAAGCTTTTTTACTATTTTCTCCATTCTGCCAATTATTGCTTTACTTATCGCAATAATATCTTCTTTTCAAGAATTTGAAAGCTATATTGAAATCTTTATAAACTATATATTTGATGTCATAAACCCCACACACTCAGCAGATATTGTTGAAGCACTTAAAAACTATATATCAAACTCTAATAAACTTGGTTGGCTAGGTATAATATATATGTTATTTGTATTTATTATGTTCTTTAAAGATTATGAGTATATAGTAAATAAGATTCATAAATCAAAAAGAAAATCTATACATTTCTCTTTCATTTTCTATTCACTTTATTTAGTTATGTTACCTATTATATATGCAGCACTAAATGTTGTAATGGCCTTTTATGATAACAATCTATTAAACAATCTATTTTCATACCTTTTTGGTTGGTTAATATTCTATTCTTTATTTAAATACAGTGTAAATAGACATATTGAAGATAAGGCAGCTTTAATATCATCTCTTGTTACGCTAATTACATTATCTATTACAAAAAATCTTTTTGTGTATTATGTAATCTATAATAAAACATATACAACAATATATGGCTCACTTGCTACACTACTATTTACATTCTTTTGGATTTATATCTCATGGATTATTTATTTATATGGTATAAAAATGTGCCACACATTGAATATGAAATATAAAGTTGATAATAAAAACATAAATTAATACATATTAATGTAGAATTGATTTATGAAGAAAATATTTATACCAATAACACTTTTATCACTGTTACCACTATATGCACAAAATGATAATACACAATCGTTTTTAGATAAACTAATTGATAATACTGAAGATCATAGAAAAAGTATACATCAATCTCTAATAAGCCTATCATCAAATATTGATGGTTATTTTATTCCTCAAGAAATAAAAAATGTAGATTATTCATCAACTTATGGACAAATAGAATTATCATCATTTATAAATGAAGGAGATAGTATTAGTTTTGATCAAAAAATTAGGATTAAACTAAAACTACCAAAATTAAAAGAGAAGTTTAGATTAGAGATTGAAACAAGTGATGAAAGAGAAACTATAGATACTGTAGAAGATCATAATAAGAAAACTAATGATAATTTAAGTGTAGGTATTGCTTATTATAAAGTTCTAAAAAATAAAATCAATTTAAAAACTAAAACTGGATTAAAAGTAAGAAGTAAATTTGACCCATTCATAGAAATAGAGGCAAATAAAACATGGAATCACCAAAACAACTTAGAATATATATTATCACAAAAATTCAAACAATCTGTAGTTAAACATACTGAATCAACTACATTTTTTAGAATAGATAAAATGCTAGAAGAACCTTTTTCAATACATAACTATTATCAGCAGTATTGGCAATCAAAGCAAGAAAATGATGCAGAGTACTATGCATCTATATATTTAAATCAAAACCTATCCTCAAATAGAAATTTAACATATACAATAGATACAAATATAAATAATATTGATTCACATATGAAAGCAAAAAGATATAGTTTGAAAGTAAAATATAAACACTATCTAAAAAAATGGCTTTATTTTGATATAACTCCAGAGAACTACTATAAAGAAGATGAAAACTTCAAAGGTAAATTTGCACTAAAATTAAACCTTGGAATGTATTTCAACAAAGACTCATATAAGAAGTAAAAGCCAAGTATCTATCTCTACTTGGCCTTTTTAATACCAAATAAAAAACACTCATAAGATAAGAGTAAAGCCCCCTAGAGAACCTTAAAATAAAAACTCAATAAAATATACAGAAAACAAGATATCGAAAGAATAGAGAAGATATAGAGCTAAATACTAATATTATAATAAAGACAATAAAAGAATAAAAAAGTAGAAATGATAAAAAAAGGCGTAAAAAAAAAGCCAAACCTAAAGCAACTAAAGTAGTTGAGTTAGATTTGGCTTTGAATAAAGACTCAAGCTGGCAGCGGCCTACGTTTCCACTCCCGAAGGGAGCAGTATTATCAGCGATGAAGTGC